>Ga0209554_1000462_pt1 | contig 34535 bp, 30 predicted proteins | sample MarorgKNORR_S2LV_5_FD_188221 | JGI IMG/M metagenome (GOLD analysis project Ga0209554, IMG submission 188221) | Marine microbial communities from the Southern Atlantic Ocean, analyzing organic carbon cycling - Bottom_A/KNORR_S2/LV (SPAdes) (version 2) | ecosystem: Environmental > Aquatic > Marine... | reverse complement strand
TACTCATTTTATTTTCTTTCTTTTTAATTTAACTTTATTGTTAGAAAATACTAACAACAAGGCACCTTTAAATTGATTTAATAAGAAATGTCAAGTTAATATAAACTATGGAAGGGGCGTTCCGTAAGCCCTATGCCTTTAACCAAGCACTTTGAAACCAGAGGCGGGATAAATGAAAGAATGGTACCATACGGAAGAAAGGATAATTATGAAAACTATAAAATACGAAGTTAAATTAGAAACATCTGTTAAAATAATTCTTGGTGTACTTGCGTTGGGAATATTTCTAAATGTCTTTTCAACACCTATAGCAATGGAACTTTTCGGTATAAAAAGTGCATTAGCAGAATATATGAGTGGGACTTTAAACCTACATATTGTTTCTTGGCCTGGTCTGAGTGTGTACAACTAAAAAATCAAACAGAAAGGAGGAAACATGGATAAATATACAAAGTTTATTTTAATAATGATTGCAGTTTTTTAAAAAAAATTGAAAAAAAATTTAAAATTTTTTTTTAGTTAATAAATCAATCGTTGATAATAGATAAATTTGATGAGTATTTTCTATTAGATTATAATTTTTGCTATTAACCCAAAAGTTTATATTTCCCATTTTAGAAAGAGTGTTGTTTTTTCTTCATTGTGTACAAGCAAGATTAGGGTTAGTTTTGTTTTCAATTATTGTTTATAAATTCTGTGAGATTAGTAAATAGCGAATTTATATCACCATCATTGCTTTGAATTACTGAATTAAATTCTTCTTTTTGTGTTCTTGCTATACTTAACCCTTCAATTATTAAATCTCTTATTAGGGGCTTAGAAGAGTTTTTTGTATAAACTCTCCAATCTATTTTTACTTCTGGTGTTTTTTTTGTAGCCACTAGAATACTTGATACTATAGTGTACTTGTCATTCAATTTTTCCATGGAAATGACATTAATTTTTGGATCTGTGTAATTGCTAAGTCTGCTTGAAAAACTCTTTAAAAAATATTTTTTAAATAATTCACTATATTTTTCTTTTTCATCATCTGATAAATTTTTTCTGTGAGAACCGAGAGAGTATAAGCCTATACCTTTTATATCCACAGATTTTAATGCAATGGATTTTAATTTTTCCGTTTTTTGTTCTTTAGAAATATTGCTTATAAGAACTTTTGATGCCTCATCAGCAATAGATTGAATAAATTGATCAGGTTCTACCGATAAAGATTTTTCAGTAAACGAAAATGAAATAAATAAAATTAAAGAAACTCTAATTAAATAATTTCTTAAATTCATGTGTGATTTGATTTATTAATTAGATTCTATTTCTTCCCAATCACTATCATCCATAGTGTCGGTAATTTTCTTAGAATTTAAAATCTTTTGTTGTCTATCTTGTAAATATAAGCTTCTAATAGAAGCGTAAAAATCAATTGAATTTTGTTCGAGGCTATCAAACGAATCTATGTTTTTTGCTCTATAATCAATTCCACCTGTAATTCTAGTGCCATAATAATCACTTTCTTTAAAATAACTTGTGTCATTTCTTGTAGTGACATTGTACCAAGGATCCCCACCTACGAAAGTAGCAACCGTACCGACTGTATCTCTTACTGTTGATGGTCCCAAAACAGGAAGAATTAGATAACATCCAGGTCCCACTCCCCATGCGCCAAGCGTTTGGCCATAATCTTCCTTTTCTTTTTTTTCAAATCCAAACGCTGCAGCAGGATCAAATATTCCCAAAATTCCCACAGTTGTATTAACAACAAATCTTAATGTATTAACTCCAGCTTCTTTTATATTGCCTTGAAGTAAATTATTAGGCACAGTTATTAAAATTGATAAATTGCTTACAGCATTACCGGTACCTATCCTAATGGGCGATGGAATGTATCTATAACCCCTAGCAACAGGTTCAAAAATCACATTATCTAAAAATTGATTAAAACCAAATATTCCTCTATTCACACTTTCAAAACAATCTTTAACAGACTCAGGTTTGTTTTTTGATAGTACATTAGCACCATCTGAACCAGCATTTGCGGCAACAGAAAAGAATATTGATAAGAATAAGATTATAGTTATTTTTTTCATTTAGACCCTATATATTTAGACCGTATATAATGTACCTTATATCATTTATCATTGTAAATTAGTTATTTTATAAAAAAAGCATAATTATGGCAATAAAAACAAGGATAATTTACTCTCCAAATTTTGATGCAACCAAAAGAAAAAGACAAAAAATTAGGTTCTTAGTTTTTCATTACACTGGAATGAAGAGAGAAAACGAAGCAATTCAAAGGCTAACTCAAATACAATCTGAGGTTGGTACTCATTATTATATTAAAAAAAATGGTGAAATTATAACAATGGTGCCTGAATTATATACTGCTTGGCACGCAGGAATTTCTCAGTGGGGAAAGTACAAATTGCTTAATAAATATTCTATTGGTATTGAAATTTCAAATCCAGGACATAAATTTGGTTATGTTAACTTTTCTAAAAAACAAATTAAAAGTTTAATAAAATTGACAAAAATACTAATTAATAAATATAAAATTAAAAAAAACTGCTTACTTGGCCATTCTGACATTGCTCCAGATAGAAAATTGGATCCTGGAGAAAAGTTTCCTTGGAAAATTTTATTTAAGAACAAAATTGGAATTTGGCATAATTTTAGTAATAAAAAATTAAATTCTTTAAGATACAAAACTGTATCAGTTAAAGAAATCAGTTTGTTCATGAAAAGTTTAAGAAAATTGGGTTATCCTGCTAAAAGCAATATTTTTAAAAATAAGTTAAAGTTTAAAAAATTGTTAATTAAAGCTTTTCAGAGAAGATTTAGACCAGAGATAATTAGTGGTAAAATTGACCAAGAATGCTTGTTAATTATCAATAAATTAACAAGTATTAAGGTTTAAAATTCACTTGAAATTATTAATTTAATGGATATTTTAAGTTGGCCAGATAAAAGACTTATCGCTTTAATTTTTTAAAGAGGAAAGTCCGGGCTTTGCAAAGACACGGTGCCAGGTAATACCTGGCGGAGGTGACTCCAGGGATAGTGCCACAGAAAATAAACCGCCTTATCAAGGCAAGGGTGAAAAGGTGTGGTAAGAGCACACCGGCTTTATTGGTAACAATGAGCGCATGGAAAACCCCACTGGAAGCAAGACTAAGTAGAGATGACACTGTTGTGAAACTAAAAGCAGTCTTTGGCTAGTCATCAGGGTTAGTTGCTTGAGCTTTAAGGAGACTTAAAGCCTAGATAAATGATAAGTTTAAACGACAGAACCCGGCTTACATTTTATCTGGCAAACTTATTCACATCACAAAATAATTATTTTTTAATGTTCCCTTTTTGATTCATTGTTGAGTCATTTATGTTCTCTTTTTTTCTTTGCAGGTTGGTTTTCTCCTAAAAAAAAGTTGACCTTACCATATCTAGAGGGTATCCAAATATAGCTGTCAAATCACCCAAAATTAGCTATTGACGCTCAGGTTGAAAACCCATAATCTCCCATATATTCCCAATTAGGGTGATATTGGAATTTATGAACTATGTTTTTATCAACTTACGAGAACAAGCTGGACAAAAAAGGAAGGGTGTCAGTGCCAGCCAGCTTTAGGTCATACCTTTCAAACTTAGGCTACAATGGAGCAGTTTGTTATCCATCATTTAATAATCAATCAATAGAAGCTTGGCCACAAGATAGAATAGAAAAAATTTCAAACACAATTGACGCTTTGAATCCTTTTGAGGAGAAAAGAGATTTTTTTGCAACTTCAATTTTATCTGAGAGTATTAATTTACAATTTGATAGTGAAGGAAGAATTTCTCTGACACCAAAATTATTAAAACATGCAAAAATAAAAAATACCATGATATTTGTTGGCCAAGGTAAAACATTTCAAATTTGGGAGCCAACTGTATTTGAAAAATTTAAGGCACAATCTAGAAAAAAATCTAATCTTCATAGAGCAAGTCTTAAATGGGAAAAACAACTAAATAAGGAGGGGAATGACAATTAACTTTAAAACACCAGAAATAAGAGAGTTAAAACCGAGAATATTGGTTCTTGGAGTTGGCGGAGCAGGAGGAAATGCAATTAATGAAATGATCGACTCAGGAGTTGAAGGAGTTGAATTTATTGCTGTAAATACAGATGCTCAAGATTTAAAAACTAGTAAAGCACAAACAAGAATACAGATAGGATTAAATATTACAAAAGGTTTAGGAGCTGGAGCAAAACATGAAATTGGTCAGGCAGCAGCTGACGAATCTTTAAATGATATTATTGATATGCTTAAAGGCGCTAATATGGCTTTCATTACTGCTGGAATGGGTGGTGGAACCGGAACTGGAGCAGCTCATGTGATTGCACGTGCTGCTAAAGAATTAAACATTCTAACCGTTGGTGTAGTTACATTACCATTTTTGTATGAGGCTCCTTCTAGAACGATAAGAGCACAACAAGGTTTAGAAGAATTAAGAAAACATGTTGATACAATTATTGTAATACCAAATCAAAATTTATTTAAAATTGCTACTGAGCAAACAACATATAAGGAGTCGTTTCAATTATCCAATAGTATTTTACGACACGGGGTTCAAAGTATAACTGATTTAATGGTTAAAGATGGATTGATAAATTTAGATTTTGCTGATGTTGAAACTGTTATGAGTAAAATGGGTAAAGCAATGATGGGAACGGGTGAAGCAGAAGGAGAAGAAAGAGCGACCAAAGCAACAGATATGGCTCTTAACAATCCATTAATAGATGATTATTCACTCAAGGGTGCCAAAGGTTTGTTAATAAATATAACTGGTGGTGAAGATCTAACTCTTTTTGAGGTAGATAAAATCGTAAATAAAATTAGAGCAGAAGTTGATTCAGAAGCAGAAATAATTAACGGATCAATTATTGAACCGGCTTTAGAAGGCAAGATTCGTGTTTCAATAGTAGCAACTGCATTAGATGGACAACAACCTGAATCTAAATCAGTAATTAACATAGTTCACAGAATACAAAATAGAAATACTGGCTATTCTGATTTTTCTCAAGTAAATGTACCTTCCTCATCTAATTTTAATAATACAATTTCAAATACTGCTATTGATGGAGCCAATGCATTAAAATTTGATAGTGAAAATAATCCTGAAGTTAGCTCAGAAACAATTTTTTCAAATGCTACAGGAGAGATATCCTCGCAGGCTCAAGAAGTAGTGCTGGAGAACAAAGAGGAAGAAAGTAACAGTCTTATACTTGAAAACGAATATAATGAAGAAGAAAAAGTTTCTAATGGACTGGAAAATTTCCAATTAGAAGTTGATGCGCCAGAACTTTTTGATTCAGAAAGTGCTTTAAAAATTGAAAATAACGATCAAGAATTTTCATCATTTAATCAAGAACAAAATAATGATGAGAACGAACTTGAAATACCAGCATTTTTAAGAAGACAAAAAAATTAATGATCTTCGAAAAAATAAATGAATGCCACCATATTACCGGAAAAAGAAAATCATTATCCGGTTCTGCTAAATGAAATAATTAGCATTATTACCCCTCAATATGGTGGCACGTTTATTGATTGTACATTTGGCCAGGGTGGTTACGCAAAAAAAATTTTAGAATATCCAAAAACTAAAGTAATAGCACTAGATAGAGATCCGGAATCTATAAAAGCTTCATTAAATCTAGAAAAGAGATTTGGAAAAAGATTTTCTTTTAAAAACAAAAAATTTAGCGAAGTAAATGAATTAGAATTAGGAAATGAAAATGTTAAAAGCATAATGTTTGATCTTGGGTATTCATACACACAGATTAAAGATACAAAAAAAGGACTTTCCTTTAATAGCGACGGTGAGCTTAATATGAAAATGGGTTTAAATGAATTTTCTGCCAAAGATGCAATACACAAGTTAGATAAAAGAGAGCTTGAAAAAATATTTAAATTTTTTGGTGATGAAAAAGATAGCAAAAAAATAGCTTTTAAGATCGTAAAAAGTAGAGAAATAGAAAGAATCAATACACAAAGCCTGGTAAAAATAATTAAAACTTCAAAAAAAAAGAAAAATTATAAAATACATGTAGCAACTAAAATTTTTCAATCTTTAAGGATTTTTGTGAACAAAGAAATAAGTGAGTTAATTTACGGTCTAATAAATGCTACAAAAATTTTAAAACCTGGAGGAATAATTGCGGTTGTAACATTTCATTCATTAGAAGATAAGATTGTAAAATTTTTCTTTAAAAGCTTGTCTGAGAAAAAAAGCATTTCAAGGTATTTACCCAAAACAGGCGGAGAAGAAAATTTATTTAGATTAAGAAACAAGAAACCGATTATTCCGTCGAATAAAGAATTAAAAACAAATCCACCTTCAAGATCTGCCAAATTAAGATTTGTGATTAAAGAAAAAGATATTCCTGATTTTGAAAAAGAAATATTAGAAAAATTTAATTACTTATTAGAAATTGAAAACTTATCTAGAAAATTATGAAAAAATTAATTCTTCTTTTGTCAATTTTTTTTCTGTTAATTTTTACGACAATAACGAAAAATTCAACTAATGAAATAGAAGAACAAATTTATAATACAAAAGAGAATTTAAGAATTTTAGAACACAAATATGAAATGGTTTTATTGGACTTTAATTATTTAAGTTCGCCTGAAAAATTATTGGAATATCAGTCAAGATATTTTGAAAATGAATTACAAGAAATTGATATTACAAATTTAAATAAATTAACTTTAGTTGGAAATGAGATTCAAGTTAAACAATTTATAGATTCTAAAAATGAATGAAAAAGATATAGAAAATTTAACTTTGGAAAGTTATGAAAATGAATTTTCATTTAAAGAAAATAGATCTAATTTAAATATTTCATTTAATAGAATTGCTTTTATTTTTTTTATTTTTTTGATGGTTTGCTTTATTTATTCAATCAAAGTTTTTTATTTAGGCTCTTTAAATTCAAAGATTTCGCAGAAAAAAATTTATCCAGTTCAAGTAAATTTTAGAGCTGATATAGTGGATAATAATGGGAATTTTATTGCCAAAACAGTTAATACTTCGACAGTTGGCATTCATCCTAATTTAATCATTGACGAAAAAAAACTACTAATTAATTTGCAATTAATTTTTCCAGATAAAGACTTTAGCAATTTAAAAAAAAAAATTAAAAAAAAAAAATATTTTCGAATCCAAAAACAACTTAGACAAGATCAGATTGAACGATTACGTCGTTTAGGTGATAAATCATTTGAATTTGAAGAACAAATAACAAGAATATATCCTCAAAAAAATTTATTTAGTCATATAATTGGTCAAATTGATGATGACAATAACGGCATCTCAGGAATTGAAAAATTTTTTGATTACGAATTAAAAAAAAGAAATGAACCATTAAAGTTAACTGTTGATACTGACATTCAGTTTTTAATAAGGGAAGAACTAATTAAATATCAAGAAATTTTTAAAAATATTGGTAGTGCAGCCATCCTTATGAATGTAAATAATGGCAAGATACTTTCATTGATTTCTTTACCAGATTTTAACCTTAACAAAAGAAAAGAAATAAATGATGTCAAATATATTAATAGAGCAACAAAAGCAGTATATGAACTTGGCTCTACTTTTAAAACTTTCACATTAGCTGCTGCAATTAACGAAGGAATAGTTGAACCAGAAACTGAATTTAAAAATTTAAAAAAAAAAATACGCTGTGGCAAAAATATTATTGGAGAATATGACAACAAAATACCATCTGATTTAACCGCAGAGGAAATTTTAATAAGATCTGGAAATATTGGTTCTGTAAGAATTGGACAGAAACTGGGAATAAAAAAACTTAGATCTTTTTTACAAATTATTGGAGTTTTAGGTAAAATTGAATTTGACATTGAAGAAGTTGGTAAACCTATTCCATTCAGATGGGGGAAATGCAAACTTGTAACCGCTTCATTTGGTCATGGCCTCACCACTACTCCTTTGCAACTAGCAAAAGGCTATTCAATAATATCAAATGGTGGTTACGATATTAATCCAACACTAATAAATAGCGACTTAAAAAAAAATAAAAAAACTAGAATTTTAAATGAGACAGTCTCTAAAAAAATAAATCCAATTTTAAGAAAAATTGTATCAACGAAAGAAGGAACAGCTGAATTTGCTGATGTGGCTGGTTATGAAATTGGAGGCAAAACTGGTACAGCTCAAAAATCTATTAATGGCAGTTATTCAAAAGAAAAAATTAATACTTTTGTAGCGATATTTCCAACATCGAAACCAAAATATGTTCTAATAGTTTTGTTGGATGAGCCAAAACCTAATAAAGAGTATGTTTATTATTATAGAGATGGAAGGCCTCCTTACAAAGGGAATTGGAGAAATACAGCTGGTTGGACTTCTGTTGAAGTTGCAGGCAAAATCATAGAAAAAATTGGACCAATTTTAGCCACAAAATACGTGGAACTTGACTAGTATCGATGTTAGTTGGAAAATTTTTTAGAAATATAAATCAAAAGGATAGAAACCATTATTTCTTTGGTTTAAGTTTTAATAGCTCAAGTGTAAAAAAAAATAATATTTTTTTTGCAATTAAGGGAACAAATATTAACGGCAACAAATATATTAAAGAAGCAATCAAAAAAGGAGCAAAAACAATAGTTTCTAATTTAAATTTTCAAGGAACAAAAAACAAAGTTCTTTATATAAAAACTAATAATTCTAGAAAATTATTATCAGAGATAGCTTCAAAATTTTATAAAAACAAACCCAAAAATTTAGTAGCTGTTACTGGAACAAATGGAAAATCTTCAATTGCTGATTTTTATTTTCAAATATTAAAATTAAATAATAAAAAAGTAGCATCTATTGGAACACTTGGTATTAAAACTCATTTTAATAATTTAAAGATAAATAATACTACCCTAGATCCAATTTCACTTAATAAACATTTACAAAAAATCAAAAAACACAAAATTGACAATGTAATTCTAGAGGCATCTAGCCATGGATTAAAACAACATAGATTGAATGGGTTAAATTTTAAAACTGGCATTTTTACAAATTTATCTCGAGATCATTTAGATTATCACAAGTCATATAAAAATTATTTAAATTCAAAATTACTTTTATTTAAAAATTTGCTTAAAAAGAATTCGAATGTAATTACAGATATTAATATTCCTCAGTACAAGGATATTAAAAATATAGTTAAAAAAAAACAACAGAAAATCTTTAGCGTTGGATCAAATAAAGGTACTTTAAAACTAACAAAACATAGTTACAAAGATGATAAGCAACTATTTCAAATAAAATATAAAAATAAAACTTATAAATTAAGTGTAAATTTAATAGGTAAAGTTCAAATAAAAAATATTTTAATGGCAATGATTGCTGCCGAAAAAAGTAATTTAAAGTTTGAAAAAATAGCCAAAAAAATTAATAAAATTAAAAATGTAAATGGAAGACTAGAAAAAATTGGCTATTTAAAAAATAATTCCAGGGTTATGCTGGACTATGCGCATACCCCAGATGCTCTTAAAAATTGTTTGCAAAATTTGCAAGATCAATTCGCGAATAAAAAAATAGCAATTGTCTTTGGGTGTGGTGGGGATAGAGACAAGGCTAAAAGATCACAGATGGGCAAAATAACCAACGAGTTTTGTCATAAAATTTATTTAACAGACGACAATCCTAGGTTTGAAAATCCAAAAAAAATTAGATTAGCAATAAAAAAAACAATTGAAAAAAATAAACTATTTGAAATTCCTAATAGGGAAAAAGCGATATTTAATGCTATAAAAAATTTAAATTCTGGTGAAATATTGCTAGTTGCAGGCAAGGGTCATGAAGAGAATCAAGACTATGGTACTTATATAAGAAAATTTTCAGATAAAAAAATTATTTTAAAACATATTAAAAAGAAAAATAAATATTTGTCGAAAGATTGGAAAGTAAATATTTTAAATGAACAATTTAAAAAACGAATACCTATTAATTTTAAAATAAATAAAGCATCAATAAATTCTAAAGAAATAAGAAAAAATGATATTTTTTTTGCAATTAAAGGAAAAAAAAATGATGGAAATCTTTTTGTCAGGGAGTCATTTAAAAAAGGAGCTTCATTCGCTGTAGTAAACAAGATTGATCGATTAGCAATTAAATCAAAACAATTATTAGTTAAAGATAGTTTAAAATCTTTAACTAATATTTCAACTAAAATAAGAATTGCTTCAAATGCAAAAGTTATTGCAATTACTGGCAGCTGTGGAAAAACTTCATTAAAAGAACTTCTTGCTAGTACACTCAGCAAAATTGGAAAAGTATCTTATTCACCAAAATCTTATAATAATAAATATGGGGTTCCTTTAAGTTTATTTAATATGAATAAAAATGATGATTTTGGAATCTTTGAAGTTGGAATGAATAAAAGTGGAGAAATAGATTTTTTAAGCAATATTATCAAACCCGAGTTAGCAGTAATAACAAATATTTCATATGCTCATGCCAAAAATTTTAAAAATTTAGATCAGATTGCAAACGCCAAATCTGAAATAATAAAAAATATAAATAAAAAAGGATCAATTGTTTTAAATGCAGATGATAGCTTTTTTAATAAACATAAAAAGCTAGCATTAAATAATAAATTAAAAATTTATTCATTTAGTTTAAATAAAAGAAATGCGAGTGTTTACATAAAAAAAATTATCAAACAAAAAAATAAATTTAAAATGATAATAAATGTAAATAAAAAAGACAAATTTTTCTTTGCAGGGTCTATTTTTGAGAACAACTTAAAAAATATATTAGCTACAATAACAATAATTTCTATATTCAAAGATGTAAATAAATTAAATGAAAATATTTTCTATAAATTTAAAACTCTAAAAGGAAGGGGAGATATTTCAAAAATTAAAATTAAAAACAAAGTTATAAAATTTATAGACGAAAGTTATAATGCAAATCCTTTATCTGTAAGTTCAGCAATAAAAAACTATGATTTAATTAAAAAAGGCTCAAGTGAAAAAAACCTAATACTTGGTGATATGTTAGAGCTTGGTAAACATTCAAAGAAATTACATGAAAAATTAGCAAATGATATAAACTCATCAGAAATAGATAATGTATATGTTTATGGCAATAATATTAAACATACTTTTAAAAAAATAATTCCAAAAAAAAGAGGTTCAATTTTAAAAGGCAGAAATGAAATTATTAGTTTGATTAAAAATAATATTAAAAATAATGATTATTTAATGATTAAAGGTTCTAATTTAACTGGACTTCATAGCCTAGCAAACAATTTGAAAAAAGGAAATCTTAATGCTTTATAAATTTATTTTAAATTATGTAGACATTTTTTCTTTTCTTAATGTTTTTAAATATTTAACAGTAAGAACTGGACTTGCTATATTTACATCTTTATTTGTAGTATTTTTGATAGGAACTCCTTTTATAAATTTTTTTTCAACAAAACAAATAACAAATCCGATTAGAGAAGATGGTCCAGATGAACATATAATTAAAAAAATTGGAACACCAACTATGGGTGGTGTTTTAATTCTTTTAGGATTGTTCTTTAGTGTTTTATTGTGGTGTAATTTATCCAATCCATATATTTGGACATTAATATTTTTTGCTGCTAGTTTTGGATTATTGGGTGCATACGATGATTATAAAAAAATTAAATTTAATAATTCATCTGGTGTTTCGTTTAAATTTAAAATAAGCATCCAAATTATAATTGCTATTTTAGGAACATTAATATTAACTAATTTTGCAGATCATTCTTATTTAAAAAATTTGTATTTTCCATTTTTTAAAAATTTATTAATAAATCTTGGCTGGTTTTTTATTCCATTTTCAGTATTTATAATTGTGGGATCTTCTAATGCAGTCAATCTAACGGACGGACTAGATGGTTTAGCTACTGTCCCAGTAATTCTTGTAGCAGCATGTTTTGTCTTTATAAGTTATGTCACTGGAAACATAGTTTTTTCAGAATATCTTCAGATCCCATATATTGAAGGAGTTGGAGAGATTGCTGTTTTTTTAGGTTCGGTCATAGGAGCTTGCTTAGGGTTTCTTTGGTTTAATGCACCACCTGCAAAGATATTTATGGGTGACACAGGTTCCTTGGCACTTGGAGCATCTTTAGGAGCAGTAGGAATTATTACAAAACACGAAATAGTTTTGGCAATTACTGGGGGCCTTTTTGTTCTTGAAGCAGTGTCCGTTATTGTGCAAGTTTTTTCATACAAACTAACAGGTAAAAGAGTTTTTAAAATGGCACCTATCCACCATCATTTTGAAAAAAAAGGTTGGGCCGAGTCCACTGTCGTTGTTAGATTTTGGATAATAGCAATTATTTTGGCAATGATTGGTCTTGCTACTTTAAAATTAAGATAATGGATCTTTCTAAAAAGATTTTTCAAAAAAAAAAATTTTTAATCTATGGGATGGGAAAAACTGGTCTTTCTAGTTATAACTATCTAAAAAAAAACAATCAAATTTCTTTATACGATGACAACAAAAAAATTTTTAAAAAAAAATATTTAAAGAAATTTTTATTAGAAAAAAGTAAGATAAATCAAAAAAATTTTGATTATATTGTTGTTAGCCCTGGTATAAATGTACATAAGTGCAATTTAAAAAAATATCTTAAAAAAAATTCTAAAAAAATTATTACTGATTTAGATATATTTTATAGTCATCATTCAAAAAACAAAATTATAACAATTACAGGCACAAATGGAAAATCAACAACAGCGAAACTCCTAAATCTAATATTAAGAGATCACAAAAAAGACTCTAGGTTATGCGGCAATATAGGAAAACCAATTTTGGAGGAAAAAAAAATATCAAAAAAAACTTTATTTGTTATTGAAGCTTCTTCTTATCAAATTGACTATAGCAAATTATTTAAGACAAATTATGCGGTAATTTTGAACATTTCCCCAGACCATTTGGAAAGACACGGTTCAATAGAAAATTATGTTGGCGCAAAATTTAAGTTAGTTACAACACAGTCAAGAAAAGATTTTGCTTATATGAATGTTAACGACAGATATTTAAAAAAAAAAATAAAAAATAGTAAAATTTTTTCAAAAATAATTAACGTAAACTATAAAGCAATTCACAATTTTAAAAGGAAAATTACAAATCCTTATTTTTTATCACAAGGTAACCAAGAAAACTTAGCTTTTATTTTTTCTATAAGTAGAAAATTAAACTTACAAAACAAAAAAATTATTAAAAAAATTAATAAATTTAAAGGCTTAAAATACAGACAAGAAATTATTTATAATAACAATAAAATTACATTTATAAATGATTCAAAAGCTACAAGTTTTGCATCAACTATTAATATTCTTAAATCTTTGAAAAAAGTTTTTTGGCTTGTTGGAGGAATTGGAAAATTAGGGGATAAATTTACTTTAAAAAAAAACGAATGTAAGGATATAGGAGCTTATATTTTTGGAAAAAACAAAAATTTTTTTATTAAACAATTTAGAAATAAATTATCATATCGTTGTTTTAAGGATCTTAGAAGTGCTGTTAAACAAGTTTTGAAGGATACGAATAACAATAATCATAATTTACATAAAACTGTTTTATTTAGTCCATCTGCTGCTTCTTTTGATAGTTTTAAAAATTTTGAAAAACGTGGCGAATACTTCAATTTTTTATTAAAAAAGTATAAAGTTAAAGAAACTATCAATGCTATCAGGTAATTTAATTTACAAATCTTATTATAATTGGTGGAAAAATATTAATAAAACAGTTTTAATTTTAGTTGCAGTTTTGTTTGGTTTAGGTCTATTTTTTTCACTTGTATCTACATCACTAATTGCTTCTGATAAACTAAATACGAATAGTTATTATTTTTTTATTAAGCATTTGTTGTTTATTATCATTGGAGTATTTTTTATAATTTTTTTTTCATCACTGAAACATGATGATTTAATTAAAGTTTCTAGATTATTATTTATATTGTTTTTATTTTTTTTAATTCTAGTCCCTTTTTTGGGAGTGGAGATAAAAGGATCAAGAAGATGGATGGATCTTCCTTTGCTGCCAAGGTTCCAGCCAATAGAACTTTTAAAGCCTTTTTTAATTGTTATTCTTGCTTCAGTTTTAAGTTATGAAAATAATAAAAATATTTATTACAAGTTTTTTTTAAGTTTTTTAATATTAACCCCAGTTATTTTGTTATTAATAGCCCAACCAGATGTTGGCCAAGCCTTACTAACCTTTCTTACATGGTTAAGTTTAATTTTTGTTTCTGGAATAAATTTAATAATCTTTTTTGTATTTTTTGTTTTACTTTTTTTTTTGTTGTTAGGATCAGTATATCTTTTTCCAAATAAATATGGATATATTTTTACTAGGTTACAATCTTTTTTTGATCCTACTTCAGGAAATAATTATCAATCAGAAAAAGCTTCAGAGGCAATTATTAGTGGAGGTTTTTTTGGAAAGGGAATTGGAGAAGGGACATTAAAAAATCGTGTTCCAGAAGCTCATACTGATTATATAGTTTCAGTAATTTCTGAAGAGTTTGGAGTATTATTTATAATTATTTTGATGATTATTTTTTTGTTTTTTGTTTACCAAGTATTTAAGAAATTATACGCCGAAGATAACAATCAAACAAAGCTGATTCTTGTGGGCTCCATGTCAATTATATTGTTGCAAGCAGTTATTCATATAGGGGTGAATATTGGATTGCTTCCAACGACTGGAATGACTCTTCCTTTTATAAGCTATGGAGGCTCTTCTATTGTTAGTACATCAATTTTATCAGGGATTATTTTAAATTTAACAAAAAGAAGAATTAATTAAATGAAAAAGAAAATTTTGATAAGTGCAGGTGGTTCGGGTGGTCATGTAATTCCAGCTATGGCATTCTATGATCATTTGAAAGAAAATTTTGATGTTTTTTTAGTACTTGATAAACGGGGTTCTAGTTTCATTAATGAAAAAAAATATGAATATAAAATTTTTCAATCTCCACGCTTAACTTTAAACTTTTTAAAGTTACCTATAACTTTAATAAATTTAATTATTTCTGTTATAAGATCATTTTTTTTTCTAAGAAAGAATAAAGTAGATATTTTGCTTGGAACAGGAGGTTATATGTCCGTCCCAATTTGTCTGGCAGCCAAGATTCTTAACATTAAAATTTATCTTTTTGAACCAAATATGGTTATTGGAAGGGCTAACAAATTTTTAGTGAAATTTTGTACAAAGCTATTTTGTTATTCAGATAAAATTATAAATTTTCCAAAAGAGTATAAGGGTAAAATATTTGTTATTAATCATGTACTAAGAAAGGAAATCTATAATTTTAATAATTTTGATAAAGAAGAAACTAACAATTGTACAAACCTTTTGATTGTAGGAGGCAGTCAAGGAGCTAGATTTTTTGATCAAAATTTAAAAAATTCTATAATTAACATATCTAAGAAATATAGGTTAAAGATTTATCACCAAATTAGTTCGTCTGATTTTGTAGATTTGGAATTTTTTTATAAAGAACATGGTATAGAAAATGTATTGTTTAATTTTGAGGACAATATTTTTAATTATATAAATGAATCAAACCTAGCCATAACAAGAGCAGGCGCTTCAACATTATCTGAGCTAGCATTTTTAAAAGTGCCATTTGTTGCTATTCCGTATAAGTTTGCTACAGACAATCATCAATTAGAAAATGCCTTGGATTATGAAAAATATGGATGTTGTTGGATATTAAAAGAAGAAGAATTTAGTCAGAACAAATTAACGACACTTTTACTTAACATTATTCAAAATAAAGAAGATTATTTAAGAAAAAAAAAGAGTTTAGAAAATTTTTATTATCAAAATAATTGGAATGATATAAATGAAAAATTAATAACTTGTTTAAATGAAAATTGAGCTAGCAAGAACTGAAACAATACATTTCGTTGGTATAGGAGGAATAGGTATGAGTGGCCTAGCAAATATTATGAAAGGTTTAGGTTTTAAGGTTCAAGGGAGTGATATAAATTCAAATAAAAATATTGAGAGATTAAAAAAAAATAAAATCAAAATTTACATTGGACATAGTAAAAAAAATATTAGCAATTCAACTATATTAGTAATTTCATCTGCAATAAAACAGTCTAACCCAGAAATATTATTTGCAAAAAAAAAACATCTTCCTATTTACAAGAGAGGAGATATGCTTGCTCACATAGTTTCTTTACTAAAAAGAAATATTGTAGTTGCTGGATCTCACGGCAAAACAACAACAACATCACTTATATCTGTAATTTTTAGTAAAGCAAAACTTGATCCCACAATAATTAATGGAGGTGTATTAAATTCATTTAATAATTCTGCAAGGCTTGGAAAAGGCGATTGGTGTATTTTGGAGTCAGACGAATCTGACGGTAGTTTTGTTAAAGTATCTCCCACATACTCAATCATAACGAATGTTGACCAAGAACATATGGATTATTATAAGAATATGAATGCCTTAAAAGAATTATTTATAAAATTTATTGAAAAAACACCTTCTTTTGGAAAATCTTTTATTTGCTTAGATGATAAAACTAACAAAGAAATAATTAAAAAAATAAAAATTAAAAATTTTCACACATATGGTACAGATAAAAATTCACAATTTAGAATAAAAAATGTTTTACAATCAAAAGAATTTTCAAAATTTGATATCAATATTAACCTTCCAGGAAAAAAAAATTATAGTATTTGCAATGTCAAAGTTCCTCTTTTAGGCCTTCATAATATTAGAAATGCAACAGCAGCTGTTGCAGTTACTACGACTATTGGGATCCCTTCAAAAATAATTAAGCAAGCTTTAAAAAAATTTAAAGGCGTCCAAAGAAGATTTACTAAAATATTTACATTTAAAAAGGCAATATTTTTTGACGATTACGCTCATCACCCAACTGAGATAAAAGAATTATTAAATGGAATTAAAAAAGTTTATAGTAAAGAAGAAGTTGTTTGTGTATTTCAACCACACAGAATATCTAGGCTTAAAAATTTAAAAAAAGAATTCAGTTTATCTTTTAAGGAAGCAAATTGTGTTATCCTTTGCCCAGTTTATGCAGCAGGAGAAAAATTAAAATTAGGCTTTAATTATCTTAATTTTGCTAAAACAATAGCAAAAAATTCTAGAGTAAATGTTTTTTTGGTAAAAAATGAAATTCAATTAGCAAGATATGTAAAACAAAATATTTATGGAGAAAAAATTGTAATTGGAATGGGTGCAGGCTCAATATCAAGTTGGATAAGAAATTTACAAAAATTAATATAATGCTAGTTGATAGTTTAAAAAAATTTTCAGAGCAAGCCAATGGGAAATTAATTTTTGATTATGATTTAAAAAAAACTAATTGGTTTAATATCGGAGGAAATGCAAAAGTTTTTTTTAAACCTGAAAATTTAAAAGATTTAGTCAATTTTTTAAAAAATTTTGGAAATAAAGAAAAAATTTTTATATTAGGCGCTGGTTCAAATGTTTTGATAAAGGACCAAGGATTTGATGGAGTTGTAGTTAAATTAGGAAAAGATTTTTCAAATATATCGATACTAACAAATAAAACTATTATAGCTGGAAGTGCATCAATAGATAAAAAAGTTGCCGAGTTTGCATCAGAAAATAATATAGGTGGTCTAGAATTTTTATCTTGTATTCCTGGAAGTATAGGCGGCGGAATTAGAATGAATTCAGGCTGCTTTGGTGAAGAGTTCAAGGATATTTTATTATCTGTACAAGCCGTTGATAGAAAAGGCAAAGTTTTAACAATTCCTTCTTCTAGAATCAAATTTGAATATAGAACAAATGATTTGCCAAGAGATTTAATATTTTTGAGCGCATCATTTAAAGGAAACTTTAAAAATAAAGATATAGCAAAAAAAGATATGGAAATTTTAAAGAACAAAAAAGAAAAAACACAACCGGCAAGAGTAAAAACCGGAGGCAGCACTTTTAAAAATCCAATAACTCAAACAAAAGAAAAAGTTTGGAAACTAATTAAATCTTCAGTGCAGGCAAATACTTCATTTGGTGATGCAGCCATTTCAGAAAAACATTCAAATTTTTTTGTAAACAAAAATAATGCAACCTATGAAGATATGAAAAAATTAATAGATTTTGTTAGAAATAGTGTAAGAGAAAAAACAGGTATAAATTTAGATCTTGAGATAGAGATAGTTGGATAAAAATGAAAAAAATTTTAATATTAGGAGGAGGCTTTTCTAAAGAACGAGCTATAAGTTTAGTTACAGCAAAAAGTGTATTAAAAGCCCTTAAAAAAAAGAGATATAAAGCAATTATTTGTGAACCAAATGGTAAATTAATAGAAAAAATTAAAAGTTTTAAACCAAATGTTGTCTTTAACGCTTTACATGGTCGATTTGGCGAAGACGGATACATTCAGGCAATATTAGAAACTACAAAAGTAAAATATACCCATTCCGGTGTTCCGGCTTCCTGTATTGCAATGGATAAAGAAGTCTCAAAAAAACTTTTTTTAAAAAATGGTATAACTACGCCAGAATATATTAAATATATATTTAACAAAGATAATGTAATAAATAAAAAAATATTATTTAAAGTTAAAAATAAGTTAAAATTCCCAGCAGTAATTAAACCTATTAATGAGGGATCCAGTGTAGATGTCTATATTTGTAATGAAAAAAATTTTTTACGAAACCTAAAAAAATTATCTATATATAGAGAGATATTAATAGAGGAATTTATTGGAGGAAAAGAAATACAAGTTGCAATTTTAGGAAAAAAAAAATTAGGTGCGATTGAGCTTGTGCCCAAAAGAAAATTTTACGATTATGAAGCAAAATACAATTCAAAAGCAAAAACTAAGCATATAATTCCAGTAAATCTAAGTAAGAGAGATTTAAAAAATGTATTAAATATTGCGCTTAAAGCGCATAATTTGATTGGTTGCAGAGGTGTGACAAGATCTGATTTTAAATTTTATAAAGGAAAATTTTATTTATTAGAAACTAACACTCAGCCAGGGATGACAAATCTTTCTTTGGTACCAGAAATAGCTGCATATACAGGCATGAGTTTTATTAACCTAGTAGAATGGATCATTAATGATGCCTCAATCAATAGATAGAAAATTAAGATTATTTTTTTATTTAATATTATTTCTTTTATTAAGCACTCAAATTACAAAAAACAAAAATATAAAAAGCAATATTACTACTAAATTAAACAACATTGAGGTGATAGGTCTTTCTGATGAAAATAATCTTAAAGTTTATGAAAGTTTAAAATTCTTATTAACTGAAAATATTCTTTTTATAAATAAAAAAGATTTTCAAAATATTTTAACAAAAAACAATTTAATCGATTCTTTTTACGTAAAGAAAATTTATCCAAATTTAATAAAAGTTAAAATAAAAAAAACTGACTTATTGGCAATAACAAATAAAAAAAACAAAAAATTTTATATTGGTTCAAATGGTAGATTAATTCCAATAAATCAAATTAAAGACACTAATAATAAATTACCATTTGTATATAGCAAAAGTAACTATATCGATTTTGTTAAATTAAAGGAAATTATAGACAAATCTGAATTTAAATTTGAAGAAATAGAATCTTTTTATTATTTTCCCAGCAATAGATGGGACATTAAAACAAAAGATGGCTTTTTAATTAAATTACCGAAGAAAAATATAGTAAATTCTTTAAAATTTGCAGAATTAATTAAAACAAGCAATAAATTTAAAAATAAAAAGATTATAGATTTAAGAGTTTCTAATAATATTATTTTGTCAAATGAGTGAAAAAAAATTTGACATATATTTGGAATTTAATTATTCAAGACTAAATTTGGCGGCTTTTAGCAAAACTAGTGATAAATTGGAATATTACAAAGAACAAACTTACAAATCTTATTTTGATAATTACAAAGAACTAAATTTTGAAAAATTAGATACACTTTTAGATAAAAATATTCTTGCAATAGAAAAATCAACAGGAGAATTTGTGAGAGATATTTACTTAATAGTTGAAACTCCTCAATCAATATCAATAAAATTGTCGGTAACAAAAAATAATGAAGGAAATAAAATAATTAAAGAAGAAGCTATGTATCTTGTTCAAGATGCGAAACAACAATTATTGAAATCAAATCAAGATTTAGGAATAATACACATCATTGTTGAAAATTATGTTTTGGATGATGTTAAATATAAATTTTTACCGTTAGAAAAAAAATGCACCAAGTTTTCAATCGATGTAAAATTTATCTGTTTTCCAAAAGCTTTATTAAAAAGCTTTGAAAGATTGTTTTTAAAACAACAAATAGATATAATTCAATTTGTATGCTCGAACTATCTAAAAAAATTTGATTTTATAGATAAAGAAAAAAATATTTGTGAATACGCAAAGAATATAGTTCAAGGAATAAATAAACAAGAGGTCGTATCAATTCCGAAAGAGCTTGAGAAAAAAGGTTTTTTTGAGAAATTATTCCATTTTTTTAAGTAAAAACTGTATTTTCTCGTAACATTTCTTGTTTTTTAACAGTTAAAAAAGAACATTATAAAATCTCTATGTCAGCTCTTAGTCAAAAAACAGTTAAGAATCCGATATCCATTAAAGGCATAGGTTTACATACTGGCGAATCAGTTAACATGAAAATTAATCCAGCCGAACCAAATACAGGTATTGTTTTTAAAAGAACTGACTTAAAAAATAATAATTATGTTATCCCTAGTATATTTAATGTTACCAACACAAGTTTTTGTACAACAGTATCAAATGAATTTGGTGCAAAAGTTTCAACGGTAGAGCATTTAATGGGGGCATTATTTGGTTTGGGAGTTGATAATGCTTTAATAGAAATTGACTCACAAGAAGTGCCGATTTTAGATGGATCAGCAAAAGAATTTGTTGAGAGAATAAATTTAACTGGAATTAAGTCGAGCAATGTACCAATAAAAATTATAAAAATTGAAAAAAAAATTTCTATAAATGATAGTACTAAAACTATGTCTATTGAGCCAAACAAAATTAGTTTGGATATTGATTTTGAGATTAAATATAACAACGAATTAATTGGCACCCAAAGAAATTTTGTTAATGTTTTTGAAGCAGATTTGTCGGAAATATATAATTCAAGAACTTTTTGTGTATATGAAGATATAGAAAATTTCAAAAAAATGAATCTTGCAAAAGGTGGAAGTCTTGAAAATGCACTGGTTGTAAAGGACAATAAAGTTTTAAATAAAGGCGGGTTAAGAAACAGTAAAGAATTTGTAAATCATAAAATCTTGGATTGTATTGGAGACCTCTCTTTATCTGGTTATAAAATTATTGGCAAAGTTCGCTGTTCTCAAGGGGGACATAAACTTACAAATCAATTATTAAGAGAAGTTTTTCAAAATAAAGACAATTTTACAATAATTGAAATAAAAGAAAAAAATATCCCACATTCATTGATAAATCGAAAGTATCTTAGATCAATAGCATAAAAGTTTAGAGTTTTTAGAAAATTCTGTTAAAAATCTTTAATAAAAATGTTTCTAAGATTACTATTTATAATTTTAATTATCTTTACAAACTCTTGTTCAAAAAAAGAAGAAAAAATTTCGATTATTAAAGAAAAGGAAATAAACCTTCAAATGATTGATGCTTATAAAGAAGGTGTTGAGGCATTTGAACAAGGAGATGTTATATTTGCTGCAAAAAAATTTAACGAAGCAGAAATATTGTTTCCTCAATCAAAATGGGCTGCAAGATCTATTTTGATGGCAGCATACTCTTATTATTCTCAAGATTATTATTATGACACAATTTCAGAACTAGAAAGATTTATACAAAAATACCCTAAGCATGAGAGATTAAATTATGCTCATTTTCTATTGGCAATCTGTTATTATGAGCAGATAGTTGATGAAAAAAAGGATATTGGACCTTTATTAAATGCACAGAAAGAATTCAAATTTATTATAAAAAATTACCCGGACTCAGATTTTGCTTTAGATTCAAAGTTTAAATTAGATTTAATAAACGATGTTTTAGCTTCAAAGGAAATATTTCTCGGAAGATATTATATGAAAAAAGAAAAATGGATTGCTGCAATTAATAGATTTAAACAAGTTGTTCAGTTTTATGATACAACCATCTACATTGAAGAAGCATTACACAGACTTGTTGAGCTACATTATAGAATAGGACTTATAGATGAAGCAAAAAAATATGCAAAATTACTTGGCTATAATTATCAGTCTAGCAAATGGTACGAAGCTACTTACATTATTTTTAACAAAGATTATGACAGTCCAATAAGAAAAATTAATAAAAATAAAAAAAAGGGAAATTTTATTATTAGAAAATTTAAATCACTTTTTGAATTGTAATGAACGGTATTTCAAAAAAAAAAGATTACTTAAACAAAATAAGATTACTAAACAAATATAACAAATTTTACTATGAGAAAAGTAGTCCAGTTGTAAGCGATCAAGAATATGATGGTTTAAAACAGGATATACTTAAAATTGAAAAAAATTATCCAAATTTAATAAGCAAAGAATCTCCATCTTTAAAAGTTGGATTTAAACCTTCAAAAAATTTTAAAAAAATTAAACATAAAGTTCCAATGCTTTCTTTATCTAATGCATTTGATGAAGAAGATTTAAAAAATTTTGAAAAAAAGATATTAAATTTTTTAAGTTTAAAAAAAAATAATGAAATAGAATATAGTACTGAACCTAAAATTGATGGAATTTCAGCTTCATTAACTTATAAAAAAGGAATATTGGCAACAGGTCTTTCCAGAGGTAATGGCCTAGAAGGAGAAGACATTACCGAAAATCTTAAAACCATAAATGATATTCCAAAAAAAATAATATCTAAAAATTTTCCAGATGAAATTGATATTAGGGGAGAAGTATTTATTATAAAAAATGATTTTAAAAAAATGCATGAAAAGTTTGCAAATGCCAGAAATGCTGCGTCTGGATCTTTAAGACAAAAGAATCCTGAAGAAACTAAAAAAATACCTCTTAAATTTATAGCATATACTTTTGGACACATAGGTGACAACAAAATTAAAACTCAATCAGATTTTTTATTTAATCTGAAAAATTGGAATTTTAAAATTAGTCAATATAATAAAACAATTAAAGGAATAAAAAATTTAAATTTACATCATAAAAAATTTGAAGAAAAAAGATATAATTTAGAATATGATGTTGATGGACTTGTTTATAAAGTAAATAATTTTGATTTACAAAAAAGACTAGGGTTTGTAGCTAATGCACCCAGATGGGCTATAGCTCACAAGTTTTCTGCAAATAGCTCTATTTCAAAAATTTTAAATATCGATATACAAGTTGGTAGAACAGGCGCATTAACACCAGTTGCAAAAATTGAACCTGTAAAAATAGGTGGTGTTGTAGTTTCAAATGCAACCTTACATAACGAAGATGAAATAAATAGAAAAGATATTAGAATTGGAGATACAGTAAAAGTGGAAAGAGCAGGCGATGTAATTCCGCATATCGTTTTAGTAGACAAAAGCAAAAGGGAAGACAGTTCAAAAAAATATATATTTCCAAATAAATGCCCTTCATGTGGTTCAAAAACTGTAAAAGATTTTAATGAATTAACCAAAAAATATGATGCAGTAAGAAGATGTCCTAACGAGGATTTTCAATGTGAAAAAATTGCAATGGAAAACATAAAGCATTTTGTATCAAAAGAAGCATTAAATATTGATGGATTTGGAAAAAAAATCGTAGAAAAGTTTTGGGAATTTAAAATAGTTAAATTTCCACACGATATTTTTAAACTAGATTTTGACAAAATAAAGAAATTGGAGGGATGGGGAAATTTATCCGTATCTAATTTAAAACATGCTATTGAAAAAAAAAAAAAAATTAGTCTAGATAAATTTATTTATTCTCTTGGTATTCGTCATATTGGACAAGAAAATGCAAGGCTACTAGCCCAACATTTAAAAAATTCTGAAAGTTTTTTTAAATTATCAAAAAATATTGATATAGAAAACTTGTTAAATATTGATGGAATTGGAGAAACTCAAATTAAATCAGTTAGAAGGTTTTTTTCAAACAAAATTAATCTCAATATTTTAGAAAAATTGAAGGAAAATATGAAAATTTCTAACTCAACTTCTAATAAACAAGGAGGCATTCTTAAAAATAAAACTTTTATGTTCACAGGAAAATTAAAAGAAATTAGCAGAGCAGAGGCTAAATCTTTAGTAGAACAAAATTCAGGAAAAATAATAAGTAATGTTAATAATAAACTTAATTATTTAATTATTGGTGAAAAACCAACAAATAAAAAAATTAATAAAGCAAAAGAATTAAATATAAAAATACTTCCTCAAGATGAATGGATGAAGATGCTAAATAAGACTAGCTAACCATTTCCTTTCATTATTATTTAAGAACTTAGATATTTTTGAATAAACATCTAAATGATACTCAAATAGGTAATTTTTTTCTCTATTAGTCAATAGATTGAAGTTAATAAGATCCTTTTCAATTGGGGCAAGTGTTAAATTTTCAAACTGTAATTTTTTATTAATTTTTTTTATGTAAACCAAGTTTTCTATTCTAATTCCATAATGGCCTTTTTTATAATATCCAGGTTCATTACTAACAATCATTCCTTTTTCAAGCTTAACAGTATTAATTTTAGTTATAGATTGAGGACCTTCATGTACGTTAGAAAAAAAACCTACTCCATGCCCTGTGCCATGTGCATAGTCAAGTCCATCTTTTTTCAAAAATTGTCGAGCTCTAGCATCTACTTTTTTGCCAGTATTAAATTTTTTTAGGTTAGTTGTCGCAACAGCAATGTGGCCTTTTAATACTTTTGTAAATATATCTTTAATAGAATTTTTTTGTTTAGAAAAACAAATAGTTCTTGTTACATCTGTTGTTCCAAATTTATATTGTCCACCTGAGTCACATAAAAAAATATCACTTTTTTTAATAGTTTTATTAGATTTTTTTGACGCTATATAATGTGGAAGAGCAGCATTAGGTCCTGTACCAGCTATTGTACTAAAACTAGGAAATAAATAGTTTTTATTAAGTTTTCTAAATTTTTTTAATTTATTTTGTGAATCAATTTCAGTTATTTTTTTTTTATTAATATTTTTTATCCAATAAATAAATTTAGTTAATGCAACACCATCTTCAATGTGAGCATTAATCATATGTTTAATTTCAGATGAATTTTTGATTGATTTTAACTTATAACAAGGGTCATCTATATTAATAATCTGAAATTTTGATTTAATTATATTTTCATTAATAACTGAACAAGATAAAGGATCTATGATAAATTTATTGCCTTTTAATTTTTTAATTAAATTTTCAAATTTTTCAGGATTTATAATTTGTTTTTTAGATAATTTTTTATCATTAATTATTTTTAAAGCTTTTTCTTTTTGTGTCATTAAAAATAGTCCTTTGTCTTTCCCAATTATTAAACGACAATTAGGTATAGGACTATTCGGATTATCTGATCCTCTAATATTTAGCACCCAAGCTACATTTTCAGGAGCGCTTACAAACAAGTAATCGGCTTTATTTGATCTTAATATACTTCTGATCTTATTTATTTTTGATTTAAAAGTTTCGCCAGCAACTTTATTATTCAAAGAAAAAAAAGTTTTCATTTTAGAAGTTTTTTCTTTGTAAATTTCATCAATTAAGTTTTTATTTATTTGTTTTAACATTAATGAGTTGCCAAAATAGACATTTAATTGTTTTCTTGTAAGTAAGTTTGGATCAAATCCAAGTGTTAGATTTTTAATGATCTTATGTGGTAGAAATTTATGAATCTCGATTATTTTAAATTGTTTACCAGATTGTTGTTGAGCTTGAATTGTATATCTTCCATCAACAAACAAATAATTATTTTTTCTTAAAACAATTGCTAATCCAGCTGATCCACTAAAATTAGAAATAATTTTTAAACGATTTATAGCAGCATATTCAGAAAAAAATTCATCATTTTTTGGAATGATATATCCCTCAATATTAAATTGATTAAATTTATTTATTAATTGTTTAATTCTTTTACTAATCATTTAATTCTTTTAAGATATCGTATCCAGCCAGGGCTTCTTGTTCCTTCTTCAATTTCAAAATCTTGATTAAATTCAAAGTCTTCATCACTTTTTTCTTCAAAAAAATTATTTTTTTCAATATTTTTTTCTGGTAATTCATTAATAAATCTTGAAACTATGCTATCAATCCAGTCACCTTGATAATATCTATTCATAGAAAAAGATATAAGAGCATTTTTCTTTGCTCTAGTAATACCTACATAGGCTAATCTTCTTTCTTCCTCTAAGCCTTTATCCCCATTTTCTTCTATGGATTTTTTGTGAGGAAACAAACCTTCTTCCCAACCAGGAAGAAAAATAAAATCAAATTCCAAACCCTTTGATGCATGCATTGTCATTAAATTAACTTTCTCACCATCCCATTTTTGATCAATAGAAGTTGCCAGTGCAACATGTTCTAAAAAACTATCCAAATTATCAAATTCTTTCATAGCAACCAAAAGCTCTTTTATATTTTCTAATCTATTTTCATTTTCCAAATCTTTTTTATTTTTAAGCATAGCTGAGTAGCCAGATTCATCCAAAATTGTTTGCATCAATTTTACATGATGAAATTTTTTGACTATTAGATCATTTCTCCATTTTAAAAGTAGATTTAAAAGTGAATTCAGTCCAATTTTGGTTTTTGGTTTTATTAAGTTTAATTCAATTAATTTTCTTGCACTAATTTCAAGAGAAAAAGAATTCTTTTTGGCAAATTCATTTATTTGTTTAATAGTTGTTTCTCCTATTGATCTTTTAGGAACATTAACAATTCTTTCAAATGACAGATCATCTTTGCTTTGATAAATTAAACGTAAATAAGCAACGCAATCTTTTATTTCTGCTCTTTCGTAAAATTTTGTCCCTCCAATTATTCGATAAGGCAGTCCAATTTTTAGAAAACGTTCTTCAAATTCTCTTGTTTGAAAAATTGCCCTTACAAGAATTGCAATTTCGTTAAGTGAATTTTTTTTTTTTAATTTTTTTTCAATTTCATCAGATACCCCTACAGCTTCATCTCTAGAATTTTTAAAGCAATTCAATTTAACCAAATCGCCCATATCTTTTGTTGTCTCTAGATTTTTTCCTAATCTATTTTGGTTGTGCGAGATAAGCTTCGATGCAACCTGCAAAATATTTTGTGTTGATCTGTAATTTTTTTCTAATCTTATAATTTTAGTGTTTGCATAAACTTTATCAAATTCTAAGAAGTTTTTTATCTCAGCTCCTCGCCAACTGTATATTGATTGATCATCATCACCAACACAACAAATATTGTTATGCTTTCTAGCCAAAAAATTTAGCCATTTGCTTTGGATGAAATTAGTATCTTGATATTCGTCAACTAAAATATATTTAAAGTTGTTTGAATATATTTCAAGAATGTCATTATTTTTTTCAAAGATATGTACACAATGTAATATTAGATCCCCAAAATCACACGCATTTAAGTCTAGCAACTTACTTTGATAAATTTTGTATATTGATAAAATTCCTTTTTCAAAAATATTTTTTTTACTTGGTACAACTTTTTTAGGATATAGACCTTTATTTTTCCACCCGTTTATTACTGATAAAATATAATTAGGAGATAGTTTTTTAATATCAATGTTTTCAGATTTGCAAATATTTTTAATCAATCTTATCTGATCATCTTGGTCAATAATTGAAAAATTAGAATTTAATCCAACTGCACTAGCGTGCCTTCTTAATATTTTTGCACTAACTGAATGAAAAGTTCCAAGCCAAGAAAGTCCAATAGCTTCTTTTTTAAGCATATTGCTAACTCGATTTTGCATTTCTTGAGCAGCTTTGTTTGTGAAGGTTACAGACAGTATTTGATTGGGATATGCTTTTTTATTCTTGATTATGTGAGCCATTCTTGAGGCCAAGACTTTGGTTTTTCCTGAGCCGGCTCCTGCCACTATTAATAATGGCCCATCTAAATAAGAAACCGCTTCTTTTTGCTCTTGATTCAAGTTTTTTAAATATTCAAATATTAACATTTCTCATTTATCATTATAAGTCATTAATCTTTATATTATGAAAAAAATTAAAACCAAGATAACAAATGTTTATAATCGATATCTTTCTCTAATATCAAAAAAAACATTATCATTTTTTAATCGTTTGAAATTCTCAAAAAATATTAAAATTAAAACAAGCGCCTTTAATCAATATCTTTCTATAACATCTAAAAAAATATTATTCTTTATTATTCGTTTAAAATTTATGAAAAATAGTAAAGTCAAAATAAGTGTTTTTAATCGATATTTGATTTTATTAATAGTTATTTTATTTTCATCTTTATTTTATTTGTCAGCACCAGTTTTATATAATTATGGAGATTTGCAGAAAGAATTAACAAAAAAATTATTAAAAGAATTCAATTTAAATACTGCTTTATCAGCTAATATAATTTATAAAATACTTCCTTCACCAAATTTTGAAATATCAAACGTTCTATTAAATACAAACGCTGATGATAAATTTAATGATTTTGCACAAATTAAAAAAATGAAAATTTATGTTTCTACAAGAAATTTGCACAATCAAAATAGATTAGAAATTAAATATATTATTATTTCAAAAGCCAATTTTAATATAAATAAGCATTCATATAATTATATAAATAAATATTTAAAAAATAAACTTTCCAATAAAAAAATTCAAATAAAAAAAAGTAAATTTTTTTTTAGAGAAAGCAGTTCTGAAAAAGATGTAGTAATGCTATCCACAATAGACAAATCTAGTTTATTTTATGATAAAAAAAATACTACTAATAAAGTAAGTATTGAAGGATCGATTTATAATACTAAATATCATTTAACTTTATCAAGAAATATTTATAAGAAAAATACCACAGATCTTTTAATTAAATTTAAAAACTTAAATACAATAATTAAAAGTAAATTTGTTGTGGATCAAAATAAAAAAAATAATTATAACGGAAAAGCTTCTATAAATTTTTCAGGATCAAAAATTAACGCCATCTATAAAATTGTAGATAAATTAATCACGCTGAACTCAGAAAAGTCAATATTAAATAATAATAGTTTTACTTTTAAAGGTGAGATTAGCACATCTCCTTTTTATTATAATTTGTATGTAAATCTAGAAACTATTAATGTAGCTAAACTAATAGAAAATTTATCTAAATTAAAAAATCTCCTGGATGAAAAAATTTTGTTAAATAAAAATCTTAATGGAAAGATATTATTTAATATTAATTCTTTGAAGGGGATAAAATTTTTTGATGAAGCAAAGGTTGACATGAGAATTATAAATGGAAAATTAATACTAAACAACAGCGCATTAATATCCGATAAAATTGGAGAAATGCTTTTTATAGATTCTTTTTTAGAGTCAATAGATAATAAAAAAATTTTTAAATCAAAAATTTTATTTAAAATATCTAATCAAAAAAAATTCTATCAAAAATTACAAATTCCAAAAAATAATAGAATAAAATTAAATAATATTTACTTTGAATTAGAAAAAGATTTAAACATAGATGACATTAAAATTAAAAAAATAATTTTAAATAAAAAAACAGTTAATAACTTGCAAAATAAAGCAACAGATTTAACTAATCTGGTAGACTTAAGTGAAATTATTAGATTAAAAAACTGGATTGAATTAAAAAAATTTTCAAGTCAAATATTTTCTGAAATTAGAAAACTTAATTAGGTTTAATCATTTTTTTTGGATCAACTATTTTATTATATTCCTTTTCATTAATTAGGCCTGACTTTAAGGATTCATGTTTTAAAGTAGTATTATTTTTAAGTGCTGTTTTTGCAATTTTTGCAGCATTATCATAACCAATGTGGGGAACTAGCGCAGTAACCAACATTAGTGAATTGTCCAAAAGTTCCTTAATCCTTATTTTATCAGCCCTTAAACCTTTAATACAATAATTGGCAAAACTTTTTGAGGAGTCTGCCATTATATGGATTGATTGCAAAATGTTATGGATAATTAAAGGTTTAAAAACATTTAACTCAAAGTGGCCATGAGAACCTGCCATTGTAATTCCATTATGATTACCAATAACTTTTACGCAAACCATAGTGACGGCTTCAGATTGAGTAGGATTTACTTTTCCAGGCATAATTGAAGAACCAGGCTCGTTTGCTGGTAAAATTAATTCACCATATCCTGCTCTTGGTCCTGATCCTAAGAATCTAATATCATTTGCAATTTTCATTAGACAAACTGCCGTTGTGTTCATTGTCCCTGAAAAATTTACTATAGCATCGTGTGATGCCAATGCAGCAAATTTATTTGGTGCTGTTTTAAATGGAAGTTTAGTAATTTTTTTTAATTCATTTACTATTTTTTTATCAAAGCCTTTTTTGGTATTTAAACCTGTACCTACAGCAGTTCCACCCTGGGCTAAAAAATATATTTCTTCAAGTGAGTGTTCTATTCTATTAATACATTTACTTAATTGTGAGTAATAACCTGAAAATTCTTGTCCCAATGTTATTGGTGTTGCGTCCTGAAGATGAGTTCTTCCAATTTTTATAATTTTACTAAATTGTTTAACTTTTTTTTTTAATTCTGAATTAAGCAATTTTAGGCTTGGTATTAATTTACCCTTTGCTCTAATTGCTATGGCCATATGCATTGCAGTTGGAAATACATCATTTGTAGATTGTGATTTATTTACATGGTCATTTGGATGTACTGGTTTTTTAGTTCCTTTTTTTCCACCAAGAATTTCAATTGCTCTATTTGCTATTACTTCATTAACATTCATATTAGTTTGAGTACCAGATCCAGTTTGCCAAACTTTGAGAGGAAAATGGTCATTGAGTTTTCCAGATATCACTTCGTTTGCTGCTTTGATAATTGATCTACTTATTTTTTTATCTATATCGCCATTCTTTTGATGCACTATCGCTGCAGCTTTTTTTATCATTGCGATAGATTTGATAACAATTGGTCTTACCAAAAAATCGCCAATATCAAAATATTTGTTAGATCTTTGCGTAGAAGCGCCCCAATATTTATCTGCTGGCACTAAAATTTTTCCTAGGCTATCAAATTCTTTTCTAAATTTCATATTTTTTACTTTGGATACTAGTTATTAAATCTTATACATTAAAATTAATTAGAATCATATAGGAGCAAAATGACAAATTTTGGAAAAGTAGGACATTTTATGAAAACCTTTGGCCAAGAAATAAAAAATAAGCCAGGCCTAAGCACAGAAAAAATAAACAAATTAAGAGTTAGTTTAATTAATGAAGAATTAGAAGAATTTAAAAAAGCTATAAAAAATAACGATCTTAAGGAAGTGGCAGACGCTTTAACTGATATTTTGTATGTAACTTATGGAGCTGGCCACGCATTTGGCATAAATTTAGACAAGTGTTTTGATGAAGTACAACAATCAAATATGAGTAAATTAGGAGATGATGGCAAACCAATTTATAATGATAAGGGCAAAGTTATGAAGGGACCAAATTATTTTAAACCTGATCTGACTAAATTTGTAAATTAATATGCTAAGTTTAATTATAAAAAACCAAAACAAATTATTATTTAATTTGTTATTTTTAATACTTTTGTTAGTTCTTTCGGTACATTTTTATCAATCTTTTTTTTCTATGCCAGGTAACAAATGGGCATTTTGGGAATTGTTTGTTAACTATGAGGGTGGTTTTATAAAAAGGGGCGTTCTGTTGCCAGGTGCCCCGAACCCCGTTACTTAATTAATAAATTAATTAAGCAGCAAGAGCAAATTTATCATTTGCAATTATAATTTAGCCCGTCACGGTGGAACAATCCCGAACGAAAGAACAGCCTTTAGACATCCGTCGATCCTAGTTCACCCCCATAAGTTGTAAATGGTGGAGGTGGTGGGTACTGCCCCCACGTCCGCAATGCTTATTACGAAGTTCGTTTATCGTCGTAGTTGGAAAACCAACGTTATTAATATAAAAGTTAAAAATATAGATTCAACATATAAATCATGAAATTAACTAAAGAACAGTCTCAAGAAATAAAAGATCAACAATCTCAACAAAATACCACAAAAAGAGTTACAGCTCCTGAATTAGAAAAAATTCTATATGAAGCAATTCCAATACTGGATCATGGATTTATCAGAGTTGTTGATTACATGGGAGATGACACATCTATTGTCCAAGCAGCGAGAGTTTCTTATGGAAAAGGCACAATAAAAGTTTCAACTGATGCTGGCCTGATTAAATACCTGATGAGACATTGGCACAGTACACCATTTGAAATGTGTGAAATTAAATATCATGTAAAACTGCCAATATTTATTGCACGACAATGGATTAGACACAGAACAGCAAATGTAAATGAATACTCAGCAAGATATTCAATTTTAGATAAAGAATTTTATCTACCAGCATCCGAACATTTAGCCGCACAATCTAAAAGCAACAGACAGGGAAGAGGCGATGTTCTTGAAGGTGAACATGCAAAACAAGTTTTAGATTTATTAAAAAGTGATGCTGAAAAAACATATAGCAATTATGAAACTATGCTGAACGAAAGATATGACGGAACGATAATTGATAAAAATAAAACAGGCCTTGCAAGAGAACTCGCAAGAATGAATTTAACTTTGAATACATACACTCAGTGGTATTGGAAAACAGATTTATTAAATTTAATGAATTTTTTAAAGCTCAGAGCGGATGATCATGCTCAATATGAAATAAGAGCGTATGCCGATGTTATGTTGGGTACAGTAAAAAAATGGGTACCAATTACATATGAAGCATTTATGGATTATAGAGTAGGTGGGACAGAAGTTTCAGCAAAAGGAAAATTAATAATTCAAAAATTAATTAAAGGAGAAGATGTAAATTTAGAAAATTCTGGTTTATCCAAAAGAGAATGGAATGAGTTAATGGACGCTTTTGATTTTAAAGATAAGTTGATTTAATTTTATTTGCAAATTCTAAATAAATTTTAGAAATTTCATGTTCAGGATTAGCTTCTACAATAGGTTTTCCTTCATCACCAGTTTTTCCAACTTCTGGATTAATTGGAATTTCTCCTAAAAATTCTTTTTTAAATTCTTCTGCAGTTCTTTTAACTCCGCCTTCACCAAAAATTTTATATTTTTTTCCGTCATCCCCAGTAAAGTAACTCATATTATCTACTAATCCTAAAATTTTAACACCTAGTTTATCAAACATTTTAATTCCTCTTTTAACATCTAATAAGGCCACCTCTTGTGGAGTTGATACTATGATTGCACCATCCATTTTTATTTCTTGTGAAAAAGTTAATTGAGTATCGCCTGTTCCTGGTGGCATATCCACAATGATAAAATCTAAATCTTTCCATAGTACTTTTTGTGTAAAAGTTTTAATTGCACTAGTCACCATAGGGCCACGCCATATCATTGGTGTTTGTTGATCAGCAAGAAAACCGATTGACATACATTGAATGTCGTATTTGATAATTGGACTTAAACTTTTTCCATCACTTTGTGGTTTTTCATTAATATCAAACATTTTTGGAATTGACGGACCATAAATATCAGCATCAAGCAAACCGACTTTACATCCAGTTTTTTTTAAAGCTAAAGCAATATTTGTTGCAAAAGTAGATTTACCAACTCCTCCTTTGGCACTTGAAATTGCTATTGTAAATTTTGTCCCTAAAATGGGGTTTTTTATAAAGGTTTTTCCACTCATTTTTTTTCTCATTGCTTCACTTAGTTCTGGTTTTTCTTTTGGCATATGCTCATCTTAACTTGTTTTTTTCTGTAAAGACATTATATACAATGTCATGGCAGATGATTTTAAAGACAGAGGAGGTAGCCCTTGGGACTCTCCTCGAGGAGGAGGCAATGGTTCAGGAAGAGGACCAGTTCCACCAAACATAGAAGAAATCATAAGAAATATTCAAAAAACAATTAATCGATTTATGCCAGGCAAAGGGGCCAAAGGTGGCAAACTTTTATTTTTAGGATTAATAATTTTACTAATAATTTGGGCTGCAAGTGGTTTATACAGAGTGTTACCAGATGAACAAGGTGTTGTATTAAGATTTGGAAAGTTTATTAAGACAACTCAACCTGGATTAAATTATCATTATCCATATCCAATTGAGACAGCACTTACACCTAAGGTTACAAAAGTAAATCGACTGGATGTTGGTTTTAGAGCTGGAAGCGATAGCGGTTTTTCTTCAGCAGGTATTGCAGATGTTCCAGAAGAAAGCTTAATGTTAACCGGTGATGAAAATATTGTAAATATCGATTTTTCAGTTTTTTGGGTTATCAAGGACGCAGGAAATTTCTTATTTAAAATTCAAGATCCAGCAGCTACTGTAAAAGCTGCAGCAGAAACAGCCATGAGAGAAGTCATAGCAAAAAGTAAACTTCAATCAATATTAACCGAAGGTAGATCT
>Ga0209554_1000461_pt1 | contig 34550 bp, 31 predicted proteins | sample MarorgKNORR_S2LV_5_FD_188221 | JGI IMG/M metagenome (GOLD analysis project Ga0209554, IMG submission 188221) | Marine microbial communities from the Southern Atlantic Ocean, analyzing organic carbon cycling - Bottom_A/KNORR_S2/LV (SPAdes) (version 2) | ecosystem: Environmental > Aquatic > Marine... | reverse complement strand
TGGTGTTCAAGAAGGCCAGGGTTGCCAGCATCAGTCCCAGGGTGAGCGCGCCCCCGCCCAGACTATCGGCCACGTAGAAGGGGAATATGAACCAGATCACGAAAACGCCCAGGTTGGCCAGGAACATGCTGGAACTGGATACGATGAAACCCCACAGCCGGAGCAGATAGCCCGGCAGAACCGGCCACTTGGCCCTAAGTTCGACCCGCCAGAAGGCGATAAGGAACGCAGGCGCCAAAGGCAACAGGGTGAGAACAACCGGGGAGGTCCAGCCAAGGGACCGGCCCAACCTTAGGCCGATGATCAAGCAAAGCAGCCCCCCGACCAACATCACAGCCCCCGCGACATCGAATGCAGGCCCGGACGCCGGACCGCTTCTGCGGCGTTCCAGCACCCAGATTCCCAAGACGATGGCCGCTACCGCGAACGGTATCCGTGCCAGGAATATCCACTCCCAGCCGATCCACCCGACCAACAGTCCAGCGCCGATCGTCCCCGCCAGCATTCCCAGCGCCTGACTGCCCACGGCGAAACCCATACTCAAGCCGCGCCGGTGGCTGGGAAACACTCCCGCGGCGATGGCCGGCGACACCGCGAACAGGCAGCCGGTGCCCAACGCTTGCAGCACCCGGAACCCCACCACTGTCTCCAGGTTTGGCGAGGAGGCGATGAAGAACATGGCCGCCAGATACATCGTTGCGCCAAAGATGTACACCGGTCTCAGACCGAACCGGTCAGCGAAACTGCCGGCCCCCATGACCAGCGCTGCCTGGGTGGCCACGAACGCCACGATCACCCACTGGATACTCTGCAGATCGGCGTTCAGGTCCTCGGCCATCGACGGCAGCGCCACGTTCACAGAGGTGTCCAAAGCGGCCAGAAACATGCCCAAGGTCGCGGCGGTGGCTACCAAGAGTTTGCCGCGGTTACCCGACCCGCTTTCAGGCGCAGTTGTTGAGGGTTGTTCCGGGTCCAAGCTCATAAGTACCGAATTCTACCCTTTCTGGTTTGAAAGTCGATACGCCCCAAACAGACACGCATGCTCGTTTACGATTGCAATGGACTGTCGCTTGTGTTAAAAATCCAATGCTATTTAGCCTGCAGACCGGCAGGCAAACACCCAAGATTTCGATCGATAAAATCGCGCCCAGCCCGTCGTCAAATACCCGTCGTTAATAAGAGGTGGCCAAGTGGTAGAAGATTCCGGAAGATTCGACGCCCTGCTTCAAGAGGACCGAACTTTTCCTCCTCCCCAAGCTTTCATAGATCAGGCCAACATCTCCGACCCAAACGTGTATGAAGATGCCCTGCGCGACCCGGAAGCGTTCTGGGCCAAGTTCGCCGAGGAACTGGACTGGTTCAAGAAGTGGGACACGGTCCTGGAATGGGACCCGCCCCACGCCAAATGGTTCATCGGCGGCAAGCTGAATGTATCCTATAACTGCCTGGACCGGCACCTGACCACCAGCCGCCGAAACAAGGCGGCCATCATCTGGGAGGGCGAACCGGGAGACCGGCGGGTCTACACCTACTGGGACCTCTATCGGGAGGTGTGCCAGTTCGCCAACGGCCTGAAGAGCCTGGGCGTGAAGAAGGGCGACCGAGTCACCATCTACCTGCCCATGGTCCCGGAGCTGCCCATCGCCATGTTGGCCTGCGCCCGCATCGGCGCTCCCCACAGTGTTGTGTTCGGCGGGTTCAGCGCCGAGTCCCTGCGCGACCGGCTAAACGACTCCGAGTCCAAGATCATGATCACCGCCGACGGCGGATTCCGGAGGGGCGGCATCGTCCCCCTGAAACAGAACGCCGACGACTCCCTGGACTTAGAAGGCGGCGCGCCGACTGTCGAGAAGGTGGTGGTCGTCCGTAGGACCGAGACCGCCGACGACAAGATGGTGGACGGCCGAGACATCTGGTGGCACGACCTGATGGAGGGACAACCCCTCACCTGCGAGCCGGAACAGATGGACAGCGAAGACATGCTCTATCTGCTCTACACCAGCGGCACCACCGGCAAGCCCAAGGGCATCGTCCACACCACGGCCGGGTACCTGCTGGGCACCTACGCCACTTTCAAGTGGGTCTTCGACATCAAAGAGAACGACACCTACTGGTGCACCGCCGACATCGGCTGGGTCACCGGTCATAGCTACATCGTCTACGGCCCGCTGGCCAACGGCGCGACCTCGGTGATGTACGAGGGCTCCCCAGACTACCCCGACCGGGACCGGTTCTGGGCCATCGTCGCCAAATACGGCGTGAGCATCCTATACACCGCGCCCACGGCCATCCGCACCTTCATGCGCTGGGGCGAGAGCTACCCAGAGAAACACGACATGTCGTCCCTGCGCCTGCTTGGGTCGGTGGGCGAGCCCATCAACCCGGAGGCCTGGATCTGGTACCACAAGAACATCGGCGGCGGCCGCTGCCCGGTGGTAGACACCTGGTGGCAGACCGAGACCGGCAGCATCCTGATCGCGCCCCTGCCTGGGATAACGACACTGAAACCCGGTTCGGCCACCAAGGCCTTCCCCGGCATCGAGGCCGAGATTCTAGACGACCAGGGTAATTCTGTGGGCCCCGGAGGCGGCGGCTACCTCACGATCAAGAAACCGTGGCCTTCCATGCTCCGCACCATCTACGGCGACGAAGAACGGTTCGTCGAGCAATATTGGTCTCGTTATCCGAACATCTACTTCACCGCCGACGGCGCCAAGTTGGACGATGACGGAGACTTTTGGCTGCTGGGCCGGGTGGACGACGTGATCAACGTTTCGGGCCACCGCATCGGCACCATGGAGGTGGAGAGCGCCCTGGTGGACAACCCAAAGGTCGCCGAGGCCGCCTGCATCGGCAAGGCCCACGAGATCAAGGGACAGGCGATCGTCGCTTTTGTCACCCTGAAAGACTCCGTGGAAATGTCCGACGACGTGATCGTTGAGTTAAAGGCCCACGTGGCCGGCAAGATCGGCGCGATGGCCCGGCCCGATGACATTATCTTCGCCGCCGAGCTGCCCAAGACACGCAGCGGCAAGATCATGCGCCGGCTGCTCCGGGACGTGGCGGAAGGCCGGGCGCTGGGCGACACCACCACCCTGGCCGACCCGGCGGTGGTAGACTCTCTTAAGGAACAATACGGCGACGACGAATAGCCAGCATAACGGCGTTATCGGCAAAGCCGAATACCAGCATAACGGCATCGTTAGCGAAGCCGTAGAATAGTCGATATAACTCCCTACGGAGGGCGGCAGAAATGGCGAGTTACGAGAAACATGAAGCCCAAGAATGGGCTTGGGAAACGCTGAAAGGGCAATGGACCACCCTCATAACCCCCTTCACTCCCGATAACCAGATAGACATAGAGGGCATGAAACGGAACGTCCGCCATGTCCGTAGCCTCGGCACCACCGGCGCCGGTTGCACCTGGAACATGGGCGAGTTCTGGGCCCTTTCACACGACGAGCGCATCCAGGTTATGGACGCCGTCGCCGAATCGGCCGAAGGCAAATGGCCCATCGGCGCCCACGTAACAGACACCAACATAAATGAGTCGATCTCGCTGGCCCAGCACGCTGAAGGCCAGGGTTTCGACCTGCTGATCGTCGCGCCGCCCTACATGGCCACCAAGACCGAAGACCAGGTGGTCGAGTACGTCCGCCTGCTGGCCGACAACACAAACCTGGCCATCATGTTCTATAACTCCCCCCAGTTCGGCATCATCATGAGCCCCTACGGCATGGGCCGGTTGTGCGCCATCCCCAACGTCGTCGGGATCAAAGAGGCCAGCTTCAACCAGCAGATCTCGATCGAAACCCACTTGTCTCTGGGGAAAGAGCACGTCATCAGCACCCCCGATGAGTGGATATACTTCAAGGGCCAGGAACTGGGCATAGAGCAGCAGGTGATGTTCGCCAACACCTCCGATTGGAGGTTTGACGTTCCAGGCGCCAACAACTACGTACAATGGATCGACCGTGCCTGCAAAGGCGACCTGGACGAGACGTTCTACGACACCAAATTACGCCGTTTGAAAGAACTTTCCGACACTTGGTGGACCAAGACCCAGACCAAGTACAACGGCGCCTTGCCGGTTGCAATGGTCAAACATTGGGCCGAATTGATGGGCATGTCTGGCGGACCTGTGCGCCCGCCTTTATTCGATCTATCGCCAGTGGAGAAATCAGAGTTGAGAGAAGAATTAGAACCCCTCAAGCCCAAACCCGTTATGCCTGCCGTGCCCGCCAAGTCGCGTGGCGCATGGCTAGACGGCAACAACAACTTCGCCTCGGGCATGCTGCTCATGGTCAGCGTGCAGAACATGGAAGAGGCTATGGAGGCCGAGCAGGGCGGCGCCGATATCGTCGACGTCAAGAACCTGCAGGAGGCCCTTGTCGGCTCCGGCCACCCCAACATCGTCAAGGCTGTCCGGAACATCATGCCGGTGGAGAAGCACGTCAGCGTAACGCTGGGCGTTGTCCCCAACCAGCCGGGCACCGTGGCCATGGCCGTTTACGCGGCAGCCACGATGGACGCCACCTCAGTGAAAGTAGGCTTCCAAGAGGCCCAATACGACCAGGCAGTCCAGGTCCTTAAAGAGTCCCGCATGGCCCTGGAAGGCTTCAACACCAAGCTGGTCGGATCAGTTTTCGCCGACAACGTGCTCTTCGAACAAGGTCTCGACCCTCTGTGCATGGTTGACCTGGCGAGAGACGGCGAATGCGATGGGTTCCTGATCGACACTCTGACGAAAGATGGCCGCAACATCTTCGACTTCATGCCCGAGGACGTCCTAAAAGACATCGTCCTCAGAGGCAAAGAACTGGGCATGAGCACCGCTTTGTCCGGCCATCTGAAACTGACCGACCTCGACGAGCTGGCCCGCATCAACCCTGACATCGTCGGCGTGCGCGGCGCAGTCTGCGGCAACGGGGAACGGGACCGGGCCGTAGCCTGGGAAGCAGTAGCCGAGTTCAAGCGCCAGGTAGACCTGCGAAAGAGCGGCGAAGTTGACGTGTATGACGGCGAGGTCGTGCCGGTCAGCGGCTCCAACGGCTGGGTGGTCATAGACGGCCGGGGCAAGAGTTGCGCCGGGGTCATCGCAGCCCTGACCAAGCAGGTGGACACGGACAAGGAGTCATTCGTAGAAGCCATCTTGGCCGACGCCCTGAACATCTACGACGTGACTCTGTGGGCCGAGAAGGCCGGGCACGAGGTACTAACCAAACGCTCCGACCCCGACGGCACCACCCGGGTGCTGATCCGGCCTTAGCAGGCGGCAGAGGGAACCAGACAAAGCAAAAGTGGAGCGCCAAATGGCGCTCCACTTTTTTGATTCACCGCTCAAACTCTCGCCGTAACCGGCAGGTAATAACCGCGGTTGCACCGTTAGATCATATAAACGGGGTCGGAATCTTTGTTGATGCGGGTTTCGCTCTTTAGGCCGTCACGTTGGAACTTGGGGAGAGCGAACATATTGCGGTGACTCTCGCCGTCGTAGTACTTCAACGGGTTGGACAGACGCCGGGCTACCTCTGTGTCCACCTCATCCTCAGACGTCTCGGAGAAAGGCGCGTCCGAGGCGACCGTGAACCCCCACAGTGTCTGGAAAGCCGGGATATGCACCTGGGCGGCCTTGGTGTGGCTAAAGAGAGTGCCAAGGGTATTGAAGATCGTAGTGAAACACTCGGTGTAGCTCAGCAGTCCGGCCGGTCCGGACTGGGTGACCAACACTCCGCCTGGATTGAGGCGGGCCTTAGCGATGGCGTAGAACTCCTGAGTGTAAAGCAACGCCGCGGTGCCGCCTTCCAGGGGGTCAACCAAGTCTAAGATGATCGTGTCGTAGAGGTCCGAGGTGTTTTCCAGGTAGCCGCGGGCGTCTTCGTGAAGCAGGTTGGTCCGGGGGTCGTCGAAGCTGCCGCGGTGGTGGTTGGGAAGGTACTTGCGGCAGAGTTCAACCACTTCAGGGTCCAGGTCGACCATGGTGACCCGTTCCACCGACTTATGGGCCAGCGCCTCACGGAGTGTGCCGCCCTCACCGCCGCCGCCGATAAAGACCTGCTTCGGTCCGGGGTGGCAGAACATCGCCGGGTGCACCAGCGTTTCGTGGTAGATATGCTCGTCCCGTTCCGTGGACTGGGTCTTGCCGTCCAGGACCAGGCTACGGCCAAATAGTTCCGAGTCCAGGACCTCGACCTTTTGGTAGGCGGTTTGCCCTGAGTAAAAGACCTGACGCACCTTTAGCATCACGTTCAGGTCTGGATAGACACTCTCGATAAACCAATTCCCGGACATATCCATCTTAAGGTGCGGGGCCGGCTAGAGTCCCACGGCCTCCTGGACCGCCAGACCCCTTTGAATCTCTTGAATCTCGGGGTTACGGCATTCCAGCGCTTCGGCCAGCTTGGTGGCCGCTTCACGGGGACGGAACGATGACCCGCAAGAGAATATATCCGCCGCGGCATAGCCGTACTCAGGCCATGTGTGGATGGAGATATGGGACTCGGCGATAGCCAAGATTCCAGTAACGCCTTGGGGTGAGAAGTGGTGGAAAGATTCGCCGACGATGGTGGCACCCACGTCTTGGGCCGTCTCTATCATCGCCTTGCGAATATAAGAGAGGTCGTTAAGCAGTTTGGGGTTACAGTCCTTTAGTTCCAGCAAGAGATGACAACCTAGTACTTCCAATCACCTGTCCTCCTATATTCATCGGTTGGTTTGAGCGCAACAATGAAACATTCTATATGCCCAAACACGGCTAGGCAATACCCCACCCTAAATGTCCTTCAAGAACTCCATTTCAGCGGAGCCTTGCCAGCCACTAACGACCGGCTCTCTTTTAAGGGATTCCCATGCTAGCGTTGAATCTAACCGGACAGTTCGGAGGGTTCTCCATCATGGCGGTTGGCGGCGACGACACAGGCGGAATCCCAACCTTGAACGGCGGCATGGTCCTCATCGTTGAAGACGATGAGCGGATCTCCCGCCTAGAACGTTTCGTTCTTGAGCAGGTGGGTTACCGGGTTACCTGCGCCGGCTCCGGGGAAGAAGCTCTGGAGATATTGCCCAACACCACCCCTTCACTGGTCATCCTGGACACGATGCTCCCCCAGATGGACGGGTTTACCACCTGCCGGAAGATACGTGAATGTTCTCAAGTGCCGATAATCATGGTCACCGCCATGGACCGGGACATAGACAAGGTCCGAGGACTGGAGATGGGGGCCGATGACTATATCACCAAGCCATTCTCCACCCACGAACTCGCATCAAGGGTGAAATCTGTTCTACGCCGTGCCAATGGCGGTCAGACCAAGAACGGGCTTGCTGTTCCAACGCCGTCTAAGATCAACATGCCGTTCCTTCATCCCAGAGATGAGGAATCGGGGTACCCAACACAAGCGCGGCTTTCTGAGATCGGACTGCAGTATGACGATTCAAACGACCCTTCCGGCGACAGAATCTCCGGGGCCAATATCGGGTACGACACATCTGCCGCCGGCGCGGCGAACCCTAAGAGTTACGAAGGCACCATAAGATTGGTCGTCGAAACCGATGGGGCGGTCAAAGAAATGGTCAGATTCGTCGACGCCCTACGGAAGAACCCTCAGATCCATCTACTGCGCGTAGTCTCCAACGCCCAGAGAAACGGTATGGATGTCTTGATTCGGCTCCGGAGCCCAAACCCGCTGCAGACCACTCTCCTGTCCGCCGCCGGAGTCAACCGGGTTGAAGCAGCGGAACCCTTTGAGTCGGACCCTGAGACCCCCGTCATTAAGGTGTGGTTGGCCTGACCCCCGGCCAGTCTTTCAGGCAGATTATGAAGCGCCGATTCATCCTGATGCCACAAGGCCGCTGTGGGCTTGATATTAAGAATCGGCTGTCATAACGTTGATTTAGCGACCTGGTCTGGCAGGCGTGAACAGACAGAGTTCTAGTCACCAGACCAGGGCCAAAGAGACAGACCGGCAGATGTGACGCACGTCACACTTAACAACTGATTCAGGTCACAGATTTGAACGTCCGGCCGCTCCATAATCCGGTCAACGTCGAAATTAGTTAATCCGACGGGATGAGCACCACCTAGGAGATGAGCAGATGCGTAATATCTTGAAGAAAACTCTAGGCAGAGGGTCAGAGGACCAAAAGGGATTCAACCTGATCGAACTGCTTGTTGTTGTTGGCCTAATCGTTGCCTTGGCCGCCGTCATCGTGCCACTGGTGATCCAACTCTCGGGCCGCGGCGACACCGGCGCCGCCAACGCTGAGTGGGATTCCATCCAGTCCGCGATTGACACCATGATGGCCGACACCACCATGACCGCCGTCACGGCCGGAGGCTCCGCGGCCTTCATCACCGACAGCTTTGACTTCGATGCCGGCGCGGGCACCCAGAACCTGTCGACCTACCTTCGCGACGCCAGCACCACCTACTGTTACACCTGGGCCGCCACGGGCAGGATACTTACCCAAGTATCCGCCTCTGGAAGCCCAGCGGCTTGTCCGACCTAACCTAGTAGCATCTCGGTCCAAAGCCAGAGGCCGGTCTGATCAGACCGGCCTCTGGCTCAACCCTATTCCACCTCCGCCCATCTCTGGGCACCCGGAACAGCAGCGCCGGGAGCACCTTGATGAACCTTTACTCAAACTTCATTCACCGATCCACAAAAGCAATGGCCGGCCGTTTCAGGTCCGCCATCTCAGATTCGCTGGGATTAACGCTCATGGAAACCGTTATCGCCCTGGCGATGTTTTCATCCGCGGGAACCGCCGTACTGTTGGGCGTCGGCGCCGCCCACACTTCCAGCGACCGGGTAAACGCCAGCGCCGTCGCCGAGAACCTAGCCCGCAACCAGATGGAATACGTGCTGTCCCAAACGTACGTGGCGCCGCCAGGGAATTATTCCTCGGTCGCTGACGACGTGACCCTAAACCTCAACATTCCCACCGGGTTCGCCGTGACGGCCGCCGCCCAGACCTATGTGGCCGACGACGGTTATTCTGGTTCCATCGAGAAAGTAGTGGTGACGATCACCAGAGACGGGCAGAGCATCCTTGTTCTAGAGTCCCTGCGCTCAGGACCGTGATCGATGAAGAAACCCCTTCGCATTCTGCGTTCTTCCCGGGGATTCACCCTCATAGAACTGCTGGTCTCCATGAGCATCTTGACGGTGGTGGTCGGCATCTTCGGGACTGGAATGTTTCAGGTGCTGTCGATCCAGCGGTTCTGGACTGACGATATTGTGGCGGTCAGAGAGGTGAGCCACGCCGGAAGCTGGTTCGCCGGCGACGCGTTGAATGCCACGGAAGTGTTGGACGCCGGCGGCGTTACCCGCCTGACCTGCACTCCCAGCCCCGTAGTCCAACAGGTAACCCTGACTTGGACCGACCTCGCCGGAGCCCCCCACAACGTTATCTACAGCGTTACCGGAGACGAACTGCGCCGGGATTTTGACAGCAACGGAACTCCCCTGGTCATGGCCAGCCAGCTGGTGGCCAGTTCGATCAGTTTCACGTTATGCGGGAACACTCTGCATGCGGGAACACTCTGCGGTTGAACATGGACGTTCTAGCAGACCGCGGCACCACTGACAACTTGGACCTCATCACGTTCGTGAGGAAACTCTCATGATCAGGTTGATCCTGAGCAGGATCAGTGGGAGTGACCAACGGGGCGGCATCGCCATCCTGACCGCGTTGGGGTTTCTACTCTTCTCCATTCCCCTCATCACGGCGTCACTGGACCTAGCCCAAAACACCGCCATCGACGCCCGGGTGAAAACCGACATCACAACCCGTCAATATTGCGGGCTGGCGATACAGGAATACTTTAACTTCCTGGTGTCGGACGAATCCCGCTGGTCAGATTGGCTCTCGAATAACCCAGACCCAAACGACCCCACGGGCGCAACGTCCTCTGAGACTATTCAACCGTGCGGTAAAACGATCACGATAACCCCGACGCAACAGACAGTGCTGCCCCCTGGGTCTACCGGAGATACGGTGGGGAGTCCCGTTGGCTTGATCCCACCCTTATCGGCGTACGGCAGCAGGGACTTCCAGACGACCAAAACCGTTTCAGACTCCAATCCCGGCGCCGGGGAATCCGTCGAATACACACTCACGGTGGTCAACCGGGATAGCACCCCCACAACCCTGAACCGGATCGAAGAAACCCTTCCGCCAGGGTTCTCTTTCGATTGCACAGGTCCAGTGAACCAGCTGACGCTGCCGGGGGCGGCCGCCGTGGACATCTATTCAGACGACGGCCCATGTCCCGATCCTGAAGAAGATGAGATCGAGTGGGATATGCCGCCTGGAACCTCCATCCCTTCGGGTGGGGTAGTTACGTTGACCTTCACCGCCGTCACCAATGTGGCTCCTGGCACCTACTGTAATGAGCTCCAGGTAGGGCCCGGCGGAGACAAGACTAGGAGCGGGAAAACGGCCGTCGTGCAGATGGGCGGCGCTCCCGGTTTGTGCGCCGGTGAAGCGGTGTCGGTCACCAAGGTTTTGGACTCAGTGACTTATGCGACAACGGACACCAATACTTCGCCCTACACCTATTCGTTCAATGCCGACTTCTCCATCACTATTGATAACATCGGCGCCGACAACGTGACTCTGAAAGAATTCATCGACCTGCTGCCGGAGGGCTTTTCCTACCTCTCGACCGACCCAAATGGCGACATCACCGATATCCCGCAGCAACTACACCATGAAAATCAGGTCAACCGCCAACGGGTAACCTGGAAATTCAATCCGGAGATATCCCTACCGTCAGGCACGTCCCAAACCCTCACATTCACCACTACGGCTTCCGTTACCCGGGGCGTTTACTGGAGTGACCTGCTGGTGGATTTTGGCGGTGGAACATTCTCGGAAGACCGGTATACCTGGCCAACGGCGACGATCTCCATCGTAGATTCTTACACCGTGACGGCCACCGACGATGCAGGCAACAATCAGGTGCTCTCGTTGCAGGTGTGGATCTCGGACGACAGCGGGCTGGTCAGCATCTGGAACCTGCAATAGATCAGGCCCAGGACGTGACCGGTTAAGCCAGATACAAAACCGGCTTACTCGTCTTCAGACCAGCCGGTGTCCATCTCTTCTTCGTCGATGATGATTTCATCGTCATCGTCATCGTCGTCGCCTTCTTCTTCCCGCATGAACCGGGCCACCGTCTCGTTGAGGAACACCCGGTCTTCTTCCTTGGCCTTGGAAGGGAAGGAGCACACGTTCTGGAGACTGCGGTGCTTGAAAGTCTCCCTGATGATCACGGAAACTCCCTGGTCATTCATCGTCACCACTGCGGCGGCGTATCTATTCCCGCTGTCAATCAACCTGGCCAGCCGGGTGCCAAGTTTGGGCTCGATCTGACCAAGTAGCTGCCCATCAAGCGTCAGGACGTTCACGGTGTTCTTTTCCCTGGAGAGGACCACCTGGTCGCTGGCCGAGAGGCGGAGTACGGCCTTGTTTCTATCCGTGTTCCGCAGGACCGTGGTGCCCGATTTGCCGCTCTCTTCGATGAATATCTGCGGGGCCCCGGCAGCTTTCTTGGTCTGCTTGGGCAAGCCAGAATCAGCGGCGGAGGGGTCGGCGGCCAATTGGTCTAGCCGGGCGCGGTTCTTCTTGGCGATGTTGTTATACGGCGCAACCTCGCATACCTGGTCCAGTACGGCCCGTGCGTCCAGGTAGTTGCCCAACTCGATCAACGCCTTCCCCAGGCGGTTCATCGCTTCGACGTCGTCGGCGAACAGCTCCAGAATGGCCTTGTTGACCTCGGTGGCGCGTTGCCACTCCCCCTGCGAAGCGAGGTTCACAGCCTCGCTGCTGAGGTCTCTCTTCAGCCTCATGCTGCCTGGTGTGCGAATAGCTTCCGAATCCATACCGTCTCCTGTCCGGTGCTGCATTCCCGCTGACCGGGCCCCCGCCAAGGGGCCACATAACAGTCAGACTAGCTCTGAACAAGCCTTTTACGCTTACTTCAAATGATATTGATTGCCAGGCCCTATCTTGGAAGCATCGGTCACTAATTACCGATGCTCATTTCATGCCTAGGCCCTAACTAGTAATTACACTATCGCTAAGCCAAAGGTCAAGCCCAAAATCACGGGAATTATGGAAATTTCTACAAACTTGTAGCCAACATGCCCAAACGGGAGGCGCACCAGGGGCTTCGCAGCCCGGATTCAGGGGCAGATACGGGGTCTACGTTAGACCGGATTCCGGTGCCGCCAGCGAATCTTCAGGAGGTCCAACGTCATGGCCAACGAGTCCTGGATGGGCCGGACCTTGCTTTGTGACTGGTAATACCAGTCCACGCCGACTTCGGAATAAGTCAGCCGCCGTTTTCGGGCTAGATGCAGCAGCTCCACATCAAAGGCGAACCCATCCAAGGTCAGACGCGGAAATAGGTCCTCGGCGGTCTCTCCCCGAAAGCATTTGAACCCACATTGGGTGTCGGCCAAGTCCGGCACAACCAACCGGCCCACAAGAAAGTTGAAGAAGCGGCCCATCAGGTGACGCCGCGCCGGTTCGCCGATCCGCACTGCGCCGGGAGCCTCACGCGAGCCCAACACTATGTCCGCGCCGGCGCCCCCGGAATCCTGGGGCTCAAACAGAGGCAGAAGCCGCTCCACCTGCTCTATGGGCACCGACAGATCGGCGTCGGAAAGCAAACGGTACTCACCCTCCGCCGCCAACATGCCGTTCTTAACCGCCCAACCCTTGCCACGGTGAGGCAAACGCAGCACGCGGACGTTGGAGTGTTCTACGACGGCCAGGCCAACCAACTGAGCCGTGTGGTCCGTGCTGCCGTCGTCGGCCACCACCACTTCCCACTGGTAATCCTGGCCTGAAAGATACTCGATCACCCTAGAGAGGGTCCCTTTGATTCGAGCTTCCTCGTTGAATGTGGGAATAACGACTGATAGAAAAGGCTGAGGCAAATGCCTACTCCCATTGGATCAAAGGCGGATCAGCGGCGGAATCGAGACTGGGCTGTTACTCGTCTGGCTCGTCTACCTAGGCAGACTCATCTATCTCTTCAGGCTCGTCTAGCTGGAAGCCGCGGTGGAGCAACCTCACTGCTTCCTGGGCCTGGTCTTCCCGGATGATGCAGGAGATGCGGATCTCAGACGTGGTGATCATGTCTATGTTCACGTTGCCGTCGGCCAGCACCCGGAACATGCGCGACGCGTAGCCCGGGGTGTGCTGCATGCCGGACCCGACCACGCTCACCGCCGCCAGGTTGGCCTCGCTGATCAAGGCTCCGGCGCCGATCTCTTTGATCAGTTCCTCCACCTTGTCCAATGCGGCTTTCAAGTCGGTGCCGCTGACGGTGAAGCTGATGTCGGTTGTCCGGTCCTCGCTGGTGTTCTGGACGATGGTATCGACGCTGATGCCAGACTCGGCCAGGGGCTCGAACAGGGCCGCGGCCACGCCGGGGCGGTCGGGAACACTGCGAACGGTGATCTTCGCCACGTTGGTGTTGCAGGCGATGCCCGTTACTTTGATTCTATCTTCCATAACTCTCTTGTCCGCATTACTGTCTATCCGGTGAATCAGGGTCCCTGGAGTTTGGTTGAAGCTGGAAGCCACGTATATCGGAACATTGAAAACCGAGCCCAATTCGATCGACCTTGGGTGCATCTTCGCCCCATAGTTGGCCAGTTCCAGCATCTCATCGTAGTCGATCTCACTCAACTTGCGTGCTTCCGGGACGATCCTGGGGTCAGCTGTGTAGATGCCGTCCACATCCGTGTATATCTCGCACCGGTCGGCTTCCAGGGCCGCCGCCAGGGCCACCGCTGTGGTGTCTGAGCCGCCCCTGCCGAGGGTCGTTATGTCTTCGTCCTCGGATATCCCCTGAAACCCCGCAACGACCACTATGCGGCCCTCATGCAACTCTTTCAGCATCCGGGCCGTGTCAACGCTGTGTATACGGGCCCGGCCGTGGCTGGTGTCGGTGTGTATCCCTGCCTGGGAGCCCGTAAGACTCACCGCTTCTTGTCCCAGGTCCCCCAGGGCCATGGTCAGCAACGTGCAGGCCACCAACTCGCCGGTCGACAATAAAAGGTCCAGCTCCCGGGGGTGCGGTTGGTCTGAAACGGAATGGGCCAGCTCGATCAGATCGTCGGTGGAGTCGCCCATGGCGGAGACCACGGCCACCACGCCCGTCCCTTTCTTCCTGACATCGGCGATGCGCCGGGCCACGTTCTTGATCTTTTCGGCGTCGGCGACCGACGACCCACCGTATTTGTGGACCACTAGCGCCATGATCGAGACCCACCGTATTTGTGGACTACTGATGACATGATGTGACTATTCTTGGCCGATCAGATGGGCGCCGCGGACCGTGGGCTGGGTGACGCTAACGTTGCCCTCGACGCTAGCCTGGCGCGCCGCTTCCGCCATCTCGTAGGCCACGGTCAACTCTCTACCCTGGGTCAGGGCCAGCACCGTGGAGCCGCTACCGGATAGGAAAACACCCAGGGCGCCGGCGTCCAAGGCGGCCTTGAAGATCACCTTCATGGCCGGGAACAGCGGTTGGCGGTAGGGCTGGTGCAACCGGTCTTGGGTTGCGATGGCCAAATACTCCGGGTGATTTGTCGCCATACTGGCCACCAGAAGCCCAACGCGGCCCATGTTATGTACTGCGTCGGCCATAGATACCATTTCCGGAAGAACGGCCCGTGCGTCCTCTGTGGATATCCTAATGTCTGGTACAAAGACCACGGCGTGCAACTCCGGCGGCACGTTCACCGATACCGTAAACAGCCTTCGGCCTTCTTCCGTTTGGTCCATGATGACCAACTGCATGCCGCCCATGACCGCCGCTGCGACGTTGTCCGGGTGTCCCTCGATGGTCGCCGCCATCTCCAGCAGGTCGTTGGCCGAGTAGTCTTGCGAGCAGATGGCGTTGGCCGCGACGAGCCCCCCGGCGATGGCGGCGGCGCTGCTGCCCATGCCGCGCGCCAAGGGAATGGTGTTCTCGCAACGGATGCGGACCTCCGGCATCTTCTCCCCGGCATCGTCGAACAGAAACTGCATGGACTTATAGACCAGGTTGTCGCGCCCGGTTGCCAGCTCGCCCTCGCCCTCGCCGGTGACTTCAACCACAGGTTCGGCAACATCCCCTTTGGCGTCTAGAATCTCCACTTCCAGAGTATTCCAAACGTCTAGGGCCAGGCCCAGACAATCGTATCCAGGACCCAGGTTTGCGGTGGTGGCGGGCGCTTTGACGCGGACTACAGGCATTCTGATCTTTCGGCCGGATGTTTTTCGAGATTACGGCCATCCGAACGTCCCGATCGAACCGGGGTCCGGGGCCGCCAAACAGACTCTACTCTAACATCAAATCAGCAACATGCCAGGCGGGGAGGCAGCGGGCAACGCTGTAGGAAACCAAAGGCTTGGCGAAAGATCAGCCGGTCTGCCGGGGACGCGATGAAAAGCCGGACTAGTCTCCGCCAACCGCCGGTAGCCGCCCGTTCACCTGGGACCAGGCAACGGTCAGGTAGTCAAGGGCCAGCCGGGGCAGCAGGAACTGTTGGCGCACGCTCTCTCTGGCCGCCTTGCCGATGCGCGCGGCGAGGGACTCGTCTTTCAGCAGTTCCACCAGCCTCTGGGCGCATTCCTCGGGCGAAGAAACCAGGAAGCCGCTGACGCCGTCGTTTATCTGGACACGGATGCCACCGGCGTCGCCGCCGATGACCGGCTTCCCCTTCCACATGCCCTCGGTGACGGTGAGTCCGAAGCCTTCCCTGGTCGATTTCTGCATCAACACCGCGGACGCCATCTGGATCGCGTTAACGACCTCATCCACCGACACCGGCATCTCCGCGGGGTCGATGTAAAGGTGGATATCCGGGTCGTCACCGGCGTGGTCGGCCACGGTCTGATAGACCTTCACCCCCTCGGGGTCGTCGGTGGCTTGGCTCAAGCCCAATAGGGCCAACTGCAGGCCGGGCACCGACTCTCTAGCGATGCGGTAGGCGTCGATCACGCCCCATGGGTCTTTCCAGAGGTCGAAACGCGATACCTGGGTGATCAGAGGCCGGTCGGTGTCTATCCCCATGGCGCGGACCACCTTCTGGGCTTGGGCCAGGTCCATGGGGGTGTTCTTGACGGTCAAGGGGTCGATGGCCGGAGGCGCGATCAGCACCGGGACTTTATCTCCCAGGTCTTTGGGGACGTAGGCCGTCTGGGAAAAGATCAATTGGTCATAGTCTTGGGTCAGGGGCATCAGGGCGTCCAACACCGACTTGTTGGGCGTTGTGAGGTCGATGTGGCAGATCCAGATCCAGACCTCGCCCTCTTTCTTGGGCAGCAACTTGGCCAGGGGCAGTAGCTGCGGGTCGTGGACGAACCAGACATCGGCCGTCAGCTCTTTGGCCCGCATGTCGTCGGCCACCCGCTGGATGCAACTGAAGTAGATCTCCAGCTCTTCGGGAGAAAGCTCACCCTCAGATCCCTGGAGCATGTTGTGGATCTTCTTGGTCACGTCGAAGAATTCCGCGGCGTCTGGGTTGATCACGATCCTTTCGGTCTCGATGCCCAGGGAGTTTCCCAGGGGGACCATGGACTGCAGGATCTCGGCTACCCCGCCGCCGGTGGCGGTGCTATTCAGGTGCAAGACCCGTAGCCCTCCCATCTCGCCGGCTACTTTGGCCAGTTGGTCGGCCAATTCGGGGTCCAGCAATGGGCGGTAGTCGTCGTAAGAGACCGGGGGGTGATCAAGCCTGGAAAACATCGGCGGTTTTTCCTTGTTTAGGCCCTTTTTGGGCGCAAAAAATATGGTGAAGATTCGCGTTAAATCACGAGCATATGGCTACTTACATGATTACATCGCCGGGGCATTACTGCAATCCTCTTTCCGGTTGAATTGCAGGAATTCGACTCATCGGTAACGCCAACAGGGAGTTCTAACCGTATCTGCGCCGGAATCGGTGCGGCCGGTGTCGAATTAGACACAGATATCCAGTGGAAGGTCGGGACTGAAGTGACTGAGGGGAACCGGCTGGTGAAGTGGTTGAAACCGCTAACCTACTCGACGGTCACCGACTTGGCCAAGTTGCGAGGTTGGTCCACGTCCCGGTTCAGCAACAGTGCGACGTGATAGGCCAGCATCTGGAGCGGCACAACGGTGAGCAGAGGGATCAGGTGCTCGGGCGCCTCAGGTATATACAAAGCATGGTCCACTTCGGCGGCCAACTGAGTGTCCCCCTCGGTGAGGATAGCCAAAACACGGCCGTCGCGGGCCATCACCTCTTTCACGTTGTTGACGACCTTCTCGTAGAGTGAGTCCTTTGGCGCCAACGCGACGGTGGCCATGGCGTTGTCGATGAGCGCGATCGGCCCGTGCTTCATCTCGCCGGCGGGATAGGCCTCGGCGTGGACGTAGCTGATCTCTTTGAGCTTAAGGGACCCTTCAGAGGCGATGGGCGCGTTCATCCCCCGTCCCAAGAACAAGAAATAATCGGTGCCCACATATTCCTTGGCCAGGCGCTGGTACGCCGCGCTGTCGGCCAACAGGTCGCCCATCAACCTGGGCAGTTGGGCCAGGCCGTCCACCAGCTCTTGGGTTTTCTCCGTGTCCAGAACTCCCCGGGTCTGGCCCAAGAAGATGGACAAAAGGTTCAAGATGGTCAGCGATGCGACAAATGTCTTGGTGCTGGCCACACCGATCTCGATGCCCGCTTTCATGTACAGAGAGCCTTCGGCGATGCGGGACGCTTGGCTACCCTCGGCATTGCAGATGTTGATCAATCTGCCGCCCTTGTCTTTGACCAACTGCATCGCGGCGACGGTGTCGGCTGTTTCGCCGGACTGGCTGATGGCCACCACCAACGTGCGCGGACCGATGTAGGGGTCTCTGTACCGGAATTCTGAAGCGCTCTCCGCCTCCGCTGGCAGGCCGCTGTAACGCTCGATCAGGTGGCGTCCCACTTGGGCGGCGTGCAAGCTGGTGCCGCAACCGATGAGCATCACCCGGTCTAGGCCGGCAATCTCTTCCGTAGAGAGGGGGAAGTCCGGAAGGTCCACACGCCGGGAATCAAAATTGACCCGCTCCCGCATGGCGCTGGCCACGGCCTGGGGCTGCTCCATGATCTCTTTCAACATGAAATGCTGGTATCCCGCTTTGTCCACCAGCACTTCTTCCAGGGAGACCATCCGGGGCTGCTTGTCTATGTGGTTCCCTTCCAGGTCTTGATATTCAACTTGGTCTCGGGTGATTGCCACCATCTCGCCGGTCTCTAAAAAGGCCACCTGTCCCATATTGGACTCAGATTGAAGAAGCGGCAGCAGCGCCGGGAGGTCGCTTCCGATGATCGCCTGGCCGTCCGCCTGGGCGACCACTATGCCGCCAGCATGGCCCAAACGAAGGGCGCAGATCTCGGCCTCCTCTCCTTCCAGGACTGCGGAGATGGCTTGGGAACCCTTGACCATCCGGCCCATTCGCCGGAAAGCTTCTTGGAAGTTCAAACCCCGGTCCATCCCCTCTTCCACCAGATGGGTCAGGACTTCGGTGTCTGTCTCGGAACCAAACACATGGCCGGACTCGATCAGCCGCCGTTTCAACTCCAGGTAATTCTCAACGATGCCGTTATGGACCACGGCTATGCGGTGCTGGCAGTCGATATGTGGGTGGGCATTCTCGTGGGAGGGGCGTCCGTGGGTGGCCCAACGTGTGTGGCCCAGGCCAACTGAGCCGGTGGGATGGGACTCGGCTCCCGGGTCGTCCAGGCCGTTGACCTTGCCAACGGTTTTGCGCAGTTGGATGTCACCTTGGGGGTCGACGATGGCTATTCCGGCGCTATCGTAGCCCCGGTACTCAAGCCTTCTTAGCCCCTCGTAAATGATGGGCCAGGCTTCTTGTCCACCAAGGTACCCAACGATGCCGCACACAGGCATTCCCGGCTGCGCTAGATGCGCCGAGCCTCACGATGAAGATGCAACGCCTTACTAAACTTCAAGGAAACCCTAAATGGAATTCGAAAAGCGTCTACAACAGTATAGGAACCCCTGGAATTTTGTGTCAACGAAACCAGACTGGCGGGCCGGCCAAAAACCGGTTATTCCGGCGAAACCAGAGGTTCACCGAACCGAGTTATTTATTTGTGCGCTCAGTTGTTTTGAAGTCCGTTCGTGGTGAGCCCGTCGAACCACCTACTCCGAATCAACCACGGCTTGCCACGCATCCTTCGACGGGCTCAGGACGAACGGTTGCGGTGGGAATCCACCCACAAAACCGGTTATTCCGGCGTCGACGCCAATAATTTGCTCAGGTTCTTGGAGAATTCTTCCAGGGTGTTGCGGGCCTTCCGGCGGATGATGGGCTGGCCCAGTTCGCCCAGACGGCCCATGAATGTGGTATCGGCCACGATCTCCAGTTCGGTCTCGCCGGCCGACTTTGCAGTCACTTTCATGCTCATGTTGGTCTTGACCCCGCCGCCCACTCGCCGGTCGTTGGCTTCGACCAAGAAATGGGCCTCTCCAGCATCGGCGTCTTGCGATAGTACCGTGATGGTCCCGCTCAAGGTCATACCCATGGGGCCGACCCTGGCTCGGAGCGTGGCCTGGTAGCGGGCCTCGCCATCGGGGGTGACCTCTGTGATTCCAGGGATGCATGAGGCGGCCCTGGGTACGTCCATCAATAAAGCCCAGGTGGCTTCGCGGCTGGCTGGGACCACCGAGAGAATCTCAATCTTCAAGCTACTAACTTCCTGCCGGAATGCCGGCCATGGCTTGCTCCACGGCGCGGCGGGCGAAGACTTCAGCCATGTCAGTCTTGTATTCCGCGGACCCCCTGAAATCTTCCAGGGGATCGACGGCGTCTTTGACCAGGGAAACGGCGGCACGAATGTTCTCGTCGGTAAGAGGTTTTCCCCGCAGGGCGTCTTCGGCGTCTTTCGCCCTGATCGGCGTGACACCCACCGAACCGAGGACGATGCGGACGTCCTTGCAGGTGCCGTCCTGCTCTTTGGAGACGACAGCGGCCACTGAGACGGTGCCATAGTCGTCGGCGGTGCGGGGCAGGAACTTCAAGTACACCGCGCCAGAGCCGGCCGGGGCCTGGGGGACCAACACACTGGTCAGCACCTCGCCGGGCTGGACGTCGGTCTCGTAGTAGTCGATGAACAGTTCTTCCAGCGGCACCACCCGTTCACCGCTCTTGGAGGTCATCACGGCGGACGCTCCCAGGGCGATCAACGCGGGAGGCGGGTCTTGGTTGGGGTCGCCGTTGACCAGCCCGCCGCCGATGGTGGCCATGTTGCGTATCCGGGGAGTCGCTACCTTGCGGAAGGTGTCGGCCAGCAGGGGCAGGTCTTCCCCGATCAATTTGCTGTTTTCGATCTGACGCTGAGTGCAGAGGGCGCCGATGCGCAGCCCTTCGGGGGTCAACTCGATAGAGTTGAGACTGCCCACGTGCCGCAGACCGATCACGTGGCCCGGTTGGGACAGGCGCTGCTTCATCTGGATGACCAGGGCGGTGCCGCCGGCCATGATTCGGGCGTCGTCGCCGTATTGGTCCAAGAGCCCAAATACCTGGTCGAGGCTGGTGGGAGCGTGGTACTCGAAGTCAATCATCCGCCGCTCCCTGCCGCCTTGTTCATGTTCTCGGCGGCGGCGGCGATCGAGTTGAGGATGCCGTAGTAACCGGTGCAGCGGCACAGGTTGCCCATCATATATTCTTTGATCTCGTTTTCGGTGGGAGTGGGGTTCTCTTCCAGCAGCGATTTGGCGGCGATGATCTGGCCGGGTGTGCAGATGCCGCACTGAAAACCGCCGTGGTCGATGAAGGCCTGCTGCACGGGGTGAAGGTTGCCGTTCTCAGCGATGCCCTCGATGGTGGTGATCTCCGACCCATCCACGGCCGCGGCCAAGGTGATGCAGGAGGCGTACATCTCGCCGTCCACCAACACCGCGCAGGCGCCGCAAACGCCGACGCTGCAGCTCTCTTTGGTGCCGGTGAGGCCGATGTCGTACCGGATGCAGTCGACCAACAGACGCCGCGCCGGGATGTCTAATTCGTGGTCGGTGCCGTTGACCTTGAGGCGGACCTTCTGGTTCATGCCATCCCCTTGCCAGTCTCGTAGAATGCTGTCTTCACGCTGGGAAAAACCACGCCCAATGCTATACTACCCAACTACCCTCCCGCAAGCGGCCGGCTCGCCGGGTTTACTGGGTGAGCATTAACTCGTAATTGGTTTCAAATTCTACAAGTTTTTGGTGAAAGTAATGACTCAGAATAACGGCAACGCCCCCTCGCAGCACATCGGCAACACGGTGTTGGTCGTGACCATGGAAGTGGACGAGGCTGACGAAGCGGAGTTCAACAAGTGGTACAACGAACAGCACCTGCCCGAGCGCATGGCCATCCCCGGCTACGTCTCCGCCCGGCGGTTCAAGCTGGAAGGCGATAACAACAACAATGCGCTGAAATACCTATGCATCTGGGAGATGGAGGACGGCAGCCCGCTGCAGAGCGAGATGTACAAGGACCAGAACGCCCATCCCACGGAACTCTACCTGCGGGTGAACGAGACCATCAAAAACAGGACCCGGGGACTGTACACCCAGGTCTACCCCGAGCCGGGAGCGTCCTTCGAAGACCGCGCCGGCTTTCATGGAGAGAGGCTACCGGCGCATCCGTCGGCCTAAAACAGCCGTGAGTAGATATGCGAATCGTTAGAGGCAAAGTTGTAGGCGGACGAATCGTCGTCGAAGGATTGCCTCTTAACGAGGGGTCGACGGTGACGGTAATTGTCACCGATGAGCATGCGTTTACGCTCAATGCTAGAGACGAGGCTGACCTTCTTCAAGCCATCACTGAAGCGGACCAGGGCGGCGTGACCGACAGCAATGACGTGATCAATAACATATCGTAGTCGGTCTCGCGTCGCCAGCCATCGTTCGAAAAAACCGCCTACTTAAAAGCCGGAATAACCTCTTTGGCGAATAGCCGCATGGACTTGAGCACCTTGTCCTGGGGCATGCCGCCAAAGGAGAAGTTGCAGCCGAATAATTCGATCCCTTCGTCCTGCAATGCTTTGATCTTGGCGATGACCTGGTCCGGCGTACCGATGAAGGCCCGGTTCTCGTAAAGGTATTCATAGCTGGGCGGAAGCTCGGTGCGGGTCTTGCGGAAGTCTTCCATCTTCTCCCACACTTCGCTCCCGGTATCGAAGGTGCGGCGCCATTGGATCATGTCTATGTTCCAGTCCAACGCCGGCCTAGAATCGGCTATCGCCTGCTCTTCGGTCTCGGCCACGTAGAAATACCTGAAGAACGGTATCTGGCCCATGTTCATCGTTTTGCCCTTGGACTTCGCCAAGTCGACCATGGTGTGGCAAAGCGCGATCGCATCCGCGGTATCAAGCACCACGCCGACCAACAATGGATGACCCGACGCGGCGACGAAATCCTGTGTTGCTTTGGTCCGGGTGGCGGCGATGTGGATGGGAGGGTGGGGGGATTGGACCGGCTGAGGCACAAGGTTGGCGTTGGTGATCTTGTAGTGCTTGCCCTCAAAAGAGTAGTTCCTGTTGGTCCACAAACCCTCGATCATGGTGATCGATTCTTGAAACCGCTGCTGGCTTTCTTCTACAGGAACATCGGCGACATTGTATTCAGACGATGCGGCCCCACGTCCGAATCCCACGTCGATCCGCCCACCGCTCAGCACGTCGAGGGTCGCGATCTCCTCTGCCAATCTGGCTGGAAGATGCAGCGGGGACACAAAAATGGCCGAGCCGATCCTCAAAGTCGTGGTTTTCGCCACGATGCTGCTGGCCAGGACATTCGGCGCGGCGCCCAGCCCGTAGCGAGTGAAGTGGTGCTCAGCCATCCAGGCGCTCTTGAACCCCAACTCTTCGCCCAAGACGAACTCTTCCGTGATGTCGTCGTAGACTTGTTTGGGGTCGGTGCCTTCCGGCCAGGGCACGTGTGAAAATAGGGCAAAATCCATGTTTAAGAATCTCTCCGTAACGGGTAATTATTTTGGGAATTGATGCTTCCTATCAAAGGCCGAACCATTTAATCACACAACTGATAACGCCGCCACCAAAAAAATGATGACAACTATCGTTCGCAGCCTAGGCGTGTCCCAAGAGGCCTGGTGATATAATCCGGCCCTCTTGACCAGAGTTCTCTTGGGGAGTCCGATTTGCCCGTACATCTGCTCCACGGCGACAGTTTTTTGGTGCCCAGACGGCTGGACGAGCTCATTGCCGAGGCCGGGGCATCGGACGTGCTGGAAGCCAACCGGCACCGCCTGATCGGGTCTCAGGCCAAGCCCGGCGAACTGCTGAGCATGTGTAACGCCCTGCCTTTCATGGACGACTGCCGTCTTGTGATTGTTGAAGGGCTGCTGGGAACGGCTGAGTCTCAGGGCCGGGGACGGGGTAGGGGCCGCGGGCGCGGTTCATCGTCGGACTCGGGTGTCGCCGGCCAATGGCAGGCGCTGGGCGACGCCATCCCTCAGATGCCCGACACCACCGTCCTGGTGTTCACCGACGGGGCACTGGGCGCCAACAACCCTCTGCTGCGGATGCTGCGGCCAGTGGCCCAGGTGGAAGAGCTGTCCGCTCCCTCCGGCGAGGCGCTGGCCCGCTGGGTCAAGTCCACCGTCGAGGCCAAGGGCGCGTCCATCAGCCCATCGGCCAACCGGTCGATCACCGACCTGGTGGGCAGCGACCTATGGACCCTCGACCAGGAACTAGAGAAATTGGCCCTGTACTGCTCCGGGCGAGAGATACAGGAGACAGACGTGGGGGAGATGGTGTCCCAGGTCCGGGAAGCCAATATCTTCGTCGCGGTAGACGCAATGATCGACGGCCGCCCCGGCGTGGCCTTGAAGCTGTTGCACCAGTTGAAAGAGGACGGCAAAGAAGCGCCCCAGATCATTGGGATGGTCGAACGCCAACTGCGTTTGCTGGCGTTGGCCAGGGATGCCATCGACCGGGAGATGCCACAGAGCGAGATGAAAGGCCGGTTGGGGACGTCTTCAGACTTTGTCGTGCGAAAGACTTCAGAGCAGGCCCGGCGTCACTCCATGCCGGAGATCATCTGGCGGTACAACCGTTTGTTGGAGACCGACTTGGCCATCAAACAGGGTCGGATGGATCCAGACCTGGCCCTGGAATTACTGGTGGGCGACGACATGGCCGGATGAGATATCGTCCATTAACCCAGAGGCCCCGTCAGCGCCCTGAAAGCTTAGTCCACTGCCTTGTTTCTTAACTGTCATTCTGAAGCGTTAGCCGAAGAATCTCGTTGCTGAAATACGAGCACTGGTCGAGAGCAAAGAGACCCTTCGCTTCTCTCAGGGTGACGGTAAGTAGGTAGCACGCCCAGAATGACGGTACGCGCAATTTTACTTTTAAGGCAACGCCCGCCTAGGCGTCTTCGTCCGGCAGCACCGGGTTGTAGCACGCGACCATGTGCCCCTGTTCGATCTCCGCCAACTTGGGTTTCGGGTCGGTCCGGCACTGGTTCTGCGCTTTGAAGCAACGGGGCAGGAAGGGGCATTCCGGAGGCAGTTTGATCATATCGGGCGGGCTTCCGGGCAGGGGTTCGATCCTCCTCCCCGGGTCGTCGATACGGGGCAACGCCTGCAATAGGGACCAGGTGTAAGGGTGCTGGGGCCGGCGGAATAGCGGCACGACCTCGGCGTCTTCCACAACATTCCCAGCGTAGATCACGCCTACGTCATTGGCCATCGCCGCAACCACGCCCATGTCATGGGTGATCAGCAGGACCGATGCGTTCTGCTCTTTGACCAATTCTCTGATCCGGTGCAGTATCTCCGCCTGAAGCGTAACGTCAAGGCCCGATGTGGGCTCATCGGCGATCAGCAGTTTAGGGCGCATGACCAAGGCCATGGCCATCATCACCCGCTGACACATGCCGCCGCTCAGGGCAAATGGGTACTGGCCCATCACCCGTTTGGGGTCGGCCATACCCATCTCATAAAGCATGTCCTGCGCCATCTTGTTGGCATTGCGAAGGGAGGTGTCACGGTGCGCGAGGATCGCCTCTTCCAATTGGGGTCCGATGGCCTCGATGGGGTTCAGAGCAGACTGAGCGTCCTGAAACACCAGAGATATCTCTCGCCCTCTCAGGTCTCGCATCTGTTCCGACCCCGCCCGAAGAAGGTCGATATCTTTGTACATGATCCTGCCGTCGGAGATCTCCGCGTTCTGAGGCAGAAGCCCCATGATCGTGAGCGCCAGAGTGCTCTTGCCCGAACCGCTTTCGCCCACGACACAAAGAACCTTTCCTTCATCGAGGGTGAGGTTCACGTTGTTCAGGGCCTTCACCCGTCCGGCGGAGGTGCCGAAACTCACTGTCAGGTCTTCTATTGTGAGTAGTGCAGTCATTGGCTAAAGGGTCTCAACTATGCGTTGGTGAGTAGTGCAGTCATTGGCTAAAGGGTCTCAACTATGCGTTCGGTACGGCTTTCTGCCGCAGGTCCACCGGGTGATAACGCCCTTCCCGCAGCTCCGTAATGAGATCTTTCAGGCAGGATACCGGCCGTTTGAATTCGGTTGCCACGGTGCCTATCTGTTCCACCTTGTGAGCGTCGCTGCCGGCGGTCATATTCGTGCTCAGCATTCCGCCCAACTCCAGGGAAAATTCGTTCTGGATGGCCAGGCCACGCCCGTTCAGGGCCTCGATGCCCTGACACATCTGGAAGAACTCGTCTCCGCGGGCCCGCTCCAGCATCTCTTCCCGGACTCCGGGCCGTTCCGCCGGCTCCTCCAGAAAGCGCCGCCGGTATGGGTGTGCCGCGATCATAACTCCCTCAGCTTTATCTACCGACGCCTGCAGGAATTCGGGTCTATGCATGCCAAATTGGTACTGGCTAAGTCCAAATACCAACACGTGGCCGGCCTCCGTATTGATCTCACAGCCGGGTATGACCAAGAAGTCGTGCTTGCTGGAGAGGTCCCGAATCTGCTCGTCGGTCCAGAAAACATCGTGATCGGTGAGGCATATACCGTCCAGTCCCAACGACTTGGAGCCCTCGATCAATTCGTCCACGCTCATGAAGCTGTCGTCGGAGTTGGGATAACTGTGGGTGTGAAGGTCTATCAGCAAGAACTATCTATTCAACCTGGCCAGCCTGAATGTACGCGATCGCCTCTGGTCAACCTGGTCAGCCAGAGTGCACGCCATTGCCTCTGGCGCGCGGTCTCCGCCAATCATAGCAAACCTAGATATCAAACCCAACCAGGCAAACCCAACCGGGGTTGAAAAATAGAAAGACGGGACTAGGTTAGCGCAAGGCCTGGCTAGCGCGGGTCTAGAAAGCCCTCTTCTTCCAGTAACTCCATGACTTCTTCAGCCTTGCCGCTCCCGATCTTGAGCCGACGCTCCAGATAGGAGGCGGTCAACTGAGGGTTCCTCGCGGCCAACTCCCTGGCTTCTTCCATGATATGGGCGTCCACGTCGTCGCCGTCTTCGTCTACTTCCGGCTCGCCCACGTTTATGATCGGCAACGCCGGGCCCTCTTGACCCAGCCAGAACTCGACCATGTGGTCGATCTCCTGGTCGTAGACCAACGTTCCCTGGACCCGGCTGGGTTTGGGCGACTCGTTGTGCAGTAGCAGCATATCGCCCTTGCCCAACAGCTTCTCCGCACCAACGGCGTCAAGGATCACCCTGGAGTCGACCTGGGATGCCACAGCGAAGGCGGCACGGGCGGGTATGTTGGCCTTGAGCAGGCCGGTCACCACATTTACCGACGGCCTCTGGGTGGCGAGCACCAGGTGTATGCCGGTGGCACGGCCCAGTTGGGCCAGCCGCACCAGGTTCTGTTCCACCTCGAACCCGCCGACCATCATCAGGTCGGCTAGCTCATCAACGATCAAAACCAGGAAGGGCATCTTTTCTTTGGCCCGTTTGTTGTAGCCCTCGATGTTCCTGGCGCCGACCTCTTCCATCAGCTTGTAGCGGCCCAGCATCTCCCGGATCAGTCCCCTCAGGGCGGTGTTGACCTCTTCAGCGTCGACGATCACCGGGCCGATTAGATGGGGAATCCCATTGAACGGAGTTAGCTCGACCCGCTTGGGGTCCACCATCAGGATGCGCAACTGCTCCGGCGTTTTGGTGAGCAGGAACGACGCCACGATGGAGTTGATACAGACGCTCTTACCGCTGCCGGTGGCGCCGGCGATCAGCATGTGAGGCAGAGCAGCCAGGTCCAAGACCACGGGGCTGCCGCCGGTGTCCTGACCCAGGGCGATGGGCAGACCACCTTTGGCCGCCATCCGCTTGAAGACCGGCGTCTCCATCACTTCTCTCAGGTGCACCTTGCTGGGCGACGGACTGGGAACTTCCAGACCGACCAGCGCTTCACCGGGCACGGGGGCTTCGATCCTCAGGTATGGCGTTTTCAGCGCCAGGGCCATGTCCTTCTCGCGGGTCAATATGCTCTGGACCTTGACCCGGCTGCGTTCCAGGGCGGAAGGGTCCGCATCGCCGGTGTCGAGTCTGATGGCGCCGCGGCCGGACTCTCCCCGCTTGGGCACCCAACCGGGCACCAGACCAAAGCGCACGATCCTGGGTCCAGCCTTAACGTCGGTAACCTCAACCCTCACTCCGTGATCGCCCAGGGTGGTTTCCACCAGCCGGGCCATCTCTTGCAGGGCGGCTTCAGGGGCATGATGGGTGTCGGGCGGGGTCAGCATGTCGATCTCGGGGGTCCGCCAACCTCTCCTACTGCGCTTACCCGTATCGGCAGCCTCGGCCGCCGCGATCGCCTTGGCCGGCTTTGGGGCCCGCTTGGCTACGGGCTCTTTGGTATCCCAGGTGGGGATCAACCCCGAGGTCGGCGGATCCCATTCCTCGTCATCGCCGGTATCCGGGCCGTCCAGGTCCGATTCATCGCGGGGGGCAAGATCCAACTCGGTATCAGTCTCGGAATCTCCTTGGTAGGCCAGGGTCCGCACTGGCGCTTTGGACGGCCCCATGACCAACATCTTCAACAGGTCTTTTTTCGAGGCGTGCCGGTGCATCCCGTACCGGAGGATGCGTACTCTTCGGTCGATGAACCGGGCCGTCTCTTGGATGCCGATGTAGGAATAGAGCAGGCCCACCTGTAGCACAAGCAAAGCGGCCCTGGTGTACTTCCAATACCACGTGCCGGCCCCCTTGGGCCTGACGATTAGCGGAACAACCAATGCAATGGCAGCGATCTTTACGGCCGCCAGAATCGCGGGGGCGCCGCCCAAGTAACCACCCCATTTCCCGCCCAGACTAACGTCTTCCAGAGCGCCGTCCGATGGGAATATGGTCGATAACACGCCGATGGACATCGCGGCCAACGCTGTGGCGATGACCCAACGGCGCCAATGTGTGAATACGACGTGGTGGTTGTAGCGGAGTGTGAAGAGGGTTACGGCAAGCAGCAGCCCCACTGGGACCCAGCCGTAGCCGAGGGCCTCGATGGCCCATTCCCGTGCGTCGTTAGAGAAGCCGAAATACAGGCCGACCGAAAGACCAATAGCCAAAATGACTAATGCATCTATCAGTGACCCGGGGGCTCCGTGGATGAGGCCCTTTATCGATGGCGAGGCGGTACCACCGCGCTTCCGCCAGATTGAACTGGCCACTATATCCCTCCAGTGGCAGTTACTATGGCCGGTTTCCGGCTAGTGGCTGGACTAAACCTCCAGAACCACTGGAATTATCATAGGGGAACGGCGAACAGAGCTAGCTATGAAGCTACGGGCAGTTTCTCTGACTTTTGTCTTTAATCCGCCGTTTTCGCTGTTTTCCTTGCTGCCGGACCAGTTGTTGGTCAGTTCCTGGGCCAGGGCGGCGCTCAATTCTTCAAACAGATTGCCCGTCTCCGATTCGTCCAAGAAGCCACTGGCAACGGCCGCCGGCTCACCAACTAGCTTTCCGGTCTTTTTGTCTGTGGTTACGACGACCACTACCACGCCGTCTTTCGAGAGGCTGCGACGCTCGCCCAACACCGGGCTCTGCAGGTCCCTGGTGGTCAGGCCGTCCACGAAGATGGGTCCCGCGGAGATGCGCTCGCCCATGCGCGCGCCGTCTTCCGATATTTCCAGCACGTCGCCGTCTTCCATGACGAAGATCCCGTCTTTAGCCACGTCCAGGTCCCAGGCCAGTTGAGCGTGGGCGGTCAGGTGCCGGAACTCGCCGTGAACAGGCAGGAAGTACTTCGGCCTAACCAGGCGCAGCACCAGCTTAAGTTCTTCTTGGCTGGCGTGCCCGTGCACGTGGACGGTGGCGATCCGGTCGTAGAGCACCTTGGCGCCCTGCCGGAGCAGGTTGTCGATGGTGTGGCTGACCGCCAGCTCATTCCCAGGGATGGGAGTGGCGGAGATGATCACTGTGTCTCCGGCCACGATGTTGACGTCGCGGTGTTCTTGCTTGGCGATGCGGACCAGGGCTGACGTCGGTTCTCCCTGGCTTCCGGTGGTCATCAGGACCACTTTCTCTGGCGATAATTTTCTGGTTTCAGCCAAAGGCACCAACGTTCCCGCCGGCACTTTTAGATAGCCCAGTTCGGTGGCAACCTTCACCGTGTCCACCATGCTGCGGCCCACGATGCTGACTTTGCGGCCGTGTTTGTCGGCGGCATCCACCACCTGCTGGACCCTGGACACCAATGAGGCGAATGTGGCCACCAGTACCCGGCCGTCGGCCTCTCCGATGGCCCGGTCGAGGGCCTCTCCCACCACTCGCTCCGAGGTTGTATAACCCGGCACCTCGGCATAGGTGGAGTCGGAGCACAGCAGCAGAACGCCGTCGTCCCCATAGTGGGCCAGAGACGGCAGGTCGAAGATACGGCCGTCCACCGGGGTATGGTCGATCTTGAAATCTCCGGTGTGGATGATCGTGCCCAGGGGGGTGCCGATGGCGATTCCCATGGCGTCGGGTATGCTGTGGCACACTCGGAACCACGAGACCTCAAAGGCCTCGCCGATCTGATGGACCACGCCCGGGTCGATGGGGGTCACCACCGAGTCTCGAGCGGCCCGCCGTTCCTTCAACTTTGCGGTTATCAGGCCGTGGGCCAGCCGCGGCGCATATACCGGGCACTTCAGCTTTGGCAGGATGAAGGGAAGCGCTCCGATGTGGTCTTCATGGCCGTGGGTGATGAGGATGGCACGGACCTTGTCGAGCCGTTCCATCAGGTATGAGACGTCGGGGATTATCAGGTCGACCCCAAACATACCTTCTTCGGGGAATTGGACCCCGCAATCGACGATCACTATATCGTCTTCGTATTCAAAGGCCATCATGTTTTTGCCGATTTCCCCGAGGCCTCCCAGGGGAATGACGCGTAGCGGAGATGTCAACGTTTTGTACGTTCCTAAATGTGGATTACCCGCCCCGCTTCAAGACTTTTAAAATAGAGTCAATTGCTCGGGCCGGGGTGCTTCTTCTACGTTGACGGTTGATGTTTCGGCCTGCGCCGCCGGAACGGCTGCCTGCCCAGGGGCGTTAACAAAGGATAGCTGGGCTGGTTGCGGTGCTTCAGGCGCCGTAACGCCTGGCTCCATGCCAGTAGCCTCCATTCCGCTTTCCAATATCTCCGAAATCGCTTTGAAGTCTTCTATCATTGTGGGCCTTAGTTCTTCACGGCGCAACACCGCTGCTGGGTGGAGCACTGGAAAGATCTTTCGCCCGTCTTTCTCTCTGAGCTTTCCACGGGCCTTGGTGATGCCCTCTCCTGGGAAATACCGCCCGAACGCGAACCGGCCCAAAGTGACGATGAGTTTGGGGTTGACCAACTCTATCTGCCGGTCCAAGTACTTGGTGCAGGCGGTCATCTCCGCGGGGGACGGGTCGCGGTTGCCGGGCGGGCGGCATTTGACCATGTTGGCAATGAACACGTCGTCCCGGTGGGAGCCGATAGACGCCAACAGGCCTTCCAGCAATTTCCCGGCGGGCCCGACAAAGGGACGCCCCTGACGGTCTTCTTGATAACCGGGACCCTCGCCGATGAACATAACTTCGGCCTGGGGATTCCCTTCACCCGGCACTGCGTTGGTGCGGCCCCGTCCCAAGGGACAATCGGTGCAGGTCCTGACAAGTTGGGCGACCTGTTCCAGGGTGTTCATCGGACTGACCCCGGCGCCTTCCGGGCCGGCGCTGCTCTGTCCTTCGATTTCTGGTTCCCGGTAAGCCCCTGGTTCCGCTTGAGCCCCGTGATCACTGGGTCCATATTCAGAAGAAGTCATGGTTTCCAACCTCCCGGTTCGACTAAGTTAGCCAACTGGGGTAAGCAGCCCGCCGTTAGGGCTGCAGGTGGCGCCATTCGACCGATATATTGGGAAAGTGCGGCAGTCTATCACTACCTTTTTACTCTATATCTGAGCCTGGGTTAATGCTCTCAGGCGCAATCTACACCATTTTTCCTTAGTGCGTTGGTTGTAGCCGTTCAGCGAAGACGCAGGGCTTCGGACGATAGGGAAGTTAGAGCGAGGAGGAAAACAAAACCGGGAAGGTATTCCGAAGTGGTGTTCTTCAAACATCGGCTCCCGCCACCGCCTCACCGCATCCCTAAGCCAGGTACCGCCCAACTGGGCCTTAGTCTGTGACGCCGTGCTCCTTGAGATAAGTCACAGCATCGCTAACGGTCGCGATATTAGCGGCGTCCTCATCGGATATCTCCAACTGGCTAGCGCCAGTGGAGAACTCCTCTTCAAACGCCATAATCAATTCCACCAGGTCGAGGGAGTCTGCATTCAGGTTCTCTATGAAAGACGCGGATTCTGTGACCTCGTCCTCTTCAACTCCCAACTTGTCGACCACGATGGTTTTTACTCTGTCATAAACAGTGGTCAATCAATCATCTCCCTTCAGGCACCGGCTCGATGGATGCGATCTCTCCTGACTCCAGTCCAGACATCGCGGATCCTAGAACCCCGTTGACGAACCGGGCCGAACTCTCGCTGCCAAAGATTTTTGCCAACTCCACGGCCTCGTTGATGGCCGTCTTTCTGGGAGTCCCAGGTGTGTATATCAGTTCGAATAGAGCTATGCGCAGGATGTTGCGGTCTATGACCGACAACTGGCTCACCGGCCACGCCGGGGCGTAACGGGTGATTACGTTGTCCAACCCTGTGTGGCTCTTTGATACGCCACCCAGGAGCTCCTGAGCGAACTCTACCGAGCTCTCCGGCAGGTCTTCGTCCTCGTCCAGCCACTCCAACGCCGGGTCATTCCAGATGCCCCGCACATCGGCAGCGAACAGGGATTGCAAGGCCGCCGTTCTAGATTGTCGCCTATGGTCTGCGTATTTAACCCTCATTTTGGGTCACCGTATTAAACCGAGCGGTTTAGGCTACTTCCTCAGCCAGCTTCCGCATGGATGCGGTATCTGACACGGTCGTCACCTTGACGCCTCGGTCGATTCTTTTTATTAGTCCTGCCAGCACTCCGCCGGAGCCGAACTCCACGAACTGGGTCACCCCAGAATCGACTAGATGGCGGACTGAGTCCTTCCATTGAACGCACTGACAGAGACCGTTGACCAACTCGGCGCGGATGTCATCCGCTGTGGACAACGGCTTGGAATCACAATTGCCAACGATTGGCATCTTGGGTTCTTTGAAATCGAGGGCCTGGATCGCTTCTGCCAGGCCGGCAGACGCTTCGAACATCAACGAGGAGTGGAAGGCCCCGCTGACGGGCAAAGGTATGGTCTTCTTGGCGCCACGGGCTGAAGCAAGGTCCATTGCCCGGGCCACGGCAATCTTATCGCCGCTGATCACTATCTGGTCGTCGGTGTTGATGTTAGCCAATTCAACACCGGTCTCGTCGCATATCTGGGCGAAAGCCAGTTCGTTCAGTCCAAGTATGGCGGCCATTGCGCCGGGGCGGTTGACCGCCGCTTGGTTCATGAGTTCACCGCGTTTGCGCACCAACTGGACGGCATCGGAAAAATCGATGACTTCAGCGGCGACTAGGGAGGTGTACTCGCCCAAGCTGTGTCCGGCAACGGCCTTGGCTACAACTGCCTGGGGACCCTGCATCTCTTGCCAGGTCCGCCAAGCGGCGATGCTCATGGTCATGATTGCCGGCTGGGAGTTTGCGGTGTTCTGAAGGTCCGTTGCCGGCCCTTCAAATATCAAACGGGACAGAGGAAACCCCAAGCTATCGTCGGCTTCTTCAAAGGTTTCTCGCGCGGCCTGGGACGACTCGAATAATTCGGCCCCCATTCCTACGCTTTGCGACCCTTGTCCAGGGAACACATACGCCCGGTTATTCGTTTGGTTATGCGCTTCTTCGGTACTCGTAGCTACCTCCACCGGCGCCCGACGGTTTTCAACACCTTACGGATTTTAGGGCAGCGAGACAAAACAGTACAACCCGAAAACAACTCTTCTATTACCTTTTTTCTGTGCTTAGCGTACATAACTAAATCGTCTGAGTTTGGGACAACAGGGGTCCATCCTAAAGGCTTCCGCCTCTAGGGATAGCTAGACCGTCTCCTCTATGACCTGACGCCCGCGGTAGAACCCGCACTGAGGGCACACCACGTGGGGCCTCTTGGCGGCCCGGCAGCGAGGGCACAAAGCTGGATGCAACGGATCAAGCCTGTATGAAGCTATCCGCCGTCCCTTCCTCGCCCTGGTCAATTTTTTCCTGGGTACTGCGCCCATTTTCGGTCACGTCCTTTTTCCTTGGTCAGCACGCCATACTTCGATGGTCGCCGGTTATTCTAACAGGCGAACGCCAAAGCGTACACTTTTCCTACTGTGGGAGGCTGAGAAGGGAGAATACCTACGGTTTTAGAGATCGCCTGAGGTTCGTGTCTGCCGGGGTTCCTAGTTATATTAAAATCGAGAAGACCGGTTATTCCCGCCTCTCAGTCAACAGCTCCGCCAAAGACCCCCATCGGGATCGACTAGAGCTGTGTTACATTTACATTTTTCCTTGTTTAGGTTAGTCCCGCACTCCGGGCATAAGCCCGAACACTCCTCACAGCACAAGGGTTTTATCGGTACCACGGTGAGCACGTATTGGCGGACCACCTCAGCCATGTCCAGAACATGCTGGTCATCGAGATGAATCTCGCCCTGCTGCTCTTCCGCGAATTCTATCGTTTGATCCGTTTCCGAATCATTAATCGGGAAGGACTCTTCTTCCATTGTTAATTCGGACCGTGATTCGAACCTGTCGATGCACCGGCTGCAGGTCAAACTGACCTGGGTCTCCAGCTCGGCGCGGACGATAAAACCTTGGTGCGTCCGAACCACTCGAACCCATCCCTGGGCCCGGTCCATGCCACCTTCAGGGCCGACAAACGAGCCGTCTACTTCGTAGTCTCTCGTCGATCCGGTAGGCTCCCTCAACAACTGAGCCAAGTTGTAATGCATTGAGCCTGCCCAAACCCTGCTATTAGCCGATGGTAATTATAGTTTCTACCCATGCTTGGATGTCAAGTGGAAATGGCTTCTCAGGCGCGCGATATCCATTATGTCAATCCCCCAACGGCCCCTGGTATGACCAATAAACCCAAGATGCGGGACGGTCCGCAGCCTCGCTAGGCTCCT
>Ga0209554_1000460_pt1 | contig 34571 bp, 31 predicted proteins | sample MarorgKNORR_S2LV_5_FD_188221 | JGI IMG/M metagenome (GOLD analysis project Ga0209554, IMG submission 188221) | Marine microbial communities from the Southern Atlantic Ocean, analyzing organic carbon cycling - Bottom_A/KNORR_S2/LV (SPAdes) (version 2) | ecosystem: Environmental > Aquatic > Marine... | reverse complement strand
TAAGGTTTCACCATAAGAACTTTGCTGGACAAAGTAATGATTACGGTGAGCCACTTAAGGAAATGATTGAAAAGTATAATGAACTTTATGGAAAAGATGCTTACAAACAAGATTCTCAAAAAGTTGATGAAAGCTTAATGCCTAATGGAAGAAAGATTAGACACCAAAAGCTCTTACCTGAACTTAGCTCACCAGCAAATATGAATTAATTTTAATGAAATTAGATACTTTTTTATGATGCTATTAAAAGGTAATAGCTAAAAAAATATTGCCTAAAAGAAGCAGAATAATGAATCTTGTTTAAAGAAAATAAACCTCCTTTATGGAGGTTTATTTTATGAATTTAGTTTTTTTAGTAAAAATCAATCAAAACAATTCTAATAAAATTGTATTTCATCGGATTTATTTTACATTTCACAAACAAATTAGATTAGTTTTATGTTCCATTAATAATTATTATAAAAACAAGTAATTAGAAGATTTCCCTACCTTTTAATTGACAAATTTATTAATTAAATGGATATTATTAATTAATAAAATATTTATAGAATGGATATATAGGTTTATAATGCATTTAAGGGAGTTGATGATGTTATTGACTCTCCAATTGATGATGAAATAGAAACATCTCCAATTGTTGAGGTAGAAAACACCACTGTTAATTATTTAAATAATACTAATGAAATTTATATTAAGACACCAAATACTGTTAAGATTAATCAAGTTTATCTAATTAATATATTAGGTCAGATTGAAAATTCATGGAATATTTTAAATACTAATTCTTCTTATGAATTTAAAATTCCAGTTAATAATGTTTCAAATGGAGTCTATATTATTAGAGTTGAAACAAACAAAAAATCCATTAATAAGAAAGTTTTAGTCCAACATTAAGAAATCTTATTTTTTTCTGTAATAACATTTTAGTATTAGATTGAACAAAATTTTCCTTAAAAACAAGTATAAAAAAACGGTTTAGAATTTTCTAAACCGTTTTTACTTAGTAGCGAGAACGAGATTTGAACTCGTGACCTCTGGGTTATGAATCCAACGCTCTAACCAACTGAGCTACCTCGCCAACTTTATGCGGCTGCAAATATAAAAACAAAATTACTGGCAGCAAATATTCCAAGAATAAATTATTATTAAATTTATTTTTAAAACTACGTAATTATTGTATATATTGACCACTCTAATTTTAAGAGTAAATGGACGATAAAGTTAAATTTGAAATAGAATTCCCAATTCAAGCTTCACCACAGTTATTGTTTCAATATATATCAACGCCTTCAGGACTATCTGAATGGTTTGCAGATGATGTAAATTCTCGTGGCGAGATTTTTACTTTTATTTGGGATGATAGTGAAGAAGATGCAAAGTTGATAAGCAAAAAAATTGCAAAAAGTATTAAATTTAAATGGTTAGAAGATGAAGATGCTCCTAGTTTTTTTGAAATTAGAATTCAAGTTGATGAAATAACCAAAGATGTGTCTCTAATAGTTACAGATTTTGCTGATGAAGATGAAGTCGAAGAATCAAAAATGCTATGGGAAAACCAAATTTCGAGTTTAAAGCAAGTTTTAGGTTCAACTTAAATTATATTTTAATTTAATGAAATATCTCCCGTTCCGATAGTTAAAGGATTCGGGATTTTTTATGATTAATAGTAACGGAAATATTATAAAAAAAACACAAGCATCAATATCGATAAATAATCGAGGCTTTACCTATGGCGATATAGTTTTTGAAACTATAAAAGTATTGCAAAACAAGGTGCTGTTTTTAGAAGATCATTATTTCAGGTTAATGGCATCACTGCGTATTTTGAGGATGGAAATCCCAATGAATTTTACTATGGAATTTTTTGAAAATGAAATTCTTAAACTTATTAAAATAAGCAATTTGAATTCATTGTCTGTTCGCGTAAAGTTTATTGTATACAGGAGTGAAGGTGGTTTGTTTATGCCTGAAACTAATACTATAGAATATTTAGTCATTGCAGAGCAATTATATACCGAACTTTACGAGATAAGCAATGAGAATTATACTGTGGATTTATATAAAGACAATTATACGTCTCCAGGTTTAATTTCCACCTTAAAAACAAATAATCGAATCATTAATGTTGTAGGCAGTATTTATGCTAAAGAAAACAACTTTAATAATTGCTTAATTTTAAATACCAACAAGCATATTGTTGAAGCGTTGAATGCTAATATATTTTTGGTTAAAGATAAAAGTGTTAAAACACCACCACTTCAAGATGGTTGTATTAAAGGAATTATGAGAAAACAAATTATTGAGATAGTTAAATTATTACCAGAATATACTATTGAAGAATCATCAATCTCACCTTTCGAACTTCAAAAAGCAGACGAGTTGTTTTTAACAAATATTATTTCAGGAATACAACCAATAACACAATATAGGAGGAAAAGGTTTTCAAAAGAAGTATCAAAAAAAATATTGACCGAATTAAATTTGAAAGTTAAATTGTTTTAATTATAAGAAGGATCTTCAGGAGCATTAGACCAAATAGTATAATCTCCACCAAATTCTAACATTTTTTCCTTCCAGAACGAAGGGTCATTTTTTTCAAGAATAGATGACTTATATATGTTTTTAGTAATAACCCACGAATTTGAAATGAGTTCACTAACCAATTGATTAGTTTCCCAACCAGAATACCCCAGAAAAAAACGGATATCATCGTTCTTTATTTTTTTTTGATCGATAAGGATTTTAACACTGTTAAAATCTCCTCCCCAATAAATCCCGTAAGATATTTCAATACTGTTAGGAATTAATTCTGGTATTTTATGAATAAAATATAGGTTGTCTTGTTCTACAGGACCTCCATTATAAATTCTAAAAGAGGCATCTATTTCAGGAATTAAATCCCTGATTGTATAATCCAGTGGTTTATTTAAGATAAACCCTACTGACCCTTCATCTGAATAATCTGCTAATAAAATTACAGACCTGTTAAAAGACTCATCACCAAGTATTGAAGGCTCGGAAATAAGTAAATAACCTTTTTCAGGGTTTAGATTATTCACAAATTAATGATTTAAATATTTAAATCTAATGAAAATTTTTTGTAAAAACAAAAAACTCGTTGTATAACGAGCCTTTAATAAATAATTTCTATATAAATTAGTTTACAGAACTACTTAAATCTGAACCAGCTTTAAATTTAACCACATTTTTAGCTTTTATTTGTATTGGTGCTCCTGTTTTAGGGTTTCTTCCTTCTCTGGCAGCTCTTCTGGTAACTGACCAAGAACCAAATCCTACTAAAGTAACTCTATTTCCTTTTTGTAATGCACCTCCAATATCAATTAATAACCCGTTTAATGCTTTTTTAGCTGCTGCTTTGGTAATACCAGCATTTTCCGCCATTACATTGATTAAATCTGTTTTGTTCATAAATTTTAATTTTAATTGTTATTATTTGGGTTAACGACTTTGTTAAATCCTATACAAAATTATACGGAATATCCACTTACACAAGCAATAGCAAGTGAAATGGCAGCTTTTGTTAATAACTTGAACTTATTGTTAATAAAGGAAAGATTTTATTAAAATTCTTATTGTGTCAATGATAATAAGGGTTTACAGCATTTTTGCATCTTCATCAAAATGATAACCATTTAAGAGAGATTTTATATCCATTCTCCTCTTCCCAGGCATTTTTATTTCAATTAGTTTTATAAAACCTTTACGAACAACTACCTTAACTTCATTTTTTGTACTTAAAATTTTTCCGATTTCGAGATTATGTTTTTGAAGACTTATCTGAACATCATAAATCTTGACATTGAGTTCTTCATTTTTGTTTTTTAGTAAACACCAAGCTGCAGGATAAGGGTTTAAACCTCTTACCAAATTATAGATATTACTTGGCTTATCGTTCCAATCAATAAAACAATTTTCTTTAGTTAGCTTTTGTGCTAATTCAATTGTTGAATTTTCAGATTGCTGTGTAGTTTTTACTTTACCTTGCTCAATATTTTTGGTAGTTTTTAATACTAAAACACTACCAATTAACATAAGTTTATCGTGCAATTTTCCTGCGGTTTCATTTGTAAGAATTTCTACTTCTTGTTGAAAAATCATTGCTCCTGTATCAATTTTTTCATCTATAAAAAAAGTGGACACACCAGTTTTGGTTTCCCCATTTATTATTGCCCAATTTATTGGAGCTGCACCGCGATAGTTGGGTAATAATGAAGCATGAAGATTAAAAGTACCATACTCTGGCATTTGCCAAACTACTTTTGGCAGCATCCTAAAAGCAACAACAATGTGTAGATTTGCTTTAAGAGATTCTAACTCTTTTATAAAGATTTCACTTTTTAGATTGCTTGGTTGTAATATATTTAAACCTATGGATTTTGCATATTGTTTTACGGCAGATTCATTTAGCTTTCTACCTCTGCCTGCTGGTTTATCTGGAGCAGTAATAATGCCAACAATGTTATAATCAGCATCAATTAATGCCTTTAATGATGCTACAGCAAAATTGGGCGTACCCATAAAAACAATTTTTAAATCATTTTTCATTTTATCTTATAAGTATTTGCACTAGTAATTGTAATAATATCTTTTTCTAACATTATCTTTAATAAAGTAGATAGATGTCTTTCCTTTATTTTTGTATGAGCCAATAAATCTCTTGATGATAATGGTTTCATTTTTAATGCCAAAATTATGGCTGTTATACTTTCATCAATATCTGATTTAGATAGTGATTCATTGGTTTTTATACAAACAGAACAAATTCCGCAATCTTCAAGCTTACTTTCCCCAAAATAGGAAAGCAATTGCACACTTTTACAAATATCATTATTATTTACATAGTTTAAAATAGAAGCGACTTGGTTTTTTTTAAGATTGTTCTGTTGCTCTATAGTTTTAGCAATTCGGTTAATGGTTTTATCATCCTCTCTTGGTTGAAGGAATACAATTTGAGAATCTGTTTTGGTTAGTTTTAATGAAATGACTTCGTCTTTTTGTAATTTAAGCAATGTTTGTATAATCTTATCTTCATTAGTAGAAGCCTTATCTGCTATTAAATTGATGTTTACCTTCACGTCCTGATCAAAAATTCCACCATAAGTTCTTAAAATTGTTTTAACTATAGTATTGGTTTCTTCCTGATTCTCTAAATATTCAAATAGTTTGTTGCTGGTAACTAATACTTTTATACTTGAACGATTATAAAACTGCTGCGATAGTGTAATTACACTTGTTCTGTCTAAGGCTTTTAACGCATTATAAGTATGTATTGTGTTAAAACTATAAGTTTTGCAAAATGTGTTTAAATTAAATTCGTGAGTTGTAAACTCACCTTCACCATAAGATATCTGAAAATAATTACACAGTTTTCTATACACTTGTTTTATAAAATCTACTGAAGGTAAAACACTTAAGAACTGGTTTTTAACATGTTGCTCGTCGCCTTTGTTTTTTAAAATTACTGCATAAGCTTTTTTATTATTTCGTCCTGCACGACCAGCTTCCTGAAAATAACTTTCCATACTTTCTGGTAGATTAATATGAATAACCGTTTTTACATCAGCTTTGTCAATTCCCATTCCAAAAGCATTGGTAGCAACCATAACTTGTTTTTGGTTGTTTAACCATTGCGAAAAGTGTTTCTCTTTTTCAGAATTAGATAATCCTCCATGATAAAACGTACTTGTATACCCTTTTTGTTCAAGATGATTACTAATCTCGAAGGTGTTTTTTCGGCTTCTAACATATATAATTGAGGAATTCGGGTTCTTTTTTAGAATCTGCTCCATTCTAAAATATTTATCGTCTTCTTCAAAAACCATATATGCTAAATGTTCTCTTTTAAAGGATTGCTTAAAGATTTTCGGATTGATAAAATCTAATTCGGCAACAATATCTTCTACAACTTTTGGTGTCGCCGAAGCTGTTAACGCAATGACATTAACAGTTGGCAATAGTTTCCGAAGTAAAATAATATTTTTATATGCCGGGCGAAAATCATTTCCCCATTGCGAAATACAATGTGCTTCGTCAACAGCAATAAGATTTATATTCATTTGTTGTATTCGGTTTTGTACAATGTCTTGCTGTAAACGTTCGGGCGAGAGATATAAAAATTTATAATTTCCGTAGATGCAATTATCGAGCATTGTATCTATTTCATTGTATTTATATTCGTTAGTAAGTGCCATTGCTTTAATACCTTTTTCTGTTAAGGTGTTTACTTGATTTTTCATTAAAGCTATTAATGGAGAAACTACAATGCAGATGCCTTTTTTTGCAAGTGCAGGAATTTGAAAACACATAGATTTTCCGCCTCCTGTTGGTAATAAAGCAAAAGTATCTTCGCCTTCAAGTACTGCATTGATAATGTCTTCTTGTAAAGGCTTAAAACTGGTAAAATTCCAATAACGTTCTAATATTTGTATTGGATGCTGCATTATAAATTCTCTAGAATATTTAAGATATAATCGGTACGTTTTTTAATGGAGTAGAAGGGAACATCAATAAGTTTATAATTAAACTTTTCATAAATTTTTACAAGCTGATGATGAATTTTTTTAGCTTGATTAAAATTTTCATAACGTTCATTATCGCTAATATAAATTTTCTTCCAAGGTGCCAAAATAAATATATGGTCATAAATATTATTTTTACATGCTTCGTTTAAGAATTGAGGATATTCATCACCACTATAATCCATATAGGCCAATATATCCGGAATGCCTCTGTCCAAAAAAACAAAGTTGCTGGTTATTGTTGCTGCTTCATCAAATTGGTACTTTCTTCCTTTTAAAAGTAGTTCGCTAAATAATAAAGGCTTTATTAAAAATAGTTGTTCTATTCCTTTTCCTCTTGCTTCTAAAGTAACTTTTCGCGAAATTTCTTGTAAACACGAATAGTTTCTGCTTGACAATTCATTGATGATTGAAGTTTTTCCTGTTCCTGGACCACCAGTTATTATGATTCTTTTTGGTTTCAATGTGGCAAGATTTTAATTGTAAAAATCGGAATTAAAAAGGGAATAAAAAAGTGTTCAGCCTTCAGTCTTCAGCTTTCGTTCTTCCAACTAAAAAATTTATATTTGCAATTCAATAAACAATAGTTATGAGCAGTTCTCCTAAAGCTGAAGAGTTTTACAAAAAACTAAAAGACCAGTTAAAAGAAACTTCAACGTGGCCTTCAGAATATTTATATAAATTTATTCTAAAAACGGATGTACATAAAATCGAAGCACTTGAATCACTTTTTAACGGTGTAGGAGCAGTAATTCATACAACCAAATCCAAAAACGGAAAGTACACGAGTATTTCCATAAACCTGATAATGAAAAATCCGGAAGCAGTTGTCTCAAAATATATTGAAGTAACAAACACTATTGAGGGAGTTATATCGTTATAATTATTGTAGCTTATATTGAGCATATTTATTAATAAACTTTAAAATACAACTGTCATTATATTTTTTTGTATTTTGCGCTTTATTGAAAGCTTCATAGAATAATATTAATACTACACACATTTTAATTTTGATAGACCAATTACAGTACAATACCGAACGAGAGCATTTAATCATTCCAGAATATGGACGACATATGCAAAAAATGATTAATTATGCCAAATCCAAAGAAACAAAAGAAGAACGCAATAAGTTAGCTAAAGCAATTATTGCAATAATGGGAAATTTACAACCACATTTACGAGATGTCCCAGATTTTCAGCATAAATTATGGGATCAACTTTATATAATGTCCGATTTTGGTTTCGATGCTGATTTCCCTTACGATAAACCATCAAGAGAAGTGTTAGAAGCTCGCCCTAAGCCATTAGAATACCCTCAAAATTATCCAAAATATCTATTTTATGGCAATAACATTAAAACAATGATCGATGTTTCCAACACCTGGGAAGAAGGCGAAATGAAAGAAGCTTTAGTATATACTATAGCTAACCACATGAAGAAATGTTTTTTAATATGGAATAAAGATACCGTAGATGATTCAGTAATATTTAATCATTTGTTTGAACTTTCAGATGGAAAAATAAATTTAAAGGATAGCGATGAAGTTTTAAGCGATTCTTTAAGTTTAATGCGCTCTAAAAATAAATATTCCAATAATCCTAAAAAAAGTAAAAAACCTACTAGCAATCGTAATAGAAAGCGTTACTAAATTCTTCTTATGGGAATTTTTAAAATAGAAGGAGGCCATAAGCTTCGTGGTAAAATTCAACCACAAGGTGCAAAAAATGAAGCCTTACAAGTATTGTGTGCTGTACTTTTATCTTCCGAAAAAATTACCATTCATAACATTCCGGATATTATAGATGTTAATAAACTCATTACACTTTTAGGAAATCTTGGAGTAAAAACTGAAAAATTAGCTCATGGTTCTTATGTTTTTCAAGCCGATGAAGTAGATTTAGAATATTTAGAGTCTTCAGCTTTTAAAGAAGATGGCAGCAGATTAAGAGGTTCTATTATGATAATCGGACCATTATTAACCCGTTTTGGTAAGGGATATATTCCAAAACCGGGAGGCGATAAAATAGGACGAAGACGATTGGATACACATTTTGATGGGTTTATAAAATTAGGTGCTACATTTAGATACAATAAAGAAGATTATTTCTTCGGAGTTGAAGCCAAAAAACTCAAAGGAGCTTATATGTTACTTGATGAAGCTTCAGTAACAGGAACAGCCAATATTGTAATGGCAGCAGTTTTAGCAGAAGGCAAGACAACCATTTACAATGCAGCTTGTGAACCCTATTTACAGCAACTCTGTAAAATGCTTAACCGAATGGGAGCAAAAATATCTGGAATTGGCTCTAATATGTTAACTATTGAAGGTGTTACTTCTCTAATAGGAACTGAACACACAATATTACCAGATATGGTAGAAATTGGTAGTTGGATAGGTTTGGCAGCAATGACCAAAAGCGCACTTACTATTAAAAATGTGAGCTGGGACAATCTCGGACAGATTCCTGATGTATTTAAAAAATTGGGTATTACCATTGAACGTAAAGGTGAAGATATTTTTATACCTGAACACACAAATGGTTACCAGATACAAAACTATATTGATGGTTCTATACTTACGGTTTCAGATGCACCTTGGCCAGGATTTACTCCCGATTTATTGAGTGTTATTTTAGTGATTGCTACACAAGCAAAAGGCGAAGTATTGGTGCATCAAAAAATGTTTGAAAGCCGTCTGTTTTTTGTAGATAAATTGATTGATATGGGTGCAAAAATTATTTTATGCGATCCACATCGAGCAACAATAATTGGTCACGATTTTAAATCCAGTTTAAAAGCTACAACCATGACTTCGCCAGATATTAGAGCAGGTATTTCTTTGCTTATTGCAGCACTTTCAGCTGAAGGAACTTCAATCATTCATAATATAGAACAAATAGATCGTGGTTACGAGCGTATTGATGAACGACTTCGCGCTATTGGAGCAAAAATTGAGAGGGTTTAAATACGCCGTTTTAAGCACTCCAAAAATTGGACAATAATCTATAATTAAAAACACTAAAGGTCAATATAATGGTCAAAATTAGTTGATTTTACTCTTTATTATTGGTTTGTACAACGATTACAGCTGTTGTAGGTTGTTTATTTAATCACAATTTACTTTTAGCTTAACGTCATTAAATATTTCCCATACCTTATGATCAAATATTTTTTGAGATATTTCACATAAAATAATTTGTTTATTGGTTTTAGGGCAAAAAGACTCTCTAACTTTTATATTTAGTATCATATAATCCTTGCTGAAAAACTTATCATACACTCTCATTTTTCCTGTGAAGCCTTCGTTAGTTTTTATGAACAGACAGATTGTTTTATCCAATTTATTGGGATTAATAACACCTTCTTTATTTTTTAAATTTACTCCCATTAATCCATCGTAGTAGCTCTTAAAATATGTAGTAAGTTTACTTTCTGTCAAGGCATCATCCTTTTCAATGTACCAAACAAACATATAGGTCCAAAAATTTTCACTGGTTGCGTCAGACCAATTTGGAGCAAAACGTAAATCTTCAAATCCAACAAAATCAATATCTTATGAAAATCTCAAAGGGAAAGGAATTATTTCACTCTTCCAATTATCTGGGGCGATCAAGATAGTTTCCTTTTCTTGACCAAAAGATATAACAGTACTTATTGTAAAAAGGACTAGAACTAAAACAGATTTTTTGTGCATAATGTATTTTTAAATAACCTACAACACAGTGTTATCCGTAGTGAGGTTTAGGATTTTTCGATTGTTGTGACGAAGTTACATAAAAATTCAAAATACAGAAAAACCTTATCAAATTGCGTATAGGTTTAGTTCTACGACGTTTTACCTAAATGGACAGTTGGAACTGTATTTATAAAATATGTCTAATGTCTACCCTTAAGCAATTTGGCATAGCCGATGTTACCAGCAGGGTTTGTTTATTATTCCACTTTCGCAGGTTTTAGAATTAGGTCGTGTTCAGCTGCTATTTTACCAAATTCTTCTGGACTAAAAACTGTTGCATCTTTTCCGGGTTCAGCCCCTACTTTTTTAAAGAAAGATAGTAAACCATCTTTATCATTAGGTATAATTACAAAAACTAATTTTAAAGGTTCGTTTCCAGTATTTTTAAATGAATGGTATTCTCCAGGAGCAGTGTACCATACATAACCTTCTTTCACAGGAGTTTCTATACGTTTTCCATTTTTATACGGTATAACAATTCCTTCCCCAGATAGGAAATAAGCAATTTATTCAGTTTTATTATGTTTATGTTCAGGTAATTCTCCACCAACTCCTAATTCATATTTTGCAAAACTTGCGGATGCATGCGGATGACTTTCAGCATCCATAAATATTTGAAGTTTACCACCCGAACCAAGTGTGTCTTTGTTTTTAGGAAAAATCCATAAGTGTTCTCCTGAATCAGTTTCCATAATTCCACCGACAGGTTTTTCGGTTTTATTCTTAGTTTTATCTTCTTTGTTTACACAACTTTGTAACAATAGAAATAATCCCAAAAAAGTAAATAATAACAGTGCTTTAAACGATTCTTGAAATCTTTTTTTTTAAAATCATAATTTTAAATTTATTTGTTAGTATTAATATTGTCAACTTGCTTGTAACTGTAGTGATATGCTCAGTTTTATACTCAATCAATTCCGATAACTATCGGAAGAGCACATGATAGAATATATCAAACAATACCTGCCTGTCGGTAGGCAGAAGCTAAGTTAGCATTTTTTAACATAAAAATCAATACGTAACGTTACGTAATTTGTACACAATCTAAAATTAATTATCGCAGTCTATAAATAACAATTAACAATCATCCAATAACTGTAAAAATTTTGTAAATTTGTCCGCGTTTATAAGCGCAACATGACAAGTACAACTAAATACATTTTTGTTACAGGAGGAGTAACTTCATCACTCGGTAAAGGTATTATTGCAGCCTCTTTGGCAAAACTACTTCAAGCACAAGGCTATCGTGTAACGATTCAAAAATTAGACCCTTATATTAATGTAGATCCGGGTACATTAAATCCTTACGAGCATGGCGAATGTTATGTTACCAACGATGGTGCCGAAACCGATTTAGATTTGGGTCATTACGAACGTTTTTTAAATGTACCAACATCTCAAGCTAATAATGTTACTACTGGAAAAATTTACCAAAGTGTTATAGAAAAAGAACGACGTGGCGAATTTCTCGGTAAAACAGTTCAAGTCATTCCACATATTACAAACGAGATTAAAGAACGCATTCAAATTTTAGGTAAATCTGGCGATTACGAAATTGTAATTACCGAAATTGGTGGTACTGTTGGAGATATTGAATCTTTGCCTTACATAGAATCTGTACGTCAATTAAAATGGGATTTAGGCGATCAAAATGTAATAGTGGTGCATTTAACGCTTATTCCATATTTGGCTGCTGCAAGAGAATTAAAAACAAAACCAACACAGCATAGTGTAAAAACACTTATGGAAAGTGGTGTGCAAGCCGATATTTTAGTATGTAGAACGGAGCATGAAATTGGTGATGCCATTCGTACTAAACTTGCACGTTTTTGTAATGTGCATAAGGAAGCAGTTATACAATCTATTGATGCTTCAACCATTTACGATGTGCCAAATATGATGTTGGAAGAAGGGTTAGATAAAGTAGTATTAAATAAATTAGGACTGAAATGGTCAGCACCGGATTTAACGAGTTGGAACGAATTTTTAGCGCGTCATAAAAACCCTAAAAACGAAATTACTATTGGTTTAATTGGAAAGTATGTAGAATTGCAAGATTCGTACAAATCTATTTTAGAATCCTTTATCCATGCAGGAGCTGCAAACGAGGTAAAGGTTAATGTAGAATCTATACATTCCGAATATTTGAATAAAGATAATATTAAACTAAAACTTTCGCATCTCGATGGTGTTGTGGTTGCTCCAGGGTTTGGTGTACGTGGTATAGAAGGTAAAATCGAAGCTGTGAAATATGTACGAGAACATAATATTACATATCTGGGAATTTGTCTCGGAATGCAAATGGCAGTCATAGAATATTCCCGAAATGTTTTAGGTTTAGAAGATGCAAATTCCACCGAAATGAATAAGAATACCAGATATCCTGTCATTGATTTAATGGAAGAACAAAAGGCAGTTACTAATAAAGGAGGCACAATGCGTCTTGGTGCCTGGGATTGTAAATTAAAAGAAGGTAGTATCGTTTCCGAAGTTTATAATAAAACAAATATTGAAGAACGTCATCGTCACAGATACGAATATAATAATCAATACAAAGAACAATTAGAAGCTGCTGGCATGATATCTACTGGATTAAATCCGGAAACTGGTTTGGTAGAAATTATAGAAATACCAGAGCATCCTTGGTTTGTTGGTGTACAATACCATCCCGAATATAAGAGTACTGTTTCTAATCCACATCCTTTATTTGTGGCATTTGTAAAAGCAGCACTAAAGTATTCTTTACCTAAAAATAGTGTCAGTATGACATAAAACGTTTTTGGATAGCTTTTTGAGTAATCAAATCTGTCCTCTCATTTTTAAGGAGAGGTGTCTGAAAGACGGAGTGGTTAGAAAAACAGAATGTTTTTTAGACCGAGTGGTTATTTTTAATTCTGAGATAACCTAAAAGTTTAATGATTTATGAATAATGAAATTCATAATAGAAAGTATTTAAAAGAGTTCAAAAAAGAATTAAGAAATAATCCAACAAAAGCAGAAACCAAGTTATGGCAAGCTTTAATGAAAAACCAGCTGGATGGCAGAAAGTTTAGAAGACAACAAAGTATTGAAAATTTTATAGTTGATTTTTATTGTCCGAGTGAAAAATTAATAGTTGAAGTTGATGGAGAAGTTCATGACAACTTTGTAAATAGTGAGTACGATTTTAATAGAACTGAACGATTAAATAAGCTAGGTTATAAAGTGCTTCTTTTTAAAAATGAAGAAGTTTATAAGAGCTTAGATTTAGTATTAGAAGCTATAAAACAAGAATTTAAATAATAACCACCTCTTAATCTCCTCCTTCAAAAGGAGGAGAAAATATAATATGGAAGAAAAGAAATTAGACATAAATTCAATAATAGGTTTTATACTTATTGCTGGAATTTTAATGTATATGCTTTGGCAAAACCAGCCAACACCAGAAGAAATTGCAGAACAAGAAAAAGCCTTACAAGAACAAATTGATGCTGAAAATAAAGCAAATGAACAAGCTGTTGAAACGTTTGTAGCAACACCTGAAGATTTTTCAGCACAAGTGTCATCAGACTCACTTCAATTAGTGAATTTAAAAAATAAGATTGGAGCCTTTGCATATTCGGCATCACAATCCTATGCAACACAAGGAGAAACCATTATCGAAAATGAAGTATTGTACCTTAAAGTAAATAACAAAGGTGGTTATTTAACTGAAGTGAGATTAAAGAAATTTACAGATTATGATTCTGTTCCTATTTATTTAATAAAAGATAAGAATTCTATTTTAAATATCACTTTTGGTACAACCGATAATAGAACATTAAAGACACAAGATCTTTATTTTCAACCAACGTTAACTAATAATGGTGACAATCAAATATTGTCTATGAAACTAAAAGTTTCCGAAACCCAATTTTTAGAATATCGATACGAGTTAAAACCTAACGATTATATGTTAGGATTTTCTGTAAAGTCTCAAGGCCTAAATAACGTTGTTAATAGCTCTCAAGATGTTACTTTAAACTGGAAATTAGATGCCTTTAGACATGATAAAAGCATTTCTTACGAAAATCGTTACACACGTTTAACATACCAACACGATGGTGGAAAAATTGACAAACTAGGTCAAATGGGAGACGATGAAGAAGTAGAGAAAGATGTAGAATGGTTATCATATAGACAACACTTTTTTAGCTCTATTTTGATAGCAGACAAGCCATTTAAAACAGCAATCTTAACATCCAAAAATTTAGTTCTTGACGAAGAAATTGATAGCGTATTTACTAAAAGTTATGCTGTTTCAATTCCGTTAGAACTTAAAGGAGGCGAATTGAACGAATCTTTAAGCATGTATTATGGACCAACAGATAGTATAATTTTAAAAAAATACGATAAAAATTTAGAAGAGAGTATTCCGTTTGGTTGGGGAATTTTTGGTTGGATTAATAAGTCTTTATTTATTCCTCTATTTGGGTTTTTAAGCGGCTTTTTACCTTATGGTATCGCAATTATTGTAATGACAATATTAATTAAATTATTAATGTCATTTGTGCAATACAAGCAGTTTTTGTCACAGGCAAAAATGAAAATATTAAAACCAGAACTTGATGCTATAAGAGAGAAACATAAGAATAATAAAATGAAGGCGCAACAAGAAACTATGGCATTGCAAAATAAAGCAGGAGCGAGTCCTATGGCAGGCTGTTTACCAGCATTAGTTCAGTTACCAGTGTTTTACGCCTTATTTATGTTTTTTCCAACAGCTTTCGATTTACGCCAAAAAAGTTTCCTTTGGGCAGACGATTTATCGTCGTATGATACGATAGCTGAACTTCCTTTTAGAATTCCTATGTATGGAGATCATGTGAGTTTATTTCCAATATTAGCGTCTATTGCAATTTTCTTTTATATGAAAATGACAACAGGACAACAAGTCATGGCACAGCCAACACAAGAAGGTATGCCCGATATGGCAAAAATGATGAAGTACATGATTTACCTCTCACCAATTATGATGCTCTTTTTCTTTAATAATTATGCAAGTGGATTAAGCTTATACTTTTTTATTTCTAATCTAATTAGTATAGGGATTATGATAGTTATTAAGAACTATATAATAGATGAAGATAAGGTATTGGCAAAAATAGAAATAAGCAAGAAAAAACCTAAAAAGCAAAGTAAGTTTCAACGTAAAATGCAGGAAATGATGGAAAAGGCAGAAGAGCAAAAGAGAATGCAGCAAAAAGGTAAGAAGTAATATATTTTTAAAATAAATACTTAAATTGAGCTGTTATTACTTTCATTTTGACAGCTTTTTTGGATAAACAATTTTAGATAAATAATCACGTTAATCAGGATATGAAGTATATCTTATTAATCATTTTGGGTTTTATTCCATCTTTAATTTCCGCACAAGACATCAATCAATTTGATGCTAATGGTAAGCGACACGGTATTTGGAAAAAAAACTTTGAAAAGACTGATAAAATAAGATACCAAGGCGAGTTTTTTCATGGAAAAGAAATTGGACACTTTAAATTTTATAAATACATAAAAAAAAGAAGTGTCTTAACCGCTACCAAACAATTTAATGAGAAAGATAATAGTGCAGAAGTAAAGTTTTTTTCTTCAAGAGGCAAGGTGATAAGTGAAGGTAAAATGAATGTAAAACTGTATGTAGGTAAGTGGCTGTATTATCATAATAATTCAGAAAAAATCATGACTGTTGAGAATTATAATGATAATGGTGTTTTACACGGAAAACGTTTTGTGTATTATAAAAATGGTAAACTAACTGAAGAAGCAAATTATATAGATGGAAGTATTGAAGGTGTTTCAAAATGGTATTCAAAGGAAGGTGTCCTGTTAAAAGCATTTATTTATGAAAATAATGAACTTCATGGGTTAGCAAAATATTATGCTGAAGATGGTGTTATGCTTGTGCAAGGTTCTTATAAAAGAGGAAAAAAAACAGGCGTTTGGAAATACTATAATAATGGCAGACTTGTGAAGCAAAAAGATTTTACTTATGTTTCAAAGTATAAAAAGAAGCAATAAAATATTGTCATTCCTGCTAATCCCGATAGCTATCGGGAAGGAATCTTTCCCATTAAAATTTAGTCATTAATTCATATTTTTTTATTTGTAAATTTGCAAAATGCAAAGAGTAATTGTCGGACTTTCAGGAGGAGTGGATTCTAGCGTTGCAGCGTATTTATTAAAGCAGCAAGGTTACGAAGTCATAGGATTGTTTATGAAAAATTGGCATGACGATTCTGTAACAATTTCCGATGAATGTCCTTGGTTAGACGATAGTAACGACGCTATGCTCGTTGCAGAAAAATTAGGCATTCCTTTTCAAACAGTAGATTTAAGTAAACAATACAAAAAGCGTATTGTAGATTATATGTTTAACGAATATGAAAGAGGCAGAACACCAAATCCTGATGTGCTTTGTAACCGTGAAATAAAATTTGATGTGTTTATGAAGATTGCCATGGAATTAGGAGCAGATTATATTGCAACAGGTCACTATTGTAGAAAAAGCAGTTTTGAAAAAGATGGTAAAAATATTTTTCAGTTACTTGCAGGAAAAGACAGCAATAAAGATCAATCATATTTTTTGTGTCAGTTGTCGCAGGAGCAATTAGCAAAAACATTATTTCCAATTGGAGAACTCACGAAACCGGAAGTTAGAAAAATAGCTGCTAAAATAGACCTTATAACTGCCGATAAAAAAGACTCCCAAGGACTTTGTTTTATAGGAAAAGTAAAGCTTCCAGATTTTTTACAGCAACAGTTAAAACCAAAAGAAGGTCTTATTGTTGAGATTCCTCAAGACAATGATATGTATAAGCAAGAGTTACCTGATTTTAATTCGGAAGAAGAAAAACTTCAGTATTCATCTCGTAAATTAGAATATTCAATTACTGATGGTAAAATTGTTGGTAAGCATCAAGGCGCACATTATTTTACAAAAGGTCAGCGTAAAGGACTCGCTGTTGGTGGAACAGTAGAGCCATTATTTGTTATCGAAACAAATGTAGATGAAAATGTAATTTATACAGGACAAGGCAAATCGCATCCGGGATTATACAAAAGTGTACTGTTTGTAACCAATGAAGAATTGCATTGGATTCGTGAAGATTTGGCTTTAGAAATTGATCAAACATTAGATGTTTTTGTAAGAATTCGCTATCGTCAACCTCTCCAAAAAGCAACGCTTCATAAAGTAAGTAGTGGATTGTATGTAGCCTTCGAAAAACCACAATCTGCAATAACCGAAGGACAGTTTGTAGCATGGTATCTTGATGACGAATTAGTAGGTTCGGGAGTAATTTCTTAATTTAACTCTTGTGAAAAACAGAATTACCAAACTTTTCAATATACAATATCCAATCATTCAAGCAGGAATGGTTTGGAATAGTGGTTGGCGATTGGCTTCAGCTTCTAGTAATTCAGGTATTCTTGGATTAATTGGAGCAGGATCGATGTATCCTGAAACGCTTCGTGAGCACATCCAAAAATGTAAAAAAGCAACCTCTAAACCTTTTGGTGTTAATGTTCCAATGTTATATCCAAACATTGAAGACGTTTTGGATATTATTGTAGAAGAAGACGTGAAAATTGTGTTCACTTCAGCAGGCAATCCGAAGACATGGACCAAGTGGTTAAAAGAAAAAGACATTACAGTTGTTCATGTTGTAAGCAGTGTAAAGTTTGCTTTAAAAGCACAAGAAGCTGGAGTGGATGCTGTAGTTGCTGAAGGTTTTGAAGCAGGAGGGCATAATGGAAGAGACGAAACCACAACCCTTACACTAATTCCAATGGTAAAAGAGCAGATTAATATTCCATTAATTGCTGCAGGAGGAATCGCAACAGGAAAAGCAATGTTAGCGACTATGATTCTTGGTGCAGATGGAGTACAGGTTGGAAGCCGTTTTGTGACAAGTGAAGAATCGTCATCACATAGAGCCTTTAAGCAACTTGTAGTAGATACTAAAGAAGGTGGTACACAATTGACCTTAAAAGAACTTGCTCCTGTACGACTTATAAAAAACAATTTTTTTAGTGAAATTCAGGAACTTTATAAAACAGCACCAAAACCTGAAGAACTTAAAGAACTTTTAGGAAGAGCAAGAGCTAAAAAGGGAATGTTTGATGGAGATCTTGTAAATGGCGAATTAGAAATTGGGCAAGTCTCTGGACTAATACATGATATAAAACTAGTGGCTGATATTGTTGAAGATATATTGGCTGAATTTGAGGGTGCAAAAAAAGAAATTATTAGGATGTGAAAATGTTTTATAAATATTTTCTTTCATAAAGTAAAAAAAAACTAACTTTGGAATATACTAAATCGGTATATTATAGTTTATTACGAAAGAAATTAAGCTATTTTTTGTATTTCAAATAAATTATAACAGCTATTAATAAATTTCAAATGATAAAACTACGTGGTTTATAATTATACCTATTATAGACCTTTTGTCCAAATCGGTAAAAATTTATATCAAGTAGTACAAATGGAAACAGTAGAATAAATAAAAAGTAATCTCAATCTTGGGAGCAATGCTATTATTTGTTAGTGTATCAAATAATGTATTTGCACAAGTGAAAATGATTATTTAGAGGGAACATTTGTTGTAGATATGTATGACAATGAAAGTAAAGAGTTAATATGGCAAGGAATAATCACTACCATTATAAAAGAAAAGCCTTCAAAAAGAGAAAAAACAATTCCTAAAAAGGTAAAGAAGTTAATGAAAAAATTCCCCATTAAACCGATGAAATAAATATAAAACATTTTAATAATTAAATATAACAGTTATAGTAGGTTCAAATTACTATAACTGTTTTTTTATATAGCAAACATAAAACTATTCATATATTTGCTTTAATCTAATCCGTTGTACATATAAATAGTTATAATTAAAATGAATTCCAGAAAAGACCAACTCAAAGCTTTTGATCGTTTATTAACTGTTATGGACGAGTTAAGATCCAAGTGTCCTTGGGATAAGAAACAAACATTAAAATCTTTAAGGCATTTAACCATTGAAGAAACTTATGAACTTGGTGACGCTATTCTCGATAACGATTTACAGGAAGTAAAAAATGAATTAGGAGATTTGTTGTTGCATATTGTTTTTTATGCAAAAATTGGTAGTGAAACAAATGATTTTGATATTGCAGATGTTGCCAACTCTATTTGCGAGAAATTGATTAACAGGCATCCTCATATTTATGGCGATGTTAAAGTTAAGGATGAAGCTGAAGTAAAACAAAATTGGGAAAAACTAAAACTTAAAGAAGGTAAAACAAGTGTTTTAGAAGGCGTTCCCAAAAGTTTGCCGGCACTTGTAAAAGCGAGTCGAATCCAGGAAAAAGTTGCTGGAGTTGGATTTGATTGGGAAGAACCTCAACAAGTTTGGGAAAAAGTAGAAGAGGAACTACAAGAATTTAAAGAAGAAGTAAAAAATGGAAACCAGGAGCAAATTGAACAGGAGTTTGGTGATGTCTTGTTTTCGTTGATAAATTACGCTCGATTTTTAAATATAAATCCAGAAAATGCTTTAGAAACTACCAATAAAAAATTTATTAAACGCTTTCAATACCTCGAGAGTAAAGCTAAAACGTTAAACAAAACCTTAAACGAAATGACTTTATCTGAAATGGATGTGTTTTGGGAAGAGGCGAAAAGCTTATAATATTTTTTACTACAAACATCCAAATATATAGGTTGTAACGTATATCTAATATCTATTATAAAATGTTATAACTCGTCTTGAGTTAAAAGAAAATTTTAATCTAATAACATTAGATTTTAATTAAGTTTTATTTAGTTTAGTTAGGAGTCAACATCCTACTTGTAGTTACAGGTAGGATTTGATTTTTAATATAATTTTTTTATTTTTCTTAGTTTGCTTTCCCAAGTAGTTAGTACCGTTTTAGAATTTTCAATACTCTTATGAACGTCTTTTACTAATGGATTCGTGTCATCTACATTAGAGAAAAACTGAAGATTATTTTCTAATTGATTGATTTCGCCTTTAATTTCATCAACCCTTTTGCGTATATAATTTAGTTCGTTATCTAAAAGTCGCTTATCTTCTCTTCCTGCTAAAGTTTCTAATTTATTATCGTATTTCAAGAGTTCAGTTTCAGCTTTGCTTATATCCATTTTATTGTACAGACTTTCTACTGTTTTGTTGAATTTTCCATCGATAAAACGCTTGTTATACGGTACTCTACCTATAGTTTTCCAACTTGCTATATACTCTTTTATTAGCGCTAAATTACTTTTAACCTCATCAGTAATTTTTATGCTTTTAAGCGTTTCTAACAGTGCATATTTTTTAGCTAAAGCTTCAATTTCTTCTTTATTCGATTCGTTTTTTACATCATGAAACTTGTTAAAATAATGATTACAGGTATCTTTAAATTGTTTCCAAACCTTATCACTATCTTTTCTAGGAACATGACCAATATTTTTCCATTCGTTTTGAATATTTTTCATTAAAGGCGTAGTAGTATCAAAGTCTTCATTGTCTTTATTTTCTTCTGCTATTTTAATAAGAGCCAACTTTTTTTGTAGATTTTCGTATTGGTCTTTTTTTAATCCTTTATAAAAAATATTTTTCTTATGGTTAAATTCCCTAACTACTGTTTTGAATTTCGACCAAGTGGCTTCGTTTACTTTAATAGGAACTTTACCAGCCTTAAAAAATTGGTTGCGTAAATCTTCGATGGTTCGTAGTCGTTTTTGCCAAATGGAACGATTATTGGTTTCATCTTTTGTTACAGCATCTATTTGGGAAATAATGTCATGTTTTACCTCAAGATTTTTTTCGTAAACCTTATCCAATTCTTCAAAATGAGCATGTCGTTTTTCGTGTATTGTCTTTGTAGCTGCACTAAAACGTTCCCAAATAAGCTCACGATGTTCTTTGTCAACTGGTCCAAGTTCTTCTTTCCAAATTTTATGTAAAACTTGTAACTCTCTAAATGACCTATTGTTATCATCATCTTGTGCTAACTCTTCGGCGCGATTAATTAATTTTAGTTTTTGTTCTAAATTATGCTTAAAATCTAAATCGCGTAAGTCTCTGTTTAAATGTAGGAAATCGTAAAAAATTTCGATATGATGGTGATAATTGTTCCATACTGTATTATACCTATCTCGCGGAATTGGACCAGCATTTCTCCAACTTTCTTGTAATCCTTTAAAATGTTTGTAAGTAGTGTTTATATTTTCTTCAACATTTATTAAGCCTTTTATTTCTTCAATTATTTCTAAACGAATTTCTAAATTTTCCTTTAGACTTTTTTCTAAATTTTTATAATGTGCCTGACGTTTTTCTATATATGTTTTAAAAATAGAATTGTAACGCTTTTTTAAGGGACTATCGAAATAAAAGTCGATTGTATTACCACCTTCTGCAATAAATTTTGCTTTTTTTCCTTCTAAAAGCGCACTAAATTTAGTTGAAAACACACTTTTTATGGTCTCAATTTGAGATTTTAAAGTTTGAATTTTTTCGTTTTCAACTAATTTCTCAAACTCATCTACCAAATCTTCCATAGACATAGCTTGGTAGTCTTTGGTTTCAACTTTTGGATGCTTTTCTTTATCAGCATCTTCAGCATCTTCAGCATCTTTAGTATTTACAGTTTCAATTTCGTTTAGAGTGTCGTCATTAGTTGCTTCTTCATCTTCTTTATTTTCGGTAAGATTTTTGGATTGTTCTTTTTCTGAAGTATCAGTTTCAGGAGTTTTCTCTTCTAATTCAGTTTGAATTTCAGAAGAGGTTTCTTCTATGTTTTCTGGTATAACTTCTTCAACTTTTGCTTCTGGTTCTACATCATCAACAATTTCTTCTTTTTCTTCAGATGCAGCTTCTTCTTTTTCTTCTTCAATGTTTGAAACGGTTTCTTCTTCTGCTTCAGTACTTTTTTCAGAAATATTTTCTATAACTGTTTCGACTTCTACAGTTATATTTTTATTTTCGGTTGGTTTTGTTTCTTTAGTTCCATCTGCTTTTGGCAGGTTATCTTTCTCAGACATATCTTTCAATGTTTAGGTTCGCAATTATTTTATATTGTTTAAAGATAATATTAACTATTAAAAACACAAGGGTAAATGGGGATTTATAAGTTTTTTAGAGCTAATTCCAAATTTTCCAAGCTCTGTCGGCTTGTGATTTTAACATCTCTAAACCATTGCAAATTGTTGCACCTTTAAGTTTGCCGATAGTTAAAAATTTAGTTTCATCCGGATTATAAATTAAATCGTATAGGAGATGCGATTTTGTTATTGCATCATACGGAATTTGAGGGCAAATATTGGTATTTGGATATGTCCCAAGAGGTGAACAATTAATAATTATATGATGTTCCCCAATAATTTCTTCGGAAAGTGTTTGGTACGTATATATTGCATTATTTGAAGCTGTTCTTGAAACATAATTATATTCTATGCCTAACTTTTTTAAGGCATACGCAATTGCTTTAGATGCGCCTCCAGTACCAAGTATTAATGCTTTTTTATGATGTGTTTTTAGATAGGGTTCAATAGATTTTATGAATCCGTAATAATCTGTATTGTAGCCAATAAGACTGCCATTTTCTGTAATTTTAATCGTGTTTACTGCACCAATATCTTTAGCCTTTTCATCTAACTTATCCAAAAAAGATAGGATAGTTTCTTTATAAGGTATGGTTACATTTAGACCTTTTAGGTCTTTGATATTCTTAATAATATCTGTAAAATCGTCAACAGAATCTATATCAAAGTTTTGATATGCATGTGGTAAACCTTCACTTTCAAACTTATCAGTAAAGTATGATTTTGAAAATGAATAACCAATGTCTTTTCCTATGAGACCAAATTTAGACATTTATTTTTCTTGTTTTTTGACCATACAGCTCTAAAGCTAAAACAATTAATATTCCGAAAACAATGTAAGCCATTGCTATAAATGATTCTGTTGAAAATTCTGGCATATAGCGTTCGTAATTTTCTATTACCTTTTCATTTGCAGAGTCTAATAAAAAAGAACCGTCTTCGAGTGTTTTATAAATGGTTTTTTTCCATGGCCAAACCACACCAAGAGAACCAATAATAAAACCCATAATAACAGATAAGGTTATATTTTTAAAATGCTTTAAAACATAACTAATAAGATGTGAAAAGCTAACTAAACCTACAATAGAACCTAAAGTAAAAACACTAATCACTTTTAACATTCTTATACGTACAGGATTTTCTATAAAATCAAAATTACCAGAAAAAATGTCGAACATCGTATCGTAAAGTGCATTTACCGAATCTACCAAAAGCAACACGTAGTTTCCTAATAAAATTAATATAAATGAGCCTGAGAATCCTGGCAATGTCATACCAGAGACACTAATAATACCGCAAAAAAATACAAACCATAGGTTATCATTTTCCATCGCTGGATCTAAAAAGCTAATACTTATTCCAATAGTAATTCCAACCAATAAGCCAATGATTGTTTTAATATTCCAGTTTTTAAAATCTTTATTGATGTAGTAAATGGAGCCAATAATCATTCCAAAAAAAACACTCCATACATAAAGTTCGAAATGAGCAAAAAAGTAATCCAGAATTTTGGAAACGCTGAAATAACTAATAATCATTCCTGAAAATAAAAGCACTAAAAACCGACCATTTATATAGCGATAAAAACTATTAAACCTTCCATTAATCAGTAGTTTAAGAGATTTGCCATTTATTTTTTTTAAGGAATAAATAAACTCTTCGTAAAAACCAGCTACAAAAGCAACAATACCTCCTGAAACACCAGGAACTTTATTTGCTGCTCCCATTCCTAAACCTTTTAAGAGGAGAAAAATTTTATCTGAAAGTGTTCTTGTACTTTGCATTTAAAGGCATCTCTAAAAACTTGTTCGCATCAAAATTTTCAGAGCTTTCCTAAGACAATTAAAAATTTTAAAACACTATCGAGATGATGTAAAAAATTTTGAAGCAGTATTTGGAAAAGCTCTGAAAACCTAACAGGTACAAAGATAACAAATAATCTACTTCGTGTATTTTTTGTTGAAATAGCTATGACTATTCCAAAAAAAGTACACTTCGCATCTCATTTATTCTCTTTGTTTTTTAAAAGAAATGAGTTTTTAGAGATGTCCTTAAGATTAGTCGTTTGTTTTTGATCCTAATTTCTCTAAAATTAAAATAGTTAAAAATCCAACTACCATTAAAGCTATTGCTAAAAGGAATTGATTATCATTATCAAAAGAAAATGGAGACACACTTTGCTCAAGAAACGGGACTTCAATACCTTTTGAGTTGGTTCTCCAGGATAATGTTTCTTTCCAAGGCCAAATTTTATTTAACGAACCAAAAATAAAACCTGTTAAGATTGCTAATGTTAAGTTATGATGGCTCTTGAAAAGCCATTTCAATAGTTTTGAAAATGATAAAATACCTACTATTGCACCACAAGCAAAAATAAAAATCATTTTAAAATCTCTGTTATTTAAGGCCTCTAAAATAGGTTCGTAAGCACCTAATAATACTAAAATAAACGCACCTGAAATACCTGGAAGTATCATTGCACATATTGCCAAAGCGCCAGCTAAAAATAGAAACCAACCAGAGCTATTAGCACCTAATGTTGGCAATGTTGTTACATAAAACGCAACAAATGCACCAGCAACAAAACCAAAAACTGAAGCAATATTCCATTTGGTTATTTGCTTTCCCACAAACAATATACTGGCAACTACTAATCCGAAAAAGAAGGACCAAAGTAAGATAGGTTCATTCTCCAGCAACCATTTTATTCCTTTTGATAATGAAAGAATACTGATTATGATTCCGACAAAAAGTGCTGATAAAAAATTGCCATTCAGTTGTTTCCATGCTGCTGAAATGCCATTTTTTTTAAATGTTCTTAATAATGATAAGTTTACATTGTTGATGGATGTTATTAACTCTTCATAAATACCAGAAATAAAAGCAATTGTACCTCCTGAAACACCTGGAACAACATCTGCTGCTCCCATTGCTATTCCTTTTAAGGAAATGATAAGGTAATCGATAAAACGTCTTTGCATTAGCTTTTAATTAAGGTGAGTTAAAGGTATGGAATTTTAGCTTTAAGCGGTATTAAAATTTCGCTGCTATTTCTTTAACCGATTTACGCTTAAAAACGGTTGGGAATAATTCTTCAATTATAAAAATATAGTCCTTGTCTATATGTAGAGCATTTTCAAGGTGGAAGCGACCTTTAACAGATTGATTGGTTTTAAAATAACTTCCTGCCAAACGATATTCTACTTCGGCATTATCTGGATAGGATTCTGTTGTTTGAATTAAACTAAAAATGGCAGCTTCATATTCGCCTAATGTTATTAAAATATCTGCTCTTGCCAACCACGTATTTAATTCGTAATTACCAAGCTCTAAGGTTTTTTTATAGCCACGTTCGGCTTCCTCTAAAAAGTGTAACCGCTGATTTATTTGCCCATATAACTTCCAATAGATACCGTTTTCTGAATCTATATTTATAGCTTTGTTTATGTAATACAGGGCTTTCTGATAATCCTTATTTTTATTATAAAAGTTAGTAATTGCTATCCAACCTTTATCTAATAATGGATCTTCTTCTACTGTTTTATAATAATACTTTACAGCTAAATCATTTTGATTTAATTTTTCGTAGCACCTGCCAATACGTAATAAAGCAAAAGATGTTGGATCGTCTATTGCTAAAGTAATTTTGTAATTTTCTATAGCTTCATCAAATTGTTTCAACTTTTCCAAAGTTTTTCCTTTTTCAAGATAAGCTCCAATAAAAATGTCGTCGGAAATTATTGCAAAATCAAAAGCAGCGATGGCTTTGTTGTAATCTTTTGTATTATAATATTGTTTTCCGAGTTGATGCCAAGCAACTTCGCAATAAGGATTTTTGTCTATATATGTGTTTAAGTATTCTATGGCTTCGTTGTTTTGTTCTAAAAATTCGAAGCAATACATTACATTGTAAAGTGCTGAATAATCTTCATAATCGGCTTCAAGACATTTTAAAAAGTAAAATTTAGCGTCTTCAAATTTATCTAAAAACAAGTATTCCATTCCAATAAGAGAAAATATATCTGCATTATCTTCCGAGAATTCCAAAGCTTGTTGCAATATATTTATAGCCTTTTCATGCTTGTCTTTTTTTGAAAAAATATTGGCTTTTTGAATATAGATTTCTTCATTTGTAGGCTCAATGTCATACAACCTATTTAAAAGTTGGTCAGCCATATTCAACTTATTTTCAAACACATAAACTTCTACTTGAAATAATTTTAAGCTTATAGAAGTAGGATGCTGCTCTAAACTTAATTTAATAGCTTTTTTTGCCAAAGCCATTTTACCTATTTCGAAATAGTGGTGTATAATATTTTCAAATTCTTCAGAGTCGAAAAACAAAACACGATTTGTTTTTAACATGGACTCAAATTTTGAGAGCGATAAATTGTTGTCTTCGTCGTACTGACTATACTCCATAGGCTTTTTTAAAGTTCGTTAGAATAAATGTAGTATTCTATCTTTGATAACAGCTGTTTTTTATTCAATGTTTTCAACAAATTAATTAACAGTTTAAATTTAAGTCGAATATTCTAATTTTTTAGGCTGTTTAACACCTCTTTAATTATGTTGCAACCTTTAATTAAATCTTGATTAGAAATAGTAAGAGGTGGTGTTATACGTATTGCTCGAGGTTCAAAAAGTAGCCAAAACAGAATCATTCCAGCATCCTGACATTTTAAAATGACTTGATTGGCAATTTCAGATGAAGACAAAATAGCAGCAATCATCAAGCCTTTGCCATGGATTTCTTTTATTAAAGGATGTACTAAATGCTCACGTATTAGTGCTTCTTTTTCTAAAGTTTCAGCAATAAGATTGGTGCTTGTAATCTCTTTTAAGGTTGCAAGTGCAGCTGCAGCTATTACAGGATTACCTCCAAAAGTAGTGATATGCCCTAATTTTGGGTTATCCATCAAACAGTACATCATTTCTTTTGAAGCTGTAAATGCTCCAATTGGTAATCCGCCACCAAGACCTTTTCCTGTTACAACAACGTCTGGAACGCAATTATAATGTTCAAAACCAAATAGTTTTCCGGTACGTCCAATACCAGTTTGTATTTCGTCTAATATTAAAATTGCTCCAGCTGCGTTACAACGTTGTCTTACTTTTTGTAAATAGTTTTGTTTTGGTTCAATAAAACCAGCACCACCTTGTATAGTTTCTAAAATTACAGCAGCGGTTTTTGTTGTAATCTGCTCTAAATGTGACTCGTTATTAAATTCAATGAAATGAACATCAGGAATTAACGGTCTAAACGCTTGTTTTTGTTTTTCAATTCCCAACACACTCATAGCTCCCATTGTGTTGCCATGATAGGCTTTTTTTGCAGCTACAATTTGTGACCGACCTGTAAACCGTTTTGCCAGTTTTAAAGCACCTTCTATAGCCTCGGTTCCTGAATTTGTTAAGTACGTGCTCTCTAAAGGTTTAGGCAAATGCTGTGCTAATAATTTGCAAAGTGCTACGGCTGGTTCTTGAATATATTCGCCATAAACCATAACATGCAAATATTTATCTAATTGGGCTTTTATTGCTGAAACTATCTTTGGATGTCTGTGTCCTAAGCTACATGCTGAAACTCCTGCTACAAAATCGAGGTAAGACTTATTATTTTGGTCATAGATATAACTGCCTTCAGCATAAGAAACCTGCATTGCCAAAGGATGAGGTGTTGTTTGTGCTTGGTATTTAAAGAAGTCCGTTTTAATTGTTGTTTTTTTTAAGATTTAACTTTTTCATATTGGTTCCTAATTCTTCTTTAGGCCTCTTCATTTTGTTTTTAGGAATATTTCGAGCAGCTTTATTTTCTTTATTAGAATTTTCAGGTTCTTTATTTGATGCTTTTACACGTTTAATTAAAGCCTCTTCAAAAAATTCTTCTTGCGGAATATAGTTTTCTAATCCTTTAATTACAGGAAGGTTTAAAGGTGGATCGTCTTTAAATAAATCTTCAACACTTAACGGTCGCTCTTCTTCACGCCAATCAAAACCACGAAGAATACGATCGTTTTTAGGAAACTGTTCTTCAGGATACATCGCACCATCAATTCGATTGATTTTTCTAATTTCATCTATTGTGCTATCGCTAATCCAAATTTTAATTTTACCGGATTTAGATTTATCGATGCCTACTAATTCGTTATTTTCATTTCTTGAATAATAGATGGATTCAGCATTTTTAATTATATCAATCGTATATAATTCATTATCTTTAAATAAGCCAAATAATTTTTGCCCTTTTATTTGATTGAAGCCATCTCCAAGCGTGTCTTTGCTAATTATAAAAGCATTGTTAAATACTTTTAATGAATCTAATTTTTCGGTTTCCGGATTAGAAATTAAATGTATGGTATCTCCAGTTATTTGATTGTCAATATGCCAAAGAATTGGGTTTCGATTTGTTGTAAAAGCAGTATTGGAAGAAAACCGATTTAAATTTATAAGTTGCGTAAGTCCGATTTTATGGTCAACATGAATAGAGTCAGCTTTTCCACTTAAATCCAATTTGTAAATTTTAGCGTTATAAAATGCTTTTGTAATACGATGATCTTCTGGACCAGTAACGCGAATGGTATCGCTATGTATGTAAATAGAATCGTTTTCTTGAACGCTAATAGCCAAAGCACGTTTGGTAATAAAAACGGAATCTTTTTCACGAAACACTTCAGCATAATGCCCTTTTACCACAAAGTTATTTATGGTATCTGTAACTTTTATATTGTTGGTTGCAGAAGCAAAACTTCGGTTTCTGTCAAAATAGATACTATCGCCTTCAACTGTTCGGGTATCATAATCTATCCGTGATTTTTTAACAAAGTAACCTGTGTCATTATTTGTATCGTAAAAACCACGTTCGCAATAAATGGTACTCGTTTCGCTTTCAATAGTTGTAGGACCGAATAAATAGGCGTGACCAGTTTCGGAATAAAAATCTAACTGATCGGAATTTATAGTATAGTCTTTATCTACCAGTTTTACATCTTTTACAAACTGATATTTTTTGGCTTCCATATAGTATCTTCCAATTACACTTGTAATTGTACTTGAATCTCTGACTACTTTTCCGTTGCTTTTGTAAAATGCTTCTTGTTTTACACGATCAAAAAATAAAGTGTCTGTTGTGATTTCTGAAGAAGGTTCGGTTAAAACAACATCTCCGCTTGCGAAGGCAAGTTTGGTAATTCCACTATATTCTACATAATTTGAGGTCATAGTTATGGTGTCGCCTTGCTTTATTATCACGTTTCCATAAGCTTCTATAAAATCTTCTTTACCATAATAAATAGCTTGGTCGCACCACATAATAATTCCGTCATGAGATATTATAACCTGACTCATGTCGTCTCGAGTTAAAATGGTTGCGTCAGGAAATTTATCTTCGTCTTTATCAAAAAAAGGAGCAGTTTCAATTACTATTTTACGACGTTCTTGAGCATAGGTTATACTTGACAGAATTAATGCAAAAAGGATAAAAATATAAAAGGATTTACGTAGTTCCAATGGTTGAATATTTTTGGTAAAAATAACTATTAAATTATTCTTTTATTGCGAGTTATAAAATATTTAAGACTTCTATAGTAATTAATCAGTACTTAAAGTGTGCTAAAGTTATAAGTACTTAAAGTTATTCTAATATTAAAAATCAAGATATTAGCAGATGATTATATGATATTTATGCTCAACTTGATTGTTAGCTTTAAAGTTTAATTTTAGTTGAAGAACACTCACTCCTGCCTACCGACAGGCAGGTTAGTGTACTCTAAATACTTTTAACTTTAGATACTGATAAGTATTGGAATGAAATTGATTTACCTAAAAATAGTTTGTTTTCTATCTGGTCCAACAGATACTATTTTAATTGGAATATCTAATTCTTCTTCTAAAAAGGATATATAATCGTTTAATTCTTTTGGAAACTGTGAATCGTTTTTCATAGTAGTCAAGTCTTCGCTCCAACCATTGAACTCCGTATAAATAGGTGTTACATTTTCAGCTTCAATGTTATACGGTAAATGTGTAATGGTTTCGCCTTTATAATTGTACGCTGTACATATTTTCAACGTTTTAAAACCGGAAAGCACATCACCTTTCATCATCATAAGTTGCGTAACTCCATTTATCTGGCAAGCATATCTTAAGGCTACAAGATCTAACCAGCCACAACGACGCGATCGTCCTGTAGTAGCTCCAAACTCGTTGCCGACGCGTCCCATAGTTTCGCCATCTTCATCAAATAATTCGGTAGGAAAAGGACCAGAGCCAACTCTTGTAGTATATGCTTTAAAAATACCATAAACTTCTCCTATTTGGTTTGGTGCTACACCTAAACCTGTACAAGCTCCAGCAGCTGTTGTGTTAGATGAGGTTACAAATGGATAGGTTCCAAAATCGATATCGAGTAATGAGCCTTGTGCACCTTCAGCCAGAATAGATTCTCCTTTTTTTAGCGCTTGATAAATGTATTCTTCTGAGTCTATAAAGGTTAATTCTTTTAATGTTTCAATAGCATTAAAAAATTCGGTTTCTAATTCTTCAAGATTATATTGTAAATCTACCTTGTAGAAAGCTATCATTCGTTCATGTTTATTTGCCAAAGCTCGGTATTTTTTTTTCCAATGTTCTAATTCTAAATCACCAACTCTAATTCCGTTACGTCCGGTTTTGTCCATGTACGTTGGTCCGATTCCTTTTAATGTGGAGCCAATTTTTGCTTTTCCTTTCGCAATTTCACTTGCAGCATCTAACAATCGATGTGTTGGTAATATAAGATGAGATTTACGCGAAATGCGTAACGATTTTTTGTAGTCTATATGGTGCTCATCTAATTTAATTAATTCATTTTTAAAAATCACAGGATCGATGACAACACCATTACCAACAAGATTTATGGCTTTTTCATGAAATATTCCTGACGGAATGGTATGTAAAACGTGTTTCATACCATTAAAAACAAGTGTGTGTCCTGCATTTGGACCTCCTTGGAATCGAGCAATAATATTGTAATTTGTGGTAAGAACATCAACAATTTTTCCTTTGCCTTCGTCTCCCCATTGCAAGCCTAGTAGTAAATCTACTGTCATTATGTAATTAGTTAGATGGTTGTTTTTTTGTGCCGTAAAAGTAGAGCGAATGATTATGGATGTTTATATTAAAAACTTCTTCGATAGTCTTTTTTATGGTTTGAATTCTCGGGTCGCAAAACTCAAAAACTTCTCCAGAATCCAAGATTACATGATCGTGTTGTCTATCGAAATACGATTTTTCGTAATACGCCTGATTTTGCCCAAACTGATGCTTTCTAACCAATGCACAATCTAATAATAGTTCTATAGTATTATAAAGTGTTGCTCGAGATACACGATACTTTTTATTTGTCATTTTAATGTATAAGGAATCTATATCAAAATGATCTTTGCATTCGTAGATTTCTTGAAGAATAGCATAGCGTTCAGGTGTTTTTCTGTGACCGTTATCTTCTAAAAATTTAGTGAAGACATTCTTTACAATACTTTGATTATCATTTTCAGGTTTAACATCCATAATTTCACCACAAATTTAAACAATTTTTAAACTCTATGTACTTTTTCAATACCATTAATTTTTTTAATTCTATTCATTAATTTTTTAACCAGATTATTGTGTTTTACAACGACTGTTATTTTTCCAGAAAACAATCCATGGTCTGTTTCGAAATTGAGACTTTTAATATTAACATGCATGTTTCCTGAAATAACTTTTGTGACTTCACTTACTAAACCTAAATTATCTATTCCTGTTATTTGAATAATTGCCGTGAACTCCTGTTGTGTAGAATCGATCCATTTTGCTAATAAAATACGATAGGCATAATTAGATTGTAAACTTAAAGCATTCGGACAGTTTTTTTTGTGAATTTTAATACCATCATTAATAGTTACAAATCCAAAAACAGAATCTCCTGGAATCGGATTACAGCAATTGGATAATTTATAATCCAAATGTTCTTCTTCTTTACCAAAAACAAGCATATCATATTTAGACGTAATTTCTTCTTTATCAATGCCAGGTGAGCTACTTGGTTTCCGAATTCTATTTTTTATAAAACTTATAAATATATTACTACGAGAAGCCGCATAATCCTTAAGCATTTTATTATCGATTGTACTAATGCCAACACGATAAAACAAGTCGAGACTTGTTTTTAGTTTAAAAAAGTTTACAAGCTCGTTTATAGATTTTTCGTTAAGCGTAATTTTGAGTTGTTTTAGTTTACGCCTTAAAATTTCTTTGCCTTGTATTGAAATTTCTTTTGTTTCTTCTTTTAAAGACGATTTTATTTTACTTCTCGCTCTTGCAGTAGTTGCATAATCTAACCAGTTTGCATTTGGTTTGGCATTATCGGAAGTTAAAATATCGACTTGATCACCACTTTCTAAAGGATGGCTTAAAGGCACTAATTTTCCATTTACTTTTGCGCCACGAGTTCTCATTCCTACTTCGGTATGAATGCTAAATGCAAAGTCTAAGGGTGTTGCACCCTTTGGTAAGGACTTTAGGTCGCCTTTTGGTGTAAATACAAATATTTCTTTGGAGTATAAATTGAGTTTAAATTCCTCGACAAAATCGACTGCATTGGTATCTGGATTTTCCAGAGCCTCTTGTAATTTATCTATCCAATCATCGAGTGTATCGTCTTTTTTCGTTTTGCCTTCTTTATATTTGTAATGTGCAGCATATCCTTTTTCTGCAATCTCGTTCATGCGCTCACTACGAATTTGTACTTCAACCCAACGTCCTTTAGGTCCCATTACAGTAATATGTAAAGCTTCATAGCCTGTAGATTTTGGAGACGAAATCCAATCGCGAAGTCGAATAGGATTTGGTCTGAAATGGTCTGTTACAATCGAATAAATTTTCCAGGCTAAAAACTTTTCATTTTCAATATCGCATTTATAAATAATCCGAACGGCAAACTTATCATAGACTTCCTCAAAAGTAACGCCTTGCTTTACCATTTTATGGCGAATGGAGTAAATGGATTTTGGTCTGCCTTTTATTTCATAATCAATATCTTCTTTATTGAGCGATGATTTAAGAATTTTACTGATTTCTTTAATATAAGCGTCTTGTTCTTCTTTGCTTTCTTTTATTTTAGTAAAAATGTCGTTGTAAACTTCGGGTTCGGTGTATTTTAAACCAAGGTCTTCAAGTTCGGTTTTAATATTATAAAGCCCAATTCGGTGTGCTAATGGAGCATAAATGTATAAGGTTTCCGAAGCAATTTTTACCTGTTTATCAGGACGCATTGCTTCCATAGTTTTCATATTATGGAGTCTGTCGGCAATTTTAATGATAATTACCCGAACATCGTCATGCAAAGTCAACAACATTTTACGGAAGTTTTCGGCTTGGGTAGAAACATCCATATCTTTTTTAAGAGACGAAATTTTAGTTAAACCATCTACAATTCTTGCCACAGTTTCTCCAAAGAGTTGCTGTATGTCGTCTAAAGTGTAATTCGGATTGTCTTCTACAACATCATGAAGTAGCGCAGCAGCAATAGAAGTGGCATCCATACCAATTTCTTGTGCTATAATTTTTGCAACTGCAATTGGATGAAAAATATAAGCCTCGCCCGATTTTCGGCGTTGGTCTTTATGCGCATCTACAGCAACATCAAAAGCAGAGCGTATTAGCTTTTTATCTTTTGCAGAGAGTGTTAAATAGCTAACTCTTAAAAGTTTTTTGTACTGTTTTGCAATAGCTGCATTTTCCTTTTCTATCTCAACATCATTCATAAAACTAAAGTAACAATAAGAATTTTAATAGGCAATAGTTTTGTTTGGGATTTTAAAAATTATATAAAGATCTTTTTGTAGCTTTGTTTTCGTTGGTTTAGTAACTAAATTAATAAATAATTTTATCCATTCGTTAAGGGTTATGTATTACTATTATCTCTGTTAATATACAATTTGGGTTGTTTTTTTGCTGCTGCTTTTTTTTACCAGTTATTTTTAAAGAAATTTATATGGACATTAGTTTAAAAAAGCCCCTGCAACTTAGTTGCAGGGGCTTTATACAATTCTGAAAGAAAAGTATTATTTATTTGAAATTGATAACGGAATAGCAAGTCTTGGGATAAAATTAACCAAGGCTGCAATGATGTTGTATAAGAACCTATAGATTGCTAAATTAACG
>Ga0209554_1000458_pt1 | contig 34661 bp, 32 predicted proteins | sample MarorgKNORR_S2LV_5_FD_188221 | JGI IMG/M metagenome (GOLD analysis project Ga0209554, IMG submission 188221) | Marine microbial communities from the Southern Atlantic Ocean, analyzing organic carbon cycling - Bottom_A/KNORR_S2/LV (SPAdes) (version 2) | ecosystem: Environmental > Aquatic > Marine... | reverse complement strand
CGACGCGCTGATCGATACCGCGACCTTCTCCTCGGCGAAGGGCCTCACGACCGACTACCGCGACATGGAGGAACTCGGCCTCGAGTCGCCCATCGTCATGATGGACCCCCCCGACCACACGGCGGTCCGCAAGCTCGGCATCAAGCAATTCACGCCGCGCCGCGTCCGCGAGATCGAAGCGATGGTTCGCGACTTCGTCGTCGAACGCGTCGAGCGGCTGCGCGAAGCGGGCGAGGGTGACATCGTCACCGAACTCTTCAAGCCACTGCCGAGCCGGGTGGTCGCCCACTTCCTGGGCGTTCCCGACGAGGTCCGCGACCGTTTCGACGGCTGGACCGAAGCGACGGTCTCCGCCAACGCCGAGGGCGACATCTTGAAGGACGGCGCGGATGCCGTCGCCGAGATGTTCCGACTGTTTGCCGGCCTCATCGAGGAGCGCCGCAAGGAACCGCGCGAAGACCTCTTCTCCGCCCTCGTCCACGCGCGGATCGACGGCGAGCCCGTGTCGATGGCCCGCATCCTGGGCTTTGGCTTCACCATGGTCACCGGTGGCAACGATACGGTCACCGGGCTGCTCGGCGGTGCCAGCCAGCTCCTCTCGGAGCACCCGGAGGCGAAGGCCCACCTCGCAGCCGAGCCCGAGGCAATCCCGCGAGCCATCGAGGAGTTCCTGCGCCTGGTGAGCCCGCTGCAGGCGCTGGCGCGCACGACGACCCGGGAGGTCTCGCTCCACGGCCAGACGATTCCGGCCGGCAAGCGCGTGCTCCTGCTCTACGGATCCGCCAACCGCGACCAGCGTGAATTCGGGCCCGAAGCCGAGGTCTTCGAACCCGACCGAAAGATCCGCCGCCACCTCGCTCTCGGGTACGGCTCCCACCACTGCATCGGTGCGGCGACCGCGCGGCTACAGGCGCGTGTCGTCCTGGAGGAACTGCTCGCCCGCTGCCCGGACTTCCAGGTCGACGCGGAGAAGGGGCGCTTCGCCCCGGGCCCGCACGTGCGCCGCTACGAATCGCTGCCGTTTCGCGCCGACGGCTGAGGCGGGGCCGACACCCCGGGCAGAAGGCAGTTGCCGGCGCGCGGAACGTGGTTGCGAGCCGCCCTCCACAGAGTTGCGTGAGCACTTCGCATCGTCACGAAAAGTCCTTGATCTTCGAGCCTTTTTCCGCTTTGGTGGAACTCACCTTCAGCGCCTCCTGGCCGTTGCATTCGGACCCCGGGGCAGAGGAGAACGCCTTGGACCCGAAGCGCCTTCGACTCAGCGTCGCAGCGGCCGTGATCGCCTCGCTGGTCGCCGCGATCGCGGCGGGCTCGGCCGTGGCGGGCACGGTCTACTCCTGGGAAACCCGGGAGGGCACACTGGCCTTCACCGACGACCCGAAGCAGATTCCCGCGGAATACCGCGAGGCCGCCAACGCTCGCGAGTTCGAGGCCCTCGGCGATTACGCGCGCGCAACGCGTACCAGCGAGCCGGTCGTGGCCGAGCACGCGACTCGCGTCGAGCGTCGCCTGTCGCAGCTGCGCGGCAGCCACGGGGCCATCGCGTTGGCGGCCCCGGGCCTTCGCGGTAGCGGCGCTTCCGAGGCCGCCTTCCTGGTGCGAACTTCTGGCAGCAGCCGCGGCGTCGCCACCCAGGTGGGCTTCCCGGTGAGCAGCGGCCCCGCTGGCAACCCGGAACCGATCGTCACCGACAACGTGCGAGTGCGGTCTGCGAATGGGACGACTCGGCACATCACCGTGGTGCGCCAAGGCGAGCGCATCCTCTCGGTGGTGCGGCCCCAGGCCAACGAGACTTCGGCGACGTTCCCGGACGAGCGCGAGCTGTTGCGCCGCCTCGGGGGGCGCTAGTCCGCGACCGCCGGATCTGCGCTTACCGCCCCGCGCTCTTCTTCGGCTTCTTCGCGAGGTAGGGCTCGAGGCCGCGGAAGGTCGATTTTACGATCCAGGCGTTGGCCATGCCGTCGGGCCGCCTCCACTCCTGACGCTCGAAGACGTTGAACTGCACCAGGGTCCAGGGCGAGTAGGCGGTGTAGGTCACCTCGAGCACCGCGAGGTTCAGGTCTTCATTTACGTGCACCGGCTCGGCGCGATAATCCGTGAAGCGGATCGATTCGGGCGCGGGCAGGCCCGCGAGATAGCTCTTCTGCTCGGCCCGGGCGACGTAGCGCGAGGCCCCCTGGAAGTGCCCGAAGCGGACCAGGTCGGTGTAGCGCTTCTGCATTTCCTGAAGCGAGTACTCGCGCTCGAGGGGGTCTCCCCAGCGCACCTCTCCGAAGGCGCAACCGATCGCGAACGGTGCCAGCAGCACCAGCAACAGGGCGGCGCGACGCGCGCGCGGGCCGCTGCGCAAAATGGATCGGGTTCGCTCGAATCGTCGGGTCGGTCGGGACATTGCAAGGCTCCTCGGCGACGACCGCGGGATGCGGACGGGCTTCTCTTTGGGGGGTATCGGCGGCTCTGGCCCGGGACTGGAGCCCCCTGTGATAGCCTCGCGCAGCGCGTACGCAGCCGAGTGCTCCGGCGCGCGGGAGGCGGGTCCGCGGGTGTCCCATCGACTCGGTATCGACATCGGCGGCACCAAGACCGCGCTGGCGCTGGCCGATGCGGCGGGTGTCATCGTCGCACGCGAGCGCTTCCCCACCGAGCCGAGCGGCAGCGCCGAGGACGACCTGCTGCGGATCGCCGCTCGCGCGCGTGCGCTCGCCGAGGCCAGCGGTGTCGGCTGGCCCGAAGTCGAGGCCGTGGGTGTGTCGCTGCCCGGGCCCTTCGACCGCCGCGGGGGACGCGTGCTGCATCCCCCGAATCTCCCGGGCTGGGGCGTCGTACCCGTCCGCGATGTGCTCGAGGCGGCCCTCGAGCGGCCGGTACGCCTCGAAAACGATGCCAACGCCGCCGCCCTCGCCGAATGGCGCTACGGGGCCGGGCAGGGCTGCCAGAACCTCGTCTACCTGACGATGTCGACCGGCATCGGCGCCGGCATGATCCTGGGCGGGCGACTCCACGTCGGCCACCGCGACTTCGCGGGCGAGATCGGGCACACCCCGGTCGAATGGCCGGGGGAGCGCTGCGCCTGTGGCTTCGATGGCTGCCTCGAGGCTTACGTGGGGGGCGCGGCCTGGCAGCGTCGCCTGCGGGCTGTGGCACCCCCTGAAGGAGCGATCGCGGTGCGAGCCGGGGGGCGGGGACAGATCCGGCCCGAAGACGCCGTGGCGGCCGCCCACGCGGGCGACGCTTTTGCCATTGCCGAACTCGAACGCCTGGCCGACTACCTTTCACGCGCGCTGGCGCAGCTGGTCTTCAGCGTTTCTCCCGAGCGAATCGTGCTCGGCACCATCGCCGTGGCCGCCGGCGAAGCGCTCTTCTTCGAGCCGCTGCGGCGCCGGGTGGCCGAGCGCACCTGGCCCGGGCAAGCCCATGCCGTCGAGATCCTGCCCGCGAGCCTCGGGGAAGACGGGCCCTTTCGGGCGGGGCTCTGCGCCGCGGACTGAGCCCCGCGCTCAGACGCGCGCGTCCTCGAGCGCCGCGACTTCACGGCGCAGGGCCGCGAACGTTCCGGCTGCAATCGCGGCGCGCGCGCGCTCGAGCAGGCGCAGGGTAAAGCGCAGATTGTGCACGCTGGCGAGCTGCGCCCCGAGGCTCTCGCCAATCGACAGCAGGTGCCGGAGATAGCCCCTCGAAACCCGGCTGCAGGTCGCACAATCGCAGTCTGGATCCGGCGGCAGGGGGTCGTCTCGAAAGCGCGCGCTCTTCGCCTGCAGGCGCCCGCGGCTGGTAAAGAGCACGCCGTGGCGCCCGTTGCGCGTCGGCACCACGCAGTCAAAGAGGTCAACGCCGGCGGCTACGGCATCCACCAGGTCGATCGGATGCCCCAGGCCCATCAGGTATCGCGGGCGCTCCTCGGGCAGGGCCGCTTGGGCCGCCTCGATCAGTTCGCCGCGCTGGCTGCGCGGCTCGCCCAGCCCGAGACCGCCGTGGGCGTAGCCGTCGAAGCCGACGTCTACCGTGCCGGCTGCGCTCGTCCGTCGAAGCTCGGCGGAGAGTCCGCCCTGCACAATTCCGAAGACGGCCTGGTCGGGCCGACTGCGGGCCGCAGCGCTGCGCCGGGCCCAGCGCAGGGTCTGCTCCATTGCCTCGCGCATGCGCCGACTCTCGCTTTCCTTTGCATCGGGCCGCGGGCGGTGGCAGACGTCGAGCACCATCGCGATGTCCGCCCCGAGCTTTTCCTGGATGGCAATCGCCGATTCGGGGGTCAGGCTGCGGCGCGTTCCGTCGAGTGGCGAGGAGAAGGTGATGCCGTCTTCGTCGAGTTGCATGCGATCCGCCAGCGAAGTCACCTGGTAGCCGCCGCTGTCGGTTAGCCATGGGCCCCCGAAGCCGCTGAAGCCGTGGAGTCCGCCGAGGCCCGCGATCGTGTCTTCGCCTGGCCGCTCGTGCAGGTGGTAGGTGTTCGCCAGCAGGATCTGGGCCCCGAGCCCTTCGAGCACCGGCATCGACACGCCGCGCACCGCGCCATAGGTCGCGACACACATGAACGCCGGCGTCTCGACCACGCCGTGGGGCGTCGCAAGCCGCCCGCTGCGCGCAGCGCCGTCGCGCGCGGTCACTTCGAAACAGAACCCCGAAGCCTTCATTCGATCCACATCGCGTCGCCGTAGGAATAGAAGCGGTAGCCCTCACGAATCGCCTCGGCGTAAGCCGCAAGGACCGTCTCACGCCCGGCGAAGGCCGCCACCAGCAGCAGCAGTGAGGAACGCGGCAGGTGAAAGTTGGTCAGGAGGGCGTCGACCACCGCGAAGCGCGAACCCGGTTTCAGGAAGAGATCGGTCTGGCCGCGGCGGGCCGCCACACGCCCATCGCTCGCGTGGCAAGCCTCGAGTACCCGCGTCACGGTCGTTCCCACCGCCACCACCCGGCCACCGCCGGCGCGCGTCCGCTCGATGGCTTCGGCGGTCTCCTCTGGCAGTTCAAAGTCTTCCGCGTGCAGGCGACCGCGCTGCAAGTCTTCGGGGGTGAGCGGTCGAAAGGTTCCGGCACCGACGTGCAGCACGACTTCGGCGCGCGCCACGCCGCGCTCGGCAATCTCGCCCAGCAGCGCTTTGGTGAAGTGCAGGCCCGCGGTGGGGGCTGCCACCGCACCGGGCTCGCGCGCGAAGATCGTCTGGTAGCGCTCGACGTCGTCGGCGTCGTGCACGCCGGGTTCTCGCCGGATGTAGGGGGGCAGGGGAGGGGCGCCCCAGGCGTAGGGATCGACGTCCTCGGGGAAAGCCAGGGTGGCGACGCCGTCCGGCGCCACCGCCAACACCTCCGCCTCGAGGCTCTCGGCCTGCCCTTCACTTTCGAAAATCAGAGCCAGCCCTTCGCGCAGGCGTCCGCGACACCCCACCAGCGCCCGCAGCTGCGCTTTGGTACCGCCGGGGCCCAGCAACAACGCCTCGGCGCGCCCGCCGCTCTGCTTGCGGCCGCGCAGGCGTGCTGGCACCACGCGCGTCGCATTGACGACCAACAGGTCGCCGGCGCGAAGTTTCGAGGGCAGGTCGCCGATCACGGCGTGTTCAAGAGGACCGGGGCGTGCCCGGTCCAGCACCAGCATGCGCGCCGCATCGCGGCGTGGGGGGGGATGCTGGGCGATGCATTCGGGCGGGAGCGGATAGTCGAAGGCGTCGAGCAGGGTGCCGACCGCGCACTCGAGCGTCATTGCTCGGTCACCGGGCGGCAGGCACGGCGGTCGCCGCCACGGCCTCGAAGAGTTTTGGAGCCTCGATCAGGGCGTCGTAAGAGAACAGGGCGTCACGCGGAAGGCCGGCGCCCCGTGCCGCATGGACCTGGGCGACCGCCCCCTCGGGCTCGGTCGCGAAAAGCCAGACACCGATCCCCGCCCAGGTGCGCTCGGGGCTGCGGCCGCCGCCGAGCGCGTCTGCCTGGTAGCCAAAAAGTCGCTGGTCCCGGGTGTAGAGCATGGGCACGACGAAGTTCACGAGATTCTCTTCGAGCCAACGCCGCCAGTCCTGGGCGATCGAGAGGTAGGCCCGATCGGCGTAGGGGATCACGGCCGCCGACAGTTCGACACCGGGTCGCACAGCGTCGAGCGAAGTGCGAATCGCAGCGACCAGGGCGGTGACCTGCTGGCGTCGCCAAGCATCCCACTCGTTCGCGCGCACGATCGCTGAGGTCGCCGGCGAGTCCGGATCGCGAAAGGGGTCGGGTTCGCCGGTCTCGCGTTGATAACGCGCACGGCTGCTCGCGCCGTAGCCAAAATCGAGGCCCACACCGAAGCGCGACCCCGGCGCGATCGGCAGCACGAGCGGGTGCCGGATGTAGTCGAGGTGCACCCCGTCGAGCTGCGGGTAGCGCGCGGCCAATTCCGCGAAGGTGCTCGCCAGCCACTCGCGGACGCCTTGGGCCGCGGGATCGAGGTACAGCCCCCGGGTCCCCATGCGGTAGAAGCCGCGCTCGGGTGAGGGCACTTCGAGATCGGGGTAGTCGAGCAGCGAGCGCCCGCGGCGATCGACGTGGACCGCCTCGCGCCCGAGTTCCTCGAGAATCGGGGCATCGCGGTTCCGGGCCAGCGAGAGCACATTCACCCAGGCGTGGACCCGCAGGCCCGCAGCGTGGGCGCGCTCGATGGTCTCGGCCAGCGGGTCAAGGCCGGTCGCCTCGCGGATCTCGGCGAAGGGCCCGGCGTCGGCGCGCGCGCTCTCGAACCAGGCACGTCCGCCGCGATAGACCTGCACGAAGAGGTCGCTGACGCCGAGTTGCCGAGCGTGATCGATCAGGGCCTCAATCTCGGCCGGGTCCTCGAGCGGCCGGGCCGAGCCTTCGCAGAGCACCCAGAGCCCACGGGTCGGCGGCAGCAGGACGACCTGCGCCGGCGGCCCCTTGGCGGCAGCGGCGGAGACATCACGGCTCCCGGGCTCGGACGCTTCGGAACACGCAAGCAAGAGCGCCGCCGCCCCGAGCCACGGGGCAAGCGCACTCCGCGAACGCGCGCGGGCGAGCACTGAAGGGTGCGAAGCCAAGGCGGGGGCAACGCTAGTCGAGCGCTGGCAAGCCGACAATCGCGAAGAAGCGATTGACAGGGCCCGGACCTCGCGCACAATCGGAGGGGGGTGGAGGGCCTTTGATGAGCAAACACGAGCGAACGACAACACCGGTGTGGGCTCTGGCCTGTCTGCTCGTGTGCCTGCTCGCAGCGGCGGGAAGTGTCGGCGCCGATGGAAGCCCGCTTTCGATCAGCGCCGCCGCGACCCTGCGTGCGGCCCGGCTCGCCGAAGAGCGCGGCGAGCATCCGCTCGCCCGTCGGCTTCTCGCAAAGGCGGCACGTGAAAATCCATCGCTTGCCGACGTCGCTGACCTGCTCAGCGCGCGCATCGCGTTCGTGAGTGATCCCGCGGCGTCGCTCGCGGAAATCGTGGCGGTGCGCTCGCGGCACCCGCAGTCGCCGCTGGCCCCGGATCTGGCCGAACTCGAAGGCGAGGCACAGCTCGCAGCCGGGCACGAGGCCAGCGCCAGGGCCGCCTTGGAGGCGGCACGCGCCAAGAGCCGACCCCGCGAGCGCGAAGCTCGATTGCTCGGCCAGATCGCTGCCTCCTACGACCGCAGCGGCGATCACAGCGCGGCCCGCAGCCTCTACCTCCAGCTCTGGACGCGTCATCCCCAGCAGCCCGCCGGAGCCGAAGCCGACACCTGGCTCCGCGCCGATGAAGCACGGGGCGGTCCCCTGCGAACCCCCGCCATCTGGCACCGACGCGGAAACCGCCTGCTCGACCTGCGGGACAACGACGCCGCCATTCGCGCTTACGATCGCGCGCTCGAAGACTACGAATCGGAGACCGCCCGGAAGCGCGTTCGCCACTTGCGCGCCGAAGCCCTATTCCGAGCGCGTCGCTACACCGAGTCCGAAGCGGCGTTTGCCGCGCTCCCCCAGCGCGGCGACGTTCCGGTGTGGCGTGCCCGCGCGATGGCGCGCTCGGGCCGCGTAGAGGAAGCGATTCGCCGGCTGATCGCGCTGGCGGATGGGCCCGGGCCCTTGAAGGGGCGACATAACGCTCGCCAGATCGCGGCGCTGCTGCTGGTGGGCGAGGGCCGGGGCAAGGAGGCACGCCCCTTCTTCGAGGACCTCGCCAGGGTGCGTCACCGGCCGTTCCTCCAACGCGACGCGCTTTGGCAACTCGGCTGGGAGGCCTACCGCGAGGGCCACTTCGAGATCGCGCGCTCGTACTTCGCAGACCTCGAAAAGAGCGAACGCTCGGAGATCGCAAAACTCCGGCCCCGCTATTGGGGCGCGCGCTCCTTCGAGCGCTTGGGCGCAACCGACGCCGCCGAGGCGAGGTACCGGGAACTCGCGCGCGACCACCCGCTCAGTTACTACGGCTGGCGCGCAGCCCAGCGGATCGGCGGCGCGCCCGCTCGCGGGGCGGGCCCCCGCGACCAATCGCTCGAGCACAGCTCCCAGAATGCCGCCCCGAGCAGCGACTTCGAACGGGCTCGAATCCTGCTGGCGGCCGGCCTTCGCGAACCCGCCCGCCAGGAACTGCGAAGCCTCTCGAAAAAACTCCGAACCCCCGAAGACCTTGCGCACCTCGCGGGGTTGTACACCGCCAACGGGGACCGGAACGCAGCCCAACTGCTGGCGATTCGGATCGGAGCAGAGAAGCTGGCGCGAGGCCCCCAGCACCAGCGCGAGGCGCTTTGGTGGTACGCCTGGCCGCGTGCCCATGCCGACTTCGTCGACCGGGCGATTGCGGCCGCCGGAGGCGACGTCTCCCCCGCGCTGGTTCGGGCCATCGTGAGAGAGGAGAGCAGTTTTCGGCCGCGGGTGGTCTCGGCGGTGGGGGCCCGGGGGCTGATGCAGATCTTGGACGAGACCGGTCGCGGTCTCGCCAAACGCGGCGGCGAAGAAACCTACGATGCCGAGGATCTCTTCAACCCGGAGACGAATATCCGGCTGGGCACGCGCTACCTCGCCGAACTCCGCGAAGAGTTTCCCGAGCGGCCGGCAGCCGCCATCGCGAGCTACAACGCGGGCCCCCGCGTCGTACGGAAGTGGACAACCGCCGATCCCGACCTCGAAGAAGACGAATGGGTCGAAAGCATTCCCTACAACCAGACCCGAAACTATGTGAGGCGCGTGCAGCGAAGCGTCCACGTCTACGCTTCGCTGTACGGCGATGACTAGCCCCGCAGGCCCCGCGCTCTGGCCGATCGCTGAAAGGGCCCCCGGACGGATCGACGTCGCCGGCCTGGGCGAGGTCTCTCTCGACGAGGTCGGCGTGCTCATGCCGGGTTCTGAATTCGGCGACAAGCGGGGGCTCTCCGCGCTTGTGCGGAGACCCGGCGGCACGATCGCCAGCGCGATCCTCGGTTGCCAGCGACTGGGCCTCGTGACTGCGCTAGTGGCTGCCGTCGGGGCCGACGCCGAGGGCGAAGCGGCGCTCGCGCCACTGGCCGCGGCGGGCGTTGATCTCACGCGTATCGAGTACCGCCGCAGCGGGCAGACCCGGCGCGCCTTCATCGCAGTCGATCCCACGGCGGGCACCCGAGAGGTCTATGCCTACCGCTCGCACAGGTTGAACCTCGACCTGGCGGGACTCGACCGCCGTCCCTTCCAGGAAGCGAGGGCCGTGCTGCTCGACGCCAGCGACCCCGGGGCCTCCGAATGGGCCGCCGTGGCGGCGGCCCGGGAAGGTCTCCCGGTGATCCTGGATGCCGACCGCCCCTTCGCCGACTGTGAGCGCCTGTTGTCCCGGGTTTCGTTTCCGATCGTGGGGGAGGCACTGGCCCAGCATCTCGGCGGCGGCCAGACTCGGGCCGGGCTCGAAACCCTGCGCGACCTCGGGGCACACTTCGCCGTGGCGACCTGCGGCGCGCGCGGCTCGCTGGCCCTCGGGCCCGATGGCTTTCTCGAAGCGCCGGCATTCGCGGTTCCGGTGGTGGATTCGACCGGCGCGGGCGACGCGTTTCGGGCGGGCTTCGTCACCGCATTGCTGGGGGGTGCGGGCCCGGCAACGCTGCTGCAGAGGGCCAACGCGTGCGGCGCGCTCAACTGCAGGAAGGCGGGCGCCCAGGAAGCGCTGCCCACCGCGGACGAACTGGAGCGCTTCCTCGCCGACGTCGGCTAGCTGCCCTCTTCGCTTTCTTCGCTCGCCACGGCAGCATCGTCGAAGAGCTTCTCGCCCGAACGAGCCTTTCTCTCGAGGAGTTGGATGTCCTCCTCGGCAGGCGCCGCCACTTCTTCGTCATCGTCGAGCAGCGGTGCCATCGGCCGCGCCGCCGCCTTTCGCCGACCCTTCGGGGGCGAGGCGCTGGGCGGCCCCGAATCGGACGGCTTCTCGCGCTGATCGACTTCGCACTTCGGGCAGATCGGTTCTTCGCGCCCCAGATCGTAGAAGCGTGCACCGCAGCCGAAACACTCAAACTTGTTGCCGAAGCGAGGGTGCACGGCCAGCGGCACCAGCGCAGTCTTCTTCCCCTTCGAGCCGGGGACCTTCTTCGCGCGCGGCTTCGCTTGCGCCTTCCGTGCCGGGGACTTCTTCGCCGCCGCCTTCGTGGCCTTTTCCGCCGCGGTGTTCTTCGGCGCGGCGTTCTTGGCAGCCACCTTCTTCGGCGTGGCCTTCTTGGCAGCCACCTTCTTCGGCGTGGCCTTCTTGGCAGTGGCCTTCTTCAGGGCGGGTTGCTTCGCTGCCGGAGTCTTCTTACGAGAAGTCCCCACCGCCTTTTTCTTCCGGACCGGGCTCATTCTCGCTCCTCCGTCGCACAGTGCAGCCAGTCTCGAGCCTCTTCGAGTTGCCTCGCACCCATGGCGAGGGCCTCCTCGGGCCCATCGACGGCACTGTGATCGATTTCGACTTGCTGGCCTTCCACGGCCTCCCCGAGACCGGCCGCGTCGAGCCACGAGCGGTAGACCGCCATCAGGTCCCGCCGCGCCGTCTGCGGCGATTCGTCACCCTCGGCGTTCTTCACCGGCGAAAATTCGAGGGCGGCATCGGCCTCGACGACGCACACCCGCTCGGCCTCCGGCAGGGCGTCAAAGACGAAGCGCTCGAGTTTCTCGGCGTTCGGGCCGGCCGGCGCCAGCGGGATCCCGCTGTCGTCCACCGTCGGCACCTTCTTCGGCGAAAGGTGGTAGGGCAGAAAGCGGTCGGCATTGTCGGCCATGCGCCGCAGAAAGGCGGTATCGAAAACGTGAATGGCGATGTTCCCGGCCCAGTAGATCAACTCGCCGGAGTCGTCCCGGGCATGGCGCTCGGCGTCTCCGAGTTCGGTGTACTCGACGACACCGGGGCGCCCCGCCACGCGCGCGACGACACCCCATTTCGCCATCGGGTCCCGCTTGCGCACCACCTTGCACGAAACCTCCGCCCCGCGATCGCGATGAAAACCGAGAAATACGGGATCGGCCATTCGCACCAGCGGGTTGTCGACCTGGTAATAGAAAACCGTATCGATGCCGCGCGCTTCCATCTGCGAGAGCGCACCCGAGCGCGCCAACGCGGGGATCACGCCTCCGTGTCCGTCGGGGCTCTCAAAAATGCGACCCATCGTCTCGAGCACTGCGTGTCCATTGGCGTCAAAGGCCGGCACCATCTCCTGGGAGAAGAGGTGCACCGCTTCGGGTTCGAGTCCCCACCAGTCGTTCGCCTCGAAAAGCGCGCGCGTCGGGGCCTCGGTGGCCGCACTCGTCATCACGTACCAGGGCAAGGAACGCCCGTAGCGGCGCGCCAGGCCTCGCAGCTTTTGGGCCTGGAGTTCAAAGAGGCTGCGATCGGATACCGGCCCCAACGGAAAAGCACCCTTGGGCGCGTCGAAGCCGAGCCGCGTGGCCTGGCCTCCGGCCACCACCAGGATCGCAACACGGCCCGTCCGCAGCAGTTCTTCCCCGGCTTCTCGGGCGCTCTTCCGGTCGGCCCCGGGGGCCTCGCCTCGCGAGGGGAGGGCGATCGCCCCTTCCAGGGGTTCGATCCCGGCGGGCGTCCCCGCGGCGCGCTCGTGCGAGCTTCGCCACGCTTCGGTCCAACGCCCCAAGCCGGCGCCCAACCGCTCCGCCTGGGCGAGCAGACCCTCACGGCCGGGCGTATCCAGGCGATCCCAGAATCGCAGGACGTGCTCCTGGCCGAACTCCCGAAATTGTTCTTCCACCGCCTCGAAGCGGGATTCCATCGATTCGTGCAAATCGTTCGCGTCCAAGGGGGGGGTCGATGTTCTCGCCTGCGGCGGCAATTAGCACAGCCACTCGTAGATGGGTAGAAGCGAACGCGTCGAGGAGGCCCAAAACGGGTGCTCGTGCGGCCCAGCGGGCCGGAGCGCCGGTTCTTTGCCAGGGCGGATGCCGCCGCGGAGGGCCCATCGGGCCATTCCCTCTACTTCCCGTACTTTACATAAGATATCTTATCGGACATTCTATCTGGACGATTGGCACGTTCAGACGGCCCCACAGCGAGCACTCCCCCGGCCCCCCCTTCGGACTCCCGGGCCAGGCAGACCCCGCGCCGACTGCCATGCCCGCGCGCACTGCGTCGTCGAGGCACCCCACCGACCGAACGCGTCTGGCGGAATCGTCAGCGGGACAATGCCGCGCGCAGTTCTTCGATGCGGCTGCGAATGTGGACTGGCAGCGGCCGACCTTCTGCACCCGACGCGCGGTCATAGGTGGCGATGGCCATGGCGTCGTCGCCGGCCTCGGCATAGCAACGCGCCGCATCCCCGAGCGCCTGGGAGCGCAGCGGAAAATTGGGCAAGCCTCCGGCTTCCTCGAAGAACGCCGCGGCCGCCGGCCAATCTCCAGCGGCTTCCCGGGCCGCAGCGACGCGTAAGAGAATCAGACCGCGCAGGCCATCGCTGGGCGCACCTTCGGAGAGCGCGCCAACCCAGGTGGCCTCGGCCGCCGCCGAGTCGCCGAGCGCCTGTTCGAGGTCTCCCTGTTGGAGCGCGGCCACCTGGCTCTCGGGTGTGCCCGGGTGATCGCTTCGCACGGCCGCAAAAATGGCGACGTATTCGCGCCGCACGCGAGTCGCAGTCTCCGGGTTGGCAGGCTCCGTTGGCAGGATGTCCGACGGGGAGGCCCCCATGTCCGCCATGAAACCCTGATGGGCCCGGGCCAACGCGATCGAAGCGGCCTCCTGCGAATCGGCCTGGGCGGACGACCAGTAACCGTAGCCCGCGGCGCCCACCAGCAGCAGGCCGAGGATCACCAGGATCGCCGTGCGCTTCTTCTCGAGCCATTCCGCCAGGCGATCCCCGGCGCTCTGCATCCGGTCGAGGGTTTCGGCCGCCGAATCCGGCCGGCGGTTCTTTTTCTTCGGGGAGCGTTCGCCAATCACCACGGTCGAGTCTTCCTTCTTTTCCTGGAGGTGGCTCCAGCGCGAGGCCGGAGTGTATCCAAGCCACCGGGTTCATCCCGCCCGATCAGGGCGCGGACCTCAAATTAATGACCAAGCCCACTACTCGGTCTGTTCGACGGAATTTTCGGCAGTGTCTTCGGCGCTCGCGCTGCCCTTGCGTCTGCGCGGGCGGGCTCGGAGCTGCAGACGCAGGGGCGCCCCCTCGAAGTCGAAGCTCTCGCGCAGCCGGTTCTCCAGGAAGCGCCGATAGCTCGACTGGATCGCGTCCGGGTCCGTACACACCAGCACGAAGCGCGGCGGCGAGACCCCCGTCTGGGTGGCGAAGAAGAACTTGATCGGGCGACGCCGCGGTCCTCGCTGGGCCATCGAGGGCGAGTGCCGGGCAATCGTCTCGCGCAGCCAACGGTTCAGCTCCGCCGTCGGAATCCGGCGCTTCGCCACCGCGTACACGCGCTCGGCCAGCGGCAGCACGCGCTCGGCGCGCATCCCCGTCATGCCCGAAAGGCTCAGGATCGGGGCCTGCACTACCGCCCCCAGCGCGCGCTCCAGACTGCCCCGCACGGCTTCGCCCTGGCCCTCCGGCACGCGATCCCACTTGTTGGCCAGCAGCGCCATCGCGCAACCCGACTCTGCCGCGAGATTTGCGATCCGGGCGTCCTGATCGTGGAAGCCCTCGCTGGCGTCGACCAGCAGGAATGCGACGTCGGCGCGTTCCAGGGAACGCAGCGTCATCAGCGCACTGCCTCGCTCGATTTTCTGATTGCGCAATGCCGCGCGACGCAGGCCGGCGGTGTCCACGAGTTCGTATTCGCGCTCACCGCGTTGGATTCGGATGTCCACGCTGTCTCGCGTGGTGCCGGGTTCGGCGGAAACTACGACGCGCTCCGACCCCACCAGTCGATTCACGAGCGTGCTCTTGCCCACGTTCGGGCGCCCGACAAAGGCGACCCGAATCACATCGTCTTCGCAGCGACCGTTGCCGAGCTGCGCTTCCGGCAATCGGGCCACGAGCGCCTCGAGGGCATCGAAAGCGCCCAGGCCATGCTCCCCCGAGACACCGCACAGCGGCTCGAGGCCCAGTCGATGAAATTCGTGCACCCGATCGAGTTGGTTCGGTTCGTCGATCTTGTTCACCAGCACCGCGATGGGGCGGTCGGTGCGCCGGAGGGTCTGCGCGATGGCTTCGTCTTCCGGCAGCAGCCCCGCCCGGCCATCCACGATGAAGAGGATGCCGTCCGCCTCCCGCACCGCCTCCCGGGCCTGGCGCTGGACGGCGGCCGCCAGATCGGACCCCTCGCCGGCATCGAGGCCCGCGGTGTCGACGATCCGGATCTCGCGGCCTCCGAGGTCGACAATCGCCGCGATTCGATCGCGGGTGATCCCGGGCGTGTTGTGGACCAGCGCGCGCCGGGTGCCCGCAAAGCGATTGAAGAGACGGGACTTCCCGACATTCGGGCGCCCGACCAGGGCCACCACGGGCAGTCTAAGGAGGTCTTCGAGCGGGATATCCGATGCAGGACTCATGCCTCGCGCAGCATACCCCGGAGCCCGGCCGCCCTGCCCGCTCGCTTGACAAGCCCGTGGCCACGCCCGTACGGTACGCACCACCCGTCACCCGGACAGGGCCTCAGACCCTGCGTGCCAAGGAGCCGAAGTGCCTCGAACCTCCAACGCGATGCGTCGCTTCTCCCGTACCCTCGCCCTGCTCACGGTCCTCGGACTGACTCAGCTCGCGCTCCCCGCGACTTCGGCCGCTTCGCCCAAGACCCTGGCACGCGCCGTCAGCAACATCCTCTTCGGTCCACTCGACGTCCTGACTTCGCCGATCGTCGCTGGCAAGGGCATTGTCACGAACCTTCAGGACATCGACGACACCCCCGGGGTCCGGGTCGCCTACACGATTCCCGGCTTTTTCTGGTGGACGGGCGTCACCATCGGCGCGGGCGTGATTCGCACCGCCACCGGCATCCTGGAACTGGTACCCGGTATCTTCCTCGTTCCCTTCGAGACCGACCTCAAGCCGCTGATGCCTCCGGTCCAGGACGGCGGCTCGCTCTTTGAGTACGAAAACGACTACTTCCCCGTGAAGTTCGGGATCGACTACACCTCGGCGGAGTAGCGGCTCGTAAGTCAGCCGACCTCCGCTCCGCCCGTGTGCAGGAAGGTCTCGACGCGCTCCGAGATTGCGGCGAGGTCCTGGGGATCGACGTGGACCGCCTCGGAGACCGTCCGAAGCCACGTGCGCTGGCGCTTTGCGAAGCGTCTCGTATCACGCTGCATCGCCTCCAGTGCATTCGCCAGCGTGTCCTCGCCGTCGACCACCGGATTCAGGTGGCGGTAGCCGATGGCGCGCATCGGCCGCAGCGCCGCACCGTAGCCCCGATCGCGGAGCGCTCTCACCTCTCGTAGCAGCCCGGCTTCGATCATCGCCTCACATCGTCGGTCGATGCGCTCGTCCAGTTCCGGCTTATCGATCTCGAGCGCCAGGTGAAGCACCCGGTAGGGTCGATCCGAGAACCCGTGGCGCTCGCGCACCACGCTGGCGAGTTCCCCCACGCGCGAGCGGATCTCCAGCGCGCGGATCAGCCTGCGCTCGTCGTTGGGATGGATCCGGCTTGCCGCCTCCTCGTCAATCGCCGCCAACTTGCGGTGGAGCCAGCCGTGGTCGCCTTCTGCGGCCGCCTCGCCTTGTTCGCGCTCCAGGCGTTCCCGCAGTTCGGGATCGGCGCCCCCGGCGTGGACGAGTCCGTCGAGGAACGCGCGAATGTAAAGCCCAGTGCCCCCGGTCAGGAACACCACACCGCCGCGCGCGTGGATCGATGCAGCGACCTCCCGGGCTTCCTGGGCATAGCGGCCCGCGCTGTACTCGACGTCGGGTGTCACGACATCGAGGAGGTGGTGCGGGGCCCGGGCTCGTTCTTCCGGGCTGGGCTTGGCGCTCCCAATGTCCATGTAGCGGTAGACCTGCATGGAGTCGGCGTTGACGATCTCGCCGCCGAAGCGCTGGCAGAGGTCGATCGCGAGGCCCGTTTTCCCGGTCGCGGTGGGCCCGGTGACCACCACCACCGGCGGACCTTCGTTCGCTTTTCGTTCCGCATTCATCGCGTTCTACCGTCTGCCAAAGCGCCGCTCTATTTCGCCACGCTCGAAATGAACCACCACCGGGCGACCGTGCGGACAGGTCGGCGCCCAGGGGATGGAATCGAGTTCAACCAGCAGGCCCCGCTGCTCCTCGGCTTCGAGATGATCGCCCGCGCGCCGCGCACTATGACACGCCAGCGAGGCAAATACGCGATCGACGGCTGGCAAGGCGCGAACGTCGCCATCCCACTGCCCCTCGCGGCCCCGTTCGGCGATCAGTTCGCGCACCAGTTCTGCCGGGTTCTGACCGGCCAGTAGCGCGGGCACGGCACTCACCCGCACCTCCGTCTCCCCGAAAGCATCGATCTCGAAGCCCAAGCGTTCGAAGGCAGCGCCGGAGTCGACCAGCACCGCCACGCCCTCCGATCCCACCGACACCACTTCCGGGACCAACAACCCCTGCTGCAGAACGCCATTTTCGAGCCACTGCGCTCGAAGCCGTTCGTAGAGCACGCGCTCGTGGGCGGCGTGTTGATCCAGGAGCAGCAGCCCCTCGGGCCCCTCGACGACGAGATAGCTCGCCAGCAACTGTCCCAACACGCGCAGCGAGGCGAACTCGGGTCGCGCGCCTTCGGGCGGCGCCGCGCCCTGCCCCCGATTGCCACTGGCCGTCCCGGCCCAACCGCTCCCGCTCGCCGGGACACCGTCGCTTCCCGTCGCATCACCAATCGCGTCTCGAAACTCGAAGCCGGCGGATTGGGTGCGGACAGCGCCCTCCCCGACCCGCGGCGTCTCGCTGGGGCCGCCGAAACCCAGCCAGCGCCGTCCCTGCATCGCATCGCGCACGGTGTGCCGTACCAGGGCATGCACGTCGGCCGGGGCCGCGAATCGGACCTCCCCCTTTGCGGGGTGGACGTTGACATCCACCGCTTCGGTCGGCACCTCGAGAAACAGCACGGCCGCCGGAAAACGACCGCGGGGCAGAAGATCCCGATAAGCCTGGAGCAAGGCCGCACGGATCACGGGATCGCTCACCGGGCGCCCGTTCACGAAGAGACGAATCGAGCGCCCGTTCGGGCGCGTCCACTGCGGCGCCGAAACATACGCCCGCAGCCGACTGCCCCCCTCTTCCCGCTCGGCAGCCACCAGCGAAGCGGCCTCCTCCTCCGAAAGCACCGCGGCGATCCGCTCGAGCGGGTCCGACGTCGCCGGCCAGACCTCGGGCCTCGCGTCGTCGCGACGGACTTCGAAGTGGACTTCCGGGTGGGCCAACGCAAGTCGCCCCAGGGATCCGATCACGTGGCCCCATTCGGTCGCCGGTCGCTTCAAGAATTTCCGACGCGCCGGCACCGAACAGAAGAGATCCGCGACTTCGATCCGGGTACCGACCCCCGCACCGATGGAGCGCGCCACGGGAGTGCCCCCGGCCGGGACTCGAAGTTCGAATGCCTCTTCATCTTCGGCACGACGGGTCACCAATCGAAAATTCGAAACCGAGGCGATCGACGGCAGGGCCTCTCCGCGAAAACCAAAGCTCCGAATCTGCTCCAGGTCTGCCGCACTTCCGAGCTTGCTCGTCGCATGGCGAAGCAACGCAAGGCGCGCCTCGTCGGGTGACATGCCGTGGCCGTCATCGACGACCTGGATCCACGTAGTTCCCCCATCCCGGACCGCCACGCGCACCGCCCGGGCCCCTGCGTCGAGAGAGTTCTCGACCAACTCCTTCACCACCGACGAAGGGCGTTCCACGACTTCGCCCGCCGCGATCTGGTCGATCACCGCATCCTCGAGCACCCGGATCACCGAAGCTGTCACCACACCCTCCCCTTCGAAATCCGATTGCAACCCGCCGGTACTACGACCGCGCGCCGAGGTAACACCTCGCGGCACGGAGCGTCAAATGCGCCGGGCGCCGCGAACCGGATGCCAGCCACCGCGGCGCCACCCCGGGGCATCACCGCGCGCCGGGGATTCCCCCCGGGCGAAAGCCCCCGGAAAGTTCTGCGCACGTCACCGCACAGGGGCCATAAAATACGGTGTTTTCCCCATCTTTTCAGGCAGTTATCAGCTTTCCCGCAAGCATCAGGTGTAACCCTCATTTTTGACACCGATTTCTGAAAATTGAGTAAGCTAGACACCGTGATCTCGGCGTACGCCGGGACCAGCGAAGCACCCACCCCGGTCCGCACCGGCCTAGCTGACGGAACATCAAAAGATGAACCATGCGATCGGGAACCCGCGGAGTGATCACTGGGTGGCCGCGAGTGATGCGGCCCAGCATACCGTCGAGCAGATGGCCGCCGCTTCGCGTTCCCCGCTCCCGGTATTCATTCACGGGGCTGCCGGAACCGGGAAGAAGCACGCCGCTCGCGTCGTGCACTCGCTCGGAACCCGGGCCTCCGGCCCGCTCGAAGTTTTTTCGGCACGCGGCATCTCCGAGGAGCGCCAGCACAGCGAGCTCTTCGGCGGGAGCCAGAGCGCCCCGGGTGCGCTCACGCGAGCCGAGGGCGGCACCCTGGTCGTCGACGATCTCGAAGCCCTCGCCGCCCCGGTATTGGCCGAGCTGATCGACTGGCTCAAGAAGACCACCGATCGCACCGCCGTTGCTGCCGGAGAAAATCCCCGCCTGGCGATCACCTCGCGCAGCGCGGAGTTTCCCGCCGATGTCGAGTTCGTGCGCATCGAGCTCGCGCCGTTAGCGGAACGCAACGAGTGCGTCCTGCCGCTGTCGGCACATTTTCTCGGGATCTTCTCCCGAGAGGCCGGAACCGACCCGGTCGGTATCACTTCTGACGCGCGGTGCTGGCTGCTCGAAGAGACCTGGCCGGGTAACGTGCGCGAACTCCGCGAGCGCGTTCGACAGGCCGTCCACCTCGCCGGAAGCGGGGCGATCTCCGCCGAGGCACTGGTCCTCGCGGCTGAGGGCGATGAAGTGCTCTCCTTCAAGGAAGCGAAGCGCGCCTTCGAGACGCGCTATGTCGAGGGCCTGCTGCGCCGCTGCCGCGGCAACATCAGCCGGGCCGCACGGCTGGCCCGCAAGGACCGCAAGGACTTCTACGACGTCATCCGCCGCACGGGCGTCGATCCGGCACAGTTCCGCGCCTGACGCGAGCCCCCTGGACGCGCAGCGCAAGCCTCCCCCCATGACCTCGATCCGGGTTGCCGTTTGCCAGCTCCGCTCGACACAGGATGTCGTGGCAAATCTTGAGGCGGCCTCGCGCCAGATTGCCGTCGGCGTCTCGATGGGCGCCGACCTCGTCACGCTGCCGGAGAGCTTCGGCTATTTGCGCCGCGAGGGAGAGCCCGTCGAGGCGGCCCAGGACCGCGAGGGTCCAATCCTCTGCGAGATTCGCCAGCAGGCACGCCGCCACGCTGTCTGGATTCTCGCCGGCTCCTACCCCGAGCGGATTCCCGGCGACTCGCGTGTGCACAACACCAGCGTACTGGTGGACCCGAATGGCGAGATTGCCGCCGAGTACCGCAAGATCCACCTCTTTGACGTCGACCTCGAAGGTGCAGGCGGCGGCCGTTTTCACGAGTCGGCCCGCACCCAGCCCGGGGACGAGGTCGTCGTCGCAGACACCCCCTTTGGCGGTGTGGGGCTGTCGATCTGTTACGACCTGCGCTTCCCGGAGCTCTACCGCGAGCACGCGCGCCGCGGAGCGCGCTTCCTCTGCGTGCCCAGCGCCTTCGCCCCCGCCACCGGGCGTGATCACTGGGAGGTGCTGCTGCGCGCGCGAGCGATCGAGAACCAGGCCTTTGTCATCGCACCCGCCCAGTGGGGGGATCACGCACCCAACCGCAGCAGTTACGGGCGCTCGCTGGTCGTCGATCCCTGGGGCGTGGTGCTCGCCACGGTCGGCGACCGCGAAGGCGTCGCCACTGCGGACTGCGACCTCGCAGCCCAGGACCAGTTGCGCGAGGCCCTCCCCGCCCTCACCCACCGAAGGCTCTGAGCACGCCTCGATTCGAAGCGGCGCCTGCGGCCTAGAAGAGCGTGTAGATGAACGGGGCTGCGGCGGTTCCGCCCAGCAAGACCAGCGCACCGAGGCCCAGGATCGAGAGGATGATCGGGGCCAGCCACCACTTCTTGTTTTCCTTCAAGAAGCCCCAGAACTCTGCGACGATTCCGCTGCGGCTCCCCGCCGCGCTGGCCGCAAAGTCGCTGCTTTCCTCGTCCGTTTTGGTTTCGTTCCCAGACTGCGATTCGCTCATGCGGCCCCCGTTTCGCTTCGCCCCGCGGCGACGCGCTCAATATTGTCGGAAATAGGCTTCCTTCGGGCGCGCCGGGCGCGCATCGATCCAGTAGCTCGCGCGTCCGGGCTCGAAGCGCCGGTTCAGCAGATCGCGACCGGTGAGCCGGAAGAACAGGCCCACCGGCGCCAGCATCACGTACCAGATCGTGCCCAGGATCAGGTAGGAGACCACGAAGCCGATGGGGTAGGCAACGATGGCCAGGCCCAGGTAGATCGGAAGGTTCGCTTTGGGCGCCAGCAGCGAGAAGAACGCCGCCAGAACCCCGAGACCAACGAAACCACCGGACACCCAGACGCGCGCGGCGCCCAGCCCGAAGCCGAAAACGAGCCACTCCTTAAAGGCCAGCAGCCCCACCAGCGAAAAGCCCACGAGTGCAATCCAGCCGAACTGGCGCAGCACGCCCTCATCCGGCTTCAGGTCGAGTTCGATCAGTTTCGCCATGCCGCTTTGTCCCTAGTCCAGTGCGAATTCGGCGAGGTAGGCCTCGCGATCGACTTCCCGGGCATTCGGCTGATCACTCTTGCACAGGATTTGATTCTCGAGGACGAGAACGTCCATGTTGGTGTTCATGAAGCATCGATAGGCATCCGCGGGGGTGCAGACAATCGGCTCTCCGCGGACGTTGAAGCTGGTGTTGATCACCACCGGGCTGCCGGTCCGCGCCTTGAACGCCTTGATGATCTTGTAGAAGCGCGGTGCTCGCTTCTCATCGACGGTCTGGACCCGCGCCGAGTTGTCCACGTGCGTGATCGCCGGCACCACCGAGCGCAATTCCTTGAGTCGATCAAGGCCTCGCTCCTCGGTCTCGCGGCGCTGCGTCCGGCGCCCGGCCTCAGAGAGTTTCTCCTCGCGGACAGGCGCCACCATCAACATGTAGGGACTGTCCTCGTTCGGACGCATCTCGAAGTACTCGTCGACGTCCTCGCGAAGGATCGCCGGCGCAAAGGGCCGAAACGATTCCCGAAACTTGATCTTGAGGTTCATCACTTCTTGCATCTTCGTGGAGCGCGCGTCACCGAGGATCGACCGGCTCCCGAGGGCGCGCGGACCGAACTCCATGCGGTCCGCGAAGTGGCCCACCACGTTTTCGCCCGCGATCAGTTCCGCGATCCGGTCGCAGAGCGAATCCTCGTCTTCGTAGACCGTGTAGACCGCGCCCTCGCTCTCGAGGAAGGTTCGGATTTCGTCGTTCCCGTAGCGCGGTCCGAGCAGCGACCCCGATTGCAGATCGTGTGCCACGGGCGCGCGCGGCTTGTCGAGCAGCTGATGCCAGACAAAGAGCGCGCAGCCCAGGGCGCCGCCGGCATCGCCTGCGGCCGGCTGGATCCACACGTCTTCAAAGGGGCCCTCGCGCAACACGCGACCATTCCCCACGCAGTTGAGCGCGACTCCGCCGGCCATCGTCAGCTTCGAACAGCCTGTCAGTTCGTGTGCGTAGCGGGCGATCCGCAGCACCACTTCTTCGGTGACCGCCTGGATCGAAGCCGCAATATCCATCTCGCGCTGGGTGATCTCGGTTTCCGCGGTGCGTGCGGGGCCATCGAAGAGTTCGGCGAACTTGGGGCCGGTCATCACGTCCTTGTGGCAATACGCGAAATAGGACATGTCCATGCGGAAGGAGCCGTCATCCTTCAGGTCGATCAGGTGCTCGAGAATCCGTTCCTTGTAGATCGGGTCGCCGTAGGGCGCGAGGCCCATCAGCTTGTACTCCCCGCTGTTTACGCGGAACCCGGTGAAATAGGTGAACGCGGAGTACAGCAGACCGAGGGAATGCGGGAAGCGCATTTCCTTCAGCATCTCGATGCGGTTGCCAGTGCCCCGCGCGATGCTGCCAGTGGCCCACTCGCCTACCCCGTCGAGGGTCAGGATCGCCGCCTCTTCGAACGGCGAGGGGAAGAAGGCACTCGCCGCGTGGGACTCGTGATGTTCGGTGAAGACGTAGCGCCCGGGGTAGCGGCCGCCGAGACCGCGGTCGAGTTCGCGCGGGGTGTAGAGCTTTTCGCGCAGCCAAAGGGGAAGGCCCATCAGGAAGAGCTGGAAGCCGATGGGGGCATAGGTGATGTAGGTCTCGAGGAGCCGATCGAACTTGAGCAGCGGCTTGTCGTAGAACGCCACCAGGTCGAGGTCATCAACCTCGATGCCGGCCTCCTTCAGGCAGTAGTCGATGGCGCCTTTCGGAAAGCCAAAGTCGTGCTTCTTTCGGGAAAAGCGCTCTTCCTGGGCCGCGGCGACGATCCGCCCATCGCTCACCAGTGCGGCCGCGCTGTCGTGGTAGAAAGCCGAGATCCCGAGGATGTTCATACAGAGAGCCACTCCGGCTGCGCTGTCACCGCGCCGCCCTGCGGGCTCGCGCCCCGCTCGTCCCCCACCGCGCTGCTCATCGTCCCTCTCGCTGGGCCGACTGTACCCAGCGCGCCCAAACAACGTTTGATCGATGCATGACTGCCAGCGCGCGGCGGACTCGGCGATTCCCCGCTGCCCGTCCGCCCCTGCCGACCACCCCCCTGAACCACCATTTATAGCACGAAGGCCACCTCTTCCCGTGCGGGACGCCAGAAGACTCTGTTTCGGCTGGATTTCGATATCATTATGCCCCGCTGGATTCCATGGGGGGAGGACAGCGGGCGCGCGGAAAAACGCGCACGGCGCCCGCGGTCTCGAGGGGGGACATGCTCCGAGCCTGCGTCGAAATGAAGGCGGGCCACTGCTGCCAATCGCGGTCGGCGGTGGCGCCGTGACCGAGCGCTCGGTGGATTCAGCACTCCCTCCCCGAAGGGGTCTCGTGGTTGTCGACCTCGACGGCACCCTGGTGGCCACGGATACGCTCTGGGAATCGCTGTTGCTGCTGCTGCGAAAGCGGCCCCTGGCGGCGCTCGCCGCCCCGCTGTGGGCGCTTCGCGGGCGCGCCCATTTCAAGGCTCGTGTCGCTGCCGAGGTCTGTCCGGACGCTCGCACACTCCCCTACCGCGAAGCCGTGCTCGAACGCATCCACGCCCTGCGTGCCGGCGGCGCCGAAACCTGGCTGGCCACCGCCGCCAACGAGGTCGTTGCGAACGCCGTCGCCGAGCACCTCGACTGCTTCGACGAAGTCATTGCAAGCGACGCGCACTCGAACCGTCGAGGCGAATCCAAGCTCGCGGCGGTGACCCGGGCCGCGGGCGACCGCCCCTTCCTCTACGTCGGCAACGCGGTCGCCGATCTGCCGCTGTGGGAACGGGCCAGCGAGGCGGCCTGCGTCGCGGCTTCTCCCGGCGCACGGCGCGGGCTGTCGCAGCGCGGCATCCAAGCCGACGTCTGGGTTCCGAGCGAGCGCGGGGCCAACGCCTGGCTTCGCAGCTTGCGACCGCATCAATGGTCAAAGAACGCCCTGCTCTTCGCGCCTCTCGCCCTGGCGCACGACGTGACGGACACCGACGCCCTCGTGCGCGTGGCGATTGCCTTCGTGTGCTTCTGTGCCGTGGCCTCGGCGACTTATCTGCTGAACGACTTGCTCGATCTGGAATCCGACCGGGTTCACCCCTCGAATCGACAACGACCGCTGGCAGCGGGAGACCTTGCGATCCCGGCCGCGCTCGCGACGGCGGCGAGCCTGGCCGTCGCGGGTTTCGCGCTCTCTGCGTGCCTGCTGGGTGCCGCAACGACCTGGATGCTCGCGATCTACTTCGCGCTCACGACGGCCTACTCGCTATGGCTGAAGGAGAAGCTCTTCATCGACGTCCTGCTGTTGGCCGGCCTCTACACCCAGCGCGTACTCACCGGAGCGGTGGCGGCGCCGGTCGAGGCCTCGACCTGGCTGCTCGCCTTCTCGCTCTTCTTCTTCCTCGGGCTCGCCCTGGTAAAGCGCTATGTCGAATTGCTCCAGATCCGGGAAGAATCCAGCGGCCGAAACGCGCGCCGGGCCTACCGCGTCTCGGACATCTCCCTGATTGAAACCATGGGTCTGGCCAGCGGCTACGTCTCGATCTTGGTACTGGGGCTCTACGTCAGCAGCGAGAGTGTCACGCGCCTCTACGCTCGCCCCGAGGCGCTGTGGCTGATCTCGCCGCTGATGCTCTTTTGGATCAGTCGCATGTGGTTCCTGGCGCGGCGCGGACAACTCGACGCAGACCCGGTGCTCTTCGCCACCACCGATCGCGCGAGCTACCTCTGCGGCCTCTGCATCCTCGCGATCGGCCTCCTGGCCAGTACCGGGGTCGCGTCCGGATGAGCGCCGCGCTTCCCCGCAGCAAGCGCCTCGAGCTGGCAGGCTGGGGCCGCCACCCGGTGCAAACTTGCGAGGTCTATCGCCCGGAGCGCTTCGAAGATCTCGAAGCGATCGTGCAGCGCGCTCCCCAGCGCGACCTGACCGCCCGAGGGCTCGGTCGCAGCTATGGCGATGCCTCCCTCAATGATCGCGGCGCCGTGATCCTCACCGAGCGCTTGAACCGCCTGCTCGCCTTCGACCCGGAGACCGGTCTCTTGCACTGCGAAGCCAGCGTCAGCCTGGCGGAAATCCTCGATCACTTTCTAAAGCGCGGTTTCTTCTTCCCGGTGACCCCGGGCACGAAGTTCATCACCGTGGGCGGCGCCATCGCCGCCGATGTCCATGGCAAGAATCACCACCACAGTGGCTCGATGGCCGCTTGGCTGCAGGATTTTCGGCTGCTCACCGCGGATGGCCGCGTGCTCGAATGTTCTCGCGAGAAACACTCCGAGATCTTCTGGGCCAGCATCGGGGGCATGGGGCTGACCGGGGTGATCCTGGACGCACACATCCGCCTGCAGCGCGTCGAAACCGCGTACATGAACACGGAGCACGAGCAGGTCCGTGATCTCGACGCCCTGCTCGAGCGCAGTAGCGACGGGGACGCACACTATGCCTACTCGGTCGCTTGGATCGACTGCCTGCACCGCGGACGGGGCCTCGGGCGCGCGGTGCTACTGCGCGCCAACCACGCCGCGGTGAGCGACCTTCCCACGCGCCTGCAAAGCCGTCCGCTGGAACTCCCCCGAAAGGCTTCTCCGAACCTTCCCTTCGCGCTGCCAAGCGCAGCCCTCAGCCGTCCGGCGATGCGAGCCTTCAACGAGGCCTACTACCGCCTGCACCGCAGCCGATCATTCGTCAGCGATTGCCGCAGCTACTTCTACCCACTCGACTCGGTGCGCAACTGGAACCGCGCGTACGGGCGGCGCGGCGTGATCCAGTACCAGTGCCTGTTTCCGACGGCCCGAGCGCGCTCCGGGTTGATTCGGGTCCTCGAGCAGGTATCGGCATCCGGGCTCGGGGCTTTTCTGACCGTGCTAAAGGGCATGGGACCGGCCAGCGGCGGCCTGCTCAGTTTCCCCTTCGAGGGACAGACGCTCTCTCTCGACCTGCCCTGGTCCGGGCCGGGCCTCAAGACGTTGGTCGCGGACCTCGACCGCACGGTGCTCGAGCACGACGGGCGCGTCTACCTCGCCAAGGACTCGTGTCTTGGCCCCGAGGGATTCCGCGAGATGTATCCCCATGCCGAGGCCTTCGAACGCGTCTGCGCCGAGGTCGACCCCGGCCAGCGTTTCGCCTCCTCGCTGGCACGCCGCGTCGGGCTGGTGGGTCCCGCGTGAGAGAAACCGCGCTGATCGTCGGGGCCACTTCGGGAATCGGTCGGGCCCTGGCGCATCAACTGGCCCGCGATGGCCTCGACCTCGTGCTGGCGGGTCGTGACACCTTCGAACTCGAACGCCAGGCCGCGGACCTGGCGTTGCGCCACGGCGTAAGGGCCCACTCCGAAACCTTCGAGGCGCGCGCATTCGACTGTCATCCGGGTTTCGTCACACGCTGCCTCGACCACGCCGGCGGCAGTTTGGCCGGTGTCGCCTTGTGCCAGGGGTCGATGCCGACCGCCGACCCGATGCCCGACGCCGGCTTCGAGCCCGCCCGCCAGGCGATCGAGGTCAACTACGCCTCAGTGGTGTCGCTGCTCGAAAGGCTGGTGCCCAGCTTCGAGGCCCAGGGCCATGGCTGGATCTGCGCCATTACCTCGGTCGCCGGAGATCGAGGGCGCCCCAGCAATTATCTCTACGGCTCAACCAAGGCCGCCGTCAGCACCTACCTCGCGGGTTTGCGAGCCCGACTCGCGCGGCGCGGCGTCCACGTCCTCGACGTGCGACCGGGCTTCATCGACACCGGGCTCACCTGGGGCCTCCCCGGGCTCTTCCTCGTGGCGTCGCCCGAGCGCGTGGCCCGGGATATCCGGCGCGGCATCCGGCGAAAGCGCGCGGTCGTCTACACTCCGGGCTTCTGGCGCTGGATCATGCGGGCGATCCGATCGATCCCGAACCGGATTTTTTCCCGCCTCGAACTCTGAACGGACCGCCCTGCGGCGCGACGAAGGGACCAAGAATGCGGACGATGGCGAATGTCGAGCGGGTACTGGTGACCGGCGGTGCCGGCTTTCTCGGCTCACATCTCTGCGAGCGGCTGATCGCAGAGGAGCGCGAGGTTCTCTGCGTCGACAATTTCTACACCGGATCGCGTGGCAACGTCGCCCACCTGATGGACCATCCGAATTTCGAATTGATGCGCCACGACGTCACCTTCCCGCTCTTCGTGGAGGTCGACCGCGTCTACAACCTCGCCTGCCCGGCCTCGCCGGTGCACTACCAGTACGACCCGGTCCAGACCACGAAAACCAGCGTCCACGGGGCCATCAACATGCTCGGGCTCGCGCGTCGAGTGCGCGCGCCGATCCTCCAGGCCTCGACCAGCGAGGTCTACGGGGATCCCAAGGAGCACCCCCAGACCGAAAGCTACTGGGGCCACGTGAATCCGACCGGCATCCGATCCTGTTACGACGAAGGGAAACGCTGCGCCGAAACCCTCTTCTTCGACTACCGCCGGCAGCACGGCCTGGCGATCAAGGTCGCGCGCATCTTCAACACCTACGGCCCGCGAATGCACCCGGACGACGGTCGGGTGGTCTCGAACTTCATCGTCCAGGCGCTGCGCGGCGAACCGATCACGATCTATGGCGACGGCAGCCAGACCCGGGCCTTCTGCTACGTCGACGACCTGATCGAGGGCCTCTGCCGACTGATGGCCACGCCCGACGAATTCACCGGTCCGGTGAACCTCGGCAACCCTGGCGAGTTCTCGATGCTCGAACTCGCCGAAGAAGTCCTCGCAATCACGGGCTCACGCTCCGAGGTCGTGCACCGCCCGCTGCCCAGCGACGATCCCACCCGCCGCAGCCCGGACATCTCCCTGGCGCGCCAGCAACTCGGCTGGGAGCCGAAGACGCCGCTGCGCGAAGGCCTGGAGAAGACCGTCGCCTACTTCGACGAGCGACTCCGGAGCGGCGCCGCTCCCTGAGCCGACCTCCCTCTCGAAGAGCGCACGCGTGCAGATCGCGCCCACAAGCCGCGCACGCGTCCCGAGAGCCAACCCGACAACTCGAACACCCTTCGAAGCGCTCGCCCCAGCGGCACTGTTCCCGATCCGCCTGTCGCAACAAACAGACGCGTGCTCGCACGAGATCCCGAACCCACCTTCGGGTAGCCTCCTCGGTATGGAACTCCCGGCGACTCGGCGGCGCGCGGCCCGCAACACGCGAACGTCTCTCGCCCTCGGGGTCTTATGCGCAGCCTTCGCCGCGGGCCCGGCAGCGGCGCAGGCGCCCCCGGATCTGAGAGGCCTTGCGGTCAACTGGGTACGCGGGCAGTACAAGTCACCGTTGATCTGCGAGATCGAAGGCCAACCGGTGCGCGGCCTGCGTCATGTCCTCGCCACACCCTCGCCCCAGCGCACGCGCATCCCGATGGTGCGCCTGGCCTTCGTCGAAATGGAAGTCGACAAGGCCACCCGCTGCTTTGACGACCTCGGCCAGCCGGCACCCAACCTCCAGGGGCATCTCGAACTGCGGCTGCCGGGCCGCGCACGCTCGGACAGCGCGGTGCGAGAATTCAAGACCCGCTTGCGACGCGATCGTGGCTTCCGCTTCGACATCGTCAGCGGGAAGATCCGAAAGCAGGTGGTCGGCGCCCCCGAGCTCGCCCCAAGCGTCCTCGATTTCAGCGGTGGCCGGGCGCGTTTCGAGCGCATCCAGCCCGGCACCGACGCGGCGCGGCTGCTCTCGGATTTCGACAGCCCGCGCAAGTTGCAACTCACGTTGACCGACCGCGACGGCCACACCCTCGCCCTGCCGCTCTTCCTCAGTGAGCTTCGCTAGGCGCGCAGCCAGCCGATTTGAGTTTCGCGGGCCGTCTGCCGATACGCTGGCCCGTGCCGAGCCAATTGCCCACACCGCTGCGTTCCGAGCGCGATGGCGAGATCGAGTTCCAACCCGAGATCGCGCGCTTCGTGTTGGGCCTCACCGCGCGGATCGATTCGATCCAGGACGCGGTCGCCAGCAGCCGCTGGCCGCGACTGGCGGATGCGACGAGGCAACTCGCCTCGGAAGCAGAAGCCCACGGCTTTCCCCTGCTGGCACGGCGCGCCGCTGAAACCGCCGCGGCCAGTGACGCCGAAAAACCAGACGCCCTTCGCGATCGGGTCCAGGACCTGACGCAACTCGCGCGCCGGGTCTTTCGCGGACACGCCACCCCGAGCTAGCGCGCCGATCGCAGCCGGGGCTTTTTTAGACGAAGAACCAGAGCGGCAGCGGCCCGCCCCAGCCCGTCGGCAGGGTTCCGCCGAGCGCCGCCGCGAAGAGCAGAATCGCCCCGTTGCTCCCGGCGTGAAGCAACACCACCGCCATCAGGTGCTTGCGGTGGTAGAGCCACAACGTGCTCAGCACGGCCCAGGGCAGCATCACCCACCACTCCCAGGGCACGTGGGTGACCGTGAAGATGACGACCACCACGACGAAGCTCTTCCCACTGAAGAAGCCGATCGGAACCTCCCGGAAGTCGCGCGCGGGCCCAGCGCCGAGCATCTCGAATCCTCGGGCAAGCCGAGCGCTCACACCCTTCGTGCCCGGCGCGAGGCGCGCCACCCCCGATCCCCACACCTCGCCCAGCCGGATCACGAAGCTGCGCATGAAGAGTTCTTCAAAGATCGGCGTGACCCCCGCGTAGCCGATCAAGCGCACGGCGATGGCCACCGGGACGAACTCCGCACCCAGTACCGCGGGGTCAAAGCCCCCGCTCACATCGGCCGGACGCAGTTCCGGGATCCAGAAGTACGGAACCATCCAGAGGGCGGCGAGGGCCACACCGACTGCGACATCGACGAGCCAGCCAAAGGAGCGCCAGGCGTAGCCGCGGAGTTCGGGGTAGGCCCCCTGCCGAAAGAAGTAGAAGACACAGGCGGCCGTGGCGAGGGGCTTTATGAAGAGGGTTGCGACAGACGTGACGCTCTCGGGCAGCCGCGGGGCCAATTCGGTGAAGCCCATGAACACGAGGAAGGGTCCGAGGTAGGGCCACCATCCGTGTCCAGCGCGGGTCGCCATCGCGATCACGGTAGCGGAGGCCCAGAGCGAACGCCCCGCACACGGGCTTCGCGATATGCTGGCCCGCGTGAACATCCTGCTCGTCGATGCCAGCGAACTCGACGCCAAAGGAGCCCGCGCGCGGCTCGGGGGCCGCCGGCTCGAACACGTGCGCGACGTCCAGAAGCGGGTGGTTGGCGACACCCTGCGCGTCGGCCAGATCGACGGCGACCTGGGCCAGGGTCGCATCCTGCGCATCGACGACGAGATCCTCGAAGTCGAGATCGAGTGGGGAGGCCCGCCGCCGCCCCCGTTGCCCGCAGCGCTCGCCGTGGCGCTGCCCCGCCCGCCGATTCTTCGCCGCGTGCTCTACGGGGCCGCACTTCTGGGAATCAAGGAAATCCACGTGGTGGCGTCGGCCCGCAGCCATCGCAGCTTCTGGCAGAGTCGCAGCTTGCGGCCCGCGGCCATCCGCGATCAGCTCGAACTCGGCCTCGAACAGGCGCGCGACACCGGCCTCCCCCGCGTCCAACTGCACCCGCACTTTCGACCCTTTGCCGAGAACTTCCTGCCCGGACGCCTCGCCGACTGCCAGGGACTCGTCGCCCAGGCAGGCGCTCCGCAAACTTGCCCGCGCGGTGTCCGCGGTCCCCACTTCTTGCTGGTGGGCCCCGAGGCGGGCTGGAACGAATTCGAACTCGCCGCGATCAAAGCCGCCGGCGCCCAGCCGGTCGACCTCGGCGAGCGGATCCTGCGCGTCGACTGGGCCGTGGCGGTGCTGGTGGCGCGGCTCTTCTAGGGCGTCCGAGCTCGGCGCCCCAACACCGCACACCGGCACCTACGCCGCCGCCGCGAGCCCCTTCAGTTCGCGCCGCAGGGCGTCCCGCGCCCGGTGGATGCGCGACTTCACGGTGCCCGGAGCGAGGTCGAGCGCCTCACTGATCTCGGCATAGCTGAGGCCCTCGATCTCGAAGAGGACCAGCGCCATCCGCATACGCGGCGACAGCGTCTCGATGGCTCGCTGCACCTGGACGCGGGTCTGCGCGCCCTCGAGCGCCTCGGCGGGGCCCGTGGGCGACTCGGGCAGGTGGTCCCCGGCGGCTTGCTTCTGCATCAGTCTTTGGAGCCGCGTGCGCGCTCGCCCGAGCGAGCGGCGTCGATTCAGCGCCGCATTCGCCGCCACCCGGTAGACGAAGGTCGAAAAGCGCGCCTCGTTGCGGAAGCTCTTCCCGTGCCGGTACAGGCTCAGAAAGGCCTCCTGGGCCACGTCCTCGGCCTCCTCGCGGTTGCCCATCATGCCCATCAGCAGCCGGAAAACGCGCGCCTCGTGTCGCACGACGAGGTCTGCGAAGGCGCTCTCATCGCCCGCCTTCCAACGGTCCACGAGTTCGCGGTCCGGGTCTTCGATGACCCGCTCGACCGACGGCTCGAAACGCTTCGACACCTTGCGCAGCGCCGAGGGCACGGGGGGGATTCCGATTCCGGCCGAAACGCCTCCGACGCGATCCAGCACCAACGATTCGCTCATCCAGGCTCCTCCTTCGATCCGAGAACCCCGTTGCGGGATCCTGTTGTAGACCGGTAGGAGCAAGCGACGTGCCAGCGCCGCGTGAGCTTTGACAGGGCTCCCGGCGCAAAAGAGCGAGACGCGCCGGGTCTTATCAGCCGGCGGGCGCTGCAAATGCAGCGCTTCGCGAGGACCGCCCGCCAGAAGGCGCGGCCCCTTGCGCAACACACTGCCGGAAGCGGGAGGCCACCCCACCCCCGGCTTCGACCTCGAGCACGGTCAGCTCGAGGGAACCGTCTGCGCGGACGTCGAGCCGCATGAAACCCGGCACGGCGGCGGCCATCAAGGCCGTTTCGCTCTGCTCCACGCGGTTCACCTTCTTCGTGCTGCCCGCCCCGCTGACGGCGTAGATCAGGCCCACCAGGTCGCGATGCACTTGCAGACTGTGCTCGTGCCCCCCCGCCACCAGCACCGGAACCGTGGGCCGCGACGCGCGGTAGATTCCGCGCACGAAGCCACGGTAGGGACCGCTCGATGTGTCGGAGACGCTGATGCCGAGCTGGCGGGCAATCGGGTAGATCGAGCCCACGCCCGGCAGCGGGATCCACAGCCACGGCACGAAATCGGTGAGCGGGAACAGGTGCTGCTTCCAGCTGAAGTGCCCGCCGTGGGGGCCCGCAGTCACCAGCGGATGATGCAGTACCAGGACCACATGGCGACCCTCCGTGTTCTCAAAGGCTTCGGCCAGGGCGTAGAGCACCGCCTTCGCACCCACGTTGGGGCAGCGCCTGGCATGGACAGCGGGCGCGATCAGCGAGTGCTGCCAGCCGATCGGATCGAGGAAGACCACGCGCAGGTGTTCACCAAAATCGCGCGTCGCCGGACCGGCGCAGCCGGCTGGCGGCAACATCAGCACCCCATCGCCCTGCTCCCCAAGGAAGGCGCCCTGAGAGAGCACGCGCTCCCAACCCGCGACCCCTTGTTCTTCCCAGTCGTGGTTTCCCGCCACGAAGATCGCCGGCGCCGGCTGCGCCGCGGCGATCTGCGCCTCGAGAATCCGCTCGCCTGCGAGCCGTCCCTTCTCGCCCGCCGCCACCAGGCCCGGGGTACAGGTTGTCGCCGAGAAAGATCGTCGCCCCGTGCCGGGATCCGACTCGCGAGACTTCGCGCAGCACCTCTCGATGCAGCGCCACCAGGACCGGCTCCACGAGTTGATCGGAGCCGGATTCCCGCGGCAACTCGGGACTGCCCGCATCCCCGATCAAGAAGACCGAATCGGTCACGGGCGAAGTCGAGACACACGCCGCTACGTCCCGGCTCCCGGGAAGCGGCGCGCTCCCCACGACCTGGCAGCCCCAGAGCAGGAGCGCCATCAGTCCCGCCGCCTGGACCGATCCCGGTCGTGCCCGTACGGTGCGTCGCCTCACGGCTCGCGGCGATACAGTGTCGAATGCCATCCAGAGAGTCCTGAAAAAGGGTAGTGGTCGACGAGGGCGTAACGGAGGCCTGCCGCATTCTCGACACTGGGCGCTGGCGTGAAGCCGCGCGCGTAGCTCTGGTGGAGGTACCAGGCCGGCCCGCCCGAACGCGGCGGCGCCTCGAAGTCGGAGACCTCGAAGCGCGCCTTCGGGAAGCTCTGGGCGTGGTAGCCGTGCACCAGCACGCGCAACCAACCGGGTTGATTGGCGGCAATCCGGATCGTCCCGCCCTCGCCCTCCGCCACGATTCGCGCCAACGCCGCGCCATCGTGGCCGCGTCCATCTCGGATCAGCCCGGCGTCGCGAATGCCGCTGCCGATCACTGCGAACGCGAGCAGGCATAACGCCGCCCCCCTTGCGATCCACCCGGCAGCCAGGGCCCGCGCAAAAAGCGACGCCAGCAGCAGGAGTGCGAAGGGGATGGCGATTGCGAAGTAGCGCGGCACCACGAACTCCGGGCGCAGCACCAGGAGCGTGCCGAGGGGAATCCCCAGGAAGAGCGCCGCGTCGAAGATCCCGGCGGAGCCGCGCTCGCGCAGCCGCAGGAAAATTTCGAGAACCAGCAGGCCAAGCACCAACGGGGGTGCAAGGCGTTCGGGCCAGGCTGCAGCCGGGTGGTAGGCGACCCCGAGGCACTCGCCGAGCGCGGCCCACAACGCCCACCCGGTTCCGAAGACGGCCCCTCCCCCCCAGTACATCGGGCGCACCTGTACGAAGTAGACCCACGCGATGATCGCGATCGGCGCCGCCCAAAGTGCCAGCGCCTCTCGCACTCCGAAGGCCGACGACTCCGAAGCCGGACGCACCGCAAAGGCACTCCACAAAAGACAGGCCGCCACGACGAAGCCAAAACTCGCATGCGCCTGGGTCCCCAGGAAGACCACCCCGGCGAAGAGCGCCGCGGTTCTCGCCTGGGGTCGCAGGAGGGCTCGCTCGTGCAGGCACCAGGCCACGAGCGCCAGCGCCATCGCGAGTGCGTAGCCGCGCGCCTCGGAGCCGTAGTGTACGAGCACGTAGGTGCCCGCACCCAGGACGCCCGCCACGAGCGCCGCGCTGCGCGATCGCCGGGAGCCAATCCAGGTCATCGCCGCCACCGTCGCGACCCCAGCGAGGATCGAAAGCCCACGCAGAACCAGCGGCTCGCGAGCGCCCGACAGCGCTCGCAGGTAGAGCGTATTGAGAACGTGGTTGTTGTCGTGGCGTGCGCCCGCGCCCCACACCAGTTCGCCCCACGCAAAGCTCTGGGCGAACTGCAGCGAGACGATCTCGTCGAGCCACGGTTCGCCATTCGCCGCTGCCAGACGCAGGCCAAGCGCCAGCAACAAGACGCCCACTAGCGCGCTGGCGTAGCCCCGGCTCACGTCGCTCGTCCGACTGGGCTCAGCCGCCGCTGTGACCGCACTCCGCGAGGGACTGGCGGTAGCAGGTGTCGTACTTGCGCCCGCTGCCCGGGTCGTCGTTCAAGTAGGAAGCGCACGCCTGCTCGGCGATCTGCACACAGGACTCGCCACAACCCGAGAGGACCGATGCCCCCGCAACCGCGATGACCACCGCCAGAACGAGGCCTTCGATCTTCAGAAGCATGCTGTCCTCCCTTCGAGTGGCCGGCAGTCTA
>Ga0209554_1000457_pt1 | contig 34739 bp, 32 predicted proteins | sample MarorgKNORR_S2LV_5_FD_188221 | JGI IMG/M metagenome (GOLD analysis project Ga0209554, IMG submission 188221) | Marine microbial communities from the Southern Atlantic Ocean, analyzing organic carbon cycling - Bottom_A/KNORR_S2/LV (SPAdes) (version 2) | ecosystem: Environmental > Aquatic > Marine... | reverse complement strand
ACGAGTTGACCCGCAGTATCTGTCCCGAATGCAAAACCGTGATCGACGCCCAAATCATCATCCGGGACAACAAGGTTTACATGCGCAAGCGCTGCCCAAACCACGGCTGGTTCGAGGGCATAATCAGCTCAGACGCCGAGATGTACGTCAACTCCATCAAGTTCAACAAGCCCGGCACCATCCCTCTGGAATTCAGCACCGAGGTTAAAGACGGCTGTCCCTTGGACTGTGGTCTTTGCCCCGAGCACAAGCAACACATATGTCTGGGCCTCATAGAGGTCAATACCGCCTGCAACCTAAGCTGTCCCGTTTGCTTCGCCAACGCCGGGATCGGCTATAGCCTCACCATGCAACAGGTAGAGAGGATGCTCGACCGGTTCGTGGAGACCGAAGGCGACCCGGAAGTGATCCAGTTCAGCGGCGGGGAGCCGACCATCCATCCCCAAATATTGGACATGATCCAGGCGGCCAAGGACCGGGGCATCCGCCAGGTGATGATAAACACCAATGGCGTACGTATCGCCCGGGACGACCGTTTCTTGGAGGGTCTGGCCAAGCTGAACCCGGTGGTTTACTTCCAGTTTGACGGGCTACGCTCGGAAACCTACCAAACCCTGCGGGGCGAGGACCTGCTGGACCTGAAGATGCGCGCCCTGGATCGGCTGAACGACGCCGGATTGGACGCCGTTCTGGTGGCGGCGGTGGAACGAGGGGTAAACGAAGACGAAGTTGGACCCATTATCGAGTTCGGGCTGAAGCACCCGGCGGTCCGGGGCGTTGTATTGCAGCCGGTGACCCACGTTGGCCGGCACATCGACTTCGACCCGATGGAAAGGGTCACGATACCTGACGTGATCCACGGCATCGTCGACCAGACCAACGGCCGGTTCGTGCTGGAAGACTTCGTTCCCGTGCCCTGTTGCTTCCCCACCTGCCAGGTCAACTCCTACGTTTTCGTCGACGGCGACACCGTTGTGCCCCTGCCACGGATGCTGGACATCGACCATTATCTTGATTACATCACCAACCGGACTCTGCCCAAGCCGCCCAATTCCGCCGACGTGCAAAAGGCCCTTGAAGGCCTCTGGTCGGCCTCCGCCGTACCCGGCACTGAAAAGGCGGCCGGTGATTTCCAGTGCGCCTGTGGTCCCGGCATGGATCTGGGATACGAGCTGTCCCATCTGAAAGACCACATCTTCCAGATCGCCATCAAAGATTTTCTGGACGCTTACACTTTCAGCGTGAAACAGGTTATGAAGTGCTGCGTGGGTATCCTGGTGCCCGACGGCAGAATCATACCGTTTTGCGCCTACAACTCGGTTGGGTACCGGGAGGCGATCCGGGATCAACTGACATTGGAGCAGGCGAAGTCCCCCCGCCCAGCCAAGTTACAATCGAAAGTCTAGTTATGCACCCTCCAGGCCCGCGCTTGCCAAAGCGCCGAACGCCGCGGTAACTTGGATCCACACTGCGGAAAGGTGACCTGACTTGAATCTAACCGAACAAGCGGCCGCCAAAGCCTGCTGCGCCGATCTGTACCAGTCGGACTTGGCGCGGTTAGTATTTGGCGACACATTGCATCCCGGAGGGTTGGGGCTGACCAACCGGTTGGGCCGGCTGATGGACATCCACCCCGGCGATTGGGTCGCCGACTTAGCCAGCGGGCGAGGTTCCAGCGCCTTGGCCGTGTCCCGAGTTTTCCATTGCAATGTGATCGGGGTGGAGTTTGGCGCCGCCGCGGTCACCCAGGCCAGAGATTCGGCTTTGGAATCCAACGCTTCCGGCGCCTGCTTCGTTAGGGGTGACGCGGAGTACATCCCTTTACGCGCCGGACGGTTCGACGCCGTGTTCAGCGAGTGCTCGATAAGCCTATTCTCGGACAAGCCCGCGGCGGTCCGGCAGATAGCCGATCTGCTGCGCCCTGAAGGCCGGTTCGGCCTAAGCGACGTGGCCTTGGCCACCGGCAGCTTGCCATCGGAACTGGACGGCACCCTGGGACAGCTCCTGTGCATGACCAACGCGCTTGACGTGCAGGGATACAAGGAGTTGTTACGGGACGGCGGCTTGGACTTGGTCCACTCGGAGGACGCCTCCGGTGAGATCATCAAGATATTAGATGACGTGGAAAGTAAGATGGGCGCGCTAAAGGCGTGGCGATCCCTGGCTCAGCTGTCCGATGGGCAGGATGAAATGTTGGACAAGGCCCCCTTGTTGGTTTCCACGCTTCGTCAGATGGTCCAAGACGGTGAATTGGGTTACTGGCTCTTCGTGGCCCAGAAACCGGGCTGAACCGGCGTCCACTTCTGCCAAGACCGGCAGGTTCGCATTCCGCTGACTCAAGCTAGAGTCCGCTTGGCTCACTCACAGACAATCGCGACGTTGATGGGCCGTTGCTTCGGTGCTACACTCCCATCCGTCAGGAGAGAAACGGTCTCCTGACCTTGATTTGCGGTACCGTCTGCAAAGGTAAGCCCTTCCACTCCAAGATATCGGCAAAGAGAGCTTTAACCCATGGCCGATTCTTCACCCCAACCCGGTCAACCCTCCGTCAACGCAAGGTCACTTGGTGGAGCCTTCGTCGGCCGCCGGAGAGAGATGGCCGAGCTCACCGCGGCCCTGGATGACGCCATTACCGGCCAGGGCCGCATCGTCATGCTTGCCGGCGAACCGGGAATCGGAAAGACCCGTACCGCCCAAGAGTTAGCGTCGTACGCCGGTGGGCAAGGCGTTCACGTTCTCTGGGGCTGGTGTTACGAACAGGAAGGCGCGCCGCCTTTCTGGCCTTGGGTTCAACCCATCCGAGACTACGTGGGGCAGTGCGACCCTCAGCGGTTGCAAACAGAGATGGGGCCCGGCGCCGCCGACATCGCGGAGATCGTCCCCGAGGTGCGCCAAATACTTCCGGACCTGGCGCCACCCCCGTATCTAGATCCGGAACAGGCCCGCTTCCGGCTGTTTGACTCTATCGCGGCCTTCTTGAAGAACGCGGCCTCGAGCCAACCCCTCTTACTGATCCTGGACGACCTGCACTGGGCCGACAAGCCTTCGCTCTTGCTGTTGGAGTTTCTGGCCCGTCAGATGGTTGAGAGCAGGTTATTGGTTGTCGGCACGTATCGAGATATGGAGCTTTCCAGACAGCACCCCTTGTCCGAAACTCTCGCCCAACTGTCCCGCCAGCCGGTGTTTCAGAGGCAGCAGTTGCTGGGACTGAGCCAGGAAGAAACCGGCCGGTTTATCGATGGGACCGGCGGGGAAACCCATGCTCAAGGTTTGGTTGAAACCATTCATTCCCGCACTGAAGGCAATCCTTTTTTCATCACCGAAGTGGTAAGGCTTTTAGCGGAGCGGCAAGAGTTAGCTGGCGACGACGCGGCCCTTTCCACTGAATTCAGCATTCCTGAGGGTGTCCGGGACGTGATAGGGCAGCGTCTCAACCGGTTGCCGGACGACTGTATCCAAGCATTGACCATCGCTTCGGTGATCGGCCGGGAGTTTGACTTCCGGCTGTTGAACACATTATCTGACGGTATTTCCGAGGACCTGATATTGGAGGCTTTGGACCAGGCACTGGCCGCGGGAGTGATTGAAGAGTTGCCGGGCACTGCGGGCCTCCACCGGTTTAGCCACGCTCTGATCCAGCAAACGCTAGCCGAAGAACTGTCCGCTACCCGCCGCGCCCGTCTGCACGCCCGCATCGGTGAGGCCCTGGAAGAGCTGTACGGCGCCGATACCAAGCGGCATGCCGGCGCGCTGGCGTTCCATTTTGGCGAAGCTGAAGCTGTCCTTGGGCCCGAGAACCTGGTGCGTTACGCCCTGTTAGCAGGAGAACACGCATTGGCAACCCATGCTTATGAGGAAGCTCTGGTTCACTTCCAACGCGCGCTCTCGGCCACGGAAAGGCAGCCCGGCGACGCCGGGATGGCAGCGGCGTTGTTTGGCCTGGGACGAGCCCAAGGAGCCGCACTGGGTAGGCAACAGCTCGACGTAGCTTTTACGAGCATGAGGAGCGCCTTTGAAATCTACGCCGGAGAGGACGATGTGGCTGGCGCGGTAGCCGTTGCGGAGTATCCCCTTCACCAGATCGCGGGTCACCACGGCGGCGTGGATCTTGTGTCCCGCGCCTTGCGACTTATAGATCCGGATTCTCCAGAGGCTGGACGCCTACTGTCTAGATATGTGCTTGGCCTGGGACTAGGAGAAGGAGATTACGAGGCGCAATGGACGCGTTCGACAAAGCTTTAGCCATCGCCCAGCGTACCGGAGACTTGGCCCTGGAGATGCGGACCTTGGCTCACTCCTCAAATGTAGATTATTGGCATCTACACCTCGAGGAAACCATAGCTAAGGGTCTACGCGCCATTGAACTGGCCGAGCGTACTGACGACCAGTTGTCAGAGGTGGCCGCCAGGTTTTGGGTTGGAATTGCTCTGCTAAACAAAGGAAGATCCAAAGAGGGACAGCATCATGCAGCGGCCATCCTGTCAGAGGCCGAGGGCCTGCGTGGCCATTATTGGCTGGCGACTGCTTTTTGGCTCAACGAACTCGCCTCACGATACGAGGGTGACTGGCAGGCTGCCAGAGAATTTAATCGCCGAGGCTTATTGATGTCGCCGTCGGATGCCCGCCTTCTCGTCACGAGAATGGCACTAGAGTACGAGACCGGGAACGTGGACGAAGGTAACGAGTACATGGAAGGTCTCGTGGAGACCCTCCGCCTGGTAACTTCCGGGCCCAGATATGACTACGCATCCGCAGCTCTTAAGATACCCGTCGTTGCCCGCATCACCGGCGATATGGACCGGCTACACATAGCTGAGGACGCCGCAAAAACGGTGCTTTCGGCGGAATCCGCGACACCCTTCATCACCAGGTACGCCAGGTGGGGGCTGGCGCTGATCGCCGTGATTCGAGGAGATGTTGAGCTAGCGAAAGAGCATTACCCGGCCTTGCAATCAAGCGCAGGCACTCAACTCGATGGCCTAAACGGCGACCGCGTCCTGGGATTGGTGGCACAGACTATAGGTGAGTTTGAAAAGGCGACCGAACACTTTGAAAACGCTCTGGCCTTCTGCCGGGAGGCTGGCTACCGGCCAGAGTTGGCTTGGAGCTACCACGACTACGCCGAGACGCTCTTGGAACATCAGGGCCCTGGTGACCTCTCCAAGGCGATTCTGTTGCTGGAGGAAGCACGATCCATCTCCACCGATCTTGGCATGCCTCCCTTGATGGCGCGGGTGGCGGCACTCCAGGAAAAAGCCGCGTCGCTACCTGAAAGAGCCCCGGCCTATCCCGACGGTCTGACCCAGCGCGAGGTGGAGGTGCTGCGCCTGATCGCCTCCGGCAAGACCGACCGGGAGATTGCCGAAGAGCTATTCATAGGCGTGCGGACGGTTTCCACCCACGTGGGAAACATCCTGAACAAGACCAACTCCGCCAACCGGACCGAGGCGGCGTCCTACGCCAACCAGCAAGGTCTGGTATAGGCCGAACTAACCCCTGCAAACTTGCCCCAATCTCCCCGCTAAAGACGTCACCCCAGATACGTTTATCTGCCGAGCAGAACCTCCCAGCAGCTCGATCGTGTGCCCCAGTCTTCTGTCCACGCCTTTCTTACGCTTGTCCCATTAGGCTCCCGTTGGAACTACTTAGAAGTCTCCGTAATCTTACTGAGGCCGGCCAATTTCGGGGTTTTGGCTACTTTTAAGAAATCAGTAATCTCCTGGATGTTGCGCCCGCTTGCCTTCGATAAGCTACCGGCATAGCAAATAAATGGAGGGGCAACCATGAAAGGCAAGACAAACGGGGCGAGCAATCGAGAACAACGAAACAGCTGGAATCCCATAGATTTGATGGGGGCGACCGAAATGAAAATCACAACTCAGATAGAACGGGCAAAATTAGGACTCACCAACGGGATCAAACACAATACACTAGCCAAATTCCTGGAGGCATTGGTTCTGGGGGCCGCAATGGTGGCGGTAACGGCGACGGGATTTACACCAGGACAGGTTCAGGCATCCGAGAATCGATTGTCGGTCCAGACGGAACTTGGGGAAGAGTGGTTCAACCCAGTAACCGGTGAGCCCACCGGACTGCTTCCCAACCAGATCATCCAGCGTTCCATGGGCGTTCTGGCCAGACCGTTGAGCATCGAGCGTCTTGCCTTCTGGGAGCCGGGCGAAGAGAATTTTCACTCGGTCACCGGCGAGAACATCTCCGAGGCCGTTGGAAGCATTAAAGTAAGTTCCTTCGCCCTAGGCGAAGAGTATTTCAACCCGGTCACCGGCGAAGAGAACTCCCCGATCTCGGGAAAGTTGGATATCGGCTCCCCGAGTTTGGGTGAGGAGTACTACCACCCAATTTCCGGTGATCTAGAGACGGACAACGCGGGCATGAACGCCGGTTCCTTCGGCATGGCGGAAGAGAACTTCCACCCAATCACCGGCGAATCAGAGTAAAGTTTCCTACATAAGGGCGCCCAGCTTCCGTTAGGCGGAGACGGCCGGTAATTGCCCCTACCAGCCGAACAGTCTGCGGCAGCAACCGAAGGCCCCGGGGAAATCCCCCAGGCCTTTGCATTTATTCGGAGCCTTAGGGCCTCTGTGATTGGCCACAATCCTACTTGGCGGATCGGACCATAATCGAGCATGCCGTGGTCAGAATGGACGCCGGATCCGAGGCCATTGCTATTCCCCTTGAGGCTTGGCTGCTGTAGTATCTAAGTAAGGATCACTCTAGTTCCAGCCGACTTTGCATCCAGGTAATGGTAGGTCAGTGCCCATAGACTACGTAGTAATTCAAAAAGTTATCGCCGCCGTTCTGGCCGGCTATCTTTTAGGCTCAATCCCCTTCGCGCTGATCGCGGCGCGGTTGCGGGGAGTGGACATATTCTCCACCGGCAGCAACAAGGCCGGTGCGGCCAACGTATTCTGGAACGTCGGCCACCGTACAGGCTCGCTGGTGTTTATCGGGGATGTGGCCAAGGGTTCGGCCGCAATCATTTTTGCCCAGTTGCTGGACGTTCCCGGTCTCCTGCTTTTATTGGTGGGGGCAGCCGTGATTATCGGCCACTGGAAATCCTTGTTCGCCGGGTTTCGCGGCGGAGACGGGATGGCCTCCCTCATGGGCATAACTCTGGCTCTTATGCCGAGCTTGGCTCCCCTGGGTGTGGCTACCGGGGTAGCGGTGATTCTTCTGATGCGGAGATCGATCTGGCGTTCATCTTGGGGAATCGCTGCCTGTTACGTCTTCTTAACCGCTCTGAGCCTTTACTATCAGATCGACCGCGATCTGGTATTGGGACTGACCGTTTTGGCCGGATTCGTCCTCATCCGCAGTCACATTGCCCGCCGGCGCAGACTTAGTCTTCCAGGAGAGGAAGAGATACTCCTCGACCTGGATTTGGAACTCGACCTGGATGCGGATCCCGACCTGGGTCCGGCCGCGCCGGAAAACCGCTAGGCGCCGGCTTCTCCAGTACCCCTTCCCCGCTCTTGCTTAAGCTGGCGTAGCTTCAACACCCAGCCCAATTCGTCATCTTCGTCTGCATCCGAACGCAGTTCCGGGACCAGCCGCATCGCTTTTTCCAAATGGGGAAGGCATTGATCGACATCCCTTAATCGAGCGTATAGCCTGGCGGCGTTGTAATGAGCGGCCGCAAAGTTGGGCGCCGCTGTTAAGGCCGCCAGGTAGTCGTCCAGCGCCTCCTCGGTTTTCCCAAGGGCCTCCGAAGCCGCTCCTCTATTGCTAAGTGACTCGGCGAAATCCGGGCGCAAGGTTACAGCCCTACCGTAATCCTCCAAAGCCTGGTCATAATCGCCCAAAGCGTCGAAGGCCAAACCACGGTTGTTGTAGGCCTCCGCGTCATCGGGGGTGAGGCTCAGCACCTTGGAATAATCCTCAATGGTGTCCTCCATATTTTCCAAGAAATAATTGGTTCGGGCCCGATTGAAATAGGCGTCGGCGTTTTCGGGATTGCATTCGATAGCCACGGTATAGTCGTTGATCGCGTCTTGATGCCGCCCAAGCTCGTCCAGGGAGGCCCCCCGGTTCATGTAGGCGTTGGACAAACCTGGCCGGAGGGCAACCGCTTGGTCGAACTCCGCCACTGCTTCATGGTGCCGCCCCAGCTTGGCCAGAGACACGCCCTTGTTGTAGATGGCCTGAAGGTAACCGGACTGCAATGCTTTCGCTTGGTCGTAGCCTGCCAGGGCCGATTCCCCTTCGCCCATATCGTCGTAGGCGTTTCCCAGTTGATAGTGAGCTTCGGCCATTGAAGGATCCTGGGCAAGGACCAAATTCAGGTTTTCTACCGCCTGCCGGGGGTCCTTAAGCCGGAGATGGGTCAGGCCCAGATTAAACCTAGCGTCTAGGTCATCGGACTGGAGCGTCAAGATGCCTTGATAAACTGCGGCCGCATCGGTATATCGCCCCACGGCAAAGCAACCATTGCCGTAGACCAAGCAGCCCAGGGAAGAGGGAGTGTCTTCAAGGAAGGCCAACGTTTGTTCCAGAGCCCGCCTCGGATCCCCAGTCAATCTTCCGCCCCTGGGTCTGGGAGTCAAACGGCCCGTGCCAATGGCATTTTCCGTCAGCAACTCGCCAAGTTCGGCTAGCAATCGGTCGGTGGATGGCATAATCGCTCAATGTGGCCCTTCCGGCCCTGGATAAGAGCCGGAAGCTTGGCCGAAGGGAGTTGAAGCTTCTCTAAAGTGTCTCCAAAAAAGCATACCACGAAATTCAGGACCATCGGCGGATTATCTCGTTGAACATCCGGGCGTGCGACCTTACAATAAGACTATACCCAATCCGATTCTAAGGGAGTCTAACGTGACCCAATCCAGCGAAACTACCGTTACTATCTATACCCACCCAGATTGCGCCTACTCGTCAGCCGCCAAGATGGACTACCGGCACCGCGGTGTATCTTTCGTGGAAATAGATGTTTCCAAGGAAAAGGACAAGATCGACGACCTGCTCAGCCTAACCGGCGGCGAAAGGGTCACTCCCGTGATCGTTGAGAACGGCGCAGCGACCATCGGCTTCAAAGGCGGGCATTGAGAATTCTAGTCTCGGGCCGGTTGGCCCGGAAGCATCAGATCCAACTCCCAGAGTTGGCATTCAAACAGAATCCTCCTCCAAAACACTGTGACATTTGAACCTTGTACGTATTAGAACGCCCGTGCTAACATGCGCCAGTATTCCAGGCAGGATGGAGGGAAGATGGCTACAAACAACGACAAAGACAAGCAAGCAGCTCTTGAGATCGCTCTAGCCCACATCGAAAAAGACTACGGTAAAGGCGCCGTGATGCGGTTGGGCGAAGCGGCCGAGCGGCTAGCAACCGAAGTGATTCCAACTGGTTCCTTGGCCCTTGACGTGGCACTGGGCGCCGGAGGTATTCCACGTGGCCGGGTAACCGAAATCTTTGGAGCAGAGTCGACGGGCAAGTCCACGTTGGCCATCCACATAATGGCCGAAACACAAAAGCTGGGGGGCCTTGCCGCTTATATAGACGTGGAACACGCCATGGATCCAGTCTATGCCGAACATTGCGGCCTGAACGTGGAAAACCTGCTCATAGCCCAACCGGATAGCGCCGAGCAGGCGCTGGACATCACCGAGCAATTGGTCCGCAGCGGCGCCATCGACTCAATCATCATCGACAGCGTGGCCGCTTTGGTCCCTCAGGCAGAGATCGAAGGGGACATGGGCGACTCACACATGGGCCTACAAGCCCGGCTGATGTCCCAGGCACTTCGTAAGTTGACCTCGGCGATCCACCGCTCCCACACCGCCGTGATTTTCATCAACCAACTACGTGAAAAGATCGGCGTCACCTACGGGAACCCAGAAGTCACTCCCGGAGGACGTGCCCTCAAGTTTTACAGCTCAGTCCGCATCGATCTTCGGCGGGTGGAGTCCATCAAACAAGGGTCCGAGATAGTAGGCAACCGGGTACGTGCCCGCATCGTCAAAAACAAGATAGCAGCTCCGTTCCGCGTTGCCGAGTTCGACATTATGTTCAACCAGGGCATCAGCCGGATGGGCGACCTCTTGGAGTTGGGGACCGCCCAAGGCATCATCAAGAAATCGGGTGCCTTCTACTCCTACGGAGAAACTCGATTGGGCCAGGGCCGGGAAAACTCCAAGGAATTCTTGACGCAACACCCGGAAATCGCTGATTCGCTCGAATCAAGGATCCGCGATACTACCGCTAAGCCAGAAGAAAGCCCGGCGGAGCAAGTCCCCGCCGACGAGGCGGCATCGTCCGCAACCGGCAACGAATACGCCATCCCCACTATTACGGAACCGGAGAAAGAGGAGTAAAACCTCCTGCCCACGAAGATTCTGTGCGGGCCCCTTCGCTGAACAACGACTGTCCAGCGGAGGGGCTTCTTAGGTTTATTAATGACCAACTCTGATTGGGATTCTGGACAGGTTGGAAAGTCTCAAGCGCCCAGCCCACCTGATGGCGCTTCAGACCGGAACTCCGACTATCTAGCCGCTAGGAGCGCCGCTTTCCGCCTCCTTGGTTACCGGGGGCGTAGCGAGGCCGAAGTGCGGCGCCGCCTGAGTCCACGCTACGACTCCCAGGTAATCGACCGTGTAATCGCCGCCCTCACAGAACAAGGCTACCTGGATGACGCCGCGTTCGCCCGCCAGTGGCGCAGCAGCCGGGAGCGGCGGCGTCCAAGAGGACAGAGATTGTTGCGCCAGGAGCTATTGGGTAAGGGAGTGCCGGATGAAACGATCAAGGAGGCTTTGGAGAATTTCGACGGGCCGGGGAACGCCTACCGTGCCGGCCATAGCTTGGCCATGCGGTTGGCCCGTGGGGAGTTCTCTCAGTTCCGGAAACGCCTTTGGTCCCTCTTGCAGCGCCGCGGTTTCGATGGAGGGGTTATCACGGAAACGGTCCGGACCCTATGGCAGGAGTTAGCGGACCCTCTGAACGGCAGTGTAGACGCCGAAACCGACGAGGAGCAAACCGAAAATACCCAATGAGAACGGGACGGTTTGCCAACTTACCAAGAACGCTCCAATCACTGAGCAGGCGGATATCCAGGCCAGGCCGGAGCCGCGTTTACCGTTGACCGACCTGCTGATCAACTCTCCCGCACCGTAGCCGATACCCAGGCCGATCAGAGACGCCAGGTATGGGAGGCCGAAGAAGTTCAAGTTGACAAAATTGACTAGCGCCCACATCAGGCCACCGCCGATCGCCACCCCCGCACCCACTCCGGCGGCCCGCGCGTAGTAACCGCGTGAAATGTCGTAGGTCGGCATCTTGACTGCTTTGCCGCAGTCGCGGCAACGGATCCCAACCGGGGCCTGGACCATGCAGTCGATACAGATGGACTTAGCGCACTGGCTGCATGACAACCCGGTCTCAACATCGGGATGCCGGTAGCAGTAGTTCACCGATCCTAGGCTCAATTCATCTTGTTGTGATTGATTCATGGTCATATTGATTCAACAATATTCCATTCGCCTGGTGCTAGCCTTCGGTAGGCCGCTCCGATCGAGTCTCGGGGCTCCCGACCGAGACCCACTCATTCCGGTCGTCAATATCCCGGTCCCGAAAAAGGCGATTAAACAAAACCTTTTTTCTGGGTAGTCCTTTGTAAAGGGGCGTCCAGTTAGAAAACAACCGCTTCAGAACAATCAGCCCCACCAACCCACCGCAAAACCAACCTATCACCAACCGGTCGCCACCCACAACAGCCCATGAGGGCATTAGCAATACCCACAAGGGCAACAGTAGCAAGGAGATCAATACCCAAACCCCGGCGCTTCTGGTGATTACCCAGCCAACTAGCGTAACCAGGGCAAACGCCGCCAACAGCAGCGGGGCCAATGCTAGAAGGGTGCCAAAAACCACGGCGATGCCGCGGCCGCCCTGGAATTTCAAGTAGATACTCCAGTTGTGCCCTAGGACGGCCAGCAGGGGCACTACCACCAGCAACGGCGCTGTCGCGTCGAGTCCCAGACCATACAACCCGATCCATACTGGAACAGATCCCTTGACCACAACGTCCAATAAGCATTGAGGCACAGTCCATCTTTTGCCAACGTAGTGCGACAAGTTAGATCCGCCCACGTTGCCGCTGCCGTAGTCGCGGATATCCACATGCTTGACCAGCCTACCGACCAGATAAGCGGTGGGAATTGAACCTAGCAGATATGTAAAGGCGTATAGACCTACTAATTCGATCGGTATCATTTGGCGCTGACTCGGGCCTGTCTACCGGCGGTCGCGGCGATCTTTTCCGCCGCTTGCTCCAGTAGTTCCACAGTCTCCAAAGGCGGTCCTAATGTGCCGGGGAGTGGCTCCCCTTCGTTCCCCAGGCCATGATAATCACTGCCACCACAGGGAATCAGCCCATGTTGAGATGCTAATCGGGCAAGTTGTTCCACCGTTTCCGGGCTGAATTGCGCGTAATAGACCTCCAGGCCCACGATGCCCGCTTCGGCTAACTCGGCGATCGTCGACTCCATGTTCACCAGGTAAGCTGGGTGAGCTAGCACCGGTACCGCTCCAAACCGTATCAGCATCTCCACCGCTTCCGGTGGCGTCATCTTAGACCGTTCCACGTAGGCCAGACCGTTGCGTCCCAGGTATTCCGGGAAGGCGTCTTTAGGTTCTTTGCAGTACCCTTTTTCCACCATTGCCAGGGCGATATGAGGGCGTCCTACCGCCCCTTCCCCGGCGATCTCCTGAACCCTCTCCCATTCGACATGGATGCCCAGAGTGGCCAATTTTTCGACAATCATCCGGCCTCGCTCCAAACGGCCCGCCCGAAATTGGCGCAAGATTGTTTGTAGCTCTTCATCTTCATACCGGAGGAAGTAGCCGAGCATATGGACTTCATCGCCGGGGATATCCGTGCTTAACTCAATGGCGGGAATTATCCGCATGTCCGGAAATTCCTTCGCCGCGGCGAAGGCTTCTTCCAGCCCTTCGGTGGTATCGTGGTCCGATATGGCCACCTGCTTCAATCCTTGCTTAGCCAAAAGCCGGACCAGTTCAGCCGGAGACAACCGGCCGTCTGAAGCGGTAGTGTGAAGGTGCAAGTCAACCAGGGCACTCATTTTAGCTCTCCATAATGTCCAGGCGCTCGATAGATCGCGCCTTTCCAGTTTCAGTGTCAATATCCAGCAGGACCGAGTTCATCTTCACCGGGCCGCCGGCTACGGTCAGCCGGTGGGGCATGCCAGTGAGAAAACGTGTCAGAACGCCTTCCGGTTCGCTGCCTATCACAGATTCCACCGGGCCGGTCATTCCCACATCGGACAGATATGCAGTCCCTTTGGGCATGATTCGGCCGTCCACCGTCCCCACGTGGGTGTGGGTACCCAACACCGCGCTAACGCGGCCGTCTAAATACCAACCCATCGCTTGCTTCTCTGATGTGGCCTCGGCGTGGAAGTCGACGATGATAACCCCGGGAACGTCTTCTCTACCGGATTCTTTCAGCAACCGGCTGGCGGTACGGAATGGGCAGTCCAAGGCAGGCATGAAGACCCGGCCCATCAGGTTCATAACCATGACGTCTTCTTGGATCAAGTAACCCCGGCCCGGAGCGTCAGGATAGTTGGCCGGACGTAGAATGGGCAAACCCTCATCCAGGTGAGGGATTATTTCCTTCTGGTCCCAGATGTGATTCCCTGAGGTGATGACATCGACACCGCTTTCCAACAGTTCATAGGCCGTGTCCAATGTGATTCCGAATCCCCCGGCCACGTTTTCTCCGTTGGCAATCACCATGTCGATGCTATGTTCGCGGCGTAGGTCCCCCACGATACTTCGCACCGCCCGCCTACCGGGTTTGCCGATTATGTCCCCAATCATAAGGATACGCAAAACCGATTTCCCCCTGGAGATGTCCGATCTGGAAGCTGAGCTGGAAACCAGCCCGGAAATCAAATCATTAACACAGCTTGAGGGGACCCAAGTTTCGGTTCTTGGGTCCCCTCATCCAAGTCTACCTGGACCGTTAGGTTGGTTGCCTACCGCGACGCTTTCACCACTGGCGGAATCGTCGTCTACCTGGCGAATTCCACGTTGCGGGTCTCCCGGATAACCGTTACCTTGATCTGCCCGGGAAAGACCAGGTCTTCCTCTACCTTACGGGCTATGTTGCGGGCCAGCGAGGCCGACTCGACGTCGTCCATGTCTTCCGGCTTCACCATAACCCTTACTTCACGGCCGGCTTGAATCGCAAATACCCGCTCTACACCGCTAAAGCCAGCGGCGGCCTGTTCCAAGTCCTTAAGCCGCTTAACATAGAGTTCCAAGGACTCTTTGCGAGCCCCAGGCCGGGATGCGCTGATCGCATCGGCGCTAGCCACCAAGAAAGACTCGATGGTCTCGTGCTCGTCGTCGTGATGCTCAAGAATCCCTCGGTAGGAGCTATAGTTGATACCATGCTTCTGAGCGATCTCCGCGCCTATTTCAGCGTGGGGCCCGGAGATTTCATGGGTTAGGGCTTTGCCGATGTCGTGTAGTAACCCACCCATTTTGGCTACTTCTACGTTGGCGCCGGCTTCAGCGGCCAGCATACCCGACAGTAGAGCAACTTCCACAGAGTGCTTCAATACGTTTTCACCGTAGCTGTAACGGTATTTGAGATGCCCCAACAACCTGATAAGCTCCGTATCCAGACCGCTTATTCCAACATCGAAGGTGGCTTGCTCCCCGGCTTTCCAGATGGTCTGCTCAATATCTTTTTGGGCACGCAGTACCACGTCTTCGATCCGGGCGGGTTGAATGCGCCCGTCCGAGATAAGTTTCTCTAATGACAAACGCGCGATCTCCCGCCGGACGGGGTCGAAGCAGGAAATCGTCACTACTTCCGGGGTATCGTCGATGATCACATCGACGCCAGTCAGGGCCTCCAATGTGCGTATGTTTCGCCCTTCTCGGCCTATGAGACGACCTTTCATCTCATCGTTGGGCAGGGATACTACCGAGGTTGTTGCCTCAGAAACAACATCCGTTGCTAGACGGTTAATCGCCAGGGTAATGATCTTGCGGGCGTTATCGTCCGCCCTTGCCTTGTGTTCTTTTTCCAATTCATAGTACCGGCGGGACAGATCGTGCTGGGCTTCTTCCTCGCCCCGCTTAACAACTATCTGCCGCGCGTCGGCTACATTTAGACCGGCTACGCTTTCGAGAGCTTCCTGTTGTTTACCTTTGATCTCTTCGGCGTCAACCAAGGTCTGCTTGACCTCGGCTTCTTTGCCGCTAAGCTCATCTTGCAACCGCTCCAGGTTTTCAGTCTTCCGCTCCAGTTGCTCTTCCCGTTGGAAGAACCGGTGTTCTTGCCGGTTTAGCTCCTGGCGCTGTTCTTTAACTTCGTTCTCACCTTCGGTGCGAAGTTTAAGGACATCTTCCTGAGCAGCAAGAAGGAGCTTACGCTGCTCCTCCTCCGCCTGCGTTACTATGGTTTCAGCTCTCTCCCTGGCGTTGTCTACCTTTGTACCGTCAAACTTTGATCTGAGGGTCAACCATGCAGATACCCCAAACCCAGCAACCGCAAGGACGGCCAGGACTATGATGACAGTGGTAGTTAGCACCTTATCACCTCTCCTTATCCGTCGATTACACTGAGTAAATTGGTTACCACACTTAAACCTATATGCTAACGATGAGGGTCACCGGTGTCAAGGAGAGGTGAGCATTTCGACACGCCATTTTCGCTCATCTACGGCCATTGCAACGAGTACCGCTTAGGAGGCTACCGGTTCAACAGCCCAAATTCGGCGATTAAAAGGCACTACCGGGTATTTCGTGCTCCGGGTATTTCGTGCTATTGAGCGTGCCGCCTGGCTGCACTATAATGAATCAGACTATATCCAATGAAGTTAGCCACAGTAGGTGACATTGCATGGCCGATAAGGACTTCTATGAGGCTCTGGGAGTAGCCAGAACCGACAATGAAGAGGAGATTCGACGAGCCTTTCGCAAAAAGGCCATGGAGTTTCATCCAGACCGGAACAAGAGCGAAGGCGCGGAAGATAAATTCAAGGAGATCAACGAAGCTTATCAAGTACTCTCCGACCCCAAGAAGCGGGCCCAATACGATCGTTTCGGACGCCCCGGGGTTGGCTCCAACGGCGGTCAAGACCGGCCCTTCGACGGCTTCGACGTGTTCGGTGGTTTCGGAGACATTTTCGATTCATTCTTCGGTGATGTCTCCGGGCGGCGAGAGCGTCAGGCCCAGGTCGGCGAAGACCTTCAACAAAGGGTTGTCCTTGAGTTCCACGAGGCCGTCTTCGGCACCGAGCGAGAGGTGGAGATTACCCGGCAGGAACCGTGTCAACGCTGCTCGGGCAATGGCAACGAACCCGGCTCGGAAATAAGCTCCTGCACCACTTGCCGGGGCAGTGGGCAGGTTCGGCGGTCGCAGAGAAGTATCTTCGGTCAATTCGCCCAGGTTAGCGCCTGTCCAGCCTGCCGGGGTTCTGGAAAGGTCATAAAAACTCCCTGCACCGCTTGCCGAGCCTCCGGCATAGACCGCCGTAAGCGGAAGATATCCGTTACCATCCCGGCGGGAGTAGAGGCTGGGATGCAGGTACGTCTTACCGGCGAAGGGGACGTGGGGCGGGGCGGCGGACCAGCGGGCAACCTTTACATACATCTTGATGTACGGGACCACAAACAGTTCAACCGGGAAGGCAACGACCTGTTGTATTATCTCCCGGTCAACGTGGCAGAAGCCGCCTTGGGCGTGGAAAAAGAAGTGCCCACCCTGGACGGGAGAACCGAAAAGATCAAAGTCCCCCAAGGGACTCAACCGGGCACCGAATTCCGGATCCGGGGTAAAGGTGTTCCCCACCTGCACGGTAATCGCCGCGGAGACCTGCGGGTATTGGTAAACCTGCAAGTTCCCCAAGCGCTGGACGCGGAACAACGCAGATTGCTGGAGGAGCTGGCTCGATCTCTCAACGCCAGCCAGAGCGGCAACGACTCCGGCGGCGTGGACCAGGAATCAGATGACGATAGCGACAAGGGAATATTTGAGCGTATAAAGGAAGTCTTGGGCTAGGCATTAGAACGTAGCCTTGACCCGCAAGTTTTAGACCCAGACGCCCGGGTTGCTTTGCTGCCCGGGTTTTTTTCGGAGAGTTGATGTCCTGGCAAGAACTTAGCATTCGGGTGCCATACGAATACGTGGAACCGGTTTCGTATCTGTTCGGCCGCTACGGCCGTGGTCTTTCTATGGAAAGAGTACGGGAACGGGGGCAGGAACGAGACGCCTCGGGCCTGGTCTTGATGCGGACCTATCTGCCGGCCAATTCCCGTCAACGTTTGGCCCGAATCGAGGTGGGCCTGAGGTTGGTCGCCATTCTTGAGCCCATGGAAGACTTGACCATCACCCCCTTGCCCGAGGAGCAGGACTGGGAAAGCGAATGGCGGTCCCACTTTGATCTGCTTAGAGTGGGCCGTCACTTGGTGATAAAGCCCACGTGGATAGACTACGAAGAAGGCCCCGGCGACGTATTGATTGAACTGGACCCCGGAATGGCCTTTGGCACGGGCTATCACCCCACCACCCATACCTGTTTGGAGGCACTGGAAGATATTGTGAAGCCCGGCATGGCCGTCCTGGACGTGGGAACCGGCTCCGGGATCCTTGCCATCACCGCCGCCAAACTAGGGGCGTCCCGAGTGGTCGCCTTGGACATCGACCCTCAAGCAGTGCGAGCCGCGCGGCAAAACTTCCGCCGCACCCGGGTGCAGAAATTAGTGGCGTTGACTCAGGGGTCGGTGCCTCATCCTTTGGCGGGAAATGGGCAATTCGATGTGGCGGTCGCCAACATTTCCGCCCGTGCCGTCGGGGAGCGCGCGCCTCATATCCTGCCTACGTTAATCGCCGGTGGACATCTGATCGCTTCCGGGCTGATGGAATCTCAGCGCCAAGATGTCGAAACCGTCCTACTGGATCTGGGCTTTACCTATATTAAAGAGTGGCCTCAAGAAGAATGGGTAACTCTGGTATATCGCAGCCCCATAACCTAGGTCCATGCTCACCACGCAGCTTACCGGCGCATCGATCCACGGAAAGGAGCAGCCTAGGGAAATCAGTCTGATTTATTGCATTTTACCCTACGAGGGGGTACCATCGGTTTGTCCTCGCAGGTTGTGAAACAGCCACCGTCGAAGCTGGCGAAATGGCTCTTGGCGGGGTGATGGGGCGATTGGCGATCGGACGTATGTTGATGCAAAAAGTCGACCTTGACCGCTTCCAGACCTCTGGTATCTTGGGTACCGGCGCCGACTATGAAGTCCGAGCGGCGGTGGACCAGGAAACCGGCAAACAGGTGGTTTTGAAGAGGCCCGTACCCCAGATGATAAGCCGGGGAATGCACGTCAGCACCGAAGCGCGCACCGATCGTACACTTGAAGTCCTAGAGCAGATCGGCCAGACCAACGATAATTTAGTGCCCATGGTTGGATATACGGAACGAGCGATCCACGACCAGTTCTACGGCGACTCCTTGGGGCAGGAATACCGGGTTATCATAGAAGAACGAGCCAAAGGCATACCTTTGATGGTGGGGGACATGAGAGCCCGCATCACGGGAGTCCCCACCGGTGTAGGCCAGAACCTGTTCGCCTTACACCCATTACTGCGCCCACCGGACCGTGCCCCATTCGCCGTTCACGAACAATTACTGACGTTGGAAGAATCTTTTATCCAGATCGGCTATATTTTGCTGGACCTTCGCCCACAAAACCTTTTTTACCAGCCATTATCCGGCCATATAACCGTCGTCGATTGTGGTGACCTGGTTTCCGTGGATGGAGAGCCGGACCGCCGGGGTAGGCCGCCCAGGGACATTCACGACTTCTGCCTCGAAATGCTGAAGTTTTACGCCACTCCCAAAACGCCTCCTGAGGATGCGGCGGACTACCGGGAACCCTACGGACAACGTCCGGTGGTCAACTTCCTAGAGGAACTGGACGAGATGGCCGCCGCTTTCGGCGAAACGGACGAACCGGTGCGAACCGCTGCCCTGGAGATGATAGCCAGAGTTCACGACCGCTCATATACCGGCCTTGCCGCCTTCCGCCAAGACTTGAACGCCTACCTGACGGCAGTTGATCAACGAGACGAGGATCTGGAAAGCATGGAAAAGATGCGCCTGGCATGGGGAGAGGCGCTGAGTTGGCTTAAAGAAGACCATTGGAACAAATACCTTTTCGACGCCGAAGTCGAATTAGCGACTTTCGACCGCTGATTCCGACAGCTAAATCCGTATAGAGAAAATGAAGGACAAGGAACATGCTCAGTAGCACAGTAGCTACATTTCAAGATAACTCATCTCACGGAGAAGATAACTTTCTGCTCCGTGACCTGGGCGATAATTCTTTCATGGATTGCGTGATGGACGGCGTCACCGGCCATGGCGGGGAGGAGGCCAGCCAGTCGGTGGTGGACGCCCTATCCGCGGCAACTATCAACTCGCCCGAGGACATCGTCACCGCCCTTGAGGCGGTCAACCAGGAGTTTTACGAGGTCGGCGGTGGAAGGTTCTTGTTGACTACCGTGTCGATCATTCTGTACCAAGACGACAAGCTGCACGTGATCAGCGCCGGGGATAGCCCGGTCTTCCACATAGTCGGTGACTCCATCCGGCAGATCTCGGGCCGGATGGGCGGTTTCCTGCACGTGGGTGTGGCCAAAGCGATCGGGGCCAACGAAACCCTCACAAACTTGGCCCGCGCCGAGCTTGCGGTGGAGCCCGGCACGCGACTGGTGCTGGCCACCGATGGAGTGACCGACAACATGCTGGTAGAGGAGTTGTCGGACATCGTCCGCGCCGCTACTTCTGCCAACGACGCGGCGGAGAAAACGAATGAGGTCGTGGAGAGCCGCCTTGGTAAAGGCGGGGTTCCGGAGCAGTTGGGGAGACGCTTTAGGCACGACGACCGGACAGCAATCTTTCGATTCTTCCCTCCTGCCGCCTGATTTAGCACCCTAATGGCGGGTATTCAGAGAAAACCCGCCGGCCAGCTTCTTGTAGCACCCAGTGGAACTTGCTAAAATTCACCCGCCCGATCCCAGTGCGGTGAAGCACTGGTAAAGGTCATAAAGGAGCCCAAATCGTGGGGAAAATCAAGGTCGCCATCATTGGCGTAGGAAATTGCGCCTCTTCATTCGTGCAGGGGATTCACGAGTACGTAGAGCTGCCCGAGGATACCGAAGTCCCGGGCATCATGCATGTCAAGATAGGCGACTACCGGATCGAAGACATCGAAGTGGTGGCTGCTTTCGATATCGATCAGAACAAGGTCGGCAAGGACGTTTCCGAAGCCATTTTCACTGAACCCAACAACACATTGAAGTTTGCGGACGTGCCCCACATGGGCGTTCCAGTCGAAAGGGGCATGACCCACGACGGCATCGGCAAATACGTATCCCACCTGGTGAAAAAATCCTCCCACTCCACCGCCAACATCACCGCCATCCTTAAAGAGCGAGAAGTGGACGTGGTGATTAACTACCTGCCGGTTGGCAGCGAAATGGCCACCAAATGGTACGTGGAGCAGATCCTGGAAGCCAGGTGCGCCATGGTCAACTGCATTCCGGTTTTCATCGCCAAAGAGGAATACTGGAGCAAGCGATTTGAAGAGCGCGGGGTGCCCATAGTAGGCGACGACATCAAGTCCCAATTGGGCGCGACCATTACCCACCGGGTGCTCACTCGCCTGTTTGAAGACCGGGGTGTGAAGATCGTGAACACCTATCAGTTGAACTTCGGTGGAAATACCGACTTCCTAAACCTGCTGGAAAGGGAAAGGACCGTCTCCAAGAGAATCTCCAAAACCAGCGCGGTTACTTCCCAGATGGACGCGGGAATCGACCCGGATGATATCCATGTCGGCCCCAGCGACCACGTACCATGGCTCCAAGACCGAAAATGGTGCCACATCCGTATTGAGGGGCGCTCTTTCGGAGGCGCGCCGATCAACATGGAAGTCAAGCTGGAAGTCTGGGATAGCCCCAACTCAGCAGGCGTCGTTGTCGACGCGGTACGCTGTGCCAAGTTGGCCCTTGACCGGGGCATCAGCGGAGCCCTCCAAGGCCCCAGCGCCTACTTTATGAAATCGCCCCCGGACCAATTTACCGACGATGTTGCCCGGAAGATGGTGGAGGACTTCATCGAAAAACCCGAAAAACCCGGCGCCGTAGGCGAATCAAAATAGCACGGGTACGGGCTGTCTCTCGGCCGCTGTCTGGAGGGACCGCGTGAAAATCGCCATGGTTTCACCCTACGATTTCACCTGGCCCGGTGGGGTAACTGCCCACGTCACCCAACTGGCCCGGGAGTTGGGCCGGAACGGCCATGAAGTTCAGGTCCTGGCGCCCCATTCGCCATCCCGTCAAAATGAGAACGACGAACCGTTTGTCGCATTGGGCAGGTCGGTTCCGCTGCCCAGCGGCGGATCCACCGCCCGGGTTTCCCTTTCTTGGTGGTTGTACCCCAAGGTCCGGGACCTTTTGCAGCGGGAGGCCTTCGATATCGTCCATCTCCACGAGCCGATGGCGCCTATATTGCCCCTTTGCGTTCTGGAATTTTCCGACGCGGTCAACATAGGTACATTCCACGCCTCGTATAAGCACAACTACCTATACCGCTTCACCCATCCCCTCATTAAGCGATGGCACCAGCGATTGGACGGAGGTATCGCCGTCTCCCCCGCCGCTCTACGTTATGTAAACAGCGCGTTTCCCGGCGATTACAAAATCATCCCCAATGGGATAGACCTGGACCACTTCTCCACTAAGGCGGCGCCCTGGCCTGAATACCAGGACGGCAAGATCAACATATTGTTCGTCGGACGTCTGGAGAAGCGCAAAGGGCTGAGGTACTTGCTGGAAGCCTTCAGCCGCCTGAAATGGGACCTGCCGGATATCAGGCTATTGGTTGTTGGTCCTGGCTCCCCGGATAAGGAATCCCACAGCATACTTGGTGGCCGGGGCCTGAACGACGTGGTATTTGCCGGCTCGGTCCCCTACGAAGACCTGCCTCGTTACTACGCCAGCGCCGACATATTCTGTTCGCCGGCTACCGGCGCGGAAAGCTTCGGCATTGTGCTACTGGAGGCCATGGCCGCGGGAAAGCCGGTGGTCGCTTCCGACATCGAAGGGTACGCCGGTATCGTTACCCACGGCCAGGAGTGCCTGTTATTTCCCCGCAAAGACGTAGAAGGCCTGGCCCAAGCGCTGGGTACGCTGATTCGTGACCCGCAATTGCGTGAAAAATTGGGGTCTCAGGGCCGCCAAACAGTTGAGCAATACCGGTGGGACCGGGTCGCCGCCCAGGTGGAAGATTATTATAAAGACTGTATGAGTTTAGCCAATGGCCGTACCAGGAAGAGAGCAGATAAGAGAGGCCATACTTCAATACGTTGAGCTGCCCGGCGCCCGATTCCTCAGAGCGTTAAAACTGACACCCAACGCAGTGACGCTCATCGGTTTTGGGTTTACCGTCGTGGCGGCATATCTCGTCGGTTCTGGTTGGCTGCTGGCTGGAGGCATCGTCTTTCTCCTGGGCAGCGGTCTAGACCTGATGGACGGGGCGTTAGCCCGCCTTACCGGCAAGGTCAGCCCATTCGGCGCCCTTCTTGACTCCGTCTTTGACCGTCTGGGAGAAGCCGCCCTGTTCGTGGGGTTGGCGTTCTACGCCCTTGGGGCAGGCTTCGACGATTCATACCTCCTAGTATTCATTATCGCGTTATTTCTTGCGCTGATCTTCTCCCAAGGTGTCAGTTATCTACGGGCCCGGGGAGAGGGATTGGGCGTTTTCTCCAAGGCCGGATTAATGACCCGCACCGAACGGGTTATCCTTCTGGGCATCGGCTTGCTGATAGGACAGATCTTTTGGGTCCTCCTCCTCATTGCCGCGGTTTCCTGCTTCACGCTTTTCCAAAGAATGTTCACCATCCGCCGCGAGTTGGATCAGGGTGGATAACGTCTAGCTTCGCGTGTACACTGGTAATCGTTCGGATCTGGCCGTTGGGCCCGGCTACAAGCTGCACCGGATACTCCCGGTTCAGGCCCCAAGCACCCCAGCATGGAGAGCGACTTAACCATGCAAAAACCGATGATTTCCGACCAAGATAGGTCCCAGTTAAAGCGGACCTTTAGAAAAGACCTGAAAGCGCAGGTCCAGATTCGCCTGTTTACCCTGAAACCGTCCGTGATAACGATCCCGGGCCGGGAGTGTCCCCGCTGCCCACAAACCCTCCAACTGTTGGAGGAGTTGGCCGCGCTGACACCCAAGATAGATCTGGAAACGGTCGATTTCTACAACGACCCCCAAGTTGCCCAGGACCAAGGCGTAACCCGTATTCCGGCCATTGTCATCAGCGCGGACGGGTCGTCGCGAGATAAGTTTTACGGCGCGCCCATGGGATACGGGATGGCCGCCATGGTAGCCGATATCAAGACCATATCCCGAAGTGTCAGCCCTCTGAGCATGGACACCCGGAAAAAGCTGCGGAAGCTCACCCAGAAGGTCCACATTCAAGTGTTCGTAACACCCGCCAGTGCCGATTGTCCGGGCTTGGCCTGTTTGGCCCACGCTCTGGCCATCGAGAACCCGTTGGTCGCCGCCGACGTGGTGGAGATTCAAGAGTTTCCGATGCTGGCCCGAAATTACGGGGTGCGCTCAGTACCTGTAACCGTGATCAACGAGCACATCCGGTTGTCCGGACCCCTATCCGAGCCACAATTGTTGGAAAAGGTGCTAGAGGCGGGGGTGCGCCCGGAGCCCGTGACCGCCGACGGAACCACCGGCTAGCGATAGCCAATTCAGACCAGGAGAAATGTCTTGCCCAAAGAGCTAAGTGGAGACATGAACGGCCAAGGTTTAAGGGTGGCGGTGGTTGTAGCCCGCTTCAACGAATTGGTGACGCGGCCACTGCTGGACGGAGCGGTCGGGACGTTATCACGTTACGGCGTAAGCGACAACGACATCAGCATCGTATGGGTTCCGGGAGCGTTCGAGTTGCCGGTGGCCGCGAAGAATCTGGCCGATACTGGCAGGTACGACTCGATAATCTGTTTGGGAGCCGTGATTCGAGGCGAAACCGGCCACTATGAAATGGTTGCCGGTCATGCGTCCCGTGGTATCGGGCAGGTCGGGGTGGACACGGGAGTGCCGACGATATTCGGCGTACTCACCACCGAAAACATGGAACAGGCCTTGAACCGTGCCGGGGGTAAGTCGGGTAACCTGGGCAGCAACGCCGCGGTTGCGGCTATCGAAACAGCCCGTCTGGTCCAGGCGATAAACACCGGATAAAGCTATCAGCGGCCAGCCATCAGCTAAGGCCCGTTGTGCGCCAGGTGCCCATTTCTGCATGAAGATTACTGATAACTGACAGCTTTCGCCATGGGCGAATCGCGGAGGGGCTGTGAAATTCGGCGTCACCATACCCAACAATTGGGGCATAGAGGACCCTCAGCAGGTACTGGCTTTTGGCCCGTTGGCCGAGGAATTGGGCTATGACTCTGTCTGGGTCATGGACCACCTCTTCAATACTGGGTACATCCGGGAGCGGCTGGAGGGCAAACCCTACTACCATCCAATGTCCACCCTTTCCTATCTCGCCGCCACCACAAAACGGGTCATGTTGGGCACATCCGTCCTAGTATTGCCCTACCACAACCCGGTAGAGTTGGCGAAATACGCCGCCAGCTTGGACCAGATCTCCGGCGGGAGAGTCATCCTGGGTGTGGGTGTTGGGGCCATGACTGAAGAGTTCGACGCCCTGGGCATCTCCATGCGCGACCGGGCATCTCTGACCAACGAATGCATCGCCATCATGAAGGAGCTATGGACTAACCCCAGCCCCACCTACGAGAGCCGCCGCTGGAAGTTCACCGATCTGCTATTTTCGCCCAAACCGATTCAGAAACCTCATATCCCTTTGTGGATCGGCGGCTCCAGCCCTGGGGCTATGCGGCGGGCCGCGCTTCGGGGAGACGGTTGGCACCCTACCGGCCTTAGTCCGGAGGAATTCAGCATAGGTCGCCGTGAGATTGAGGAGATGGCAACCGCGGCCGGCAGAGCGCCGGAATCGCTGGCCATGTCTTTACGAATAGAAGTGGAGGCTCACGGCGGACCGTCCAGCAGCCGGTCCGCAGGCCGGGCGCGCATATCCGGCGATGATCCCGCCGCAATGGCCGCCTCGCTAGCCGCCTATGAGACTGCCGGCGTCCAGCACGTTGTCCTGGCGCTTAACACCGGGGACGTGGACACGATAACCCGTTTGATGGAGACCATCGCCCGGGAGGTGATTCCCCGCTTTCTATAGCCTACTCGCCCGTCTGGCCGTCTTCCCCTTCCTTCTGGCGATTAAGCTCCTCAAGATGTTCGTTGATGGCGGTCCAATCGGACTGCAATCCTTCAATCTCCGGCGTTGTAGCTTCAGCCTCCCCATAATATACGTGCTGAAATCCATCGACGATTCGATCTACCGGCTCTGAGGGGAACAATCCATCCAAGGTGCCTTCGTGCTCCCTGGGAGTTTGCCACTCTCCCCTTGGCCGCCCGGACTCAGCCGACAGGTCCAGCAGAGCATGATAAACCTCGCGAGGGTCGCGTGGTTGGGCGATCGCCTTCTTGCCAGGTCCTCCCGACGTCCACTTGTTCCACCAGGCGCTGATGAACGATGAGAGGTCCTGGTTAGCCTGGCTCCAGCTGAATAAAGACTCACGGGTTTCCTCAACGGCGCCGGTGCCCTGGTGCAGGCGGCGAAACCTAAATATCCGGTAAAGGATCCAGCCCGCCACTGAGATCCCAAGGGTAAAACCCAAAAACTTGAGCAGAAAAATCAACGCCCCAGGTGGCCCTTCATCACCGGCTTCTTGTTGCATGGTCTCGTGGAATTGGCGGATCTGTTCCTGTGCTCTGGCAAGTCCGCTGAGGTCACCTCCTCCGAACATACCGGACAGCCAGTTGCCCAGAGCCACCAATACCCCGGCGATGTAGCCCAATCCCAGAAGCGCCGGTTTTATCACCCAAAAACCGATGTTGCCGACTAACTTTAAAATCGCCCGGGTTACGTCGTCGAGACCCCCCAAGCCGATTCCACTAATGACCAGCCCAAGGATGAGCACCCCGCCAACACTGACGGTGATTGGCATCCACCATGCGAAAGACATGATCTGGGAATCACCGGCCTCGGAGGAAAACCGCGCCAGGGCCATGCCCACCAGGCCGACACCAAAGTATCCCATCACCAGGAAACCGTTGACCAAGTCGGCCTCGGCCACGGTATCTATCAGTACGGCCGCGAAGAGCACCATCAATCCCCACTGGAACGAGGCCCTAACCGTATCCAGCGTTACTTCATCTTGAGCGATGGTGGTGCCTCGCCACCACAAGAGGACCAAGAAGGCGAAAACTAATACCTGCCGCGCGATGGTATCGAAATCGGAACTGATGAACGCGCCCACCGGCAATACTCCCATGCCGGTGTGTAGATGAGCCAATACCAATATAGACAGCCCCGAGATACCCAATCCCACCAAGCCACGAAGATTGGACGTGAACTTCATTGTTTGTACGTACGCAGAAAGCACGTAGGCCCAAAGGATAGCAAGTACAACCAACCAGATCGGCAGCGCTGCCATCGATTGACCCAGGGCGCCGCTTATCAATTTGATCACCAGGTAAAAAGCGCAAGACTCTAGGAACAGCCCGACGCCGGTGACTGCGCTGTTACGCCATAGCTGGTTCATCTTCCACCTGAGTGTCTAAAACTCTCCCCAGACGTACCACCGGTACGCCGGGCAATTCTACTGACGGGGCTTGGTCGCCTGTGTAAAGCACCCGGACCTGATAGCCGTTCTCCTTGATATAGGCTATTTCCGTCGCCATTGCCTTAGTCAATATTGAAGTGACCACCACCACCGTCGTTCCGGCGGGTAGCGACGCTCGCTCGCCACGCAACACTTCGGTCAGAGGAGTTACCACATACGGCCCGGCCATCGCCAAGGATTCCAGGACCAAGGAGAGCTGGGTGGAAGACGCCCCCATGGGAACGCTAAGCCATTTACCTGAGTAGCTGGCCACCGCATTGCTGACCAGGCCAAAGCTGTAGCCGCTTAGGGCCGCATCGTTTGCCACCGACGCCGCCGCCGTCACCGCCCGCTCAAAAAAGCGCCGGTTGCTACCCTGCCACGCGAATTCGCTGGTGGCCGCGTTCAGCGCGATCAGAACGTTCAAAGAAACCACCGGTTCGAATACCTTGGCCTGTAGACGCTGCCTCCGGGCTGAAGCCTTCCAGTCGATATGTTTCATTGGGTCGATGGGATTGTAATCTCGCTGCCGTAGGAACCGCGTGGTGTCTTGAACCACTGGTTTCCACGACTTGCTTTCACCCAGCGGATGCTGCTCCGGTAAGATCAACTTGCCTAGATCGACGATCCTGGGATACACCAGCAAGTGTTCCACTTTCGGATAGTGGATCTCCGCGGAGCTGAATCCAAAGATATCTCCACTGCGCAATCGGACCGGTCCGATGCGGTGGAATCCTCGGGCGGTGCATTTGATCTGATACTTCCAGGTGACCTTTTGATAAGGAAGCAAGGAGGTGGTGATGCAGTGTTGTCTCGTCACTTCGGCGCCACTGCCACGCAGATTGCCGCCGGGCAATTCCAAACCTTCGGGAAATGCGTCCTGAATATCTAACCAGATCAAAGGAAGCACTTTTTCATTGGAAAGGGTGATTACGTATTCCACGGAATCACCAACAAAGGCCCGGGTGTTAGAGAGGGTTCGAAAGTGGGTTACTTTCCGGAAGGCAAACCGGTCCCAATACTTGGCCACTAAAGATACAATCAGGCTAAGAGCCCCAAGAACCAATAGGAGTCCTTGGCTGGCCACCAAGCCGATAAACAAGATGACCAAGCTAACCAGGAGCCAAACTTCGTTGAGCATAATCGGTCGTCTAGGCCCCTATACGGGCACTTGTACCTGGGCCAGAATCTCATCGATGATGCTCTCCGGCGTACGCTCCCGAAGCCGGGCCTGGGACTTAAGAATCATTCTGTGGGCTAGAGCCAAGGGGGCCAGGGTTTTCAGATCGTCGGGGGTCACGTAATCCCTCCCCCGGATCGCCGCCAAGGCTTGGCTGCACCGGTATAGGCCCATCGTGGCCCGAGGACTCGCGCCCAATTCCACGTCCGCATGGCTCCGGGTGGCCTGTACCAATTGAACCAAATAATTTCGCAGCACGGGGTCAAAATGGACTTCCCGGACAGCGTCCTGCAGGGAGGCAATGTCTGAGGCCCCGAGCACCGCAGTGAGGTCCTTCAGCGGGTCGTCAGTCTGGAAGCGAGACAACATTGCCTCTTCTTCGTCCTCTGTGGGGTAGCCCAATCTCAGGCGCAACAAAAACCGGTCTAATTGGGCTTCAGGCAAAGGGAATGTCCCTTCCAATTCGATGGGATTTTGAGTCGCGATCACCAGGAAGGGAATGGGTAGGGTTATAGTAACGTCATCTACCGTCAACTGACGCTCGCCCATGGCCTCCAAAAGCGCCGACTGGGTGCGGGGTGTGGCACGGTTGATTTCGTCCGCCAGCACCACTTGGGCAATTATGGGCCCGGGCCGAAACTCAAATTCGCCGCTTTTCATGTTGTAAAAGTTGATGCCGGTGATGTCCGACGGCATCAGATCGGGGGTGAACTGGATCCGATGGAAGGTGCAATCCAGAGAACTGGCCAATGCGCGGGCCAGTGTAGTCTTGCCGATGCCAGGCACGTCCTCAATCAGAATGTGGCCACTGCTGAGAACGGCAGCCAGGGTCAGTTCTATGACCCCGCCTTTCCCCACCAAGACTTTTTCGATATTTTCTTTAACGCTGGCGACCGCTTGCGCGATGCCGCCGGCGGCTGTAGGAGTTGCGGTTTCTCTCTGAGTCATAGACGTCGGCTTTCGCCACCTCGTCGAAGATTGAGCTTCACACGGATATCCGGATTATTGGCTCCCCAGGTGTTCTTCCACTTCCCGGAGATCCTTGAATGAGTCCACGCTGTGCCAGAAGACCTGCGACTTCACCGCGGAAAGTTTGCCCTCCTGGGCCAGCCTAGGGAAAGTCTCCGTCTCATGGTCTCCCAACTCGGGCATCTCCAAAGCCATGCGCCGTTCGAATAGGTAAACGCCGGCGTTGATCCAGTAAGGCATCGGCACTTTCTCTCGAAACCCGATCACGTCGTCATCGGGATTCATGTCCACCAGCCCGTAGGGACTGACGAAGGGCACCACCATGATTGTGGCCAAGTGGGACGGATTGGCCGATTTCCTTTCCTCATGACGCCGCGATAGCGAACCGAACGGCTCCTGGGTTATCACGTCGCCGTTAAGGACCACTACCAGATCCTCCTCTTCGGGTACGAGAGGAAATCCGTTCCGGATGGCCCCACCCCGGCCCAACGGCGAGTCTTCCACGCTGTAATGGGCTCTGATGCCAAAAGCTTGACCGTTTCCAAAATAATCCTGGATCGCTTCCCAGCGGTAACCGGCCAGAAAGACGACGTCGGTCACCCCGGCTTCTTTAAGCCACTGAACTTGATGCCAAAGTATGGGTTTCCCACACACTGGCACCATGGGTTTGGGAAGGGTGTCGGTCAAAGGTCTGAGTCTTTCGCCTTTGCCACCAGCTAGAATCAGCGCGTACATAACCTACCTTGCGTCATCACATTACCATCACACCTAGTTATCATGGCACGTTCCCGGGCTGGAATCGTCATCGCAGGATAATATACCCGTCCAAGGGACAGGCGGTCAAATACGAACTATCAAAAGAGCCGCAAGAGGAGCAAAGCGAAGCTTCGACAGGCTTGAACAAGTCATCTATCTGGGTCAATCGGTAGATGCCGATATGTTACCATGGTCATGATTATAGTCATTAGACAGGAGACACAATGAGAACCGTTAAAGCATCGGAGTTCAAAGCCAAATGCCTCAAGATCATGGATGAGGTTGCGGCAACAGGAGAGCCTGTTCTCATCACTAAACACGGAGTCCCTGTAGCCCAGCTTGTCCCGGCGGTGCGCAAGCCTAAGACCCTTTTCGGCGCATTGGAAGGGTCGATAACGATTGTAGGTGACATCATCTCACCGATCGATGTGGAATGGGACGCACTATCGTAATGGCCGTTCTGATGGATACTCATGTGGTAGTTTGGCTGATGGAGCGGATCCAACAGTTGGGACGTGAATCACGAGGTTTGATAGAAACCGCAGCCGGCGCCGACGACGCTCTTATATCAGCCTTCAGTTTTTGGGAGGTGGCAATGCTGGTTCATGGCGGCCGTCTGCAAATGCCTCAGCCTGCTGCTGGTTGGCGCCAACGAGTCTTGGAACTGGGAATACAGGAGATACCCGTGTCCGGGGAAATAGGCATCTTGGCAGCAGAGTTAGAGAACTTTCCACGTGATCCGGCAGACCGAATAATCACCGCGACAGCCTTGACTCGGGGCGCCACCTTAATCACCGCTGATGCCAAGATCCTTGCCTGGCAAGGACAGTTAGCCAGGTTTGACGCGCGGAATTAATTCGGTGTGGGTTTGCCTGACCTAATCATGTTGGAGATGGGCAAAATACGTTATCTCTTCCGCGACAGCTCGTACCGTTCTATGAAGCCGGCTACCGGAGTAAGGGCTATGGCTTCTCCGACCAGGTCGATCGGTAGGTCTTGCAGACTCTTAAACCGGACACAAGACTTACCCATGTCCAATTTTTTCCCGCTGGCCTTATACCCCTCAACGAACCACTTTTCTACCGCCTCGTCACTGTAGATGTTCATGAGGTACACCGACATATAGTTCTTCTGAGAAGCAAGAGCGGCAAACATCAGGGGCTGACCGTTATAGGTCACCGGATAACGCTCCAAAGGGACCACGTAGCTAATCATGCCAAACTGCATCATTTCCTGATAGCCGTCGGGCAAGTTGGCCAGTATGACTTTGCGGACGATGGCGATGTCGGCACGCCGGTCTTCCGGAAGTTCAGCCAAGTACTCGTCAACGGTTTTGGCTTTGGATTTCGCCACTGAAGTCTCCTGCACTCAGTAAGAAATGGGTCAGACACATAGCGTATAGAGGGGAATGCTGGCTACCCGGCCTGGGCTCGAACCAGGGCCCTCAGCTCCAAAGGCTGATGTGCTACCACTACACCACCGGGCAACGCGCTGTTCGCCGGAGACGGCGATCTGTGGAGATGCGCTTTTCTATTCTCCCGCCCCCGCCTCCATGCGTCAAGTAAACCCAACACGGCTTCCAGGCTAAAACTAGCTGGTGCTATAATTGCCGTCAACCATACAGGCGCACCCCGGCGCAGGGAGATTACCCAAACGGGTACTCTTCATCCTCCGGATACACAAAAGGAAAGTATGCGAAAGCTGCGGGTTTCATTTTTACACCTGGCCCCGGTCACATGCGACATTGAACACAACCGCCAGCTGGTGGAGCGCGCGGTTAATGTGGCCGCCGACGATGGGGCTGACTGGGTGATTACCCCCGAGCTTTGCATCCCCGGTTACCTGTTCATGAAGCAGATCGGCACCGACTGGATCACCCCCCAACCAGGTCCATGGATGGAAGCATTCTGCAAGTTGGTCAAGAAAAGGAACGTTTCGGTCTTCCTGTCCCATCCGGAACGTGACCCCGCAACCGACAAGCTGTACAACACGGTGTTCGTTATCAACCAAGAAGGCCATATCGTCGGCAAGCACAGCAAGATCAAAGCCCTGGGCGGCGCCGAGTCTTGGTCCACCGCCGGCACTAAGATCGTACCCGTGGAATGCGGCGGGGTGCAGGCCGGGATTCTGATCTGCGCCGACGCCTACAAGAACGAAGTTGCTCAGGCGTTGAAAGACAACGGCGCCGAACTGCTGGTATCCCCTGTGTCGTGGGGTCCGGGCCGCTGCGGACCGGACGGCGAGTGGGAGCAGCGTTCCTTGGACACCGGTTTGCCGATAATGGTGTGCAACCGCACCGGTGAAGAGCCTGAGGAGTTGGACTACCGGGAGGCCGAGAGCGTGGTGGCCAAGAATGGGAAGCGCCTGCTGTCCGCAACGTCCGACCGCTCAGTGGTGCTATCTTTCGACTGGGACATGGACGCGATGGATCTTTTGTCCAAAGACTTCGACCGAACCTATCTGGACTAGTTACTAGGATTGACCGAGGACCTCAGGTTGCTGTAGGGGCGGGTTTAAAACCCGCCTCTACGTACTCATCAGCCGGTCGATGAGTCCAAAAATCGCTGTAGAATCAAAACTGCCGCGGCTTCGTCCACGGCGGCGCGGTCCCTGGAGGGCTGGTGGCCCGCCTCCCGCATCAGCGCCTCGGCTTCCACCGAGGTGTACCGCTCGTCGGTTTCGTGCACCGGCAGGGAGGTTTGTTTCCGGAGAGCCCGCACGAAAACTAGGGCCCGTTTTGCCTGAGGGCCGGTTTCGCCGTTGAGATTATAGGGAATACCCACTACCAAGCCCTCTACCCTTCGCTCCCCGGCCGCTTCCAACACACGGCGCACATCCTCAACCAGCTTGGTACGCTGAAGGTGTCCCGCAGGCAGGGTCAGCCTCCCCTCAGGGTCGCTTACCGCCAGTCCGATACGTTTCTCCCCCAGGTCCAAAGCCAGCAGTTTCAGCGTCTCAGCTCCTTCGACAGCCTCAGGATAGGCTCTGTTTGACCAACTCAGGAACTCCAGACAGGGCTTCATCCAGCTTGCCCGCGTCTCGTCCACCGGCCTGAGCCATGTCCGGACGGCCCCCGCCTCCTCCGTCCACAACCTTGGCGGTGTCCCGAGCCAAGTTGCCGGCGTGCAAACCCTTGTCCACCAGATCCGGGGTAACCATGGCGATCAAGATGGGGCTACCGTCCACCACCGATCCCAACATTACCACGACGCTGGATAGCTTGGCTTTCAAAAAGTCTCCCATCTCACGCATGGCTTCGGGACCGGGCGCCGATGTCCGGGCCGCCACGACTTTTACCCCGTCTACATCCACCACCCGGCCCAGGATCTCCTCGGCCTCGGACCGCAGGGTCGATCTTTCCAGAGCCGCCAGCCGGCGTCTCAGGTCTTCGGTATCGCTGATAAAGCTATCCAGCCGCGCTTCCAAGTCGGCCACGGGAGTCTGCAATCTCTGGGAGAGGGCGTCCAGCTTGGCGGCCTGCTGGATAAACAACTCCTCGGCAGCCCGCCCGGTGACTGCCTCGATGCGGCGCATCCCACCTCCTATAGACGACTCTCCCAGCACGAACAGTGTACCCACCTGGCCGGTAGCTGAAACGTGGGTACCACCACAAAGTTCCGCGCTAAAGGGCCGGTCATGAGCCGAGCCGGAGGGTTCCCCGGTGGACATGCTGACCATGCGGACCACGTCGCCATACTTGTCGCCAAAAAAGGCCAGGGCTCCCTGGCGCACCGCCTCGGCGTAAGTGGTCTCTTGGGTTGATACCAGCAGATTTTCCCGCACTTTTTCGTTGGACAAGGCCTGGACCGACAATATCTCCTGGGGAGACAGGGCGGTGACGTGGCTGAAGTCGAAGCGGAGGCGGTCTGGATCAACCAGGGAACCGGCCTGGTGCACGTGGGCGCCCAGCACCGACCGCAGGCTAGCATGCAGCAGATGGGTGCCGCTGTGGTTTCGAGATGCGTCCAATCGGCGGTTTATGTCAACCTGGGCGGTTACTTGCTCCCCCAGGGAAATGTCTCCCTTCTCCACCACGCCCCGGTGGACGATGAGACCGGCAACCGGACTCTGAGTGTCCTCAACCCGTACGACTCCGTTGGGGCCGGTGATCGTTCCCTGGTCGCCGAGCTGGCCGCCGCCCTCGGCGTAGAACGGCGTCTCCGCCAGAACCACCTCAACCCGTTGGCCTTGGGTCGCATGGCTCGACGGTTCCATCTGTCCTGGTTCTTCTGGTTCCGTTCGTCCTGAACCTTCCGCCTCCGTTCGTCCTGAGCCTGTCGAAGGGTCCACCAAAATAGCGGCCAAAGTCGATTCTTGGCTCATTCCCTCGTATCCGACGAAAGGAGTTGACCCCAAGACCAAGTCTTCATAGGCCGACAGCATTTCCATGCTGCCGGTGAAGGCCCGGTCGGACTTGGACTGCTCTTCGTGGACTTCCATCTCTCGCTGGAAGCCGTCCATGTCCACTTCCAGCCCTTGCTCGCGGGCGATCTCGGCGGTGAGTTCCGGAGGAAAGCCGTGGGTGGCATACAAGATGAACGTTTCAATGCCGCTGATTCGGCCGGACCAATCATCCAAGGACTCATTTATCTGGCCACGATCGGTGCCCGCCAGGCGCTGAGCGAGAGAGTTGACCGCCAGGTCTACTCCAATGGATTCGTCCGCATCGCCGGAAATCGACGATGCCGCTGTCAATGTGGTAATCAAAGCACTTGCTTGGGCCGCATCGCTCTTGGCTTGAATCAGAATAGGGATCGCGGCCTCCCTAAGCTTGAATAGGCCGCGGAGGATGCCGTTGCCTTGCTCGAAGGTACGCCCGAACCGCTCCTCCTCCGAGCGGATCACTCGCAAAATGAAGTCATGGTTCTCTTCCAATTCATGGTAAACGTGGCTGAAGTGGCCTAGCACTACTTCGGTGACTTCGGCCAGGAAAGGCTCGGCCAAGCCCAACTGGCGTCCGTGGCGGATGGCCCGGCGGATGATCCGGCGCAGGACGTAGCCTCGCCCCT
>Ga0209554_1000456_pt1 | contig 34830 bp, 30 predicted proteins | sample MarorgKNORR_S2LV_5_FD_188221 | JGI IMG/M metagenome (GOLD analysis project Ga0209554, IMG submission 188221) | Marine microbial communities from the Southern Atlantic Ocean, analyzing organic carbon cycling - Bottom_A/KNORR_S2/LV (SPAdes) (version 2) | ecosystem: Environmental > Aquatic > Marine... | reverse complement strand
TAAGGCTCTTTAATGGGATGTTTTAAAATAGTAATGTCATTCGGAATCTCATTTACCAAACTTTCATCAACAATTGGGTAATTAGGGTTTTCAGGAATATAAACAATAGGTTCAATATTAAAATCTTTTAAATATTTTACAAATTTTAGCCAACGCTGCACACCCGGACCACCAGCTGGTGGCCAATAATAGGTTATTATGAGTACCTTTTTATTTTCCATTTTGTCATTCCCTCGAAGGAGGAAATCTTATAGATTATAACTAAATTTTGACGAGATTCCTGCCTTCGCAGGAATGACAAATCATTTCTTCTTAATCTCGTAAAACAATCCTCCCAATAATAATAGTCCAACCAATATTGAACTGCCTAAAGCAATAGAACTTCCTGTTTTTATTACTTGAGGCTCAAATTTAAATTCTATGGTATGACTTCCTAAAGGAATTTCCATACCTCTTAACACATAGTTTACTCTTATATGTCGTGTTTTAATCCCATCAATATAAGCTTGCCAACCTTCTTTATAATATATTTCTGAAAATACTGCAAAACCACCTTTTGAATTGATAGATTTGTATTTAATGTAATTCGGTTTGTATTCAATTACTGATATTGAAGTTGTTGAATCAACAACAAATTCATAATTATTAGAAGTATCTTCAACGATGTCACGATTAGCCAACATTACAATCTGTTTTTTTGTATTTAAGCTATCCAAAATTTTAATTTCTTCATTTGCAGAATTAACCAACTTTAATTCTTCAACAAACCAAGTATTCCCATTAGCATCTGGATTATTATAGGCTATTGGCTTACCATCATCTGCAGCCTGAATTATATATTTGGTGTTGAGCATATTTAATACTCCAAGATGATTATTCTGTATGTAAAAGTCGAATAGTTCGTCGTAGCGTTTAAGCTTCGCTGCGTGATAACCGCTCAACGAATTATGAAAATAGGAAGCTTTCGTACTACTGGAAGTAAGGTCGAATACTCGAAAATGGGTCGTATCCTTTAATATTTCCAAATCAGCTTCATTGGCTTGATAAGGCTTTTTGACTTCCAAAGCAGATACAAAATTATCGTTATTAACATAACGCCTATCAACTACAACTAAATCGAAAAGCATAAGTCCTGCAAAAACAACAACTACAAGTTTTTCGGATAATTTTTTCTTTAAATACATCCAAATCATTCCTGCGGAAAGCAACACAAGGACTAAAGTTCTTAAGGTATCACTTGTAAACATCACTTTTCTGTCTGCTTTTACAGCATCAATAAAATCTTGTCCGTAATTTTGAATGTAAAAGCCATCATTATTCCCCACAAAATTAAATAGTGAATTTTTAAACAGTAAAAAAATAATGGAAAGTCCAGCGGTAATGACAGTTGCATATTTTAATGCTTTTAACTTTTCTTCATCATTTATAACTGTATTAAACAGTTTTACCAAACCAAAAATTCCAAGTATTGGAATACATAGTTCTAATACCACCTGAATAGAACTTACTGCCCTAAACTTATTATAAAGCGGAAAATAGTCTATAAACAAATCGGTTAATAGGCCAAAATTCTTTCCGTAGGATAATAATAAAGACATAATTACACCTCCTGCTAACCACCATTTTAAACGTCCTTTAACCAAAAACAAGGCAAAAACAAACAAGAATAATATAATAGCGCCAACATAAGCTGGAGCTTCCACAATTGGTTGTTTTCCCCAATACGTTGGAGCGTGTTTTGCTTCTTGTAAAGCTTGTGTTGGACTTGCGCCTAACTTTCTGAATGCGTCATAAGTATTTGAATATTTTCCTACATTTTCTCCATTTCCGCCTCCCATAAATCTTGGAATAAAAAGATTGAAACTTTCTAAAATACCATAGCTGTATTGAGTAATATAAGCTCTATCCAATCCGCTGGATATTTCTTTTGGTGTACCATCCGGATTAATTGTAAGTTCACTTTTACCACGAGTACTTTCTTTAACATACTGTTGTGTTGCCAGAATATTTGTAGCGTTTAATCCAATAGACAATACTACTGCTGCAACTAAAATCATTACAGATTTGAAAAAATGAGGCATTTCTTTTTTCTTATTCGCATCAATCAAATAAGCAATTCCTAATACAATTATCAACAGCATTAAATAATAGGTCATCTGAAAATGGTTTGCAACTAACTCCAAGCCCATAGCTATTGTAGTTAGTAAAAATCCAGCAATATATTTCCGTTGAAATGTGAGTAATATTCCACTTAAAACCAACGGCATATAAGCAATTGCATGTGCTTTACTATTATGTCCAACACCAAGAATTATAATTAAATATGTAGAAAATCCAAAAGCCAAAGCACCAAGAGCTGCTAACTTATAATCTACTTTAAGTACCAAAAGTAAAATATAAAAGCCAATAAAATACAGAAACAAATAATCGGCTGGTCGTGGCAGAAATCGTAGTGTTAAGTCTAATTTCTTAATATAATTATGCGGATAATGTGCCCCTAATTGATAGGTTGGCATTCCGCCAAACGCACTATTTGTCCAATAGGTTTCTTCTCCTGTATCAGTTCTAAAATCGTTTTGCTGTTTTGCCATCCCGATATATTGCATAATATCGCTCTGGAAAATTTGTTTACCTTTTAAAACCGGATTAAAATAAGCTAATGAAAGTATTATAAAACCTATAAAAATCAATAAGTGAGGAAGATTTTTTTTTACTGAAAACTGCATGCAAGTGTGTTAAACCTATGAATGTGAAATTTAATCAATTTCTTCGTAATCTACATATTCACCTACATTTTTATTTGAAGTCTTGGTTTGTTCTGGAGCTTTATCTACAGTGGTTTCTCCTTCTTTTTGTTGTGGTTGCTGTCTGTTTTGCTGCTGACCAAATTTTTGCTCTGCTTTTTTTGCAACAAAACGCATAAAATATGGCGCAAATAATCTTGACAAGATTTTTATACCATACCAAATCATCATTATAATTAGAATGGTTCTTATAAAACCAACAAATGAAGCGTATTGCAACATGCAAAAAAATATTTTTTCAAAAATACAATTCCTGCAACTTAAAAAACGTTTAAAGTTCATAAAAAATTATTAAAATATCTATATTTGATGAATAACAAACCAAAGATGAAATCTATAAAAACCTATTTACTGCTATTTGTATGCCTTGTTTTTTCTACAAACGCTTTCAGCCAATACACCGAAGTTATTAATTCAAATAGGCCAGGAGTTTCCAGTAGTGCATTTGCAGTAGGTACAAATGTTATTCAGCTTGAAGTAGGACCATATACTGTTAATGAAACACGAACTCCTGTTGTATCAAATGAAGTCACAGGATTTGGAATAAATTTCTCTGCACACTATGGTTTATTTTTATCTGAATTAGAAATAAATGTAGAAGGAACTTATCAAAATGATACGAAAACAATTTTTACAACATCTGGATTATCTACTGAAAATAAACGTAGTAATTTTAAGTCTTTTGCTATAGGAGCAAAATACTTGGTTTACGATCCTTATAAAAATGCTGAAGAAGATAAACCAAACTTATACAGCTGGAAAGCAAATCATAGCTTTAAATGGAAATCATTAATTCCAGCTGTTGCAGTTTATTTAGGTGCAAATTTTGACACAAAAAACAACCTTTATACTGCTTCAGGAATTGAAGGTATTAGTCCAAAAGTAATGATTGCTACACAAAACAACTTTGCTGGAGGATGGGTTTTTATATTAAATTTAATAAAAGATAGAATTGGTACAGATCAATCCGATTTTCAATACATACTTACATTAACACATTCTTTTAATCCAAAATGGGTTGTTTTTGGTGAAGCGCAAGGGATTAAAAGTGATTTCTATGCCGATAATTTAATCAGATTTGGAGGTGCATATCTGTTAAGTAAAGATTTTCAGTTAGATACTGCTGTTACCTTCAACACAAAAGACACGCCTTCAGTATTTAGTGTTAATTTTGGTGCATCGTATCGTTTCGATTTTCATAAAGATAAAGAGATAGACAACAAGAGCTCTGCAAAAGATGAAGCAAAACGAAAATCCAGAGGCAGTAAAAAGAAGAAAAAATCAAAAAGGAAACAAGAAGATTTTAATGACGATAGTGGTTTAATGTAGATTTATGATTATAGTAAAAGAAGTACATTCTAAAAAAGATTTAAAAGCGTTTGTAAAGTTCCCGTTTTCGCTGTATAAAGATTCTAAATATTGGGTTCCACCAATAATAACCCAAGAACTTAAAACATTTAATAAAAAAATAAATCCTGTTTTTAATGATGCAGAAGCTCGGTTTTTTCTTGCGTATAAAGATCAAAAAATTGTAGGTCGTGTAGCTGCAATAATTAATTGGCTGGAAGTTAAATCTCAAAACAAAAAAAAAATGAGATTTGGATGGTTTGACGTTATAGACGACGTTAATGTTTCTAAAGCATTATTAGAAAAAGTTCATGAGATAGGAAAAGATCATAAACTGGACTATATTGAAGGTCCTGTTGGCTTTTCTAACCTCGACAAGGTTGGTGTACTTACTTATGGTTTTGACAATATTGGTACCATGATAACCTGGTATAATCATCCTTATTATGCAAAACATTTCTCAACTTTAGATTACCAAATTGAAAAAGAATATCTGGAACATAAATTCCCTTTTAAAAATGTAAAACCAAAGTTTTTTGAAAAGGCTCAAAATGTAATAAAAAGGCGTTATAAACTAAAAGCTTTAGAGTTTACCAAGACTAAAGATGTTATGCCTTATGTTGACAAAATGTTCGATTTATTTAATAAATCTTACTCTTCTTTATCTTCTTTTGTCGAAATTACTGATGCACAAAAAGAATATTTTAAAAATAAATTTATAAACTTTGTTAATCCTGAATATTTAAAATTTGTTCTAAATAAAAACAATGATTTAATCGCTTTTGCAATTGTCATGCCTTCGTTTGCCAAAACATTACAAGAAATGAATGGGAAAGTTTTTCCTTTTGGGTTTTTGAAACTGTTAAAAACAAAAAAACATAACAAAGATATTATTTTTTACCTCATAGGTGTACACCCTGATTATCAAAACAAAGGTATTCATGCAGTTATTTTTAGTTTATACTACCATACATTTACTGCAAAAGGAATACAGAATTGCTTTGGAACTCCAGAATTGGCAGATAACATAGCAATACAGCAAATCTGGAAAAACTTTAAACCTGAAATATATAATAGACGTTGTACTTTTAGAAAAGAAATACAATAAAAAACCATCCTCCCGATAGCTATCGGGATTGAATGGCCTTTAGCTTTATTATGTTTTTGTCACTCACCTAATTCTGCAACAACAGCGGCAGATAATCTTTTATAAGTTCCGTTTTCTAATCGTTCTCTAATTGCAGAAAATGCAACAAGAGTTTCTTCTACATCTTCTAAGGTATGTGTGGCAGTAGGAATCATTCTTAACAAAATCACGCCTTTAGGTACAACAGGATAGACTACAATAGAGCAGAAAACACCGTGATTTTCTCTTAAATCTCTTACCAATGCCATGGCTTCAGGAACGCTTCCTTGTAAAAACACAGGAGTCACACAACTTTGTGTTGTACCAATATCAAAACCTCGTTTTTTTAATCCAGATTGCAATGCATTTGCAATTTTCCAAAGACTTTCTTTTAATTCTGGCATTGTACGTAACATCTCCAAACGTTTTAATGCACCAACTACGAGCTGCATTTGCAGCGATTTTGCAAATATTTGTGACCGTAAATTATATTTTAAGTAATCGATTATTTCTTTATCGGCTGCTATAAATGCGCCAGTTCCTGCCATAGCTTTTGCAAAAGTTGCAAAATAGACATCAATATCATCTTGTACACCTTGTTCTTCACCAGCACCTGCTCCGCTTTTTCCTAAAGTACCAAAACCATGAGCATCATCTACAAGCAATCTGAAATTATAATCTTTTTTAATGGCAACAATTTCTTTTATTTTTCCTTGTTCTCCTCGCATTCCAAAAACTCCTTCAGTAATCACTAAAATTCCACCTCCAGTATGTTCGGCCATTTTAGTTGCTCTCTCCAGGTTTTTCTCTAAACTCTCAATATCATTATGTCTATAGGTAAATCGTTTTCCAATGTGTAAACGCACACCATCAATAATACAAGCGTGTGCATCTACATCGTAAACAATAATATCATTTTTAGTAACCAATGCATCAATTGTGGAAACCATGCCTTGGTAACCAAAATTCAATAAATAAGATGCTTCTTTACTAACAAATTCGGCTAATTCATCTTGTAATTGTTCATGAAGCGTGGTGTGCCCAGACATCATACGAGCTCCCATTGGATATGCAGAACCATATTCAATACCTGCTTCAGCATCAACTTTACGAATTTCAGGATGGTTCGCTAATCCTAAATAATCGTTAATACTCCAGGTTATTACATCTTTTCCTTGAAATTTCATTCGGTTAGAAATCTGCCCTTCAAGTTTAGGAAATACAAAATAGCCTTCAGCATGAGAAGCCCATTTTCCTAATGGTCCTTTGTCTCTGTAAATTTTTTCGAATAAATCTCTCATCTATTAAGTTGTTGTTAGTTAGTTGTCGCAAATTTAATCAATTAAATTTTAGCTATACAAAAATTTTATTCTTTGAGTATGAACAAAATATTATTGCAAAAAAAATCTGTAATGTCTTTACGTAAAGATATTACAGATTTTTACTTTATAATTACAGTTAGTTAATATGCTGAATTGTGTTTACAGCAGCTTCATTTTTACTGTCAAAAAAGCCTTGTTCTTCCATCCATTTATCATTAAATATTTTAGTCATATAACGAGATCCATGATCAGGAAAGATAATAATAATTTTATCTCCTTTTTTAAATTCCCCATCTTCATTTAGTTGCTTTACTGCTTGCAAAGCCGCACCACTTGTGTAGCCTACAAATAAGCCTTCGGTTTTTGCCAATTCTCTTGCAGTATGTGCACTTTCCTCGTCTGAAACTTTAATAAATTTATCAATAAGGTCGAAATCGGTTGCTGTTGGTATTATGTTTTTACCTAAACCTTCTATTCTATATGGATAAATTTCGTTAGCATCAAACTCTCGGGTTTCATGGTATTTTTGTAATACCGAACCATAAGCGTCAACTCCAATAATTTTTACATTTGGATTTTGTTCTTTTAAATATTTAGCTACACCTGAAATAGTACCTCCTGTGCCACTACATGCGACTAAATGTGTAATCTTTCCTTCGGTTTGCGACCAAATTTCTGGTCCAGTCGTTTTATAATGTGCTTCTATATTTAATGCATTAAAATACTGATTAATAAAGACTGAACCTTTTATTTCTTCATGCAAACGTTTTGCAACTTGATAGTAAGATCTCGGGTCGTCGGCACTAACATGTGCAGGACAAACATAAACCTTAGCTCCCATTGTTTTAAGCATATCAATCTTATCTGCTGAAGATTTTGAGGATACAGCTAAAATACATTCATAGCCTTTAATAATGCTTACCATTGCAATACTAAAACCAGTATTACCAGAAGTAGTTTCTATAATAGTATCACCAGGAGAAAGGATTCCTTTTTTCTCGGCTTCTTCAATAATATAAAGCGCTATTCTGTCTTTTGTGGAGTGACCAGGATTAAAGGCTTCTACTTTTGCTAAATATTCGCCTTCAAAATCTGAAGTAATTGTATTTAATTTAATAAGCGGTGTATTTCCTATAAGGTCTAACACGTTATCAAATACTTGTTTGCTTTTATTCATAAACATTATTTATGAGCTACTAATTTATCAAATGTAGCTTAAACTTGTCAAAAATAAGAGATTTTTTTTAAACTACTTATTAATACCTTCCAAATCTAGTAAAAACGCATATTCTAATGCATCCTCTTTTAAAGATTCAAAACGTCCGGAAGCTCCACCATGACCAGCTTCCATATTAGTTTTCAGCAACAAAACATTGTTGTCTTTTTTTAATGTCCGTAATTTTGCCGTCCATTTTGCCGGTTCCCAATATTGTACCTGCGAATCGTGTAAACCTGTTGTAATTAATAAATTTGGATAGTCTTTTTCTTCAACATTGTCATATGGAGAGTATGACTTGATATAATCGTAATATGCTGCCTCGTTAGGGTTTCCCCATTCATCATATTCTCCTGTGGTTAGAGGAATACTGTCGTCTAACATCGTCGTTATTACATCTACAAAAGGCACCTGAGTTACAATACCATTATAAAGTTCTGGTGCTAAATTAACGATGACTCCCATTAGCAATCCTCCAGCACTTCCACCCATGGCATAATGGTGTTTTTCTGAAGTGTAACCTTTCTCAATTAAAAATTTTGAACAGGAAATAAAATCGGTAAATGTGTGTTTTTTATGAAATAGTTTTCCATTATCGTACCATTGTCGCCCAAGATATTCTCCTCCTCTTATATGTGCAATGGCAAAAACAAATCCCCTATCTAACAAACTTAATCTAATTGTTGAAAAATAAGGGTCTATGGTAGAGCCATACGAACCATAAGCATAAAGTAACAAAGGTGTTTCTTTGCTTTTTTTAGTATCTCGATGATGCACTAAAGAGATTGGAATTTTGGTACCGTCTTGAGCAGTTGCCCAAATACGCTCTGAAACATAGTTTTCTTTTTTAAACTTTCCTCCTAAAACTTCCTGTTCCTTTTTAATTTCTTTGGTTTTTGTAAGCATATCAAAGTCAATAATGGACGATGGTGTCGTTAACGAATTATAGCCATAACGCAGTATTGTAGTATCAAAATCAATATTTGTTGATGTATAAGCTGTATAAGTTTCATTACTGAATGGTAAATAATACTCTTCTGAATTATCCCAAGGTTTAATTCTAATTTCGTTCAGTCCATTACATCTTTCGCTAATTACCAAAAAGTGCTTAAAGATGTCAATGCCCTCTAACAGCACATCTTCACGATGTGAAATTATTTCTTTCCAGTTTGAAATTTCAGTAGCATCTTCACTGGTTTTCATGAGTTTAAAATTAGTTGCTCTATCAGCATTTGTAACGATATAAAAATCGTTTTCAAAATGGTTAATACTGTATTCTAAACCTCTTACTCTAGGCTGAAATATTTTAAACTCACCATCAGGATTATTTGCATTTAATATTTGATATTCGGTTGTAAGTGTGCTATAACTTGCAATAACAATATATTTTTTGGATTTGGTTTTATAGACCGAAACTCCAAATGAGTCATCTTCTTCAGTAAAAATTAATACATCATTCTTTACAGTGTCACCAAGTTTGTGTTTGTATATTTTATCTGAGCGTAAAGTTTGCACATTATTTGATGTATAAAACAAGGTTTTATTATCGTTTGCCCATGTTGCGCTACCAGTAGTATTGGCTATAGAATCGTTATAAACTTCGCCAGTAACCAAATTTTTTATCCGAATTGTATATTGTCTTCTACTTACAGTATCAACTCCAAAAGAAACCTTTGTATTATCTGGACTTATACTGATACCAACCAATTTAAAATAGGAATGACCTTTAGCCATTTTATTGCAATCGAAAATAATTTCTTCTTTTGCTTTTAAAGTTTCCTTTTTTCTTATGTAAATAGGATAATCTTTGCCTTTCTCGAACTTAACAATATACCAATAACCATTATATTTGTAAGGTACAGACTCGTCATCTTCCTTAATTCGAGATTTCATTTCTTTAAACAAATCGGTTTGAAACTCTACAGTATGCACCATCATTTTATCACAATAGGCATTCTCTTTATTTAGATACTCTATAACTTCAGGGTTTTCTTTATCGTTTAACCAATAGTAATCGTCTATACGTATATCGTTATGGATTTTAAGCTGTTTCGGTTTAATTTTAGCTTTGGGAGGGATTATATCTTTACTCATTTATTATATTATGTTGAAAGCGCAAAAATAGGGTTATTTGAAATGAAGTCTCTTACTTTCTATCTTTTTTATAAGCAATTTTAGTCCTTGTTTTTGGATTCTCTTTTTTCTCTATAAGCTCGTCTAAATAATTAAAGACCAATTCAATATTTTTACTGTTATTTGATAATTTCTTTTTGATGTCTTCTATTTCTAACTTTATGTTTAAACTATCTGTTAGCATTTCTCGTATTTTAGTAAACACTCTAATAATTTTAATATTTACAGCAATTGCTCTCGGGCTATTTAAAACTCTAGAAAGCATAAGTATTCCGTGTTCTGTAAATACAAAAGGTGGATATTTAAAATGAGCTCCTTGCTTTAAGGTGCCAAATTGACTCCTTAAGTTTTCATTTTCTTCTTTGGTAAGTTCAAACATAAAGTCTTTTGGGAAGCGCTCTATATTTCTTTTTACTTTGTCTTTTTAAATATTTTGTTTCAACACCATAAAGTTCAGCTAAATCTCTATCCAACATTACTTTTTGATTTCTAATAAAGTAAATTTTATTGGTAATTATCTCGTCTGGAATAGTAATGTCCTTACTCATTGATATAGTGATTTCTGTTTGGCAAAAGTAGGATTATTATTTATAGAATTTAGAAAAAAGATAGAAGTAGAAATTGGAAGTGGTACAAAAAATAACTATTTCATTTTAATATAAAGTAAGATTAGTCACGCTTTGTAAAAGCGCGCCGGTTAGTTACTTTAAATCTGTTATTTCTATTATTATTTCATACTTTTTAAAACACCCAAAACCCTCTCATGCATCCCTTCAGTATAATCCAAATGTGTTACCATACGTAGTTTTCCACCTCCCATTCCAATAATTTTGATGTTATTATCAGCAAGGTTTTGTACAAATGTAGTTTCATCTGCATCTTCATTTAACTCAAAAATAATGATATTGGTTTCAATAGGTTCAACCGTTTTTATCATGGGTAATTGACTTAAAACCTCTCCTATTTCTTTGGCTTTTTTATGGTCTTCTTTTAACCGTTCAATATTATTATCTAACGCATATAATCCTGCAGCTGCGAGATAACCAACTTGACGCATTCCGCCTCCAAATATTTTTCTGATTCTTATGGCGTGTTCCATAATAACTTCATCACCAATCAAAACCGAACCAATCGGGCAACCCAAGCCCTTACTTAAACACACCGAAATAGTATCGAAAATTTCGCCATATTGTTTTGCTGCTTCGTTTTTTGCAACCAAAGCATTCCAAATACGTGCGCCATCGAGATGATAACCTAAATTATGGTCATCACAAACTTCTCTGATTTTTAAGATTTCTTCAAAACCCCAACAAGCGCCTCCGCCTTTATTGGTTGTGTTTTCTACTGTAACAAGACTTGTTAACGGACTGTGATAAAAATCGGGTGGATTTATAGAATCTATAACCTGTTGTGCGGTAAACATACCTCGATTTCCGTCAATGAGTTTACAGGTTACACCACTATTAAAGGCAACTCCACCACCTTCGTAATTATAAACATGTGCATATTTATCGCAAATCAATAAATCTCCCGGATTTGTATGCAGCTTAATAGCTGCTTGATTTGCCATACTTCCGGTAGGAAAAAATAAAGCCTTTTCCTTTCCGAATAAATTAGCCAGACGTTCTTCGAGCACATTTACAGTTGGATCTTCTTTATAAACATCGTCACCAACTTGTGCACTCATCATAGCATCCAACATGCCTTGTGTTGGTTTTGTTACTGTATCGCTTCGTAAATCTATAATCATTTTAAAAAATTATTGAGATGAATAACTACATAAATCACTTCCTATTGGCGAACCATCAGGGATTTTTGGTGAAGCCTCAAGTTTAAATTCTTCAGGTTCTTTATTAAATTGTTTAATTAAACGCTTGTATTGATTTGCATAAACAGAATTATCCAAACTCTCATAAATAGATGTTATGGCTTTATTCGCAATTGCATTAACCTGAAAATAGGCAGCGTCATTTACGGCTAAATTCATAATATATTTTAGCACATTTATATTAATCATTTGCTGAACTTCGTTTAAATAATTATTTTTATATTTTTTGTTAAAAGATTGGTTAATAATTATTTGCAACACTTTATCTAAACTTAATTGACTATTATCTAAACTCTTTTGCTGCACCAATCTATTTGCTCGTTCTGGGTTTAATAACAATCTCAAGGCCATATCGCTTGCTGTAGAAGTAACACTTAAAGCATCAAAACCAACACCTGTTTTTCCTTTAAAAGACTCCCTGCTCCTGCCATAGGTGAAAGCTCTTGGTGGAAATAAATTTAATTTGCTTTTCGGAATTGCTAATACTTCAGCATCTATCGTTTTTAAAATCACATTAAGAGTTTCTCGTTGAGTATTTGCATCGACAGCTTTAGTAGTAAATTGTCCGTCACCTTTTACAGCATAGTTATAATCTAATCCACCAACTACTTTTACAGCAGCTTCAGTTTGGTAACGATGAAAGAAATACAATGGCACAAACACATCTTCTAAAACCGAATATGGTTCGTTTTTACGAATATTATCTTCTGAAAAATTTGAAATAGCTGTTGCTCTTACTCTTAAAATATCTTCTAAGCCTTCAGAAGCCGTTTTACCATTATCCCAAAGGTGAGCCAAAACGTGTGCGCCACCTTGCGGACGAGCATCACTATCGCTTATAAAACGTAAGCCATCTGTTCTTGCTTTATCAAGAATGTTGTTGAGTTCTGCTTTTTCATTTGTATTGCTATCAAATTCAGAATAACTATAAGCAACGGTTACTTTATCCCAAGCTCCTATTTTTGTATCGTAGGCATTACTCAAATCTATATTGTTTCCATTTACAGTTACCAATGGATGCGGGTAATCCATAACTGATGCTCTCCCATTTGTACTTGCAGCAAAATTATGTGCAAAACCTAAAGTATGACCAATTTCGTGAGCTCCTAACTGACGTAATCTTGCTAAAGCCATTTCGAGCATTGGCTGGTAATTATTGTCTCCTTCAGCAAATGGCTTATTCATTAACGCTTGGGCGATTAAAAAATCTTGCCTTACCCTTAAACTTCCTAAACTTACATGACCTTTAATAATTTCGCCAGTTCTTGGGTCAACCACACTTGCTCCATAACTCCAACCTCTGGTTGAACGATGAACCCATTGTATAACGTTATATCTGCAATCTAAAAGATCTGCACCTTCTGGTAACATTTTAACCTGAAAAGCATCTTTAAAACCAATGGCTTCATAGGCTTGATTCCACCAACGTGCTCCATCCAATAATGCAGAACGAATGGGTTCTGGAGTTCCTGGATCTAAATAATAAATAATAGGCTCTTTGGCTTCGCTTATCGTTGCTGAAGGGTCTTTTTTTTCTAATCGATGGCGAATAATATATCGTTTTCGTATCTGTTCATGCACAGGAGTAGCATAATCTAAATACGATGTTGCAATTGCTCCGCTGCGTACATCAAATACTCTTGGTTTATAGTTACCATCTGGAAGCTCAATAAAGGAATGATGTTGTACAACACTTACCAAAGAAGCTGTTGGAGTCACGCTTCTAATGTTTCTTCCTTTTGGGTCGCCTTTAAAAGTCAATAAGGCTTCGAACTCTACATTTTTAGGAAAAGCTTTGGTACGCTCTAAAGACAAAGCACTTTTACTTAAATCTAATTTATAAACGCCTTCTTTAGCATTTTTCAATCTGTTTACCACACCATGAGTGTCTTGTAATAATAAAGGAGTGAAATCAATTATGTATTTACCTTCTTTAAATTCCACAATTTTAAAACCAAACAATACCGATTTGGCAAAAGCCTGTTCTATACTCTTTCTTTCTAAAGCATTATCTGTAATTGCTCTATATTTTTGATTGGGCTGAACGAGTAAGAGTTTATTTCCGGCTTTCATAAATTTTACCAATCGTGTTGCACCAAGTTGCCCTCTGTCGAGTCCAATATCGTTAGAACCTATTCCGCTTGAAAGGGAACTTATATATAGAAACTCTTCATTAAGTTGTTTTACTTCAAGATAGATTTTGTCAGTAGCTTCTTCGTATTTAAAATTAAAATAGCCTGTATAATCTTTCAACTTCTTATCATTTAAAGTTTGAGAAAAAACAGTACTTATACTTAATAGTAAAACAAAAAATAGAATGGCTTTTTTCATAATAAAATTTTAGATTATAAAACTACATAAATTATTCAAAATATAAACTCTTTGTAGCTTGTAATGGGTAAATTTATGGTTATAATAGAAATTTTCAGATTTTATAAATTCCAAAAACAATCCTTAAACATCAAAGTAACTAATCAGTACTTAAAGTACGCTAAAGTTATAAGTACTTAAAGTTATTCAAATATGAAAAATCGAGAGCCGAGTATTTGATAAGCTCTAAAGTTTTATTTTAGTTGAAAATCATTCACTTCTGTCTACCGTCAGGCAAGGTTAGTGTACTCTAAATACTTTTAGCATTAGGCACTGAATAGTGACATTTTTTTGATATAAAGTTTGTGTTTGACATTGTTTGTTATTTGTGTTTTGAGATTTGGAATTTCAATTATCAAGCCTCTATATTTAAAATAAAGCCAAAATATATTGTCATTAGTTTTCTCTAAAGTATAATAATTCTATTTTTGCTAAAAGCAATACAGTTTATGACTACTACAGATCAAATTAAAGGTCTTATTGAGCGCCTTGGTGCGTTAAGGAGGTATCTTTGACATTGATGCCAAACTCATAGAAATACAAAACGAAGAAGAACAGACGTTTGACCCTGATTTCTGGAATGATTCTAAGGCTGCCGAAATGGTTATGAAATCCCTTCGGATAAAAAAAAAGTGGGTTGAGGATTTTAATACTATTAAATCGGAAACTGACGATTTAGAAGTCCTTTATGAGTTCTTCAAAGAAGGTGAATCTACTGCTGAAGAAATTGAAGAACAATTTCAAAAAACCACAATATTAATTGAAGATATAGAATTTAAAAACATGCTTTCGGATGAAGGTGATAGTTTAAGTGCTGTATTGCAAATTACTGCTGGAGCCGGAGGAACTGAAAGCTGCGATTGGGCTAAAATGTTATTGCGAATGTACTTGATGTATGCCGACAAAAATGACTATAAAGTTAGAGAACTCAACTATCAGGAAGGTGATACAGCAGGTATTAAAACAGTAACCATCGAGATTGAAGGCGATTATGCATTTGGATGGTTGAAAGGCGAAAATGGTGTACATCGCCTGGTGCGTATTTCTCCTTTCGATAGTAATGCAAAACGCCATACCAGCTTTGCTTCTGTATATGTTTATCCCCTTGTTGATGACACCATTGAAATAGAAATAAATCCTGCTGATATTGAAATTGTAACAGCACGCTCCAGTGGTGCTGGTGGACAAAATGTGAATAAGGTAGAAACCAAAGTCCAATTAACACATAAGCCATCTGGAATAAGGATTTCGTGTTCAGAAACCAGATCACAGCAAGATAATAGAACACGAGCTATGCAAATGCTAAAATCTCAACTCTATGAAATTGAGTTACAAAAACAATTAGCACAACGCGATGATATTGAAGCAAATAAAATGAAAATTGAATGGGGAAGCCAAATACGTAACTATGTTATGCATCCTTATAAATTAGTGAAAGATGTAAGAACTGCATACGAAACTGGTAATGTGGATGCTGTAATGGATGGCGATATTGAACCCTTTTTAAAAGCGTATTTAATGATGATGGGACAGAAAGAGAGTAAGTAGTAGGCAGTGTTCAGTATGAAAGATATAAATTCGTGTCCCAATAGCTATCTGGATCGTGGCAAAATGAATAAGACAAATAAATTTTAACTAAAAGAAATGATAAAAATATACCATAATAACAGATGTAGCAAATCACGTTCCGGATTAGACATTATAGAAAAATCAGGAAAACCTTATAAAGTAATTAAATATCTTGAAGACACACCATCTGTAAATGAGCTAAAAGAGATCATTGACCTTTTAGGTATTAATCCTATCCAACTGGTTAGAAAAAATGAAGCTATTTGGAAAGAAAATTTTAAGCATTTAGATTTTACAGAAGAAGAACTCATAAAAATCATGGCAAAATATCCTCAATTAATTGAGCGACCAATAGTTATTAATGGTAATAAAGCTGTTGTTGGCAGACCACCGGAAAGTATTCTTGATATTATCTAAAATATCACCTTATTTGTTTTAAATTCTTTTAACAGAACTTTAACCAAATGGCATTAAACCATAGAATACATTTGTGATCTAATTTGCTAAAATTAAACATGAATAAACTATTTTTAACCATCCTTTTTATAGGATTATTTTCAGTAACTATCTATGCTCAAAGACCTGAACAAAAAGAAGTTACTATAACTGGCAAAGTTATAGACAAAGACTCCAACCAACCTTTAGAATATGCCACAATTGCTTTTTTTAGTAAACAACTAAACAAAATGGTAACTGGTGGAATTACTGACGTCAAAGGAAATTTTAGTATTCCTGTACCTACTGGTATTTACGATATTTCTATAGAATACATTTCGTTTAAAACCCAAACTATTTCAAATAAACAAGTTTCTAAAAGCGAAAACATTGGTTCGTTTTCACTGGAAATTGATATGGAATCTTTAGACGAAATTGAAATTATAGCAGAACGAACTACAGTAGAAATAAGGCTCGATAAGAAAATTTATTATGTTGGTAAAGATCTTACTGTTAGAGGAGGAACTGTTAGCGACGTATTAGATAATGTACCCTCGGTTTCTGTGGATGTAGAAGGAAATGTCTCGTTAAGAGGAAATGATAACGTGCGTATACTTATTAATGGCAAACCGTCTGCATTAGTAGGCTTAAATTCTACAGATGCATTACGGCAACTTCCAGCTGAAGCTATTGAAAAGGTAGAAGTTATTACATCACCTTCAGCACGCTATGATGCTGAGGGCACCGCTGGAATTATAAATATTATTTTACGAAGAAGCAAACTACAAGGACTAAATGGAGCAATGACAGTAAATGTTGGACATCCAACTTCAGCTGGCATTTCTGCCAATATTAATTACCGAACTGGTGATTTGAATATATTTAATACTTCAGGTTATAGCTATAGAAAATCTCCAGGCAATTCTTTTTCTTCAACAAGACGTTTCAACAAAGTATATGATGACCAAGGAAATATTATTGCAGATAATCCCGATACTTTTATCGATGAAACTAGAGATTTTGACAGAATTAGAAAAGGGTTTACTACTAATTTGGGCTTAGAATGGTATATCAACAATTCGGCGTCATTAACAACTTCAATCGTTTATAGAAAAAGCGATAATGAAAATAACACCTCGAATTTCATTCAGCTATTTGACGAAAATAGAATTTTAACTGGTGAAAACAATCGTTTTAATCCCGAGTTACAAGACAGTAAAACCGTACAATATTCAGTTAATTTTGTTAAAGATTTTGAAACTAGCGGACATAAATTAACAGTTGAGTTTCAGGTAGAAGATAGTAATGAAAATGAAATATCTAATGTTCTTGTAGATGATTTATTATCAGAAAAAGTTTTTACTTTAGATGAACAATCACGTATTTTATTACAAACCGATTATGTATTACCAATTGGTGAAAACTCTCAGTTCGAATTGGGTTATCGTGGCAGTTTTAGAGATAAAACAACCGACTATATTGTAGAAATTTTAAATGAAGATACTAATGATTTTGAAGTTAGTACTGATTTATCTAATGTGTTAATTTATAAAGAAGATATAAATGCAGTTTATACTCAATATGGTAGTAAACTTAATAAATTTTCCTTTTTATTAGGATTACGATTAGAAAGCACAAGAATTACTATTGATCAACCTACAAGTGGAGATTATACTAAGAAAAAATATACCGAATTATTTCCTACTATAAACTTAAATTATGAGTTAAATGATAAAGAAAATTTTACATTAGGTTATAGCAGAAGGCTAAGACGACCACGATCGTATTTTCTTAACCCATTTCCATCAAGATCTAGTGTTACGAGCGTATTTAAAGGAAATCCAGACCTTGACCCAAGTTACTCTAACATCTTTGATTTGGGATACTTAAACCGTTTTGGCAAAATAACTTTAAGCACTTCAATATATTATCAACATGCTACAGATGTTATTAATTTTATAAGTTTTGCTACTGGAGAAACTGTACTAGTAAATGGTCAGGAAGTGTCAGTAATACAAAGATCGCCTATTAACTTATCTACAAATGATCGCTATGGATACGAATTGAATATTACATATAGCCCTAATAAAAAATGGCGTGTAAATGGAGATTTTAATTTCTACAATTCAATTACAAAAGGTGATTATAGAGGCGTAAATTTTGATTCTGAAAGTTTCAGTTGGAGAGCACGAATAAGCAACAAATATACCTTTCCCGGAAAAATTGATTGGCAAACGACACTATCTTATAGAGGGCCAAGAGAAAACTCTCAATCTAAAAGCAACGGTGTGTTTTCAGCTAACATGGCTTTTAGTAAAGATTTATTTAAAGAAAATGCATCAATAGCTTTTAATGTAAGCGATTTGTTTAATTCAAGAAAACGAAAAACCGAAACACTTACAAATACTTATGAAAGTTATAGTGAATTTCAGTGGAGAGAGCGTAGTTTTAATTTATCATTTACATATAGATTCAATCAGAAGAAAAAACGTACTAGAAACAGAGAAGATTTTAATGGTGGAGAAGAAATGGAATTTCAAGGATAAATATATAGAAAAGTAAAATAATAAAGGAAGCCAGTCGCTTCCTTTTTTTATACCTGTAAAATAATGTTTAATGCGTTAAAGCTTCACGTTTCGCTTTTCTCTCTGCTCTATATTCCTTAAACATTTCTAATAGATTACCTATTATCCAATACGGGACTACAAAAGTTAATAAGAAAATCATTAGCCAAAATCCTATAGCAAATATGGTGAGAAAAGCTAAAAATCCTAAATATTGATCAAAATCGAACATAATGCTGTCTATGTGTTAAAAGCTGGACAAAGATAAGACAAAGCTTTTTGTTTTACAATACCAAAGTTAAGATTTATTAACAAAACCCTGTAAATAAAGTTTCTAACAATTAAAAAAATAATCTTTTAAAATCGTAATTTTGTAAGAGTAATAAACGCATTCATAATGAGCTACAGAATAGAAAAAGACACAATGGGCGACGTTAAAGTCCCTGACGATAAACTTTGGGGAGCACAAACCGAACGTTCTCGACATAATTTTAAAATTGGTGCAACTGCTTCTATGCCATTAGAAATTATTTATGGCTTTGCATATCTTAAAAAAGCTGCTGCTTATACCAACTGCGAACTAAATGTCTTACCAATAGAAAAACGTAACCTTATATCACAAGTTTGTGATGAAATTTTAGATGGTAAGCACGATGACCAGTTTCCATTGGTAATTTGGCAAACGGGTTCAGGTACACAAAGTAATATGAATGTGAATGAAGTGATTGCCAACAGGGCGCATCAAATTGCTGGAAAGACAATTGGCGAAGGCGAGAAAACGATTCAACCTAATGACGATGTAAACAAATCGCAATCGTCTAACGATACGTTTCCAACAGGAATGCATATTGCAGCTTATAAAAAAATTATAGAAATTACAATTCCTGGAGTTGCTCAATTACGAGATACCTTAAAACAAAAATCAGAAGATTTTAAAGATTGTGTTAAAATTGGTCGTACACATTTAATGGATGCTACACCATTAACTCTTGGACAGGAATTTTCAGGATATGTCTCTCAATTAGATCATGGATTAACAGCTTTAGAAAACACATTACCTCATTTAGGCGAATTAGCACTTGGAGGAACAGCAGTTGGCACAGGACTTAACACACCAAAAGGATATGCCAAACGTGTTTCTGAATTTATTGCTGAGTTTACAGGCTTACCTTTTGTTTCAGCAAAAAATAAATTTGAAGCTCTTGCTGCCCACGATTCAATTGTAGAAACACATGGTGCTTTAAAACAATTAGCAGTTTCATTAAATAAAATAGCAAACGATATACGTATGATGGCTTCCGGACCAAGAAGTGGTATTGGAGAAATTAGTATTCCAGCCAACGAACCTGGAAGTTCTATTATGCCGGGAAAAGTGAATCCAACACAATGTGAAGCCTTAACAATGGTTTGTGCTCAAGTAATAGGTAATGATGTTGCTATTGCGGTTGGAGGTATGCAAGGACATTATGAGTTAAACGTTTTTAAGCCTATGATGGCTGCTAACATAATTCAATCTGCGCAACTCCTTGGCGATGCTTGTATGAGTTTTGATATTAATTGTGCTATAGGTATTGAACCAAATCATGAAGTAATTAAACAATTATTAAACAACTCATTAATGCTCGTAACTGCTTTAAATACAAAAATAGGCTATTATAAAGCTGCCGAAATTGCAAATACAGCACATAAAAATGGCACTACTTTAAAAGAAGAAGCCATTAATTTAGGTTATGTCACTGCTGAAGATTACGACAATTGGGTAAAACCTGAAAATATGGTTGGAGACTTATTATAAAAAGTATAACTTTGGTAACTAAATCTATTTAAAATAAAAACAACTTTACTTACCTTATTCACTCATTTTGTAATTATTTGCAGTTATTCGCAAACTAGCTCTTTTATTGTTCATGATATTGGATCCACTGGAACAAACCCATGGTTTATTGATTCGGGTCATTTAAATGCAGGTGATTACCCAGATATTGTTGTAGGAACTTCCACTGATGGAACCGTTGAAATATATATAAATAATGAAGATGGTACTTTTGCAGCACCAATAATCAAATCATTGTCGTATGTTTATGGAATTCATATTGCAGATTTAGATGGAATAAATGGTAATGATATTATAGCTTCTTCAGCTGGTGATGGTAAATTAGTTTGGTATGCAAATAATGGAGATGGCACTTTTGCAGATGGAGTAGATATTTTAACAGGTCTTTTAGATCCAGGTAATATTGTAACTGGAAAAATTGATGCTGGTGATACTATCGATATAGCATTAGTGGTTTATGACTATGACGGTGATACTGATCGAGTAATTTGGTTAGCAAATGATGGTTTACCTTGGACAGAACAAGATATTATTCCAGCTACTGCAGGTTTAGGTCCTGGAGATTTAGACATTGCAGATGTAGATGGTGATACTGATTTAGATATTGTTGTTGCTAACATTGATGCTGGAACTGTTGAATTATATTATAATAATTACAACCCGCTAACAGATAACAATCCAGTAAGTTTTACTGAATCTGCCGGTGGTGATATTTCAACAGGAAATAATTATTTATTTGATGTTTCTTTTGCTGATATTAATGACGATACATATTTAGATATTTTGATAGTAGACTTATTTTTTCTGAAATTGCCTACTATCAAAATAATGGATCAGGAACATTTACTTATCAATTAGTCAATAACACACATCCTAATCTATCTCAAGCATTTGGGGTTGATTTTAACAATGACTCATATGTTGATATCGTAGCTGTTGATGGGTTAAATCAAAACGATGATGTCTTTTGGTTCCAAAGTGACGATTCCGGTAACCTTGGTACTGAAACTTCTATTACCGACAACCAACTTCATAATAAAATCTATGGTTTTACAATAAATGACTTTGATTTTGATGGTGATTTAGATATTGCCACGATAGGATATCAAGATGGTAAATTAAAATGGATAGAAAATCAGTTAGATTTGCTCGGTATTGATGACAACTCTTTAGAAACAATGAGCATTTACCCCAACCCAACTACCGATAAGTTATATTTTAAAAGTACACTTAACGAAAATTTTAAAGTCTCTATTTTTGATATTTTAGGTAAAAAAGTTATAGAAAAGTCTTTGAATATTAATGAAGCATTAGATGTTACACAACTTCATACAGGAATATACATTATACGATTTGATGATTATAATAATACTTTCAAATTCGTGAAAGAATAAAATCTATTTAACTTAATTGCATAAAAAAAGCAGATGTTTAAACATCTGCTTTTTTGGTTGTTAGTTAGCTATTAATCGTTAGGGAAAAATTGTTATTATGTGCCAAATGTATTACAACTAACTATTTTATATCTTAACATATGTTAATATACAAGAAATTAATTCAGGTTTTTCCGTATTCTACTCAATTGTATAGGAGTAATACTTAAATAAGAAGCGATTTGATATTGAGGTATTAAATCGTCTATATTTGGAATTTGCGTTCTTAATTTTAAATATCGTTGCGTTGCATCTAAAGTCAAAAGCTCAAGATTACGCTTTTCATATCCAATAAAAACCTGTTCTAAAATTTTAGAATACACTAAACAAACACTTAAATCGGTTTTGCATAAATTCATCATTTCGGCATAATTAAACTCATAAACTTTACAATCGGTAAGTGTTTGATAAGTTAACATTGAAGGTTTTTTATTTATTAAAGCCGTAAATGATGCCACGAAACTAATAGGAGAGAAAATATTTTTATTGTATTCCTTACCATTTTCAGAATTAAAATACGCTCTCATTAAACCAGATACTAAAAGGTAATACTTTGTAGGTGTGTCGCCAGTTTTAGTAATAGTCGTATTTGTTTTTATTCGTTTAAATGTAGAAAGTTTATCAAGCTTATTAAAAGTCTCTTCAGATAAATCAACAAACGAATTTAAAAAAGCAAAATTAGGATTCATTACATCATATTTAGTCTTTTGAGGCAAAAAACTTTTACAAGTTAAGTTAATTAAAGAAAATTAGAATACTATAATTTTTTTATTTTTGACGTAACTAATTAATTTCAATAGTTTATTTTGCGCTCATGTCTATTTTAATTACAAACATTAAAGAATTATTACAAGTAAGAAATACTCCTATTTCTAAAGTTTCCGGAATACAAATGAAAGAGCTTCCTACTATTAAAAACGCTTACATTTTAATTGAAGATGATATCATTATTGCCTTTGGAAACATGAGTGATAGTACTGGCATTTCAACAGATAAAACTATCGATGCAAGAGGAAAACTAGTGCTTCCTACTTGGTGCGATTCTCATACTCATATTGTTTATGCAGGAAATCGTGAACAAGAATTTGTTGATCGTATAAACGGATTGAGTTATAAGGAAATTGCTAATCGCGGTGGAGGCATTTTAAATTCGGCTAAAATGCTTCAAAACACAAGTGAGGACGACCTTTACAAGCAATCTGTAAAACGTGTTAAAGAGGTTATGCAGCTCGGTACAGGAGCCATCGAAATTAAATCTGGCTATGGTTTAACTGTTGAAGCAGAACTCAAAATGCTTCGAGTTATTAAGCGCATTAAACAAGATTTTCCTATAAAAGTAAAGGCGACACTTTTAGCTGCTCATGCTATTCCTGATACTTTCAAAAATAACAAAGATGGTTTTATAGATTTAGTGATCAATGAAATGATTCCGAAAGTTGCAAAAGAACAATTAGCCGAATATATAGATGTGTTTTGTGAGAAGGGTTACTTTTCGATAGATGATACTGACAAAATTCTTTCAGCAGGAAAAAAACAGGGTTTCATTCCAAAAATTCATGTCAACCAATTTAATGCTTTTGGAGGTGTTGCACTAGGCGTAAAACACGATGCGCTTTCTGTAGATCATCTTGAAGAACTTAAAATAGAAGATATTGAAGCTTTAAAAAACAGTAATACAATGCCTGTTGCGCTTCCCTCCTGTTCTTATTTTTTAAGTATTCCTTATACGCCTGCGAGACAACTTATAGATTCAGGACTGCCTTTAGCTTTGGCAACCGACTTTAATCCGGGTTCTACACCAAGTGGAAATATGAATTTTGTTATTAGCACAGCTTGTATAAAAATGAAAATGACTCCTGCCGAAGCCATCAATGCAGCAACTATAAATGGTGCTTATGCTATGGGAATTAGTGATATGTACGGAAGTATTACTAAAGAAAAAAAGGCAAATCTTATTATTACAAAAGAAGTACCAAGTTATAATTATTTACCTTATGCCTTTGGTTATAACCATATTGATACTGTTATAATCAATGGAATATCTATATAAAAAAGCCCCAAGATAAATCTTGAGGCCAAATATAAATATGGTACAATTTTATTGTAAAGTAAACTCGGAAGTCGAAACCAAATTATTTTCGTCAAAAATATTGATTACATAACGACCTTTAGCAAATTTTCCATCACCTCTTGCGTCAATAAACTCACAAATATCTAAATTTTTAGACTCATAGTTAAATTTGCTTATTAAGCTGTAATTCAACACTTTTTCTTCAAACTGAATTTCTTGGTTCAATCCTAACACATTATTGTTTGGGTCCAATACTTGTACAAAAAACTCTTTATCACCAGATAATACTAAAACATTTTTAGTAACTGTAAAGCAAACTCTTATTTTATCTGTTCTACGCGCTCTTTCAGTAGGTATTAGTTTACCCGAACTACGTACAATAACACCAAAGCCTTTTAAACCTGCAGTCGATAATACAGCTGCATTTTCAACAATATCAGCTAATTCTGTGTTTTGAGCTAACAGAGAATCATTAAAAACTGTGCTTTCACTTAATTGTAATTGCGTACTATCCAAAACCGTTGCCAATAAAGCATTCTCAACTTTTAAAGAATCATTTTCAGCTAAAAGAGCATCCATTTCATCTTCTAATGCTAAAAATTTCGTTTTGTATCTCCACAAACTTCTAACATTATTATCAGACACTTTTAAAGAATCCATCAAGCCTTGAATACGATCTCTTGCCTCCACCAATTTTGCATTTGCCACTTCATTATCGCCAATAGCTATATCGTATTGTTCTGCCATATTATTTAAATCTTGCATTACAACAGCTTTTTCTTCCAAGAGCTGTTTTTCATTTGCTGCACTATCTGTATAAAGTGTGTAAGTATAAAATGCAGTGGCTACTAATAATAAGGCTAAAATACCTAAAATCACTTTTAAACTTCTAATGTTACTTTCAGATTTGTTTTCCATAATTGTAAATCGGGTTTTTGTTAAACGTTATTCTTTAATTAAAATTATTAATTGTTTATAATAAAATTTAAAGTTAATTAATTGAAATTTAACAGCTATTATTCATTAATAACTGAAACTTGCAATATATACGAGTAACATAAAAATTTAGACGTTGATTAGATATATTGAATTTAAAAGAATTTACATTCTGTTTATTTGAAACTTCAATATTTTACATTACCAACGCTATGTGATTTAAGTATATAAACCTTATTTTTGCTGAAAACCATAAACGATGCTAAAAGCTGGTGTACTTGGTGCTGGTCACCTCGGAAAAATTCATTTAAGACTTCTTAACCAATCTGAAAAATATGAGCTTGTGGGCTTTTATGATCCGGATGAAACCAATGCTAAAAAAGTAGAAACCGAATATGGATACAAGTATTTTAATTCAATTGAAACACTAATTGATGCTGTTGATATGGTGGATATCGTTACGCCAACCTTATCGCATTACGATTGTGCCAAACAAGCTATTGCTAAAGGAAAACATATTTTTTTAGAAAAGCCCATAACAAATACTGTTGAAGAAGCCGAAGAAATTAGAACTTTATTAGCTTCAAACAATGTAAAAGGACAAGTTGGGCATGTAGAGCGTTTTAACCCAGCATTTATTGCGGTTAAAGAAATGATTGATACACCAATGTTTATAGAAACACATCGTCTTGCAGAATTTAATCCGCGTGGTACAGATGTTCCTGTTGTGCTGGATTTAATGATTCATGACATAGACATTATATTAAGCGTAGTGAATTCCAAAGTGAAAAATATTTCGGCAAGTGGTGTTTCGGTAATTAGCGACACACCAGATATCGCAAATGCAAGAATAGAATTTGAAAATGGCTGTGTAGCTAATTTAACTGCAAGTAGAATTTCATTAAAGAATATGCGTAAAACGCGTTTCTTTCAAAAAGACGCTTATATTTCAGTTGACTTTTTAGAAAAAAAATGTGAAGTCGTAAAAATGCAAGATGCTCCTGAAACTCCAGGCGATTTCGATATGATTCTTCAAAATGCCGAAGGCGTAAAAAAACAAATCTATTTCGACAATCCGGAAATTTCAAAAAACAATGCTATTCTAGACGAATTAGAAACTTTTGCAGATGCTATAAATAACAATACAAAACCAATTGTAACACTACATGATGGCACCGAAGCCTTACGTGTTGCAACACAAATAATAAATTGTTTTTAATAAACTCTCCTGCAAGGTTTCTACTTGTCCACCGAAGATTTATCGAAGGAGGAATACTTTGTAGGTATAAGTAAAAAGAATGAGATACCTTTTTTAAAGGGAATAAATAAAAAACTAATAATTAACTAAAAAAGATTCCTTCCCGATAGCTATCGGGATTGGCAGGAAATAAATATGATAAACGTAGCAGTTATTGGAGCCGGAACCATGGGAAATGGTATTGCTCATACATTTGCTCAAAGCGGATTTAAAGTACAATTGATAGATGTAAGTGAAACTGCACTTAAAAAAGGTTTAGATGTTATCTCTAAAAATCTTGACCGAATGCTGTCTAAAGAAAAAATAACTCAAGAACAAAAAGAGGAAACCCTCGGCAACATAACGACATTTACTAATATTACCGAAGGTGTAGAATATGCAAGCCTTGTGATTGAAGCTACAACCGAAAATCTGGATTTAAAACTTAAAATTTTCAAGCAACTTGATAAAGACTGTCCAGACGATACAATTTTAGCCACAAATACATCTTCAATTTCCATTACACAAATAGCAGCTGTAACATCTCGCCCACAAATGGTAATAGGAATGCATTTTATGAATCCTGTTCCAATTATGAAGTTGGTCGAGATTATTCGTGGTTATAATACGAGCGATGAAGTTACTAGCCTGATTATAGAAATATCTAATACCCTTGGAAAGATTCCTGTAGAAGTAAAGGACTATCCTGGATTTGTTGCCAACCGCATTTTAATGCCAATGATTAATGAATCTATCGAAACACTATACACTGGTGTTGCTACTGTAAAAAACATTGATACTGTTATGAAACTCGGAATGGCACATCCTATGGGTCCATTACAGCTTGCCGATTTTATTGGATTAGACATCTGTTTATCAATCTTAAATGTCATGTACGACGGATTTAAAAACCCTAAATATTCGCCTTGTCCATTATTAGTAAACATGGTAGCAGCTGGAAAATTAGGCATCAAGTCTGGTGAAGGTTTTTATGATTATTCTGAAAGCAAAAGAGCTGAAAAAGTAGCGAAACAATTTTCATAACAATATTTTGGCTAAAGTAATTCCATTTAAAGCAGTTCGTCCAACTCGGGACAAAGTAAGTCTTGTGGCATCACGCTCATACCAAACCTATACACAAGCTGAACGCGAAGCACGATTAGATTATAATCCGTTTTCATTTTTACACATTGTAAATCCTGGCTACAAATACGATAAAGAGATAACTGGAAGTGAACGTTTTAATTTGGTTAGAAATAGGTATTTGGAATTTAAAGAAGATAAAATATTTATTCAGGACAAGGAAGCATCGTATTATATCTACAAAATTGTAAATCGAGAAGGACAAGTCTTTAATGGTATTATAGCAGCTACAAGTACTGAAGATTATGAAAATAATATCATAAAAAAACATGAAGACACTATAGAATATCGAGAAAGTATTTTTAAAGATTATTTAAAAACTGTTGGTTTTAATGCAGAACCTGTACTCCTTACCTATCCTGATAATCTTGAATTGGAAAAATTAATTTCAAACGCACAACAACAACGTGCCGAATTTGAATTTACGACCACATACCGAGATACACATTATTTATGGATTGTAAACCACCCTGAAACTATCGATAGCATTCAAAAAGCATTTGAATCTATAAGCACCATATATATTGCAGATGGTCATCATAGGTCTGCTTCCTCCTCTTTACTTTCGAAAGAGATGAAAACAGTAAATAATGAACGCTATAACTTTTTTATGAGCTATCTCATTCCAGAGTCTGATTTACGAATTTATGAATTCAATAGATTAATAAAAGGTTTGAATGGATTGAGTAAAGAAGAATTTTTGATGCAATTAGACAGTCGATATCGTATTGAAAACAGAGGTAAAGCACTTTATCAACCCACAAAAAAACATCATTTTAGTATGTATTTAGATGGTGAGTTTTATTCGTTGTTTTTACGAAAAAGTAATTATATCTTTAACAATGCTTTAGATGCTTTAGACACACAAATACTTTTTAAAACTATTTTAGAACCAATTTTAGGTATTTCAGATTTAAGAAATGACAACCGAATTGATTATTATTATAGCAAAAATGGATTACTAACTATTAAAAGAAAAATAGATGATGATGAATTTACCGTTGGTTTCGGTTTAGTACCAATATCTATTGATGAAATGAAAGCTATAGCAGATCAAGGTTTAACAATGCCTCCAAAAAGTACATTTATTGTACCCAAATTAAGAAGTGGCATCACTATTTATGAGTTTTAACAATGAATATTAAACAAAATTTAATCAATATTAAGTCTACACTTCCAGTTTCCATCACTTTAGTGGCTGTAAGTAAAACCAAAACCTTGCGTGAAATTATGGAGGCTTACAATGCAGGGCAACGTGTGTTTGGTGAAAACAAAATACAGGAAATGACAGATAAATATGAGCAATTGCCAAAAGATATTCAATGGCACATGATTGGTCATGTGCAGCGCAATAAAGTGAAGTATATGGCTCATTTTGTGAATTTAATTCATGGCGTTGATAGTTTTAAATTGCTTTCAGAAATCAATAAACAAGCACAAAAACACAATAGAATCATTAATTGCTTATTACAAATAAAAATTGCTTCAGAAGATTCTAAATTCGGAATGACTGGAAACAAAGCTTCAAGCATTTTACATTCTGAAGAATTTTCAGAATTAAAACATATAAAAGTTATAGGACTTATGGGAATGGCTACTTTTACAAACAATCAAAATCAGGTTAAGAAAGAGTTTTTACTATTAAAGAATACTTTTGAAGAATTAAAACAACTGAAGACTGCTCCCGATAACTATCGGGACTACCAACTGCATACTATTTCCATGGGAATGAGTGACGATTATTTATTAGCAATCGATTGTGGAAGCACTATGATTCGTGTCGGAAGTAGTATATTTGGAGCAAGAAATTATAGTTAACAGTATTCAGTGTTCAGTGTTTTCGCCTCCGTTTCACTTCGGACGGACAGGCAGTGTTCAGTGTTCAAAATATATGTTAGTAAATTCTTAGGAAAAGAAAATAACTCAACAACTCATAAACTCTACAACTCATTTACGCAATATTAGACATAGAAACCACAGGTGGAAAGTACAATGAAGAAGGTATCACCGAAATTGCAGTTTATAAATTTGATGGCCATAACATTACAGATCAATTTATAAGTTTGATAAATCCTGAAAAAGAAATTCAACCATTTGTTGTTAACCTGACTGGGATTAACAGTAATATGCTTCGAAATGCTCCAAAATTTTATGAAGTTGCAAAACGTATTATTGAAATTACTGAAAATTGTATTATAGTCGCTCATAATGCTCAATTTGACAATCGGATTTTAAAAACAGAATTTAAACGCCTAGGCTTTGAATATAAGCGTGAAACACTTTGTACAGTAGAACTTGCCAAAACCCTAATACCAGGCTTGTCGTCCTACAGTTTGGGAAAACTCACAAAATCTCTAGCTATCCCGGTAAGTAGTAGGCATCGTGCTGCTGGAGATGCAATGGCTACTGTAAAACTTTTTAAGTTATTACTTGCCAAAGATGTCACTAAAAAAGTTATTAAAGAGTCCATTAAATTAGAAACTAAATCACAGATTGAGCCAAGATTATCCGAAATAGTTGAGCAACTCCCATCTATTACTGGAGTGTATTACATACATAAAGCAGATGGGGAAATCATATATATTGGTAAGAGTAAGAATATTAAAAAACGTGTATATCAGCATTTTACGAGTACAAATATTAAATCTAAAAAAATACAATTACAAGTAGCAACAGTTACTTTTGAAGATACTGGAAGCGAACTCATAGCTTTATTAAAAGAAAGTGAAGAAATAAAACGTAACAAACCCATTTTTAATCGTGCCTTGAAGCGTAGCATTTTTTCTCATGGATTATACTGTTTCACTGATACAAATGGTTATATAAATTTAAAAATAAATCAGGTAAACGGAAAAGAAACACCTATAACTACATTTTCTAATTTTCAAAGTGCAAAAAGTTTTATAACCAGAATAACTGATGAACAGCAACTTTGTCAAAAACTAAATGGCTTATATAAAACTAAAAGGAACTGTTTTAATTACACCATAAAACAATGTTTTGGTGCTTGTATTAAAAAGGAAAGTCCTATTGATTATAATAAACGTGTCACTAAAATTATTGACAAACATAATTTCGCCAAGCATAGTATGGTTATTGTAGATCATGGCAGAGCCATTGATGAACGCAGTGCCATACTCATTGAAAATGGAGTTTATAAAGGTTTTGGGTTTTACAATCTCAATTACCAGATTAATAATATAGATGTGTTACAATCAATTATTACAGTTATGGAACACAATGGAGATACTCAACATATTATTCAAAGTTATTTAAGACGAAATAAAAAACTTAAAATTGTAAGATTATAATGAAAAAATACTTAATCCTACTTCTACTACAAATTGTTGTTATAAGAATATGCGCTCAAACAAATTTTAATTCTACTTCTTTTAAAGTTTCAATAGGTGATTTGGAAGCGACCAAATATCTGCAAGACTCTACTGCAAATGCTTTAGTAATCTATGAATATGGGAATAGCTATATTGATAAGAATTCTTTTCAACTTGTAACTAAAATAAAAAGAAAGATCAAAATTTTAAACAAAAAGGGAGCTGATAATGCCACTATAGAAGTATATTTATTTAATAGTGATAGTAAAAAAAGAAAAGAAAAGAAAAAAGAAAAGACATATTCGCTACTACCTACAACCTTGTTGAAGGTAATACTGTAAAAACTATGCTTAAAAAAAGTGAAATTTTTGAAGATATATATGATGAAAATTATACGATAATTAAATTTACACTACCAAATATTCAAGACGGTTCTATAATTACTTACAGTTATACTTTGGAATCTCCATTTATATATAATTTTAAAGACTGGATTTTTCAAGAAAGAATACCCAAATTGTATAGTCGATATGAAACTAGTATTCCAGAAAATTATGATTATAACATTAAACTCGTTGGTTCTTTAAAGTTATCCGAAAGAAAACATGAACTAAAACGCAATTGTCTTATTGCATTTAATGGATTTATAGCAAATTGTGTAAACTCAATATATGCAATGAAAGATATTCCTGCATTTATTGAAGAAGATTACATCACTACAAAAAATAATTATTTGTCAAAAATAAAGTATGAACTAAAGGTATATAAGGGATTTGACGGAGTGGTTAAAAGCTTTACCAAAACATGGAAAACAGTAGATAAAGAACTTAAAACTAACCAAAACATTGGAAAACAACTAAACAAACTATCGTTAACAAAAGACTTATTAGATAGTAATATTAGAAATGAAACTAATCAATTTAAAAAAGCTAAAGCAATCTATGAATTTATTCAAAACTCTTACACCTGGAATAATGAGTATAGTCTTTTTAAAGATGTTTCTATTAAAAACTTAATAAAAAATAAATCAGGTAAAGCTTCCGAAATAAATATTTTATTGCATAATCTTCTTAAAGAAAATGGTGTAAATGTAAATGCGGTTTTATTATCAACTCGAAAGAACGGATTACCAACCAAACTTCATCCAGTAATTGCAGATTTCAATTATTTAATAGTTGAAGCAAATATTAATGGAAAACTATATCTATTGGACGCAACTGATAAGTATTTAAGTTTTGGTGAAATCCCTTTTAAGTGTTTAAATGATTATGGAAGGTTATTAGATTTTAAAAATGGTAGTCGGTGGATTGATATTAAAATAAATAAATATTCCATAATCCAACAGCAAATAAATTTAACATTAGTAAAAGAAGGTGCAATTATTGGTAAAATAAATTCAAGATCTACAGGATATCATGCATTACTTGAAAGGAAAGCATATTTTTCAAATCCTACAAAATATTTAGAAGATTTTGAAAATGAATATGAATATATAGATGTCATCGAACATACTGTAAAAAGTAATAATAAAAATGATGATAAATTTCAAGAATATTTTGAAATTGAGATTAGTGACTTAAATATAATTGATGGTATTATATATTTTGACCCATTCATCTTTAAATTTTTTACAAAAAACCCATTTCAGTTACAACAAAGAACCTATCCTATTGATTTCGGATATAAAGATTCCTACTTATATTCTATTGAAATAGATTTAAATGGGTTATATGAAATTATAGAAACACCAAAAGACATGAATATGAAACTCCCAAATAATACAGGTGAGTTTATTTTTGCTACTAAAATTACAGGTGATAAATTGACTATATTTTTCAAAATTAATTTTAAGGAGTCTTCATATAGTGCTAAATATTATAGCTATATAAAAGAGTTTATGAGCAAAATTGTAGATGTTCAAACTAAAACGCTAATAGTTTTAAAAAAGAAATAACTAATCTTTTATTACTTTTGATTTTATGAATAACCAAAAATCACATAAAAACTGGAAAACAAAACTTCATGAAATTATTTATGAAGCAGACACACCAATTGGAAAATTGTTTGATGTAATTCTTCTTATCGTTATTATAGCAAGTATTGTTTTAGTGATGTTAGAAAGTGTAAGAAGTATTGACGAAAAGTATCACAGGTTTCTTAATATTTCAGAATGGATTATTACAATCTTGTTTAGTATTGAGTATATATGCAGGATAATAGCAGTAAAAAAACCGCTTAAATACATTACAAGTTTTTATGGTATTATAGATTTATTAGCTACATTACCAAAATACCTGTCTTTAATATTTGTAGGCTCTCATTCTTTAGTTGCTTTAAGAGCTTTACGATTAATGCGAATATTTCGTATTTTAAAATTAGTACAGTTTATTGGAGAATCTAATAACTTTATAGTTGCTTTAAAAGCAAGTAAAGCAAGAATTTTTGTTTTCCTCTCTTTCATACTAATCCTTTGTACCATATTAGGAACAATTATGTATTTAATTGAAGACGATTCCAGTGGTTTTACCAGTATTCCTGAAAGTGTTTATTGGGCAATTGTAACACTAACCACAGTTGGTTATGGTGATATTGCTCCTGTTACTCCTTTTGGGCAACTTATTGCATCCTTGGTTATGATTTTGGGTTATGCTATTATTGTAATACCAACAGGAATTATTACTTCAGAACTAGTTAAAGATAGCATGAAAAATGTTCAAACCAACACACAATCATGTCCAAATTGTTCTACTGGTAAGCATAGAGACAAAGCCGAGTTTTGTTATAAATGTGGACATCTATTAAATGAAGATTAAATACCTTATTTCAATAGTCGGCCCAACTGCCATTGGTAAAACTGCATTAAGCATTAAATTGGCAAAATATTTTAAGACCGAAATTATTTCGGCAGATTCACGTCAGTTCTACAAAGAAATGAAGATTGGTACTGCTGTTCCTTCTTCGGAAGAATTATCGCAAATAAAACATCATTTTATTCATCATAAATCTATAGAAGACAATTACAATGTTGGTGCTTTTGAAAAAGAGGTTATTCAACGTTTAGATTCACTATTTAAAACACATAATGTCGTTGTTATGGTTGGTGGCTCCGGACTTTATATAGATGCTGTTACTAAAGGACTTGATTATTTTCCTGAAATAGATGCTTCCGTCAGAGAAGGTTTGAACAAAAGACTTAAAACTGAAGGTTTACATTCTTTACAAAATCAACTAAAAGAATTGGATATAGACTCTTATAACAAAATCGCAATCGATAATCCACATCGTGTTATAAGAGCTTTAGAAATTTGCATAGGCACAGGAAAAACATATTCTTCATTCTTGAACAAAGAAAAAGTGAAACGAAATTTCAATGTAATTACAATTGGCTTAACAGCAGATAGAGAAACTATCTATAACAGAATTAATAAACGCGTCGATATACTGTTGCACAATGGTTTATTAAACGAAGTAAAAGGCTTAAAAACTAAACAGCATTTTAACGCCTTAAATACTGTTGGTTACAAAGAGTTGTTTAAACATTTAAATGGAGAATGGACTTTAGATCTTGCAATTTCTGAAACTAAAAAAAATACGCGACGTTTTGCCAAACGTCAACTCACCTGGTTTAAAAAAGATAAAAGTATTTTATGGTTTGACCACACAACGGATTCTACTACAATTATTGAGAAACTTAAAAATAAATTTAAAACATAATTAAAAATCTATATTTGTTGTGATATGATGAGTTGTAACACATTTCCCAAACAGTTAACTTAAAATTAGAAATAGTACTTCTATTAAAAATTCGTAATTTACTGAACACTAACAACCAATTAAATATAAAATTATGAAGATAAAATTGACATTATCATTGATTATAATTTTTGGAATTATAATCACAGGATGCAAACAACAAGAACAAAAAGTAGAAGTAGAAGAAGTTAAAATTGATTTAGTAAATGATGAGTTTCCAGAAGCAAAACAAGAAGTAATGGAAACCTTTGGTGCAATTGCACAAAGTATTAAAGATGGTGAGATAGATAAATTGGTAAAAGGGTTGTTGGGTGATACTCCAATAGAAGAAGATTTAAAAGAACTTTGTGATATTATCGGTGGTCGGCCAACAGGGT
>Ga0209554_1000451_pt1 | contig 35121 bp, 39 predicted proteins | sample MarorgKNORR_S2LV_5_FD_188221 | JGI IMG/M metagenome (GOLD analysis project Ga0209554, IMG submission 188221) | Marine microbial communities from the Southern Atlantic Ocean, analyzing organic carbon cycling - Bottom_A/KNORR_S2/LV (SPAdes) (version 2) | ecosystem: Environmental > Aquatic > Marine... | reverse complement strand
TTCACTGTCAAGTTGCAATTCAATCGCTATAAGCCCTTCGTCGTTCTCGCCTCCGGCGCATGACCCACCGTTGAGTCAGTCCCACCGGTAAGCGCCCGTTCAGTCAGTACCACCGGTTGAGAAGGACGAAGTCATTCTCAACTCCGGCGCATGACCCACCGTTGAGTCAGTCCCACCGATAAGCGTCGGCCGGCCATTACAGATCGAGACTCTCAGCGACTTCTTCAAGGGTAGACTCGGCTTGCTCCATATACGCTGCCCAGCTCTTCGGATTCCAGAACTCGAGCTTGTCGAGGGCCCCGATGACGACCATACGATCTTCGATTCCCGCCCTCTCGAGAAGCTTGCGCGGGATCGTGGCGCGTCCCTGCCGATCGAGGCGCACCTCCTTAGCCTGGGAGAGCGTCACCCGGTAGTACAGTCGAACCTTCTGGTCTGTCTGCGATAGCCCCATGATCTTTTCCACAATCGCGGCCCACGCGCGCTGGGGATGGGCGGTGAGACAGCCGTCGAGTCCGCGTGAGACTACCAGGGTGTCCCCGTCCTCTGGCTGTAGCTTCCTGCGCACCTCAGCCGGAATGAAGATCCGTCCCTTTGAGTCTACAGGGACATCGTACTCACCGAGAAATCGCGACATTTCCGATCCATGTCAGAGTGCGGTCCAGCCGCCCCTTATACACCTGTATACACCACTTCACACCCTTTTACACCACGAACATAGTATACTCCTAGCAATCGGGGGTGTCAAGCAAAAAAACCCCGCCACTGTCGGCGAAAATAAGACTGACTGTATCTACTTGTTATTTATAGACTAAGGATATAAAACGCGAGCGGGAGATGCTCGGATGTCCAAAACTGGGCAGGAAATTGGGCGCGGGTTTTCTTTCCGCTTCCGCCTCGTAGCCTAAACTCTCTCGAGGACACAGCGATTGATGCTCTCACCCCGCGCCAGGAATTTGTCCTCGTAGTTTGTCGTGACCCCGGTCCAGACGAGATCAGTCTCTCGCAATGAGTGACATCGGTCCAACACCTCCTGCATCGCCTGGAAGTAATCGTCGTGATCGGTCGCCAGCCAGAGCAACCCGCTAGGGCACAGAGTGCGGACGATCTCCGTCACGAACCCGTCGTTGAACAGTCGTCGCTTGTGGTGCCGCTTTTTTGGCCAGGGATCGGGGAAATAGAGGTGATAGGCCTGAACGGAGTCAGCTGGGACGAAGAATTCGACAAACTCTCGAGCATCGGCCCGAATTAGACGGACATTGTCGAGATTCCGCTTCACGCATCGCTCGTGGGCGATCCTCAGGTATTTGCCCGCCCACTCGACACCGAGATAGTTTACCGCAGGCTGTCGCTGCGCCGCGTCGATCAGATAGCGGCCTTTGCCGATTCCAAGCTCGACCTCAACGGGATTGGAATTGCCGAAGACACTAGCGCAGTCCACCATCGGGTCTGCCCGATCGCGCCCCTCCAGATCCAGGTACAGCTTGTCGGTGCTCGAGGCATCCATCTCAAAAAAAGGACGCTGACCGGGCGTGGCCGGCCAGCGTCAATGCACTACCGTCGTCGCCGATCGAAACGCCCCTATCCGGCGGCTTCGCTGTGAGAAGGCAGACCACAGAACTGGTCGTAGTCGATCAACTCCTCAATTGTGGGGGAGTCACCGCAGACTGGGCACTCGGCGTTGCGGCGCAGCCGGAGCTCGCGGAACTTCATCTCCATCGCATCGTAGAGGACCATGCGGCCCACGAGAGAAGATCCTTGCCCCAGGAGAAGCTTGACGACCTCGGTCGCCTGGATCAAACCCACGATGCCGGGCAGTACGCCGAGAACGCCACCTTCGGCGCAGCTGGGGACCTCGCCGGGGGGAGGCGGTTCCGGATACAGGCACCGATAACACGGCCCTCCCACTGCCGAATGATACACTGTTGCCTGTCCCTCGAATCGGAAAATACTCCCGTCCACCACGGGTTTTCCCAGAAGTACCGCAGCGTCGTTGACGAGGTACCGAGTGGGAAAATTATCACACCCATTGACGATTATCTCGTACTTGCCAAGGATATCCAACGCGTTGTCGGAAGTGAGCAACTCGTGGTATCCGTTGACGGTGATGCCCGGATTCAAATCGAGCAACCGCTCTCGGGCGGCTTCCACTTTCGGACGACCTATCACCGACTCTCCGAACAGAACCTGACGCTGCAGATTACTTCTGTCCACGACATCTGCATCGACAAGGCCGATGGTCCCGACACCCGCACCGGCAAGGTACAGCCCGATCGGACACCCGAGTCCGCCTGCGCCAACCAGGAGGACCTTCCCTTTCAGGAGCTGCTGCTGTCCCTTCTCCCCCACCTCGGGCAGAGTGATATGGCGCGAGTATCTCTGCAGGTCATCATCTGACAGCAGCCCATTTTGCTCAATCGCAAAGCCGGCGTCCTTCCAGCCCTTGAAGCCGCCGATCATCGAGCTCACTTTGGTGTATCCCATGGCCCCCAGATCTCTGGCGGCCAGAGCCGATCGATTTCCGCCAGCACAGTACAGGACGATGGAGGCATCCCTGTCCATGGTCACATCTTCCTCTACATTCATCTCGAGGAATCCCCGCGGAATGAGCTCGGCCCCCGGGATATAGCCGTCCAGGACCTCGTCTCGCTCCCGCACGTCAATCAGGTGCTGTGTCTCTCCCGCCTGTAGGTCCCGACTCACATCCCGAGGCGTGACCTCCACAATGCTATCCTTCACCTTCTGTAATAGTTGGCTCGAAGTCAGTGCCATAACAATAGTCTCCCCTCTCTATCTACTCTCTCTGCCACATTTCACACCTGTCCTCGTAGCCGGGTTGCCTCTGCAATAACCCGGTGGGCGGCCAGGTCCATCTCGCCTGCGGTATTGAAACGTCCCACGCCAAATCTGAGTGACCCGAAGGCGAGCGTATCGTCTCTACCGATCGCTCGCAACACGTGGGACGGCTCCGACGAACCCGATGTACACGCGGCTCCGGAGGAGAGTGCGATATCTCGCAGTGCGACCATGAGTGCGGCCCCGTCGATATCGTGCAGAGACACATTCAAGCATCCAGGCAGCCGGTATTCGACGTGTCCATTCAAGGAAACCTCCGTCTGCAAGCCGGCCAGAAGTCCCTCGTAAAGACGATCGCGCATGGCGCGCACTCGCTCTGCCTCACCGGCTTTCATCTCGGCGGCACAGGTCTCACAGGCTTTCCCAAGTCCGACGGCACCGGGCACGTTAACCGTTCCAGAGCGAAGGCCGCGCTCCTGTCCCCCTCCCTCGAGTTGGGGCGCCATCCGTACGCGGGGGTGTTTGCGGCGAGCGAACAGGGCGCCCTGTCCCTTGGGTCCATACATCTTGTGTGCCGAGATAGAGAGAAGATCGACGCCAAGGTCTTCCACGTCCAGAGGAATCTTGCCCGCGGCCTGGGCGGCGTCGCAGTGCCAGAGAACCTCCTTCTCTCGGGCTATGAGACCTATCGCTGCCAGCGGCTGCACGGTGCCGATCTCGTTGTTGGCCGCCATTATGGAAATGAGGACCGTCTCCTCGCCGATGGCGTCCCGCAGCTGATCGGGATCGATGCGCCCGTCGGTGTCCACGGGCAAATAGGTCAAGCGGACGCCTTTTTTTTCCAGGCTCCGGCAGCAGTCGAGGACGGCTCTGTGCTCGGTGACACACGTGACGACGTGACAGGGCCTGGCGCCGCGAAACTCGACAACCCCCTTGATGGCCAGATTGTTAGCCTCGGTCGCACCACTGGTGAAGATCACGTCCTGCGAAGAGGGCGCTCCGACGAGACGGGCCACCTGCTCCCTTGCCGTCTCCAGGGCCTCGGCCGCTACCAGTCCGAAGGCGTGGGTCTTGCTGGCCGCATTTCCGAAATGCTCGGAAAAAAACGGCAGCATGGCTTCCAGAACGCGTGGATCGACCGCCGAAGTTGCGAGGTTATCTAGGTAAACAGTTTCGGCTGACGTCTGATGGGATTCAGACGCTGAAGGATTCGCCGCAGCCGCAGGTAGTACGGGCATTTGGGTTTTCCACCTGGAATCCGGACCCCATCAACCCGTCGTCGTACCTGAGGATGACGCCGTTCAGATACAAGCTGCTCTTGGCATCGACGAAAACCCTGACTCCATTGGACTCGATGACCTGATCCATGTCCTCGGGCGCTTCCTCGAACTCGAGTTTGTACTGGAATCCGGAACAACCGCCGCCCATTACAGCCACGCGCAACCCAAACCCGGCATTTCCCTGCTGTTCCAACATCTCGGCGACCTTCGCAGCCGCTTCGTCACTTACAGTAACCATGATAAAAACCGACTCCCTTTTTCAAACGATCTACCGTAAATAAAAGTCCCACCTTACAAGCGCCCAGTCATTCTCGCCCCCGGCGCATGATCCACCGTTCAGTCACTGCCCCCGCTAGGCGCCGGCCGGCTCCGGGCGATAGATGGCGGTCTCCACCAAGGCGGGGACCTCGGCGTGACTACAATACATCTCGCAGTTGTGACAGTCGCGCTCGAACACCTTGATTGTACAACACAGACAGCTGTTCAACACCTCGAGCCCGCGGGCGTTCTTTTCCTTCATTTCCTGATAGTGGCTTATCTTCAGGTCGATTTCGGCCTGGTGCCCGACGAGGATCTCCGTCATGGCGCGAGCGAGATCGCCACCCGTTTCGACCCGGTGCTTGAGACTGAACAGCTCCCGGATGCGCTCCAGCTCTAATCCCAGGGCCTTGAGTCCCTGGATGATCTCCAAGCGGCGCTCCTGATCGTCGGAGTAGCGCCGGAACCCGCCATTCGTCCGCTCTTGGGGCTCGATCATTCCGAGCTCTTCGTAGTAGCGGATAGTCCGGGTCGAGACTCCCGACCTTACTGCGAGATCACCTATCTGCATCATTGTCGAGTATGACCAGTTTTACGGCGGAGAGTGTCCTGCCGGAAAGCAAGAGGAGCTTTAAGCACCGCGATGTTTTTCTCCGGGAACGCCGTCAGCCGGTAGAGAGTTCTCATCTGACCCCTAAGTTCCTATTTTTGTGAATATACTTATCCGCCTCTGGAGTGTCAACGAGGTGGTGCGTGCCACAACCGGGAGAGCGACCATCGAGAGAGTTGAGTCCACCATTCGGCAGGCGCTGGCGGGGGGGACCATGCCGGGAGCGACACTCGCCATCGGCGAGGGAAGTACCGACGCATTCTATATGGGAGCCTTCGGTTGGGCTGCCGTTCATCCACATCGTCGACCCATGGTTGGGAGCACCCTCTTTGACATCGCCTCCTTGACCAAGGTGCTGGCTACGGTACTGCTGGTGATGAAGCACACCGAACGGGGCCAACTCGACATCGACACGCCGTTGGGTGAGATCCTTCCATCGTATTACCCTCCGGATAAATCGAGGTTGACTATCCGACAGCTATTGACCCATACGGCCGGGCTGCCAGCGGAGGTCCGGCTCCGAGAGCAGCTGGCGCCCGAGCCCCAAGGCTCGCGGTTGGACAAAACCCGCGACTCGGTCATGAAGCGGATGCTGGCGTCGGCACCGGAATACGAACCGGGCACTGACGTCAGGTACAGCGACCAGGGGCCCATCCTGGTGGGAGACCTGCTCGAAAAACTCTCTGGCGAGAGCCTGGACCGTCTCTGCGAGCGGGAGCTGTACTCCGTGTCTGGGTTGGCCGACACCTTCTTCGTGCACCTGGACCATCCTCTTCCAAAGGCGCGGCGGCCACCTGAAAGTTTCGCGGCGACAGAAGACTGTCCGTGGCGAGAGCGGGTCGTGGTAGGCCAGGTCCACGACGAGAACGCCTACCTCCTGCGCGGAGTCGCAGGGCACGCCGGCCTCTTTTCCAATGCCGAAGACCTCAGCGTCCTGGCCCGGATGCTCCTGAATCCAGATACTGCTGGTGGGTACCTACGCGCTGACACGGTTCGCCACTTCACCCAGAGCCAGCTCAACCTGCCCGGTGCCCGAGCCGTGGGTTGGATGAAACCGGTTGAAGGAGGCCCGTTTGGCGACTTCTCCTCGCCGGCGGCCTTTGGCCACACCGGATTTACGGGGACGTCAATCTGGATTGACCCGGATAAGGACCTCTACGTCATCCTCCTCACGAACCGGGTCCATCCCAGTCGCCAGAATACAGAATTGCTCCGTTTTAGACCCCAGCTTCACAACACTATCGTAAAGGCCCTGGGCAAGGCCTGAGTTGCGTTGCCTTTATTTAGTTGCGCTGAGTGTGCAGCATGCAACTATTGCCGCACTCACGGCGTCTAACCACCGGTTTCGACCCGATACCTATCCACCCGATACCCGCTCACGATCTCGCAAATAAAGGTCCCCGCGATGCCGATTGGTCGCTTTTCGACGTATAAGAGCCCGCGTATGGCCGTACTTCTAATCCCTCTCCTCCTCCTCGCTCCCCGATGCGGTATGTCCACGACCCTGCAGCGATTCAGTCTGACACAGCTGACCGCCAACGCGACGCGGATCTTCGTGGGCCGGTGCCACTCCGCAAAGACAGAGATCGAAGCCGGACAAATCTACACTCACCTCGTTTTTGCTGTAGAGCAGATGGTCAAGGGCGATCCAGCTGATGAAGTCCACCTGCATCTTATGGGGGGGGAGGATCAAGGTGTTCGGCACACGATTATCGGTATGCCGACTTTTGCTCCGAAAGAGAGAGTTATCCTCTTCCTAACCGCCGAAGACAATCGTGGTCACGCCTGGCCGGTGGGTCTGGGACAGGGCAAGTTCAACATCGTGGCAGGTGCCGCCCGCGACGAACAGCCGCGCGTATTTCAGTCGCTTTCGAGCGGCGTCGAGTTTCTGACGCTGCTCGATCACAGCGCCGCCAAGCCGCCGGCCCCGGCGGTTCAGACTGACGGCTTGTATCTCAGCGAGTTCCTGTCGCGGGTACGGGAGCTGGCGAGCGCCGAGGGGACGCGGGCTACGCCGAATGCGCGCTGAAATTCAACTGATCCGCGTGTCCGCGCTGCTGGCAGTTGCGTTGCTTCTGCCATTCCCGCGAGCGGCCGAGGCTTTCCTGATACAGACTTTCGACACTCGATCTGGACCGGTCCAGCAGGTTTGGGGGAAGGACGCGGTCCCCTTCGTCATCCGGGCGGAGGGCTCAGACAATCTGGGTTCGAAGACGACGATCGCCATCCTGCGCGAGAGCTTCGGAGAATGGGAGGATGTTGCAACATCGAGATTGAAGTTCGTGGATCGGGGAGTCACCGAGCGTCTCGAGCCGAGTCGCAGTGACGGCAACAACCTGGTGATCTTCGACGAGACCGGCCGCTGGCTGTCGGCCCCGATAGGTACGGGAATCATTGCGGTTACGCGCATCAACTCCGACCCCTTCAGCGGGCGCATCCTCGACGCCGACATCATCTTCAACGGCCGCGATTTTACTTTCAACACCGAGGCGGGGCCATTCGGCGGCAGTAGTGTCAACCTGAAGGACGTGGCCGTGCACGAGATCGGCCACCTTCTGGGCCTCGACCACACTCCTCTGGAAGGACCGGTCGCCGTTCGCCCGACCATGAATCCCTTCTACAACTCCGACGGGCCGGGAGAGGCCAGTTCGCTGACCGCCGACGACCGGGCCGGCGTCAGCGTTATCTATCCCACCGCTTTCTTCCACATCCTCACCGGCGTCATCTCGGGAACCGTCAACTCGCGCGCCGGGACCCCGATATTCGGCGCTCATGTAACGGCGCAAAACATCGACACCGATGATATCTTCAGCACGGTGTCGGGCGCCTTTCCACGCCTGGGCGAGCGCGGCGATTTCCTGCTGCGGGGACTGTCGCCGGGAAGATACCGCCTCGGAATCGCGCCGATCGAAGGGCGCCTCAGCGCTGAAAATTTTGGCGGGATTTTCGAAGATTTCGACACCGGCTTCCCCGTCGAGTTCTTCGACAATGTCGACCGCATCGAGCTTTCTCGGTTGCTGATGGTTACGGCCGGTGCGACACTGAGCGGCATCGACTTCACTACCGGGCTCCAGCGCCCCGGATTCCCCTTCGTCAAGTCATTGGAAGATCTGGTCAATACGCCCGACACACGGGGGCCCTACGTCGTTCGCGTCAGGGCCGACGACGCCGCTCGGATGACCTTGTTCTTCGAGCGCGGCGACGGCGATTTTGCCGACAGGATCTCGATGCGCCAGGTCGGGGCGGACGCCTATGAAGCGAGCATTCCCGGCCAGGAAGCGGGTAATCTCATCCGTTACCGCATACAGGCCACCAGCTCACAGGGCCTGAGCGTTGAGATTCCCGGCCCCGATCAGTGGCTGACCTTCCGGATTCTTTCCCTGTCGGGTTCCCCGCTGACGTTTACCGCAGCCCGCGAAGACGACATCGTCAGCGTCTTCGACACCGGTACCAGACAAGAGGTGGCGCGCATTCCCGCCGGAAGCGAGCCCATCCAGATCATCAGCAGCCTGGATGGGCGCACCATTTTCGTCTCCAACCTCGCCTCGGGGGAGATCACCGTCATCGAGACCGCCACCTTCCAGGTGAGCGAGCGGTTACAGGTAGCAGGAGAGCCGCTGGACATGGCGCTGTCAGGCGATGGCGCAACGCTTTACATCTCCAACTCGGGAGCAGGCGTCATCACGGCCATCGACGTGGCCACTCTGCACGTGGCTGAGCTGCCCGTGCCACTGGGATTCGATCCGTTCGGTATGGCGGTGGCCGGAGCTACGCAGACCGTGTACGTCACCGACATCGACGGCGACGAAGTCCTCGCCATCGGACCCGAAGGCTCGATCATCGCCAGAATAGACGTACCCGGCCGACCTCGCTCCCTGGCGGTCAGTCCGGATGGCAGCAGGCTCTACGTCACCAGTTTTGCGCAGGGCGAGCTGACGGTGATCGACGTAGCGGCAAATCGCGTCGTCAACCGCATTGCTCTGCCCGTGAGCGGCGCCTTCGCGGTGGCGGTCAGCCCAGATGGCCGCAAGATTTACGTCACCGGCCACGACGACGGTGTCGTCGTCATCATTGACGCAGCGCGCGAAAGGGTGCTCGAGACCGTGCAGACCGGCACTCAACCGCGCGCCCTCGCATTTTCGCCGTCTGGTGACCTCGTCTTCGTAACCAGCGCCTCGTCCGGCGAGATCTACGTGCTGGACGCGGAGGAAAACGCGGTCCTCCAGATCTTCTCGGCGGGAAACGGGCCCCGAGGCATCGCAGTAATCGCCGCCCCGGACCAGCCGTCTCCCTTGACCGCCGTCGACGCCTCCCAGTTGCCTTTAGCTTTCGCCTTGGATCCGGCTTTCCCCAACCCCTTCAACGCCACCGCCCGGATCGCCTTCACCATTCCGGGGGACGCCGGCGTGGCAACTCTGGTCAGTCTCGCCGTTTACAACGTCTTGGGTCAGGTGGTCAGGACTCTGGTGCTGGACGAGAGAGCCCCAGGCGCGTACTCGGTGGCGTGGGATGGTCTCGGCGACAGCGGCAGAGACGTTGGCACCGGTGTGTATGTGGTGCAGCTGTCGACGCTTTTGGATCGGGGAAGCAGAAAGGTGCTGCTGTTGCGCTAGTGTGCTGTCCGACAGACAGGCGCCAGCACCGAGGGGGCCGGGATGGATCGGCATCCCGATGCAGCGTATTTGTTCGGACAGGACATTACACCAAGCGAAAACCTCAGTTGCTCAGTTGATGAAGCCGTCCACACTGAAGTAGCGGAACCCCGTATCGCACAGGACGGTGACCACGCATCTCCCCTTCCGGAGCTCGCCCGCTGCCTCGGCGGCCCGAACCATGCTCCGACCGATCCGGTCCTTCACACTTCCGGCCGGGTTTGCCGACTCCAGCTTGCCGAGGATGCGACACCCGACGGCACCGCGACTTTCACGAGCTCGATCAGGGGCGTTTCGCCTACCGTATCCAGAATTGAGTCCACGGTTCTCAGGGGTGTCTACTGTCGATCATCGGCCCCTTTAGCCTCATCTGACGGCCGCTTTTCTTCCTCCTCCCGACCTGGAGTGACCGCTTTACCCGCACTCGTACCAGGCAGCGAACGGGTAAAGACGGAGCCGGAGCTTTCGGCATCTCCCGTGTCGACCCTCAGCCCTCCGCCGGTGGTGTACAGATCCCGGTAGGTGGCCGGCAACAGCAGGATACTCAGCAGCGGATCGATCCGTGCGATCACGTCGTTGACGTCGCCCAGAAAACTGCGAGGCACGTAGACGACATCCTCGGTCTGCAGGCTTACGTTCTGCCTTAAGTCGCCCGAGATAATTCGGTTAAAATCCAGGCGGAACATGCTGGGCTGCCCATCGATAACGCGAATAACGCGGATATCGTCCCGCTGTGCGGCCGACGTGAACCCCCCCGCCCGGCTCAGGGCCTCCACAAGGCGGACACCCTCCGAAAACATGTATACTCCTGTAGACGCGACCTCTCCCAGTACAATCACCTTCCTGCTTCTCAGGGCCGTGCCGGGTACTATGATAATGTCTTGCCCCTGGAGCACGACATTGTGCGTTTTCTCACCGGTATTGAGGACCCGCTGAATGTCCAGGTGATAGGTCTTGCCACCCCGAACCAACCGCACGAGATCGAGCTGCGCATCCGGGGTGGTGCCGCCCGCCTCGAGAATCAGGTCCAACACCGTCGTCCGCTTCTTGAGAGGATAGCGCCCCTGACCGGATGCAATTGTCCCGCCCCCAGCGGCCTGGCTCGTCTCGATAGCGCCGAGAATGGAGACCGTCTGGCTGTGGAACTCGACCACCTCGATATCGACCTTGGGCTCGCGGAAAAACCTGGACAGCTCCACCGTCAGACTGCTGTCCAGTTCGACCACAGTCAAACCGGCAGCCTTCACGTTTTCTACCAGGGCAAAGGATATATTGCCGTCCGAACGCACCGGCACTGTTTCGGTCGTCACGGTCACGTCGCGAAGGCGAATCTCGATTCTGTCACCGGCACCCAACACATACGACGGCGACCCTCCCCTCATAGTGTAGGACTGAAGATTGGGATCGCTGGGTATGGCTTCCAGGGGAGGTAACTCGCCCAGGGCGGACGGTTCTATATACTCCACGCCTGGAATGGTCGCGCCACATCCCGCCATGGCGACCAGGGCACACACCAGCCGGAGCGGGATAGGCATTGCCGTATAGCGCATCGGATTCACTTGCCCTCGCTAGCGCCGGTGTCGGCGCACTCCGCCGATGAATTGTGCGCCCCCGCGCAGGCACAGCTGACCCAGCCGCAACCCGTAAGCCAGGGGAAACAGCGCTCTTGGCAAGGCGGGAAACACCTGGAGGAGCACGGCGGGTCGCGGGAAAATGAATTCGAGAAGAAAGGCGGCCCCCTTGATGCGCCCCCCGCAGTTGAAAACTCTCAGCACCTCTCCCCAGTCGCAGTAGGGTCTGTCGGCGCACATCTTCATCAGCAGCCACCGCTCCACTCGTCCCAGTCGAAAAGAGCGCAGATGTTCGACTGCTCGAACCGGCATCTTCCGATCCTGGAGCTGTGCCAGGCAGTTGAGTCCGTAGGCCAGCGCCCGGGAGAGACGATAGCGCCCGGCTTTCTGCTGCACCAGGTCCCAGTCGAGGTCCGCGCCCATGATAAAGTGAAGGTCAAGGAGCCAGTTGAGGCGGCTGAAGCTGTGCTTCATCCCATGGACGGCGGTGTAGAGAAGAGCGTCTTCCATACCCATGGCCTGCACGCTCACACCATCCACCACCGCCTCGCGGCAATCGCCCCAGACCTCCTTTGCGTCGAGCCATCCCGACCTCTTCCGGGCCCTGATGCGCCCGGAATTCAACAGATCGGTGTGCAGATCTACCACGGTGTACTTCCCTTCGAACAGATCGCTATGGCGCGGCGGACACTCGTATCCGCGCGACAACAACACCTCTCGTGCTGCCTGGGCGCTGCCCGCGTGGACGAGCAGATCGATGTCGTCCATGGGACGACAGCCAATATCTGGGTACATCGGCAGCAGGCATGCACCCGGCATGAGAAGAATATCCACACCCGCGCTCTCCATGTCGGCGAGAATTTCCGCCAGCTCGCGCAGGGCGAGGAAATTCTCGGCTGCTGTGCGCCTGTAGCACGCGCCCATGGCCAGATACTGGTCCTTCGGGAGGCATATTCCGAACGAGAGGCAGCGCTGGTAGAGCATGCCTGCGACGCCTTCTTGTGACGCCCTTTCGGCCAGTTCCGGCCAGCGACTTTCGCCCAATCCGGAAAAAACGCCCGCGTCCGCAACGGTGGCCCGAAACAGATCCTGGCTTAGCCCCCTCACTCACTCACTCTCCCTCCAGGAGCTCGGACCGGGCGAACCGCCTGAGGATGGCAGTGACATCACTCTCGGCGTCTTCCTGAGCCACGTCGTAGCGCGCGCGCACCTGAACCACGATCGTAGCCAGACTACTGCCCTGCTGGCAGGACTCCCACACCAGGGACGCGCTTGCATTGAGGTGGTGAACCTTCGTACTGACACTGTCGTATACCAGGCCTCCGTCCACCAGTTTTCGGTAAAGAACATCCTCCCTCGCCTGGTAAAGGCGTGCATGGGTATCGTCAGCTACGGTCCCCACTACTCGATATCTCCCCTCATACTGGCCAGCATGCGCATATCGCTGAGCTCGTCTCGGGCCACCTGGAGTCGCTGTTCGAGATCGGCCCGCCGATCGGAGACGCCCCCGATGGCCTCGTTTGCCGCCTGCATCTGTGCCGCTAGCTCGGTGATGAGAGTGCGGCTCATGCGCTGATACAGATCTGCGTCCCTCGACAGGAGAATCTCGAAGACCCTGTATGGAATGTGAAGCGCCAGACCTGCCTCCAGGCTGCTGATCTCCTCAGTGGAGGGCATGCCGGTCACCGTCGAGATGTCCCCAATCGACGCCACCGGCTCGATCTTGCTTTCCTCACCATCCCGGCGAACCATGAGAGTCCCCTTTAGAAGATATACAACCCCGCGGGAGCGTCGCCCGGTTGACAAAGGACATCGTCGGCTGCGAAAGGGCGGGGCCTGGCCGCTTTCAGCATGAGCTGCAGATAACTCGCTGAACACTTGCTGAGCAGGGGTATCTGCTGGAGCCGTGTTACCAGAGCTTTCTGCTGGCCCTTCTCGGTAATCGAGCTCCTGTTTTCCATCTTCACACTTCCCGCTTGCGTTTCGCCGGTCGGATAGAGGCCGCTATGGCTGCCCAGTCAGCTGATGAGAAACTCCTCGAGCGGTTGCACCCAACGACAGCACACTAGTGCTAAGCGATTGTATTGCCAGTATGTTCCATCAAATATAATGACCTCTTCCACGGGTGACAAACTATAATATCTGGGCATATCGCTCTTATCCGCTGAGGAACAGCTCCAAGTCAGCTGCGATTTGCCTGAAGCGGCGCTCTACCTCGACACCTGCTGCCTTCCCCTCCAAGAGGCTGCTGATGTGCAGGGGCAGGACCTCCTTCATATAGCGGCGCTCAATCGCCTCCTGCGCTTCCATGGGCGGCGTCGGTATGCGCAAACCCCGGATTTCAGAGAAATTGATGTTTGGCGTGCCAACACCGTTGATCACACTGCGAATTTGGTCCCACCCTGGCAGGGACCGGAAGAAAAACCAGGCAAAAAAGGGATTCAGATCGGTTAGGCGTATGAGGTCGACGAAGCAGCCGACATTCGCCGCCTCCGTCTCCAAATACACGGCCATGCGGTTGCGCCCGATAGCTCCCGCACCCGATCTGGGAAGCAGCAGGTCGCCGCTGGCAACTCGGCTGCGCGCCGGATCGTGAATGCTTCCGGGACTGACTCGGAGTATCGCTTCCCTGGTGAGACCCGTCTCCGTGAAATCTCCCTGCCGGATAACCCGGACTCCGCCAGGTAGATGCTGGGGACGACTCCCGGTAATGATGGGGCCATAGGTGAGATGCTGGATAAAATCGCCCAGCCGCGCCAACGGGAAGCGACGGCAGCGCCTCGACAGGCTCCGCATCCCGCGCCAGAACTCGACATCCCATCGGCTCCCCAGCAAGCGCTTCGCTGGCATCGAAAAGCAGATGCCGCCAGACCGGCGCGGGCGGGCAGCCGCTCTGTTGACCTCTTTGAGCCCTTGGGTGACCTCTTCGAGCAACTGGGCGAAATACTCGGGCAGATCTTGGGGAGCTCGCCCCCTGCCACCGACCAGCATCACCTGATCATCCGCCGCCCCACCCTTCTTCCTGAGGGCGAGAATACCAGTCGTCGCTCTCAGGCGCCGCTGTTGGAAGACCTGGTCCGGAAGGGCGACAACGGCGACGACGGTCGCGGACTCCAGGACCCAGTCCCTGGCCGCCTGAGCCCTCAAGTTGGCCAGGAACCCGTCCGGCATAACGAACAGCACCAGCCCCCCCGGCTTGGCCAGCTGAAGCGCCCTTTCCAGAAAGAGCTGTTCCATCGCCGCGGATTCCAAGCTTATCGATCGCTGTCCGAGCCATCGCCCATCGGTATCTGCCGCGAACAGATCCAATCCACCCGCCTGAGGCCTGCGAGCCCGGCTTCTGGCCCGGGCCTGTTTGGCCCGGACAATACCAAACTCCCCTCCGCGGATCTGCTGCGCCTCCAGTTTGGCGAGCTCTACCGGCGGCAGGACCGCAGAGGCCCGGCCGAACGGCGGATTTCCGATGACCAGGTCGAAGCTGTCGGGGTTTACCCCCTGGAATTCACCCCGCAGACCGTCGCCGTGGTATATCCGGGCCCCCTGGGCATGCGGTCGCAGCTCAGGATCGATCTCCACGCCAAAGATCTGCTCTGATGTCGCGAAGCCTCCCTCCAGGCCCGAGCGCAGCAGAACGCCATCCCCGGCTGAAGGATCGATGACCCTCAGTGTCCCTGAATCCCGCCCGAATCCCAGCTCGCGTGCCAGCTGCCACATGAAGTCAGCCACCACCACAGGGGTGAAGAACTGAGCCAGATAGGATCTTTCGCCTCGCGGCGCTCTGTGTGCCCCGGCACTCACGACTGATCCCCCCGCCTCACACTTTCACTTATCGAACTGCATAAGTCTATGTCTTTCATATCGCTGCTACACAACAATTTAACACCTATATGTTGAAAATGGCATGAGTTGTGCAAGGCAGTGAGACCGGCAGGAAACGGGGACATGGGGCACCGAGAATTGCCTGCTTCGTTTCCGAGCTGGGTATATCCATTCACCTGTAGAAGGGAGGACAGCATGTCTGAACTGAGAATGCCGGCCATCAACCAGGTTTCGCTTGCCGGACGCCTGGTCCAGGATCCGGAATTCCGCCTTGTAGAGAACGGCGTCGCCCGCTTGAACGGACGCATCGCCGTCAATCGTTCGTATCGAGATCGCGAGGGCGAATGGCAGGAGACCTCCTCGTTCTTCAACGTCGTAATCTGGCGGAAGCTGGCTGAGTACTGCGCTGACCGCGTTCACAGAGGAACGCCGGTAATCGTCTCCGGGCGACTTCACAGTCACAGCTGGAAGGACGAGGAAAACAACCCTCACACCATCGTCGAAATCCAGGTGCAGAGTCTACAGGTGCTTGAAAAATCGGGAGATATGGCCGCACCCGGACTCTTGGAGGAGGAAGAGAGGGAAGAGGAAGAGGAGCTGGCAGTGGCGTGAAACGGCCTCGCGCAATCCGCGTCACACGGGTGGCCTGGGCCACGGGGGGAGCACGGATTGCGCGAGTCTCGGCTGAGCCGGGGACCGCTGGCGTCGTTGACGAGATCCTTGGATGTCTCTACCTTTGCAGATCCGCAAGGCAGAAAGCCGACTTGAGGTGTCAGCCTTGGAACCTTTCCGGTTCACCGAGGTTTTGGCGTTTATGGCGTGGGCGAAAAGCAAGGCGTTCCTGGAAAAACTGCAGCTATGCAGTATCGTCCAGTACCTTATCTGTCTCGGCGGCTATGCCATCCCCCCCGTCAGAGACCTCTTCGAGGAGTTTCAGAAGGCCGCTCAATTCAAGGTCGTAGAGATATTGGGCTTCACCTTCTTCTCTCTCTTCATCGCCTCTACGGTTCTTCTCAGGTTGGAAGAAGGAGAGCCAGACTCGACCGCCTCCTCTACGTCCGAGGCCAGTTTGCCATAGGCCGTCGCCCGACATTGCAGTGGGGCAGTAGCTCAGTTGGGAGAGCGCGGGCTTTGCAAGCCTGAGGTCGTCGGTTCGATCCCGATCTGCTCCACCATAATCATAAGTTGGTATCATCAGTTGGCGTCATCCCGCTGGTCGTTTCGGGTGGGCGATGCCCCGCGGGGAACAGCATCAGTTGCTCCCGGTCAGCGCCCTCCCCCTCCACCGACCACTGTCACACTCTGAGGCCCCTCGGCTTCTTGCGGTTTACGATAGCCTTGAGAAGGAAGGGCACTGTGTCCCCGGCGGGTTTCAAACGCACACTCAGTAGAAGTAGAGCAGAGCCACACTTACCCCGACCCACAGAACCATGGTAATCTGGAGGGGCCGATCTTCCCAGATCACCATGGTCGGGCTGTCGCCACCTTCGTAGTGGTGGACGATGTACAGATACCTGAGTATCCCATACAGAACAAACGGAATCGTCCACTGCATGGGAGGCCGCGAATCTCCCTGTCCGGGTTCGCCGACGCCCATCGCGTACAGGGCGTAGCATATGATGGTTGCCGAAGTCAGGACCGATATGACCTGATCGAGATATGCCAGATTGTACTCTTCCAGGATCGCCCGATGTTCTGCGGCACTGCCGTGGAGTTTTACCAGTTCCTGGCGGCGCTTTACCGTAGCCAGGAACAGAGCCAGGGTAAAGATGCAGAGGATAAACCATTCGGAGATACGCACCTCTATGATGAGCGCACCCCCAAGGGCCCGCAACAGGAACCCGGATGCCACGATGAGAACATCGATGAGAACGACTCGCTTGAGCCGATAGGAGTAGGCGAGGTTCGTCGCGGCGTACGCAGATGCTACGAAAAAAAATGATGTGCCAAGCTCGTAGGCGGCACCGAGTGCCGCTGCCAGTAACAGCGAGCCCGCCAGGATGGCTTGGGGCACCGGAAGGGCCCCGGAGGCGACAGGTCGCTTCGATTTTCGGGGGTGACGCCGATCGCCTTCCACGTCGAAGACGTCGTTGAACAGATAGATGGCGCCGCTCAACAGACAGAAGCAGCCCAGCCCCGCCAGGCTGGCCCGTACCTGAGCCCAGTCGAAAAGATGCTCGGAGAACACCAGGGCCGCCAGAACAAAGAGATTCTTTACCCACTGGCGAGGACGCGTCGAAAGGAGGACCTGGAATAGCATTGACACAGTCGGGAACTAGTGCATCGCGGCGTAAGTGCGGGGTTAATGCGGGCGTCGAGGCACCCGACGGGCAAGGCGCTCGAGCGAGGCGGGCGCCTCGTCCCCCGAATTTGGCAAGTTACTTCTGCGACAGCACACTAGAAGCTTGTCTCCGGGTCATCATAGGGTCTGTCCCCACCCATCTGCTTGGCCTGATCCAGGGCCCCGTCGAGTCGAAGCAGAAACTCTACGACCACATCCTTGACTTTGACATCTGTCCCTGCAGGCGAGGGAACTCGGCTTACGACGCCCAGACTGAGTGTTATGGGCACCCGCGTACCGGCGCACTCGAACTGTCGGTTTAATATCTTCGCCCGCAGCGTGAGGCTGCGCTTCTTAGTCAGTTGGAGATCGGCCCCGGGCACGATGAGGATAAAGTTAGCGCCGTCGAGATGAACGAGCTTCTCTTCACCTTCCACACTTTCGGTGAGAAACCCGCTGACTCCCTTGACCAGATCGTCACCACCCCGCCGCCCATATTTACTGTTGTACTCGCCCAGCTCGTCGGGTGCCATCATGACGCAGCCCAATGGCCGGCCATCTTCGTCTGACTTGGTGATGGCCTGAGGCAACAGGGCGGTGGTGAAGAAAACCTTGTTGGGCAGACCGGTCAGCGAATCGGTCCCCGCGATGCGCATCCAGCGGCGGTTACTGACCCGAAGCTTCTTGTTCTCCTCTTTCAGGCGGGTGATCTCGATCTCGAGATCGCCATCGTGGGACCGTCCCGGATCGCCCTCCATCTCAGTCTGGTCGAATCACCTGCCATATCACACTCGCTTCGTCGTGCTCACCGGCCACCTGACGACATGGTTGCCCCGCCCTCTGCAGGGAGCCGCAGCCTCATGAACTTCGCATAATCGGAACGATCCCGCAACAATCACAGAATTATGAGATGCCCATAAACGACGGTGCATGATGCTGACAGGGCTGCCAGCTGATCGAGAAGCCGCCTGACACTATCGTGCTCCGTAGTTATATTTCTGTCCGAGAGAGAGACCGGCGAATCGTTCACGCATCCTCCGCGATAACTGAGACCGCTTCCTCATGATCTTGCCATTTCTGACAATAGGGGCCGTGGTTCTGGCCATTGTCCTGTTCGGACTGCACCGCATTCACCGGCGGCGGTCCCGCATCCAGCTACGGCTGTTGGCCGGACGCAGTCGTCTGCTGGCTGAAGAACTCTCCAATCGATCGGGTGAACTGGAGACTGGTTTCGGAGAGTTTGACTCAGCCTGCGCCGTTGCAAGGGACTCTCTGGACCTGCTGCAAGTATCCATTCTCGACCGCCAGGCCCAGCTGCAGAACTACGAAGACCTCGCTTCTCTGCAGCGACACAAACTCTCGGTCGTAGAGTATGCGCTACAACATCCGCCAGCTCCGGAGGAGGATCAACCGGTCTCGACAGGTCAGGTGGCCACACAACTGCCCAGGGCGCAGATCGAGCAGTCCCTCCTCGACAAGATCGACGGAGCCCGAGAAGAGTAGGAGAAATAAGTGAAGGGATACGCTTATAGCGCGTAAAAGAAAAGACCCGGCCAAGGCCCAGTCGGATCTGGAGGACTTGGCGGGTATTGAGGAAGGTGATTCTCGAAGGTCCCGATCAGACCTCCATGATATCCACCTCTTTCTGGGCTATGGTTTCGTCAGTCTTCTCAACGTAGTCATCGGTCAACTTCTGAATCTTTTCCTGCGCCTGGCGCCCTTCATCCTCGGAGATTTCGCCATCTTTCTTGGCGTCGGCCACCAGATCCAATCCGTCCCTGCGCGCGTGACGCACCGCGACTCTGCCTTCTTCGGCGCGGTGTCGCCCAACCTTGACCAGTTCAAAACGCCGCTCCTCTGTCAGATCTGGAATTGGCAACCGGATTAGGGTACCGTCGTTCGATGGATTCAGTCCCAGAGCGGCATCAGACCGAATCGCCTTCTCGATCTCGGGGATCAGGCTCTGCTCATAGGGCTTGACAGTGAGTAAGCGCGGTTCGGGCACGCTGACGCTGGCCAGCTGATTGAGCGGAGTCGGAGTTCCGTAGTATTCGATTCGGATGCCATCGAGCAGAGATGCCGTGGCGCGGCCCGTTCTCAGTCCGGCCAGGTCTCGTCGGAGAACTTCGAGTGCCTTCTCCATCTGCCGTCGGATATCTTCGAGTATCTCCTCTAACATGAGTCCTCCCGTAAGGGATTCGCCGATGTCTCCCCTCCGCCTTAGTTCAGTCCCGCTCCCCCAGACGAAAACAGGAGAATCTGCTGATTGAGATTTTCTCGCCGATCTTGGCGGTGAGTTCGGTCACCAAAGCCTCGATAGACCGGTCCGGGTCCTTTACAAACGCCTGCTCCATAAGGCAGGTTTCCTGGAAGAACTTCTCCAAACGCCCGGTTATGATCTTTTCGGCGATGTGCTCGGGCTTTCCTTCGTTCTTCGCCTGCTCCAGGTAAATGGCGCGCTCGTGCTCCACCAGTTGGGGATCCAAAGACTCCCGATTGACCGCGCGTGGCTGTTCGGCGGCGATATGCATGGCCACATCCTTCGCAAACTGCTGAAATTCATCGGTTCGCGCGACGAAATCCGTTTCACAGTTGACCTCGACCAGAACGCCGAGCCGGCTGCCCGGATGGATGTAGGAGGTGATCAGTCCCTCGAGCGCATCACGACCGGAACGTTTCTCTACCGCCGCCATGCCCTGGCTGCGGAGGTAATCGACAGCCTGATCAAGGTCGCCGCCCGTCTCCTTGAGCGCCTTTTTGCAGTCCATCATCCCGATTCCCGTACGATCCCTGAGCTCCCTCACCATTGACGCGGATATTTCAGCCATTTCTCATCTTTCTTGTACCTGTAATTGAAAATTCTGCTATTGCCGTGTCCGATAACAGGCGTTGGCGTCGACGGGCGAACGCCCGTCCTCAGGCTGCCTCGCCACCACCCCCCTCAGTCTTGGCCGCTTCGGCCGCCTCACTGTCCCTGTCTCGCTGTGCGGCCTCCTGCTCCTCTGCTGCTTTTCCCTCGATGACAGCGTCCGCGACCAGGTGGGTGATCAACTCGATAGAGCGGATGGCGTCATCGTTGCCGGGGATCGGGTAGGTCACCAGATCCGGGTCGCAGTTGGTATCTACGATAGCCACGGACGGGACCCCCAACTTACGCGCCTCCGACATGGCCAAGTGCTCCTTCTTGATGTCGACTATATAGATCAGACCAGGAAGGGCGCCCATCTTGCGAATGCCGCCCAGGGTCTTTCCCATGCGTAGCCGCTCCTTCTCGATCAGCAGCACTTCCTTTTTCTTGAGCTTCTCATAGGTTCCATCGGCGGCGATGCGATCCAAGTGGTCGAGATGCCGTATGTTCTGTCGAATCGTCTGCCAGTTTGTCAGCATGCCACCCAGCCAGCGCTGGGTGACGTGGAACATGCCACAGCGCTCGGATTCCTGGAGTATCACCTCTACAGCCTGCTTCTTCGTCCCCACGAACAGGATGGCCTTCCCCGCTCTGGCGGTCTTGGTTACAACTTTGAGAGAGGCTTCTATCCGGTGCACCGTCTTTTGCAGATCGATGATGTGGATGCCATTCCTCTGCGTGAATATGAAGGGACCCATCTTGGGATTCCATCTTCGGGTCTGATGGCCAAAATGCGTTCCTGCCTCCAACAGCTCTCGGACATTCACTTCTGGCATGGGGATTACGCTCCTCAATTCAGGTGGTTGAAGACGGCCGATTCAGACCGCCATGACCTCCGCCTCTCGCCTATGTACACAGAATTCCCACAGGTTTTCCTGTGGGAACACCACCGTGCCGATCGAAAGGCGTGCTAGAGTGGCGAGCCGCGAATCTCCCTTACTCCTCATCGGAATAATGACTCATCCTGGGAGAAACTGACTCACCCTGGGAGAAATGCGCCGGCATTTCTCCAAGAGACCGCGTTAGCGGTCTCCATTACCTCTTGGAGAACTGGAAGCGCTTGCGAGCGCCCGCCAGCCCGTACTTCTTTCTCTCCTTTTCGCGTGCATCTCTGGTCAGGAAGCCCGATTTCTTCAGGACCGCTCGCAGTGTCGGATCGTACTGCAAGAGGGCCCGGGCGATTCCCAGACACGCGGCGCCGGCCTGGCCCTGCAGGCCGCCGCCCCGACAGCTGATGGTGATATCGAAGCTGTTGCGAGATTCGGTCAACTCCAGCGGCTGGACCATCGTCATTTCAAGAGCATCGCGACGGAGATACTCCTGGACCGAGCGTCCATTCATCTGTATGGCGCCGCTCCCCGCCTGCATGCGAACTCGGGCGACGGAGGTCTTTCTGCGACCGGTGGCCGCGTACATTCCATCAGGCATATCCTGTGTTTACTCCCTTTTCCGAAGGTCCGACCTCAGATATCCAGAGGTTGAGCCTAGATGTCCAGAGGTTGAGGCTGTTGGGCACTGTGACGGTGATCGGGCCCGGCGTATACTTTCAATTTCCTGAACATCTGTCGCCCCAGGATATTGTGCGGCAACATCCCGCGAACGGCCTTCTGCAGCACCCTCTCGGGATGTTCGGCCAACAAACGCTTGACCGACGTGGAGCGAATGCCACCCGGGTAGCCCGTGTGTCGATAGTAGACTTTCTGCTCCGCCTTGCGCCCGGTAAGTCGCACCTTGTCGGCATTGACGACAATTACGTGATCGCCCATGTCCATGTGGGGACTGTAAGTGGGCTTGTGTTTTCCCCTGAGGACGTTGACGATCTCCGAGGCCAGCCGTCCGAGTACCTTGCCCTCGGCGTCCACCACCAACCACTTTCTATCGATGTCCCCAGCCCGGGGTGTATAGGTTTTGTTGTCCAAAAGTCCTCCGCTTGACGAGTCGCCAAGTGTATGGTGCGCAGTTTTATGCGCAGGTTTTTATTGAAGGCCTAAAGCTAAGTCCTGGCTTGGGCACTGTCAATAACTGACACGAGATCGTCAGCTGCGGCGAGATCGCAACCAATAGCGGAAACCGAGGGCCATACCACCCAGAGCCAGCAGACTCAAGGCCACAAGGTTGTATTGTCGCAGGAGCTGCACCACGGCGCCCCAGTTCTCACCCACCGACATGCCGGCGTACATGAGGGCCCCGTTCCACAGCCCCATGCTGACCAGTGCCAGCAGGATGACACGCCGCCAATCCATCCGGCCGATACCAGCTGACAGGGCGATGACGGAACGGATTCCACTCAAGAATCGATTGGCGAAGATCAGCCAGAGCCCGTAGCGAGACAGCCAGGCCTCTGCCTTGACGAGAGCGGCGGCGGGAAACAGACGCGCTGCGCGGCCCTCCATCAACGCCCGCCCGCCGGTCCGCCCCACGAGATAGACGACGGCAAATCCACCGGTTCCCCCGGCACAGGTAACGGCGTAGACCGGCAGCCAATCGAGAACCCCCCTCCCCACCAAGTAGGCGCTGAAAACGACGACTGCGTCTCCGGGAACTGGGGGAATGACGTTCTCGACGAAAGCACTTACAAGTAGGAAAGCGTAGGCCCAGAACGGGTCCCACGCTTCAATTTCGGCGACCGCGCTGCCGGCAAATCCCTCCAGAAACTCCATAACCGCCTGGCCTAAAGGTCAACGAGAGCGACGGCCTGCGCGGCGATCCCCTCTTCGCGACCGACGAATCCCAGCCCCTCCGTCGTCGTCGCCTTCAACGAGATGCGCTCGGAAGGTAGATGCAGAACGCGCGACATGGCGTCAGACATGGCCCCCAGATAAGGGGCCAACCGGGGACTCTGGGCGACGATCACGGCATCCACATTCAGCACCTCCACTCCCCGCTTCGACAGCATCTCCCCCACACTCTCGAGGAGGATCAGACTGGAGATGTCCTTGTAGGCGGGATCCGAGTCGGGAAACTGTCGGCCAATGTCCCCCAGACCCGTCGCCCCCAGGAGGGCATCGATGATGGCATGGGTCAGCACGTCGGCGTCGGAGTGGCCTTCCAGTCCGCGTGGGTGATCGACGTGAATGCCACCCAGAACCAGGTCTCGCCCCGACTGCAATCGGTGCACATCATACCCCTGACCGACTCGCCTGCGGTCTCTGGACTTCTCGGTCTCGCCACTTTTGCTCATGCGCCACTCCGCCTCCGCCAGATCCTCGACGGTGGTCACTTTGAAGTTCTTATGTTCCCCCACAACGATCTGAACTGGCTTGCCCAGACGTTCGATCAACCCCGCTTCATCGGTCGCGCCCTCTCCCGGCGTGAGCCTGGAATACGCCTCTTGGAGCAACTCTCGTCGGAATGCCTGCGGGGTCTGGGCACACCACATCCGGCTCCTTGGAAGCGTCCGCACCACGACCTTCTCCTCCACTTCCTTGATGGTGTCGATCGCGGGCACAGCCGCGATAGCTGCATCGTAGCGTACCGCAGCCGCGATTACCCGGTGGATCAAGGCCGCCGAAACGAAGGGCCGCGCCGCGTCGTGCACGACGATGATCTCATCTGCCTCACCGGTGGCCTGCAGTCCAGCAAGCACGGACTCGAAGCGCTCGGCGCCGCCATCCACAACCTGACGAACCTTGGCGAACCCCTCCTCTCCTCCCAGCACCTGCTCTCGACAAAGAGCTCGATCTTCGGGGTGAATTACGAGAATGATCCCCTGCACCACCGGGCAGCCCTCGAACAGGTTCAGAGTATGCCACAGCAGGGGCTTCCCCTGAAGCGGGCGGTACTGCTTGGGCAACTCGCCCCCAACGCGCCTCCCGCGGCCCGCTGCGGGAATGATGGCAACCACATTTGGATCGGGCATGGGCAATAGCGGTGGCCTCAGGGCCCGGAGCCTTGGAAGATTCGCGGGACGTGGCCCCGGCTCGATGTGATCATTGAATCAGCATGGCATCGCCGTAGCTGTAGAAGCGATACCCTCTCTCCACGGCAATCTTGTAGGTGTCCATGATAGCGGGACGACCGGCAAAGGCCGCCACCAACAACAACAGGCTCGAACAGGGCAGGTGGAAATTCGTCACCAACGCATCCACGGCTTCGAATCGGTGTGGAGGCAGGATGACTTTGTCCGTCCAGCCGCTGCCTGGTCGGATCCGCGCCTCGGGGTCAACCGCCGTCTCGAGGGCGCGGACGACAGTCGTGCCCACAGCTACAATTCTACCTCCGGCGCGGCGGCGGGCCCGCAGCTCAGCCGCGGCGCCATCACTGATGCAGTAGTACTCCGCCTCGACCGTGTGCTGACGAGGGTCGGCCACCCTTACCGGTTCGAAAGTGCCGGGACCCACATGGAGGAGGATGGGGACGACGGCCACTCCGTGATCCCTTATCCGCCGCAGGAGAGGATCGGTAAAGTGGAGCCCGGCCGTGGGCGCGGCAACAGCTCCGGCCTGCCGGGCGAAGACGGTTTGATATCTCTCCTTGTCAGCCTCCTCCGGGGGGCGCCGGATGTACGGAGGCAGCGGCACCTCCCCCTCTGCTTCGAGCAGACGCTGAATGCTGAGGCCATCGCTTTCACCGCAACCCGCGGCCCGGAAATCGCCCTCAGACCCCCGAACGACCTCAGACCCCCGAACGAGTCGGATTAGGATTCTACCCCTTCCCAGCACCTGTTCGACTCTGAGGCGCCAGCCACTCTCAAGGGCGAGCTCTGTATCAGGCCTCAACCGGTGCGCGGGGCGTGCCAGGGCCAGCCAACGGTCGCCCTCGGGACGAATCAGCAGCAGCTCCACTTTGCCGCCGGTCTCCGACTTGCTGCTTTTCAGACGCGCAGGCAGAACCCGGGTCTCATTGACGACCAGAGCGTCTTCGGGTCTGAGAAATTCGACGATATCACGGAAGAGCAGATGCTGTCTGGATGCCTCAGCCCGGTCGTAGACCAACAGCCGGGATCCATCGCGATCCGGGGCCGGATACTGAGCGATCTGATCCTGGGGAAGCTGAAAATCAAAATCGGCGATGTCCATGTAGAACGGGAAAACCTACCTGCACACGCGCAGCGCGTCAAGGAAGTAGATCCCGCGTCCGCGCGGCCGGTGGCGGCGAATCAAAACGCGGCAAGGGCCACCCGTCAGTGTGACGAGGGCCGCACGGGCGGCTACAGCAGGGAGAGGACCTGGAGAGAGCCGACGTTTGCCTGCACGAGCATGGCGTTGCCGCTCTGCAACAGGACCTGATGTCGGGACAGTTCGGACACCTCCAGGGCCACGTCGGCGTCCCTGATCGTCGCCTCCGATGCCTGGATGCCCTGGAACTCTGCCTCGGAAAAGCTGATCGAGAATGACAGCCGGTTCTGACTCGTACCGAGGGAAGCGCGTGAGCTCGCCACAGTTTCTATCGCCCTGTCGATGCTGGTCATGGCCCTTCGAGCATCGTCAATGCTGCCCACTGAGACCTCTCCGAGATTCAGCGACTCTCCACTCACCCGCAGATCGGGGATACCCACCTCGATCCGATCGACGACCTTCGCCGACGGGCCCACCTGAAAAACACCCCCCTTGGAGCCTTCCACAATGACGGTGGCACCATTGAGGTCTCCGTCGGTGTAGCTGCCGTCTGCCCCTGCCGCGCCTGGGCCCGCCAGCGTTACCTGGATGCCTAGATGGTCGAAATTGGCGATTGTGGTCGTGCCGGTCGCTACAGCCCCTCCATCGAGAATGGTCCCGGTGTTCACAAGGTCTGCGAAATCACCCCGTTTCCCAAAGTCAACTGGCTGTCATCGGCGCTGTCCAAAAAGGTGAAGGAACCCGTCTCAGTGGCCGATAACTCGATACGGGTAACCCCAGTCGTCGAGCTCGAGGTAAGCGCAGTTGAAGCAGCGGAAACCCGATTGCCGAAACCGACCAGCAGTGCCTGGCTGTTGTAGGTGGTCCCCCTGGCGATACGGTCGATTTCGGCTACCAGTTGGCCGAATTCGGTTGAAATCGCTTCGCGGTTGGTGGAACTCACCGTTGAGGTGGCCGACTGGATGGCCAGGCCCTTCATGCGCCCAAGGATATTGTTGACCTGCTGCAGCGATCCCTCCGCCACCTGCAGCAGGTCTGAGCCTTGCTGTGCGTTCCGAACGTTCTGGCCAAGACGCACCAACTCGCTCCGCATCCCTTCCGAGACCACCAGCCCCGAGGCATCGTCGGATGCACCGTTTACCCTCAGACCCGACGCCAGTCGGGCCATGCCTCGATTGACGGCAATCAAGTTGCGCCCCACCGATCGCTGGGCGTTTATGGCGGCGATATTGTTGTTGATTCTCATTGCCATTTTCAGTGGCCTCCTTGCTTCCCCCTCAAGACCCGAACTCCTTTCCGGGCCTCAAAACCATCTGCTTTTTGATGGGTCCCGCGCCTTTGCGGTCTCCACCCGTTCAGTGTATCGGCCGACTCTGGCCCCTACTTTAGTCGTGCTGCGACGAATTTCTCAAGGCTTCACTCACCGGGTCGATAACTACAACATGATACTAAGTTAGTGTAAATTATAGCAAGTCCCAGGGACCTCGAGCCGAGGCCTGCCGTCGGGAAGTCCGGTTCGGCAGAAGCGGGACAGACGCACCAGTGCAGCGGGTGAAAGTCCGTTGTACCAGAACAAGGAGGTTCTGGCAATGCCTGTTCGCATCAACAGCAACGTGGCTTTCAGCCGCGCCATCTCCGACTTCAACAGAGTCGACCGGGACACCCAGATCCACCGAGCCAGGCTGGCTTCCGGTCTGCGTCTGAACAGCGGGCGCGACGGCGGCGCCGCTCTCTCCATGTCAGATGGTATGCGAGCCGAGATAAGCGGCCTCGCTCAGGGTGCCCGCAATACCGAGACCGCAATCGACCTGCTTCGAGTTGCTGAGGGAGGAATGAGCGAGATCAGCAACGTCCTGATCCGCCTTGCGGGAAATTGCCACCGAAGCCACCACGAGCACGCTCAACGACAGCAATCGGATTGCCCTCGACGACGAGTTCAACCAACTCAATGACTTCATCGACCGCTCCGCCAAGCTGGTCAGCTACAACGACCAGAGCCTGCTGGCGGGATTTGGCAACAAGGTCAGCGAAAGCTCCTCGGCGCTTGCCGAAAGCTCGAACACGGGTGTCCGCCGCGTAACTCTGTCAGCGGCGAGCGCCGGGACCTACACCTTCGCCGATGACGCAGGCGACGGATCTCTGACTCTCAGCAACGGTGAGGTCTCTCAGACCCTGTCACTTGACACGCTGCTGGACGAAGGCAAGGTGGCCGACGGCACGACCCTTGTCGCCAACTTCGACCGAGTGGGCATCCGGGTCTTCCTCGACGGCATCGGCGCGGGTGGGGTAGCCGGTAGCTATCGGGATGGAGACCTGGACGGAAGGTCTATTGTCATAGAAGACGCATCCGGTGGCGTGTTTCAACTTGGCGGTGATGCTGTCGGAGCCGATCGCCTCGAATACGACCTGAGCGACATGACCTCTCAAGGTACGGTAGTCGACATAGCCGATATCAGCATTCTCACCCAGAGCTCGGCCCGAGACGCTCTGGCCAGGATCGACGGGGCTGTCGCTCGCGTTGCACGCGAGCGCGGAGCCGTGGGTGCAATCGTTAATCGCCTGGAACACACCCTCAATGTCACCACCACCTCCATCGAAGGAATCGCCGCCTCCGAGGCGGCCCTGCGCGACGCCGATATTGCCCTGGAGGTGTCCGCGCTCGCCCGCAACGAAATCCTGGCGGGGTTGAGCCGCAGCGTCATGACTCAGGCGAGGGTATCGACCAACATCGTCATGTCTCTCCTCACCCAGTAGCCGTGGCCCCCGGCAACCACTCGAATCCGTAGCCTGCCGAGCCCGTCCCCGCTGCTCCGCTCGGATCGGGGAGGATGCGATACACGCTGATGGCCCCGCCGCGGGCGGGCAGGGAGACACCCGCCGAGAATTCAGCAACCTTGACCGCCCCACCCGACTGCGGCGAAAGCAGGCTCTCATAGTAGCGGATATTGGTGCTGTACCGGTAATGGGCGGCCGTCCCAGGCGGGGGCGGATCGGCCTTCATATATCGCTGAAATACCGCATCGGGAAGGACGAGGTACTGCACCCCCATTTTCCGTAGTTGACTGAGGCTGCGCCATCCGCGACTGAACACCCTCCGCGTCTCCGGATCAGCGAGATCGATCTTATCCCGATAGGGGCTCCGGCACGAGCGGCTGCTGGCGCCAGACCTCCAGATTCACCAGTCGGTAAGCCGGCCGGGTCGACCAGCTCCGCCTCAAGGCAGCCAGGGCCGGGCTGTTGCCGCGGAAATAGCTCGTCAACCCGTCCCGCGTCGTCTCCAGATCCAGCGTCGGACAGTAGGGCAGCCAGGTCATGGCCAGCGTCGATCCTCCGGGGACGTTGGCGTTGATCCAGTCGGCCGCCATCGACCTTGTGTCCCTCAGGGCTAAATAGTGATCGGATGCCGCTATTCGCCAGGCGCTGGGCACGGCACAGGCGCTGATGAGGAGCAGAAGAAGCGCTGTGCGAAGGGACTCTCGGGGTTTTCCGGCCTTGGCGGAGGAGGCCGCCCTCAGAAGGCCGACACCGCTATCGACGTCTTCTGCCATTCTATCCACCAAACGCGCCGCGGTCAGGGCAAGAATCGGATAGAAATGAAGCAGGTAATGCAGGCTCTGCCGGGTCCACGATCCGATGTAGATGAAGCTCGGGATCCAAGCGGCCAGGACGATGAGGTCCAGGGGGTGACGGCGCCCAAACGCCCACCCCAGCGACAACACCATGAGAACGCCCAGCATCCATTCCGATTCGATCAAGCCACGGACCACCCACCACCATGGCGTCGCCTGGGAAAGTGTGAAGCTCAGGCTCGAAACCTGATACCGAGCAACTCCCAGATACTGGTCGCGGGCGAGTATGAGGTAGGGAGATGCGACCACGACCGACGCCCCTGCAACCGTCACGGCGGCGATCATCTTCGGGTCCAGGAGAGTTCGCGCTGGCGGAAACCTCCCCTCCCCTCTCCGTCTCAACAGATGTGCCGCTACGAGTCCGAAAGCGGTAAATGCACCATTGTATTTGGTGGCGACGACGAGGCCGGCACACACGCCCGCCAGGAGGTAGCTGCGCCACGAGCCCTTGAGATACACCTGAAAAGAAAGATAAAAGCAGAGCGTGGCGAGGAAGGCCATGGTGCTGTCGGGCAGAGCGAAGTGTGCCTGCCGCACCGCCACCACCGAAACGGCAGCGAAGAATGCGCCCATACAGGCGGTTCGAGCCGTTGAGACCTGACGCCCCAGGAGGTAGACGAGGAGCACCGACAGCGTGCTGGCGGCAGCGCTGATCGACCTGCCCACCAGGGCGGACCAAGCCGGATCGGTATAGGAGGTGAGGAGGAGACGGTCCAGCAGGCCGTTGGTCCCCTCGCCCACCAGTCCGGTGAGGCCGCTAGATGCCGCCGGCCACGAGATAGGAATAGAACGCCGGGTAGGTGAATTCGGTCGGACGCAGCGTTCCCTCGCGAAAAAAGTTCCAGATGCTCGCCGCCACCCCGATCTCGTCTACGTGGCCGTAGAAGTCGGGGTAACCCTGACCCATTCCCCAGATGCGGAGTCCCAACGCCGTGGCCAGGCAAGCGACCAGAAGTGCCCGCGCTTCCCATTCGCGAAGATCCCTCATCCGTCGCCGCGGCTATGCCGGAAAATCGTCCAGAGGATCTTGTAACCCGCGCGGACACTCCCCAAGAGAGTACCGGTGATCTTGGATTCGCCGATGCGCTTCCGGTAGCGGACGGGCACCTCGGTAATGCGCAGCCCCTGTCGCGCCGCCTTGACCTGCATCTCCACCGTCCAGCCGAAATTCCGATCTACCATGTGCAGCCTCGTCAGCGATGAGAGGCGCACGGCTCGAAAAGGGCCGAGATCGGTGTACTGCACGCCGAAGAGACGCCGGATCAGCCAGGTGGCAAGCGCGTTTCCCAGCCGCGCCTGAGGAAGCAGCGCTCCCGCTTCTCTCTTCCCGAGCACGCGGGATCCAATAACGAGATCCGAGACGCCGCGGGCGATGGGGTCGACCAGGGTGTTCATCTCTGAGGGGAAGTCGCTGTAGTCTCCGTCGAGAAATACGACGATGGAGACGCCCTCTGGCAGTTCGGCCATCCCGGTGAGACACGCCTGGCCATAGCCGCGCCGCGGTTCGGCGACAACGGTGGCCCCACACTCCCGGGCGCGCTGGGCGGTGCGGTCGGTGGAGCCATTGTCGACGACGATAACGGCGGCCGACAGCTCTTCCGGGATATCACCCAGCACCCGGACGATGGCATCCTCCTCGTCAAGGGCGGGGATGATGACGGCTACAGTTGGATCGGCACCCGGCATCCAGGCTGTCCATTCACCAGGTTAGCCTGCGTCTTTGACAGGATGGCCAGGGGCGATACGGTGTATTACAAATGGGTTTCGAGCCAGGAGAGGATGGTATCCACCGCCTGCTGGCTCTGCAGCAGGTTGAGGCCGTGGGCCTGAGTCTGGTAGATGGCCAGACTCTTGGGATCACTGGTGAGCGAGGCCAGACCGTTGGCAAATGCGGCGTAACTCAGCGACTGGTTGTCTGGACCAGGCAAGGCGTCATCGGCACCCACCAGATACAGCATGGTATGGGGCGCGAACGGATCCAGGCCATCGCCAACAAGCAGTGGCTCAAGGCCTGGCTGTGCCCATAGACCTGGCGACAGGGCGACCCCAGCCCGAAGCTCTGAGGGAAAGGCGCCCATACTCACGTACGCCACATTGCCGCCGACCCCGTTTCCGACCACGGCCACGCGCCCGATGTCAACGGTGGGCTGGGTCCTGAGCCAGGTCAGCGCCGCCCTCACCTCGAGGTGCATGTCGCCGAGATCTTCGATAGTCAACACCGCCGCCGGCCGGCCGTCATTGGGCAGGGGCGTACTGCCGTGGCCGCGCAGATCGATAGCGAGAAGCTGGAAATCGCTCTCCAGGAGGCGTTGGAAGAAGTCGGAGAACAGCCACTCGGCGCCGCTCGACCCGATGTCGTGCACGAGTATGACCGCCGGCTGACGGGACTGGCCCGGTACCTGTCCGAAGACGGCGCCCACCGACACCCCGTCCTCGGTGTTGAAGAACACGTTTTCCACCGGATAAGCCTTCCCGTCTCCCAGCGGAAAATCAGGTCTGACCAGGCGGGCATCGTCGTCGTCATCGTTCGTACAGCCCACCACGCCTGCTGAAACGGCAAAGACGATGGCCCAGGTGCGGAGGTATCGGATCATTTTATTGCATCCTTCGTTATTGCGTCCTTCGGCCTTTGGTAGGTGGGCTATCCTCGACACACGAAAGGTAATGCGGCGTTCTGTGGGATGCAATTTCCCCCTCTCCGATCTCAGCCGGTTTTGGAAAGCTTGACCCCGCAGGCACAGGCCGTACTGTTTCCCGTCTCCCGCTCACCTGTCACCTCCGTTGGCGCCGCCGGACATGCCGTGATTGAAGTCGAGGGCCTTTCCTACACGTATCCAGGCGGCATGTCCGCCCTGAAGGAGCTGACCCTGAGTATTGGATCCGGTGAGCGCGTCGCCGTCATCGGCGCCAACGGCTCGGGCAAGACCACATTGGCGCGGTGCCTCAACGGCCTGATTCAACCCCAGGCCGGCTCGGTGGTGGTCGATGGTCTCTCCACGGCCGACCCCCACGCTCTCTTCGACCTGCGACGACGCCTGGGCATGGTCTTCCAGAACCCGGATGACCAACTCGTCGCCATCACCCTGGAAGGGGAGATCGCCTTCGGACTGGAAAACCTGGGGATCCCCACGGCTGAGATGCGACTCAGGGTAGAGGAGGTCATTTCATCTTTCCGCCTGGGTGAATACCGCCGGCGCCCCCCCCATCTCCTCTCCGGTGGGGAGAAGCAGCGTCTGGCCATAGCCGCCTGTATGGCCCTGCGCCCGCTGTACCTCGTACTAGACGAGCCAACCGCCCTCTTGGATCCCGCGGGACGCGGCGAAGTGGCTGAGCTCCTGGTGGAACTTCGAAGGGTCCAGTCAGCGATCACCATCATCCACATCACCCAGGATCCGGCCGAGGCCGCAGCCGCCGACCGGGTCCTGGTCCTCGACCGCGGCAGCCTGTGGATGGACGCTGCACCGGCGGACGTATTCGGCCGCGGAGCGGGCTTGAGGAAAATCGGCCTCACTCTGCCATTTGCAGGCCAGCTTTCCCTCGGCATCCAGCATGCCACCGGCGCCCCCCTGGAGACCCACCTCAGCCTCGAATTTCTGGCGCCCGCCCTCGCCGATCTGTGGCACGCCTCAATCCCAGCACGCCCCTGCTCTCCCGAGCCTGCCCCGGACCGGCTTGCCAGCGCGGGCTCAGCAGGGACCGCCTCCATGCCGCCTGGTCGCAAAATCGAGCTGGCGGACACGGGCTCAGCTGTCGATGCCCGGCCCGCCAAACTCGTCGCCAGCGATGTCTGGCACTTCTATGACATTGGCCCCGGGACTTCGCCCGTAGCGGCATTGAGGGGGGTGACGGCGGAGGTGCTCGCGGGAGGAGTGGTAGCCCTGGTGGGCCCGAGTGGGTCCGGAAAAAGTACTCTCGCCCAGCATTTTAACGCCCTGCTGAAGCCGGACCGGGGGCAGGTCCTCCTGGACGGCGAGGATATCTGGGCCCAGCCCCGTGATCCCACCAGTGTCCGCCGCCGCGTCGGTCTGGTCTTTCAGTTCCCCGAGCTGCAGCTCTTCGACGAGACCGTGGCAGGGGACATCGCCTTCGGCCCGGCCAATCTGGGACGCTCAGATGAGGAAATCGATCGGTTGGTGCGCGGCGCCATGGAACTGGTCGATCTCCCGCACGCCGAGTTCGCTCAACGCTCGCCGCTGTCGCTGAGCGGTGGCCAGCGGCGACGGGCCGCGATTGCCGGAGTCCTCGCCATGGATCCGGAGGTCGTCATCCTGGACGAGCCGACCGCCGGACTCGACCCGCGGGCCAGAGGCGCGCTCGTGGATATATTGCGGCATCTCCACCAGAGGGGAACATCACTGATTCTCATCACCCACGACATGGATCTGGTGGCCGAGTTGGCCGGGCACACGATCGTCTTGCGGTCGGGTACCGTGGCCATCTCCGGCAGCACGCGCGAGGTGCTGGCAGATCCGGCCTTTGCGGCCGTCAGTGGCCTGGAGCCTCCGCCCGCGGTCGCGCTCATGCGATCGCTGAACTCCCTGGGCTGCGCTGTTCCAGAAGACCTGATCTGCCTGGAGGAAGTCCTTCAGTTCGTCGTCCAGCGGTTTACTGGAGGGGGATGAGAAAGCGGATTTTCCAATGGCGCAACCCCAGACCGGAAGGGATAGACCGAAAGGGATAGAATGGAAGGGATAGCATGGAAGAAGCGGCGGGCGTGATCAACACAGGTTCTGCAACCGACTCGCCAGGGTCGCTCCTCATTCGGGGAGGACGCATCGTCGATCCGGCCAACGAATTCGACGGCGTCGCCGATCTCCTCATCGATGCGGGCAGGGTCACGGAAATTGGCCAGTCTCTGCCCGCCCGGGGAACGCCGATCCTCGATGCGAGCGGAATGCTGGTGACCCCCGGCTTCATCGATTCGCACGTACACCTGAGAGAGCCGGGATTCGAGCACAAGGAGGACATAGCCAGCGCCACCTCCGCTGCCGCCGCGGGAGGCATTTGCGCGGTCGTCGCCATGCCCAACACCGAGCCGCCGCCCGACGCGGTTGCCGCCGTGAAAGACTTTTACCGGCGGGCGACAGGAGCGGTCACCCGCGTGTACACAGTCGGATGCATCACCAGGGGCCGCGCCGGTGTGGAGCTTGCTCCCCTGGCAGAGCTGGCTGCCGCCGGCGCGGTGGCTTTTTCCGACGACGGCGATCCAGTGGAGAACACCGAGCTCATGATCGGAGCGCTGGAGTCAGCGCGAGCGACGGGAAGGCCGGTCTTCCCCCACGAGGAAGTCAGGGCGATCACGGCCGGGGGATGTATGCACGAGGGAGCGGTCTCCGCCCGTCTCGGGGTCCGGGGCATGCCCGCTGCCGGCGAGGAGGAGATGGTAGCGCGGGACATCGAACTGGTGCGCCAGACGGGATCCAGGCTCCACATTGCCCATATCAGCACGGCCGGCACCGTCGATCTGGTTCGACAGGCAAAGGCAGCGGGACTCCCCGTGAGCTGTGAGGTGCTCACCCACCACTTCGTCCTAACCGATGAAGCGGTTGCCATTTGCGGTTCAGCAGCCAAGATGAGTCCCCCCCTGCGCGCTGCCAGCGACGTGAAAGCCATCCTGGCCGGACTGGCGGACGCTACCATCGACACCATCGCCACCGACCACGCGCCTCACACGGCCCGGGAGAAAGCGCTGCCATTGGCCGAAGCGCCCTTTGGCATTGTCGGACTGGAGACCGCCATCGGACTCACCTTCACCTATCTGGTCGAGACGCGTGTCCTGGACTTGGCGACGGCTGTCGCCCGGTGGACCTGGGCGCCGGCTCGTATACTCGGATTGCCTGGTGGGAGCCTGAGTCCAGGCGATCCGGGGGACGTCACCATCATCGACATGGAAGCGAAATGGCGAGTGGACCCAGGCGACTTCAAATCGAAATCCACCAATACGCCGTTCGCCGGGTATGAGCTGCGGGGAAGGGCGGTGGCCACAGTTGTCGCTGGCCGAATCGTCTATCGTTCTGAACCCTGAGGCGACGCCTGAAAGGCGTCCGTCAGATGCCTGATCCTCGGCTTGCCCCTGCCCGCGTAAAGGACCACGGCGACGATGTCGAAGCGGTACTCGAGGTCGGTCCCCAAACAGAGGGGCCCTAAAGAGAGGGGCCCAGTCGAGTGGCGCGCCAGGTAAAGGCGCGCTGCTCGCGTCAGGTGGGCGCGCTTGCGCGAGCGCACCCGCTCCTCGGGGGGATAGGACCCGTCGTGAAGCC
>Ga0209554_1000450_pt1 | contig 35125 bp, 34 predicted proteins | sample MarorgKNORR_S2LV_5_FD_188221 | JGI IMG/M metagenome (GOLD analysis project Ga0209554, IMG submission 188221) | Marine microbial communities from the Southern Atlantic Ocean, analyzing organic carbon cycling - Bottom_A/KNORR_S2/LV (SPAdes) (version 2) | ecosystem: Environmental > Aquatic > Marine... | reverse complement strand
GGCTCAGTGCCCGAATCCTCCTGCGACGGTGCTTTGCCACCGGACTTCACCTCTCGAGGTTTCTGTTCTCCGCCGGGGGGGGATCTCTCAGCCATCCTCATTCCTCCTCTCCAGTCGTGCTGGCCTTCTCGGTCGGGGTTGACTTGTATGCTTTCCCAGACTGGCCGGCTTTGGTGGCTTTGTTGGACTTGTCGACTGTGCCTGCTTTGCCAGACTTTCTGGCTTTTCCTGCTTTGCCTGCTCTGCCGGTCTGGCTGGCTGCGTCTGCGGCTTTCATCGCCTCATCTTCACGCTTTAGTTGGCGACGGATGGCGATGCTCGACAGACCACCCTCGGAGACGCGATTTCGGTCGGCCAAGAGTTCGTCGAATCCCTTGCTCAAGCGGTTATTCCAGCCGTCGATTGCGGCATTCGAGATGTCGAATGAGCGAGTTGAGCGACTCAATCTGCTGGCGGCGATTCTACGCTTTTCCTCCTTGTTGACGAAGGTGTCGTGCAATTGATGATTCTCATCGACCAATTCGAGCATCGTCTGGTGCGCCTTCTGCGCTTGGTCGTACAATTTTCGCATCTCTTGCTGGACCATGAAATACTCTTTCAATTCAGGGAATTTTGCAGTGTTCTTCTCCACCCATTGCTCGTGTTCGGCTTGCAGGTCACGCATCTGTCGGAGAATCTTGTACTCGCGTTTGTGGTCACCGGCCTGGGTCTCCAAGTCGAATTCAAGTTGTTTCAACTCGACATCCAGTTTCTGGCGCGCCCATTTCGGGTCGGGGTTGCGAAGTTTTCCCTCTTCCTGCAGTTTCTCACGCAGTGCCGTCGCATCGGTACGCAGCGACGAGGCGTGGCTGGTACAGGTGTTTCTCTCGCTCTTCAAAGATGCCACCTTGGCGTTCACCACGTCACGCTGAGTCCGCGCGCTTTCGGCTTGCGGTTTAGCGAAATCGAGGTCATCTTGGTACTGCTTCATCGCCTCTGGCAACTCCTCTATCAACCGCTCGTGACGGTGAATCAAGGCTTTCGCCAATAGGTCCGGCGTCAACTGTAAAAGGGCATCGGCGTCCATGTGAATGCCTCGGCGACCTGCCCTTTGTGGATAAATGTTAGCCGTACCCCGCCGTTGTGGGGTAAACGTCTTGAGGCGGGTCAGTCGACCACGTTCCGTGCAACAGCCCGGCTTCGCTGTATTGATGGTGGCAAGTCTGGTCGCGATAAGCATTTTGCCGATATATTCGAGCGCCGATTCCAACGGCGGATTGTTATTCGATGCCAACTCGCTCACCCTGGAAGGTGATGGTGAGGTTGGCGAGGGCTCATTGTGGGTCAACCTGACGGTGATGGAATTGTTGGGAGACTATGCCAATGCAACTCTACAGGCCAACCTGTCGACCATTGAAGGGGTCCCGGCCACCAAGTCGCAAGTAATTGCTGCCAGCGCCGATTCGACCCATCAGATCACCCTTCAGTTCACCGATGTTGCGGTCGGAATCTACACCTTGGAAATCAACCTGAGCGGCGATGTCGATGGTGCCGGGGTAGGGCCGGATAATGCCAGTGGTGCCGATTGGAGGGTTGATTGGTCGGGCATAGTCACTAAACTCAGACCGCTCTCGGTCGGCTTGGCTTCCACCGGGCAATGGGATATGGTCGCCGTCGATAATGCTGGAAATATCAGTACAAATGACAGTGTGAGAGACGGCGACAATCTCAGTGTGGCGATACCTGTGGTCAATTATGGCGATGTAAATGCGACCGGTTATCTGCAGTGGAGTTTCGATGGTGGAAGTATCAGCTCCACCGCGGTGAACTCACCAGCCGATATGACCACCATCTTCAGCATCGAACTGGGAATAGTCGCCGAGGGTGAACACAGTCTCGCGGTCAGTGCCAATTTCAGCAATGATGCCGATTCCAGTGATAATTCTGCAACCCTGCTATTCGCGGTCGGGCCGCCGCCATTGCCGCGCTTGAATATCAGCCTATCTTCAACCACCGCGGCGGCAGCAGAACTCGGTGCTTCGGTCGATTTCACCCTGATGCTAGCAAATGATGGTGAAGTCGATTGGTCCGGTCTGGTTGAATGTACCACTCCGGATTCCAATTCCGTGGTCTTCTCTGCGGCTGTCAGCATCGCGGTCGGGCAGTCGCAAAACCACACCGTCAACATCACCGCAACTCCGGGTAGATTTGAGTGTGTGCTCAAGGATGGTGGTAGAATCACCACTGATTCGACCGTGATTGTGACTTTCCCATTCTCGATGCAGGCGGCTGAGTTCACCACAGTCGGTGGCGGTGAGATTTCCATTGCCGGTGGTCCATGGCATGTCGGCGATGTGGTCTCAACAAATCTGCTGGTGTATAATGACGCAGAACATGATGGCACCGCAACCCTGTTCCTACGTCACGGCAGTAGCACTGTTTCCGGCCCAGACATCGCCATTGCCAGCGGCGGTGGCGGCCTATTGGTTGCCGATGTGACGGTTTCGGCTACAGGTGATTCGGTGATCGAGTGGTGGGTGTCAAGCCTCGATGCGACAGTCAGCGGCGAGCTGGCCGGTAACTTCACCATCTCAGTGCTCGAGTCGCAGAGCCTACAGCCGGTATTCACCTCGGTGGTATGGGATGCTAGCAGTGGGATTTCATCAGCATGGACGGTGGAACTATCCCCGGGAATCGAGAGGGTGGTCGGGGTTGAGATAGGCATTACCGTCGATGGCATAGACAAGGTTCGGCAACAGTATCACATGTCCGTCTCACCAGGTCAGCGGGCGATTGTCTCACAACTGGGTGAGTTCACCGGTCAAGGTGAAGTCTATGTTCGCCTGACCCCTCAGGAATGGCTTACTTCCGGTTCCAGTGAAGCCAGTATGTCTATTCCTGCCGGCCGCCCAATCTTGCGCTTGGTTCAGGAATCAGACACCGAGCCCGGCAGTCCGGTGGAGTCAACTTCAGTCACCGTGACCTGTACTCTGTTCAATGACGGACAAGCAACTTCAAAGGGCGGCATGGTCAGACTGCTCGATGCAGATGGTCGAGTGCTCGATGAAAAGACCTCACAGCCTCTGGACGCTTCACAAAATGGCCGTTCGGTGGCGATGAATGTGTCTTCTTGGCCGGCTGGACAAGTAGTCGATATTCAGTGCTGGTGGAGGGTTGGTGATGCGACTATGGTCGCCGAACACAGTCACATATCCGCAGCTTTCAAGGGCGAAGATGAAGGAATCGCAGGCATCTTTCCACTCACTTTCGTCATCTATGGTATCATCGCCGCGGTAGTCATCACCCTGGTTTCCAGATTGGCATATGGGTGGAAGAATGCAAGCCCTGGAACGGTGGCCGGCGCAACCGGACAAAGCGGTTCCAGCGCCGCCAGTGGGGCGAGCGGAACACTGAGTCGGAAAGAGAAATCCGCACAGAAGAAGGCTGAGAAGTCGGCGCAGCGAGAAAAGCGGTCGGCTGCGGCAAGATCAACCTCCAGCGGTGAAAAAATCGAGGTGCCGTGCTCATCATGTGAACAGAAGTTATCGATTCCTGCGACCTTTTCGGGAACCGTTCGCTGCCCTTCGTGCCGGCATGAATTCGATGTCTCTGCAGAACCCGACATGGAATTGCCGGCGATGGTCACCAGTCCCGGCGAGGATGAGGTTGAGGATGAGTTGGAACCGGATGGGTCGAGCGATATGGGGTTGATGCCAACATCGCGCCGCGGCGGGCGAGCCGGCGGGCGTGCCGTGGCCAAGCCAACCGAGCCCGAGCCAGCCGAGCCCGAGACCCAGGTCGTGGTCTCAGAAAGTGATATTCTACCCTGTCCTGAATGTGAAGTAAAGTTAAGAGTGCCAATGGAAAAGCGACCAGTACGGGCGCGCTGCCCGGCTTGCAAGACCGAATTCATGGCCCATTCGAACTGAGGTGAGAAATTGGTTTCCGGTCATTTTGAAGAGCACGAAGAGGAGTATATGGAATCCTTTTACGAATTCTACGAGAAGCGCGGTGACGAGGTGGTGCGAACTGGTGAACTGGCGGTAGCTTTGAAGGTCAGCCCAGCCTCGGCCACCGAGATGATCCAACGTCTTGCGAGTAAGGGATATCTGAACTACGTGCCCTACAAGGGTGCTAGATTAACCGCCTCCGGATTGGCCTTCGGGCGGACGATGAAACGTCGTCATCGTCTGCTTGAGGTCTTATTGGTCGAGGTATTGCAATTTCAGGGTGATGTTCACGAGGCCGCATGCCGGATGGAACACGCGGTCGATGATGAACTGGAATGGACTCTCGATGAATTGCTCGGCAGGCCCGAAGTTGACCCCAGTGGCCGTCCGATTCCGCCTCCCGAAAATCGTCATTCACCGTTTCCCAAGCAACCTCTGGTTCAAGCCTCAACTCTGGGAAGTGGACAAGGAGGAGAAATACTGGTCATCGCCGCGACGCGCGAAAACAAGGATTTGCTCAACGGTGTGGGGATTTCAATCGGTACCGAAATCCTCAACACAGGTAGCGGTTGGCGAGTGGGTGGAGCAGACATCGACATCGATGATTCGATATTGCACAAAGTGTTGGTCAAGACAAGGGAAAGTCTCTGAGGTCGTGATATGGGCAAGGAAAATGTTGCTGACGAGCCAGTGGAGGACCCCGCCGCAGCAGACCTTGGTGACACGGTCACCCCCGGAACCCAATCCGTAGAGCGACTTCGCGAAGACCGTGCAGTGTCTGAAGAACAAGGTGACGACGACTCCGAAGACGGAGACGGCGGAGATGGAGCCACCCTTGATGCGACCGATGGGGCCGGTGCGTCCGGTGTCACCGCTTCCAATGATGACTTTGAGATTCCACTTGAATCCAAGTCTGAGCGCGGAGATGGCGGCGCTGAAGATGAGATAACCGATGAAGAGAAAATCGCTAATCTCCAGGACCGACGCGACCGATTGGTGCGCCGCGAGGAACATCTGGTCAATCTCGACCGACTTTTTCTTTCCGACGGCCTGCGATTGTTGATAATCCTACCAACCGTCGGGACGATTTTTCTTTTCTTGTCTTGGTTCACCGGCGAGGTATCACCGTCTTGGTGGATGGATAGTGTCGAGGCTTCGTTGTCGCTGAACTTCGCCCAGGGGATGGCCTTTCTCGGCTTGGTGGTGTTGTTCGGTGATCTGGGGATTCTCGTCATCACCCGCCAGCGCTATGCAACAACTCACGCGATATTCCGAATCGAGGGCATCCGCTATCGGTTGGAGGGCCGACCCTTGGAGAGCATGCATGGCACCAGTGCGCTGATGAATCATACCTCAGGGGTCATCCAGCACCGAAATCTGGCCTTGATTCTCATCGCCGTGGCGATGGCTTGCGGCTGCGGCGCGTATCTGGCAGGAATCAATACGGAATTCGGTAAACTGGCGATGCTCTTCGCCACCTGTATTTCCCTGATGGGTTTGGCGCATCACCTGATGCGTGAACGCAAATCGTACAATGTGTGTGAGCGCTGGGGTTTACTCGACGCCTACAGCCCACCGCTTCATCCGGCTACGCTGGACCGGGTATTCACCGAGGTACTCACCAATCACATGGACCCGCTGTTGGCGAGCAGGTTCGATTCATTCCTACGTGATTTCCACAAGGCACTGCGACCCGGGCTCGACCGCTCTTTCTCGCAAGAGAAATTATTCATGCTACACCACCTCTACCGCGAAGGTCTGATAGATACTGCTCAGCGCAAGGAGAAGGTGCTCGAATTCATTCGCGACGAACACTTTGATGGAATAGTCAACCACGCATGGTTCGATGATGAGTTGTGGAATCGCCTCTTGCGCCGCGCCGCTGAGAGAGTGCCGGCATTCTTCCGTTTGGTCGAGCGATTACGCCACAAGATAGCCGCCAAACTCGAGGATATGCGAGCACAGCAATTGATTGTTGATGTCGATATGGAGACGGTGGTGTTTGAACGGGCAAACCTGTTCTGTCTACTGTTCAACAATACCGGCGAGGAAAAGCGAGTGGTGTTGAGAATCCAAAGCCCGGATTTCCGCCCCGGTGATTTTTCCTATACCTGCAGGTTGAAGCCGGGTCTGAATATTCTCTCCGGTAAATCGGAATTGGCCGGCTTTGATTCCGCTGACATTACCGACGTCATCAGCCTGATGGGTGATATTCTCGGCGCCTCGCTGATGCTGTGGCAGACCCTGTTGCCCATACACCTCGGCGAGTCGACCGTGTCGGTCAGAATCGAGGAGCCGGGTGGAGAATTGATTTACGGGCGGCAGATAAATGTCCGAGTTCGCTCGGAATATAACCGTCGCCTGTCGGCCGGGACCGGCATCCTGTTACTCGGCTTCAGTCTGTTCGGCATGGCCATCGGAATCCTCGGTCATTGGGGTCTGTTTTTCAATTGAGAAACTGGAGCCGCATCAACGTAGGCTTGAAACCTACCATTCATTCACGGGGGGTATGAGCAAGGCTGGACCACGTGGCCGGGAATCGGATTCCGACCTCCTCGATGCCGACCTGCACGAGCGCCTGACGGCGATGGAGATCAAAGTGCGTAAGATGCGTGATGTGAGAGGTAACCTCAACGATTCAGCGCACCGTTCCGCCGACCAGCGCAACGCTATCCAGAAGCGCTACAAGGAGCACCGTGAATTGCTCGATGAGAAGTTGGAGGAGCGCAAGGTTGTCCGTGAACTCATCAGAGAGCATAAGGAACGGCGTAATTCGATTCAGCAGCAGATGAAGGAACTATTCGGTAAGCAGAAATCTAATCGCGACCACGAGAAAGGTGGCCGCTCAGTGGCTGGAGAATATAATAGATTGAATTCCGAAATATCAACCTTAGATTTAATGATGGAAACCAGTGGCAGGGTTTCACTGGTGAAGGAGAATGAATATCTCAACGACATCAAGAATATGCGCCGCCGTATAAAGGAACTCGAGCCCGAGGTCAAGAAATTCGAGATCATCAAAGTCGACCTTACCGATGTCGATGCGGCGATTGCCACCCTGAAGGCCGAAGCCGACATCTCCCACCAAGCGATGTTGGTACAGGTGGAAATCGCCGATGGGATGAAGGAGGAACTCGATGAGTTATTTTCTGAGCGAGATTTCCTCAAGGCCGAGGGTGACCGCCTGCACGATGAATTCGTCACCGAGAAGGAAAAGGCCAATGCGGTGCATGAGAAGATCGTTGAATTGATGTCTCAGGTCACCGAGATCCGCGGTGAATTAGAGGAGCAGAAAAAAGAGCGTAAGTCGTGGATGACCGACCATAACGCCGCGGTTGTGGCGGAGATGAAAACCGGTGCTGACGATGACGCTGTCGCTGAACAATTGGTCAATGAATTATTGTTGAGCGGTGAATTATCGATGGGAGGGACGCTGGCATCAGACCCACAAGGTCGAGGTACCCATGCCGGTGGTTCTAGCGCCGAGGCAGGGGTTGGGACGGGTAGTCCAGCCCGTGCGGCCGGCTCTCGGCGGCAAAAGAAGAAGGGCACAACATTTTCCGCTTCACGCTCAACCTCCGGGAAAAAGTGAGAATCCTTGCGATTCTCCGTCTTCCGCATCCCCACCACCATTCCCTCATCCATCTCATCCGTATCTGCGTGTAATTAGCACCCTGACCTGCCGGCGTATTGTTCTTATACCTCATTTTCACCCTACCGGACGGGGATGGAATAGGATGCACAACGGCGACGTACCCGAAAGGTCGTATGAGCGTACCTGGGATGAAATTGAGGACATGTTGGTCAAGGCCGAAACTAGAATTGTTCAATGGAAGGAGTGGTTTGAGCAGTGCCAACACGACGGTGACCGTGACGGGATGAAAGAGGCGGCGCGTAATTACAAGGCCCTTGAAGGCGTGGTCAAGACGTTGAAGTGGACACTTGGCGAGAAGGGAGTCGGGCACCCACTAACATAGCCGAAGGCCACTGAAGGCCACTGAAGGCCACTACATATTGCTACGAAGTTTGGCCTTCGGCGGTCTCGGGCCTTTGGATTTGAAGATTCCAGAACCGACAAGATTCCGTCCATTCCGTGGTGCATCAATAGTGCCGCATCTGCCGGGGCTCATTTGATATTGTAGGGTAATCGTCTAGTGTCATGGGCGATGATGAGGTGCGTCGGATACCACTGCCTGATAGACCGGCTTTTCTCGATGGCCTCGGTCTTCGGCAGGCTGCCTTGAGGACCTGGTTGCCGATCATCGTGATATTATTGATTGGCGCGGCTTCCTACCTCCCTCTACAATCCCTGACGGTCGAGGGCGAGAGTTCAGCCGAGACCGAGATGACCTGGGAGTACACCCTCTATCAGGAGCGGGTCGATGTCGAGGTCATCGGCATGGACGAATTCGCCGACAGCGACGAGGCCCTCGCCTATCTGGCTGGCATCGATAGTGAATACTCGACCTCGCATGGCGCGGGAATCAATCATGCAAATCTCGATGAGAAAACACTTGATACCGGTGCGATTGCATCTGCTCATGGCCAGATGATATGGTGGACATTACTGTTCTCATTGCTGTTGGTTCTGCTGTTGTTTGAGCGCAGCAGTGATGGTTGGTTCAATCGGGCCGCTCCTCGTGCATTGGAGGCGGTCGCAGCCTTGGCAGCCCTGCTGGTCGTGATTCTGCTGATGTTTGGGCTGGCTGATTTCTTCACCCTGGGAGATGCTGCTCCCGAGGCGCTCGGCCATGTCGATTTTGAGGGTGGGCTGTTCGGTGAGTCAGAGAGTTCAACCGCGGATGGTCCCTCCGAGACGGTATCGTGGGCTCCGGGCCTTGCTATGTGGTTGGAGTTGCTGGCACTGCTGCTGGTCATCCCCCTGCTCCTGCTTCATTTCCTTGAAGCGCTTTCCCCGGGTTGGTTGGGAGAGAGCCGTTCTTCACATCCTTCGGCTCTGTTCAGGTTCTCTGATTCGGCCACTCTGTCGGAGAATGATGGTTTAGGCAGCAGGATTGAGAAGGCGGCGCAGGTGTTACCTTCGCTTGCTGCCTCCCTGGCCATGCTATTGCTCATCACCGCGCTTTTTCTACCATGGATGGTGCATAGCCAGACCTATCAGGCGATGGATGAGGATGGAGACTGGTCGACGGTGGAGGTCGACTGGCAGACCGGCATGTTCGGCACCACCTTCAGCAATTCCACCTTCTTCGATTCCTCACAGGAGATTGAGTCCAAGGATGGTTCTACCTCGGGTAATGCCTCGGTCTCTGGTACCGAGGGTGTGGTCGACGATATGATGTTCAAATACTTCCTCGGTCTATTCTTATTGGTGATTCCATTTATTCTTGCCCTCGTTCCGAAGGAACGTCGTTCATGGCTGGGCTCGTCGCGCCTGTGGTTGGCCACCGGCCTGTTGTTCTCCTGTTGGATAATGTCGGGAATCGTCGGACAGATTGCGGACGGTGGGCAGTCGTATGGTTCGGATTCATCCCTTCTTCTGCCGCATGAGGACCTCGTCATCGTCTGGGGAGAGGGCGGTGACTCGGGCTTGATGGGACATTCAGTGGGTTTCGTCGGCCTGGAGGACTACGAATGGATCGCACCGGTCATCACCGCTGACTGGGGGCCTGGTCTTGCATTGCTATTTGTGCAGATTGCCGTGGCCCTGTTATTCATTGCCGGGCTATCCTCACTCACCGGTCTTCATGAGGGTGCAGGGGCGAATCGCAGTGGCCTGGCCCTGCTCCCGGCCAGTCTGCATGGCACTGCATATGATGAGAGTGGCTGGCTGGGTGGAGCGCAGGGGTCCAGTCACAAGGTCGCCTTTGCCGGCATCGGCTTCCTCTTACTTCTGACCATCACTCTCGGCGGCCCGCTCGAGAGTATGCTGCTCTCCAAGGGGAGTTCCGGTGGGCCGGCATTGAGGACCTTCGACGTGGAGATAGATGATATGTCTGACGAGGTGTTGACCGATGGTAACCTGAACAATGGTCAAGTGATCAATCTGAACATCGACATTCCCGCCTCCTCGGTGGAGAATGCAACTTTCATCCATTTCCAGGCCGGCTGTTCTGACAACGTCGGTGACTTCGGCAGCAACAATCCTGTCGGCGAGGACCCCGATGCGATTCGCATCGAGATAGCCTTGCCTGATTCATTGGGCGGAGCGGTATTGGTGGAGGAGGAGGAGTGTATCAACAACTGGTCATTCGAGCACGAGTTCGGCGATGATTCGTCCAATCAGGCGACCTATAGGGTCGAGGCGAGGAATGCAGAGAGCGCGGGTGGCAGGTTCAGCGATGATTCGATGATGGTCAGTATCGATGTCACGATAACCGCCATCACCAAGGGTTCCCTTGTCGGTACCGGGGTCAATGAAGATGATGAGTTGTATTTCGCCTTCTACTCTTATTGGTTGGGCTTCGATGGTCAGGTGACCGAGGTTGTCGATGAAGAAGAGTGAATATATTCATCATCACTGACCAGCCGACCAGCCTTGCCAGCCTACCAGCGACCAGCGACCAGCCGGGGTGGTGGATTACCAGCCGCGCTCCTCTAGTCTAACTTCTAGGTCGTCAATCTCTAGGCCGGGCATCGGGCTGGCCATCATCGCACATGCTTCGGCCACCTTGGCGGCATCGTCGAAGTGATGGGTTGCCAAGACGATGGCATCGGCGGTGGTCTTCGGGTCCTCTGACTTGAAGATTCCAGAGCCGACGAAGATTCCATCCATTCCGTGCTGCATCAATAGGGCGGCATCGGCCGGAGTGGCGATGCCACCGGCCGAGAATGTGACCACCGGAAGCCGCCCCATGGTGCGGATATCATCGAGAATACTGCTGATGCCGGCACTCAATTCATCCATATCTCCGAATGGCGTGGCCAATAATTCAAAGTCGACCAGTGAACTGGCCTCTTCAATACGATAGAATTCGTTGGCGATATCCTCAATGGCTCCGGCAATGCCACTTTCATCGGCTTGTTGTAGCCACTCGATTTCGCTCTTCACCAAACGGGCGTGTTGCACCGCGCAGACGACATTGCCGGTACCGGCCTCACCCTTGGTGCGAATCATCGCCGCACCTTCGTGGATTCGTCGCACCGCTTCGCCCATGCTGGTACAGCCGCAGACGAAGGGAATGGTGAACTTGCGCTTGTCGATGTGGAAGAATGGGTCGGCCGGGGTCAGGACTTCACTCTCGTCGACCATGTCGACACCCAGCGCCTCGAGAACTCGCGCCTCTTCGGCGTGGCCGATGCGCGCCTTCGCCATCACCGGGATGCTGGTACAGTCGATTATTCCCTCGATGAGTTTGGGATGGCTCATCCGAGCGACGCCGCCGTCGGCACGGATGTCGGAGGGAACTCGCTCGAGTGCCATCACTGCGGTAGCGCCGGCTTCTTCGGCCAACGCTGCCTGGTCAGGGGTGACCACATCCATGATGACCCCGCCCTGTTGCATCCGGGCGAACCCTTTCTTGATGAGGTCGGTGCCGTGACGCAACTCAGTCAGGTCAAGTTCTTCCATAACCACGCCTCGCCGTCACCGTCTAATGAACGAATCGCTCAAATCATGCTGAAGTTCTGGGCCGAACTTGCGTCTGGTGAATTCAGTCATCGGCGAGTACCGGTGAGTCACCCATTGCGACTTCTAGGTCGGGGGCCTCTTTCTCATTGCGCTCGATCCATGCGGATTCCTCTTCCGGAACATCGGTATCGGCGAAGATGGCTTCAACCGGGCATTCGGGGATGCAGGCACCGCAATCGATGCACTCGTCGGGGTCGATCACCAGGTAGGTCGGTGCCTCGCGGAAGCATTCCACCGGGCAGACGGCCACACATTCCTGATATTTGCAGTCAACGCATCCAGATACTACTACGTGGGTCATGAGACTTCCTCGAACCACCAGAGGGGAGTGTGGGATATGAGGCTTACTTAGGAGACCACTTGAGGGAAACCCATCCGAATCGCCCTTTCAATTGCCTCGGCGAAAAGAATCTCCGCTACTTCAACGGGCTTTTTCGGCGGGTAGACCTGAAGTTTCACCTTGCCCTTTACCACCCGGTGCTCGCCGGGCTTGGCAAGAACTATCTTGCCGCAGGATAAATCGGCGAGGCGCAGGCGAAAATGAATGCAGTTCTCGTCGTCGAGGCGGCCTATGACATCGGCCAAGATTTTCTTCAGGATATTCGCCCCGATCTTCGCCAATGCCCGGCGCGCTTGGCCGCGCCGGGTGATGTCGGCACTGATGATGTGAATCGAACTGCCGTGAAATGACTTGGTTTTCTCGACCGTAATGTAATCATCATCTCCACACAGCCACTTCATCGCTGCACTGATCACCGCCTCGTCATCTAGTCCCGAGGCAAATGCTTCCCAATGCAAGGAGTGTATCGGCATTGAACTCAATGTTGCACTAATGCCCGAGGCTAAATGTCCTTCGCTTTCTTCCGCTGCCGTTGAAGGGCCGGCCGCGCCCTTGAAATATGGGCGGTTAGTCGGCGGCTCGCTAGTGGGGTAGCCCCCGCAATAAACCGAGGGAAAATAATGGCTGGTCGTAAGAATGTGCAGAGCCGCGCCGCGGCACGAAAACAAAAGGACAAGTGGAAGGCAAAACGTTGGTACAACATCCGTGCGCCCCGATTCCCTTGGAACTATCAACAGATTGGCGAAACCATCGGTGAAGCGGACGAGAACATTCTCGGAAGAATCTACGAGATGACCCAACAGGAATTCGATGGTGACTTCACCAAGATGCACGTGAAATTGCGTTTCAAGGTCATCGACGTCGTCGGTCAGGATGCACTGACGCAATTCATCGGTCACCAGCACCAAAACGACTACACTCGCCGCCAGATTCGCCGCTACCGCGGTAAGGTCGACGGGATATACGATGTAGTGACCACCGATGGTTACCTTCTGCGGTTGAAGACCTTGGTCATCACCGACCGGAGAATCAAGACCAGCATCAAGCAGGCGATTCGCGCCACCTCCAAGGATATCATCCTCGGCTATGCCGCCAAATCCACCTTCGCAAAACTGCAGAAGGGAATGCTCGGCTCGGAACTTGAAGATGCCTTGAAAGAGGCGCTCAAAACTATTGCTCAGGTTCGCAGTGCCGTGGTCCGCAAGAGCCAACTCCTGCAAGAAGGTGTGGTAGTTGAAGATGGGCCGACCTTGGATGAAGTCCACCAAGAGGAACAGCGCTCCTCCGCCGAAGCCAAGGCTCGCAAGGCCGCCGCCCTCGAGACGGAAATGTCTGAGGAAGATGAGGAAGACGGGGTAACCGAAGATGGTAAGGATGGCGATGAATCCGTAGAAGTCGATATTCTCGCCGCCGCCGAGGCGCTTGAATCATCCGAGAAACCTGAGTCAGCCGCAGATGGGGCCGAGTCCGAGGAAACCTCCGAGGAGACTCCAGATTCAGCCGTTGATGAGGACTTGACCTCTCTGACCGTGGCCGAACTGAAGGCTCGCTTGAAGTCAGCCGGCAAGCCTGTGTCGGGTAAGAAAGACGAACTGATTGCCCGGCTGCAGGAATAATCCCCAGCTATGATAGCCCTCTTTAGAGTAGGCAGTTTGGGTGTGACCATGGCAAGATTGGCGATGATCGGCGGAACCAGTCTCGGTCTGGGTGAATTACGCCCTGGTCTAGAGTCTGCCGGGCTATCGGTAAAATCGCTGGACCAGGTCAATGTAGAAACCCCATGGGGCGATGTCCCCATGACTGTTGTCAAGGTTGCCGCCTCCGGAAATGCCGTCTCAAGTGGCGAGGAGGGCGCGGTTGAACACACATTGTTCGTTGTCCAACGTCACCACGGAAAAGATGGGAACTCCACCCCGCCGCATAAAATCGAGTTCCGGGCTAATATGCATGCCCTGACAACCTGTGGGGCTGTCGCCTGTATCGCCATCAATAATGTCGGTAGCCTGGCCGAGGATTGGCCACCTGGAAGTGTCGGTGTGGTCGAGGATGTGATGTGCCTGTCTGGCGATGCCTGGACTTTTTGCGACGACGATGTGGTACACGTGGCGATGACCAAGGTCATCGATAAGGAATTACTCCAGGTCTTGGAGCATGCTCTGCGAACCGCCCAACCCGAACGGGGCGACGATGTCAGGATGCGCCATGTTTACGCCCGCTCCATCGGGCCACAATTCGAGACTCCGGCCGAGGTCGTGGCTCTGCAGCGCAATGGTGCGACCTGTGTCGGCATGACCTTTGTTCCCGAAGTGCGCCTTGCGGCCGAGCGGGAAATGCCGATGTGTGCAGTGGTCATCGCCGGAAACTGGGGTGCCGGCATGGGTGATGCCGAGGACCATCTGGATGGTGATGGCGTCACCGACGTTGCTCAGGCTGGAATGGCACCGGCATGGAAGGCCCTGGCGGCATTGCTCGACCATCTCGGCAATGCCGAGGATTGAGGGTTACTCGTCATCCGACGACCTTACTATCTGCTCGCTGGTGCATTGTCCTCTGGTCAATAGCCCCTGCTTGGCGTGTGCAGGGAATTGAAATGGGCGAAGCCACCACCAGTATTATGGTCTCATCCGAAGCAACCTCGGTCGCCCAATATCTTGCCGAATTGCCCGAGGGGCGGCGTGAGGGGATTGAACAGGTTTACCAGGTCATCCGCGACAATATTCCCGAGGGCTATGAGGAGACGATGAACTGGGGGATGATTTCCTGGCAGGTGCCGCTTTCGCTAGAGCCCAAGACCTACAATGGCGAGCCGCTGTTTTTCTGTGCATTGGCCAACCAGAAGCGCCACATGGCGATTTACATGATGTCGATTTATTGCGATCAAACGAAACTTGCCCGTATCCTGGCCGGATATGAAGAGATTGGCCGCAAACCGGATATGGGAAAATCCTGCATCCGCTTCACCAAGGTTGAAAATCTACCACTTGAGATAATCGGCGAACTGATTGCCGAATCCTCAATCGAGGATTTCATCGAATCTTCCCGCCGTTGACTCCTACATACAAGTTGTCCGACCTCCAATCCCACCAACCGCAAGGGATATCCAAATGGACTGCATGCCTAATGGGCTGGCATGAGCGAGGTCGAACGACCGGTTGATGTCGAGCAATGGATGAACAGTGGTGCCGGTGAAAGGGTGATGGCGGTCGGTGAGACCGGGGTGGCCGAAATACTCTGTGATGGGCGTTTTGATACGATGATGGCACGGGTCGCCCGCTTCCACGACAAGCACGATTTCGCCAATCCCGCCAATAACGGCCATGACATGGGCTATCGCTTGGCTCTGGCAATCGAGGAATTGGGTGAATTATCAGCCGCCATCACCAAGGCCAAGCCGAAGGAGGAAGCGGCTGAGGAATTGGCTGATGTGCTCATCTTGATGCTGGGAAATGCTTTGGCGATGGAAGTTGACATCGAGGCGGTATTCCACGCCAAAATGGACAAGATAATGTCACGGAAAAGTCGGCGCGGTCAACTGGGTATTCGGGTCACCGAGTATTCCGATGACTGAACGGCAACTGAACGGCAACTGACCAGCAACCGCTTTCACTTCCATCTCTGTCATGTGGGCAATGATTCATCCGATTCCGGGCTATCCACCCGCTCCAGACGAACGAATTCCATCGCGTGGTCATCGTTTTCACCCGCCATGGCCGGCGACCGGGAAACTTCAGAAAACCCAGAGAAATCAGGAAACCATACATCGGCATCTTCGACTTCGGTATCGACGATAGTCACCTCGAGGGCATTTGCATGCGACATGAATAGCCGGTAAATCTGGCCGCCGCCGATGATGAATGCCTCAGTGCTCCGCCCCAAGGCAATGACCTCTTCGACCGACATCGTCTCAATCCCTTCGGCCGACCACTCTAGATTTCGGCTGAGGACGATATTGCGTCGGCCCGGCAAGGGTCGGCCAATCGACTCATAGGTGGCTCTTCCCATGACGATGGCACAACCCATGGTCAGCCGCTTGAATCGTTGCAGGTCACTGGATTGTCGCCAAGGCAGTTCGCCATCACGGCCAATCGCCCGGTTGCGGTCGAAGGCGACGATCATCGTCAGCATTCTCCACCCCGTCCCTGTTTCCCATCAGACCGAAATCGGCGCGGCGATATGCGGGTGGTGTTCATACCCCCTGACCTCGATATCCTCGTAGGTGAAGTCATCGATATTGGTGATATCCGGATTCAAGTGCAGGGTCGGCAACCCCAGGGGAGTGCGGCTAACCTGAAGTTTGGCCTGTTGCAAGTGGTTGGTGTAGAGATGGGCGTCACCGATGGTGTGAACGAAATCCCCCACCGCCAATCCACAGACCTGAGCCATCATATGGGTCAGCAGGGCATAGGATGCGATATTGAAGGGGATGCCGAGAAAGACGTCGGCACTGCGTTGGTAGAGTTGGCACGATAATCTTCCTTCATTGACGTAGAATTGGAAAAACGCATGGCAAGGCTGTAGTGCCATTTCCGATAATTCGCCGACATTCCACGCACTGACGATGATTCGTCGTGAAGCCGGGTCGCGCCCAATCAGTTCTATCGCCGCATCGATCTGGTCGATGACGCGACCATCCTTGGCCTCCCAGCGCCGCCATTGTTTGCCGTAGACCGGGCCGAGATCGCCATCTTCATCAGCCCACGCATCCCAGATATTCACCCCGTGCTCCTTCAGGTATTCGATATTGGTCTCACCTTTCAGGAACCACAACAACTCGTGGATGATGGACTTGAGATGTAATTTCTTGGTCGTCACCATCGGGAATCCGGCATTCAGGTCATAGCGCATCTGATAGCCGAAGGCCGAGATGGTGCCGGTGCCGGTGCGGTCATCCTTCCGAGCACCATTATCCAGAATGTGGCGAATCAGGTCGAGATAGGCCTGCATGGTATTCCCATCCCCTCATTTGACCGACGGCATATGACGCTTTCTCAAGGGGCGCCTAGGGCGAGCAGGGAACCCATCAGTTGGTCGGTGAACTTCCGACAGAGTTTAGCGTGCTGGGCACGAATCTGCGCTTCATCTTGCCGGGCTAACCGATTCAGACTGTCGACACTTTGTCCACCGCCTTGGGCATCACCAAGCCATTCCAGCCAAGTGATTGGCCGGCCGAAGGTAAATGTCGCCGGCTTCAGTAACTTGGGAAATTTATCGGTATTCGGAATCATCTTTTCGCGGGTCCCCCGATGGGCGATGGGGATGACCGGAACATTTGGGCGCGAGGAAGCAACCCTGGCAACCCCGGTTTTTCCGGGTAGAAGAAAAGGTGCCTCGGTTCTCTTCGAGCGAGTCCCCTCCGGGAAAATACCCAGCACATTACCTGAATTGAGGATATCGATTGCCGAGGACAAGGCCTCGCTGGCGCCCGACTCACGGGCGGTCTTAATCTGCCCGGTGCCGCGCATGAACCAACCGGTATGGCGGTGTTGAAAGTGGTCATCTTTGGTCAGGTAGTGGGTGGCTCGCCGAATTGCAGTGATGATGTATAGCGGGTCGACATGGGAGAGATGATTGGCCGCGACAATGGCTGGACCCCTGCGGGGAATGTGTTCCAGGCCCACAAATCTTGCCCCGAGCAATCGCAGTAGTGGTTGGGCGGTCCAGGTCAGGGCGCGAAATAGGAATGGGGCGGAAATCTTGCGCCCGGTACCCTTTATTGCCGTGGTTTCGGCAATTTTCCCCCAGGCCGATTCAAGTTCACTCGCCATCTGCTCGATTCCCGCTAGGTCAATCATCCATTTGTAATCAACCCCGGAGGCAAACACCGGTAGCCACTTGTGCAGGTCTCTGCTCGAAGTGGTGTGACCAAACTGGGCGAATTGTACCTACACCGCCCAGAGGCGGTGAGGATGAGTGCTCACAGGGATAGTGCAAGGTCGCGGATAGCATTACCTCTGGCTCTGGTGATACTCTCTCCATTGGTGATTTTCTCGCCGATCATCATCGCAAATGTATCTGCAGGCATCAACGGTGATGCCGATAATTGGCAGCAGGATGGATGGCTGACCACCAAGATCGCCACCGACCGTCTGGCGGCCGGTGATGAATTCGGCTGTTACGGCATGGTGGGTCTTTCATGGCAGGCCAATGCCGGAGATGTTGCCTCATCCTGTAGGAGTTATCTCGAACCGCGGATTCCGGCCTCGCGCTGGGGCGATAATCCGGTTTCCATCTATACGCCCACTGGCTTGAATTACGCTGACCATGAAGCGATTTCGAATGTCGGTTTCAGCGTTCATGGCGATAATACCGGATTGGCCAATACCGCTTGGCATAATGGCAGTGATGCACCGCTCAATATCGAGGATTGGTACAATCTCGGTCGACGTGGAGGCAGTTTGGAATCAGTCATCGCCGATTTGGCAGAGGTCGAAACCGAAGCCGAGCTCGGTGGCCTGCTGAACTTCTATTGGATCGGCCGCGTCGACGAGGCGACAGTACGTCACGACCGCGACCTGCTGACTTGGCTGGAGGCGAGCGATGGCTGGTCTACGACCTGGGGGGAAGCGTGGTCATATTGGGCGAGTCAACGCTGTTATCAGTTGGTATATGACGACTCTATAGAATCTTCTGAGTATGGATTATCATTTGAGTTCCAGCGCTCGAGCATTTGTGTCTCACAGGATGAGCGGGTCTGGCCAGTGCCTCTTACCTGGATGGTCGACCTCAACGGGACCCAGGTCGAGAGGGTCACATCAGCGAGTGGAAACCTCACCGAGTTTTCTGGAGACGAGAAGATTCTCGCCCCGGGCTGGTGGCAGGATGGCGACATCCTATATCTCACGGCAGCACCGAATATCCCGATAGAAGTAGTGACCACAAGTGAGGTAGAAGAGTTCGATATCACCGGCATCGCTGAGAATTTCAACAATCGTTCATTCGCCATCACCATCGCCGGCCATGCGACTGAAGACCTGTTCCTGTGGTCGAAACGATTCGATGATTCCAACCTGCGCTTCACCTGGTTGGTCATCCCCCGTGCCGCCGAGGCGCAACTGTCGTGGCTACCCATAGTCGGAGTAATCATCTTCATCGCTTCGGTTGCCGGCACGATAGCTCTGGTGAAAAAAGACCAGCAGAGGCGTAATCCCCATTCTCTACAAGAATCTGTCTCGGCTTTCACCGCCAGTTCCGCAGAAAATGATGGCACCGATTTCAGCGAGTCCGAATAGTGTTGTCGCGCCGCAGGACAACCCCGGCTGATGCCAGGCGCTTCTCAGCCAACGGCAGTAATTCCTGCCAAACCTGTTCGGGGGCACAGACTCCAGAGGGGATGAGGTCGGACATTATTGCTTCCACCGCGGCGAGAGTGACTAGGCCGGTCGTCCTTGCCATCGATGACCATCCACCCCCTCCATCATCAAATAGGCGACCTCTCCAGATGAGATTCTGCGACTCGACCACGACTGAAAGGAGGGTTATTTCCGGTCGTTGTGGGTCGAAAATCCATTGTTGATACAAGTCCTGTAAAGTTTTCTTGCGGTTATCTCCTTCCAGAGCCCCCTCGTCACACAAAGCGATGAATCTCTCGATATGACCTGGCCACCGCAAGGTATACTCCAGTAGGGTCGGGCAATCGATATCGAGCAGACTGCGCAGGCCATCGGTGAGAAAGGCCTCAAGTTCACCGACTTCCGGGTCGCAATACCTGTGGCGTCGAGTTAAGGCGGGTTCCGTGCACAATTTACCAGCGATGCGAATTCGTGCAGGTCGTTCATACTCGGCAATTACATCGCTGGGTGAGAATGGCGCCATATATGACCAGCCATCTTCCTGCTGTGAATCCGGCTCACGGGGGATTCCCCCAACGCGAATCTCGACCTTCTCGGCCACCTCCCCTCCCACCTTGAACTGGGCACAGGCATTGGCAACCCACAGGTTGGATAAGCCCGGGGCAACCCCTACATCGTAGAGCAGCAAGCCTGCATTGGCCTTGGCCAGTTCATCCAGTCGGCGAGGGTCTTCCACTGTGAAAGAGAGATCGGCCACCTTAGCGCCGCGTTCAAGTAGCGGGCGTCGCACGCAGTCCCCCTGACTGCCTGGAAGCAGATTCACCCAAATGTCGGCTTGAGTGACGTCGAGAATATCATCTGTATACTCGCCTCCTCCCGGTTCGGTCGCCGCCTGCTCGCCAATGGGTGAACCAGTACCAATTGCCGCATTGGGATTGCCCGGTGCAGATGCGGTGGCATCACCGTGGATTGTCACAACGCCAAGACCTGTCGCCCATTCGAGGGTTTTGGGGTCGAGGTCGACCAAGGTGACTTCATGGCCGGCCTCATGCAACTCACTCACAACCAGGCGGCCGACCAGACCGCCGCCGAGAACACGGATTCTGCAAGCTCTGGTGGCGCCGGGCATGGTCAGCAAACCCGGTATTCCGCATTTGAGTATGGCGAAGCCTTCATCCACCGTTTGCGACCCCCGAGCAATGGGGACTACCATGGGAGAGGGATTGCGTATTGACCCGTGGTCGAGTTCCCAACCGACTGACTATGCAAATATAATCGCCCAATTCGGTCTACAATCGCTTGATGATATCGAAATCCCCGACCCCTCACACCTGCACCGCCGTGGGCTCATCTTCGCCCACCGCGACCTCGATGTCGTGCTCTCAGCCCAATCGGCCGGTCAGCCTTTCGGGGTTCTTACCGGATTGATGCCGAGTGGACGTATGCATCTCGGCCATAAGATGGTTATCGACCAGATAAGTTGGTTTCAGAATCTCGGTGGCGATGTGACGATTGCCGTCGCCGATCTGGAATCTAATGCCACTCGGGGTCTGAGCCTAGAGCGGGCGCGTAAGGTGGCGTTGGAAGAATATGTGGCAAATTATGCCGCGCTCGGGTTGCGCCCGGAATCGACTCAGGTCTATTTTCAATCAACTCGTTCAGTCGTCCAGAAAATGGCCTTCACACTTGGAAAACGTATCAATCTTTCTGAGTTTGAAGCTATTTACGGTTTTTCCGGCGATACCAATCTCGCCCATGTCCAGGCTCCCTTGGTGCAGGCCGGAGACATCCTCCACCCGATGCTCGATGAATATGGTGGACTGCGCCCAATCGTCGTTCCGGTGGGCATTGACCAAGACCCTCACCTGCGGCTGACCCGAGGTTTGGCGGCCAAGAGCAATTGGTTCAACCTCAATAGTCGCAAGGGGGGTGGTTTGACCATCGGACTGTCGGTACAGGATGACAATTCTACGGCGCTTGGAGTTGCCGCCGATGGCAAACTCGACAGTAAGGTACGCCAATCGGTTATCGACAATATCGTGGCCGAGGTTGCCGATCTGGGATTTGCCGACATATTGCCAAATGCCAAGCACGGTTCGGTACAGATACCTTCGGCCACTCAATCCGACCGTTCACCCATCAAGATGAAATTATTACGCCTCGAACGTAGTATGGGTGGAGCCGGCTTGCTACAGCCGGCCAGCACCTACCATCGCTTTGCGGTCGGATTAACAGGTGACAAGATGTCTTCATCAGTACCCAATTCGACAATTTTCCTCACCGATGAGGTCGCGGTGGTCGAGAAGAAGATTAAGCGGGCGTTCTCGGGTGGCCAACCGACCGTCGAGGAACATCGCCGCCTCGGTGGAGACCCAGATGTCGATGTCGCCTACCAATACATGATGTATTTCTTTGAAGATGACGATAAGTATCTCGCCGAGGTCAATGTCGACTATCGTTCGGGCAAGATTCTCGCCGGTGAAATGAAGCAGTTGTGCATCGATAGGGCCAGTGAATGGTTGACCAATCACCAGCAACTGCGTGATCAGACAGCCCATCTGGTCCACGATTTCTTGGCTGCTGATTCAAGGTAAATGTGATTCCATTCACTCTGCATGGGTCTGATTTCCCTCAATCGTCCGGCGTTTGATATGTGGCATCCGTTCGGATGCGGTTTCGACTTGCTGTAGCGAGAGAAAACGCTCATCTAATCACGATTTTGGCGAATACCATTTCTCATTTAAAAATCGATTCTCCTCGCCGTACGTCCGCAGAATCATGATGTCAGGTTCGGACGCACTAGACTTCATCTGGCGAGAAGATCGTCGGGTCTGGCCCAACCGGAAGACGCACCAGTTCTTCTCCGCTCAATTCTCTGGCCTCAGCATTTTCGTGCAGAATCTGGCTATGCCCTCTGGGATCGAGAAGAACAATATTCACCGGTTGAGAGAAGTCTCCATTTTTCACCGCGGCAATGCTGTCGGATAATTCCCGACAGCGCTCTATCGCGCTGCTATCACCTTCTTGGAGCAGGTCGCGGGCAATCAAGTCCACAACCTCTCCGAAGCGCACTAGCAGACCCTCGACATTGGTCACATAGCCGGCATTGCTGCTGCCGGGATGCACCTCGAGGTCGAGTTCGGGAATACAGACCGTACACGAAGAGGAGCGGACGATGCGTGCCGATAGGACCGAGGCCTCGTCGATGCATATCGACCATCCACCCGGCTTGGCGCCGTCGGCGGGGATGAAATCGGTCTGTCGCCAACCGCACTCGTCACAGAGTAGTGTGACCTGGGTATGCTCGCCGAAATAAGGGATTTCGGTGCTGAGAGCCCGCATCATCAATTTTCCTTCAGCAAGGCATATCGGACAGGGAAGTTCCACCATCGAGTCCATCTTCGCCACCTCATGCTTCGGTAACGAATGATTCGGTTTCCACCCCGCGGATTCCCCGGCAACCGGGTGGTAGCAGGAGCAATCTGGAATCGGTCAACTGAATTATTTGGCCGCCGATATCACCTTCGATGAAGGTCGAAAGTTTGTCGATGGCAATGGCAAATTCAGTCTCCCGGGAGATGATACGTGAAAGTTCGACGATGACCGCATCACCTTCACTCACCCAATCGAGAAGTGGTGAGACCCCTGCCAATTCGTGCAGGACGCCACGGTGGAATACCATTCCATCGCCGAGGTGTGGTACCGGCGCCTCGGAGAATAATTCTCCAAGATCATGATAATCGACATCGGTTGTCGGAAGGCGATGTACTGCGGTGCCTGAACTGGGCATGGAAAAGGTCCGGACCGGCGATGACCCCCGTATTTCATCGGTGCCGGTTGGCTGGGAGTCGACCTTGTCTGGCTCGATTTTCGCCGCTTCGACAATCGATTTCGATGCGGTTGAATCGGCTGCTGAGGCAGCAGTCGAAATTGTCGCTGGTGGTGCTGGTGAAGCAGGTGCAGTCGAAGAGGTAGTGGGTGGGCTCGGCGTTGAAGATGGGGTTTCGGCTAATTCCGTGCCCGGCGCCACCACAGCAATTGAATCCGGCAGTGCCGCCTCGGAGGTGTTACCCGTAGCCGTAGCCACTGCCTTGCGTATCGCCGCGAATGAATCGAGTGAAGACTGTTGTCGACCATCTCCCTCGGCGCTGTCCCGGCCTTTGCCACGGTCATCTTGAGACCCCTTTTTCGGCTTCTTCCGCCGCGCCATGCGATGTTGCAGGCGCTCGTGGCTCAAGAACATGAGGGCAGATTCGCACCCTATAGGTCGGTCGTCGGGTTGATAAGGGGCCGGCGACACGACGCCTCAAGCCTCAAGTGCTGCCGCCTCGTAACCTCGACCGTCCCGGAGTAGAGGCTTTCTGAGGAAAACCAGACAATAATGCAAGGTTCACTCGGCTCGGCAATAGAACTGGAAAAATAATTCATAATAATCTTTGAGCAGGAAATGGAGATGAAATAATGGTGATGGATACAACCCAAGAGTATGTGAAGACCGGTACCAGTACCCTCGGAATCTGTTACAAGGGTGGCGTCGTCGTCGGCTCCGACCACCGTGCGACCATGGGTCATTTCATCGCCAACAAGTCGGTCAAGAAGTTATTCCAGATCGATGAAAACCTCGCTCTGACCACGGCCGGCCTGGTCGGTCATGCCCAAAGCCTGTCGCGAACCTTGGCCGCAGAGACCACCCTGTTCCGCCTCAAGCGCGGCAAGAGGATGACGGTCGAAGCGGCTGCGACCCTGACCGCCAACATTCTCCTCGGTCGTCCCTATTGGGTGCAATTACTGATTGTCGGCTGCGATGACACCGGCCCTAGCGTTTACTCGATCGATGGTGCTGGTGGCTCGATTCCAGATGATTATTGTGCGACCGGTTCCGGCTCACCCTACATGTATGGGGTGCTTGAAGACGGATACAAATCCGGAATGACCCAGAAGGCGGCCCTGAATTTGGCAGTCCGTGCCCTTTCAGCCTCCAGTCAGCGTGACGCGGCCAGCGGTAATGGCATGGACTTGGCGGTGATCACCAACAAAGATGGTTTCTGCCAACTTTCCGAGAGCGAGGTCAGCGCTCTGGTCGCTTCACTGAAGTGATTTCACAATCCATCCCTGCTAGAGGGATTCCTTGCCGCAAGGCGAAGATGATTTTCATCAGGTTTGGACTGCAACAATAGGAAGTGATTAAATGAGATTGACCTTTAAGGAAATACGCGACGAGATTGGAAAAATTGTCCCCAAAGACATCGACTACCAAGTGACCTTGGAGGCCGCCAGCATCGCCATCGTCACCAAGACGCCGGCAAAGTTCGGTGGCGGCGATGGTCTGGTGGGAAAGATTGCCAAGAGGATCAAGCGGCGCGTGGTCATACGTCCCGACCCCGAAATCATGTTGGGTGAAGATGAGGCTCTCCAAATTCTCCATGAGGTGATTCCCGATGCGGCCGAGATCACCGATACCTGGTTCGATGGAGCTCTTTCGACGATTATCGTTCATTGCCGTGACCCTGGACTTGCGGTCGGCAAGCGTGGCGCTAATCTCAAGGAGTTGCGCGATAAGATCGGCTGGTTGGTCAACGTTGAGCGCACACCGCCATTGGAATCTAAGACCATCCATGATGTGTTGAGTTATCGCTGCGCCCACAGTGAGGAGCGCAAGAAACTACTCAAGGAATTCGGCCTCAACATCTACCGGCCGACCCGCCCCGGCCAGACTTGGATTCGCACCACCGCGCTGGGCTCATACCGCGAGGTCGGCCGGGCTTGCCATTATCTCACCACCAATGAATCGAGAGTGATGATCGACGTCGGTGTCAACATCGCCAGTGATACCGACCCGATGCCATATTTCAACGCCCCCGAGGCTCTACCGTTGGAGAAATTAGATGCGGTCATTCTCACCCACGCCCACCTCGACCATGCAGGAATGCTCCCGGTGCTGTTCAAGTATGGCTACAATGGTCCGGTGTACTGCACTCCACCGACCCGGGATCTGATGCTGTTATTGCAGACCGATTACCTGAAGGTCTCCTCAGCCGAAGGTAAGCGTCCGCCATATGAGATGGAACACATTCGTGAGTGCATGAAGCACGTCGTCGATGTCGATTGGAATGAGACTACAGATGTTGCACCAGACGTAAAGTTGACCTTCCATAATGCCGGACATATCCTCGGATCTTCATCGGTACACCTGCACATCGGCGAAGGTAAGCACAATATTGTCTACACCGGGGACATGAAGTTCGAGAAATCGTGGTTATTCGATGCCGCCAGCGTTCGCTTCCCTAGGGTTGAGACACTGGTCATAGAATCCACCTATGGGGCGGCCGGAGATTTCCAGCCATCCCGAGAAGAAGCTACTCAGGAACTGCAGGACGTAATCCGGCGGACCCTGGCTCGCAATGGCAAGATGATGTGCCCGGTCTTCGCGGTCGGGCGCAGTCAGGAAGTAATGATAGCGATCGATGAATTATTCCGCAACGGCGATGTCGAGCCGTGCAATGTCTACCTCGATGGAATGATTCTGGAAGCGACGGCAATCCATGCCTCGCACCCCAAATATCTCACCGCAGACCTGCGTCGCAGTCTGATGCAAGATGATGAGACGAACCCCTTCACCAGCCGGTGGTTCAAACAGGTTCAGGGTCGTGATATGCGGGAATCAATCGTCCTCGACCCCTCACCATGCATTATTCTCGCGACCTCGGGAATGATGAATGGTGGCCCGATAATGGAATACTTCCGCAATTGGGCTGAGGCCGAGCGAAATTCACTCTGCTTCGTCGGCTACCAGGCCGAGGGAACCCTCGGTCGCCGCCTGCAGAAAGGATTTGGCGAGGTGCCGCTGAAGATAGATGGTCAGACCCATATGGTCAAGGTCGGCTGCGAAATGATCACCATCGACGGTTTCAGTGGACATTCCGACCGCAAGCAGTTAATCGACTACTTCGCGCAGATGAGCCCGAAACCGAAGAATGTCATCTGCCATCACGGCGATTACCACAAGTGCAACGAATTGGGTCATTCCCTGCGGGAGAAATTCAACGTTCGCACTTGGGCGCCGAAGAATCTAGAGACCATAAGACTCTACTGATGAAATGGGCACTGCTCGGCAATTATTTCGGTTATTCCTCTCGATTCAAACCGTTCGCTGTGGCGTCGGATGCGGTATGGTGGGCGATTATAATGGCAGGTCGAAACCATCATCCAGTGGGTCGGGTAGCCTTTGTGGCGTATCGTTTCCTTGGCCTTGACCCCCGCCACCTGAACCTGTATCTGCTGTGCCGTATTGCTTTCTGCCCACTTCGATGACTCCTGCGGTGGATCCGCCACCAACCCTGGCCTCGTCAGTCTGGTCACCCCATGCCGACGAAATGGTGAAGACCAACAGCATGGCAGATAGAAGGAAGAAGACCATCCATGGGCTTGAGGTTGCGATTCCCGATAGAAATACCGCGGCGAATAGCAGGGCGATTGCCCCGACGATGACCAAAGGACGGGAAATGCTCTGCACAGAGGTCGCTAGACCACCTTCTTGATGAACCCCACCGCTGCGTACCCAAACCATGTTCTCCAACGCCTCGGCACCAAAACCCCGAGCCTCCACCTGCCCGGGATGGTTGATGACCGCGGTGGCGCCATGGGGGGAAAACTCCGAAGATGCCTATGACCAGGGTTTGGTCGAGTTGGGTCTGGGTGATGCCCGACTCATCCGGGTCGAAGGGGCAATGTTGCCACTGGGTTTTGAGGCGGTGCCGATTCAAGACCTGCCGATGGGGGTGCTGGTCGAGTGCCACCTAGCTGTCTCTCACTGCGAGGATGGAGCAACCGCCTGTGCCGGAGTGGCATGGGCGACCGCTACTACACCCGAGGGCGATGACTGTGCCATCGTAGCGACCCTGTCGACCGATCAGGAATTTGAGGAGACCGAAATACAACTCAAGCGCAACCTGCAACGCCGGCTGGCGAGCCGAGACCTTGAGGTCGCAGCATTCGATGTCGCAGTTGACGAAGTGACCGCAGGACCCGAGCATTACGGCGTTGCTCTCGCGGCACTGATTCTGCCAAATAGCCTGCTGATGGGTAGAGGTAGTACCGGACGTGTTCGCACCACTGGCCGCGTCGGAATCCGCCCAGCTGAACTCGACCACAAGGCGCCTGCGGCCAAAGTGATGCGTCCTGGTGGCCGTGGTGGCAGTGGCAGTGGTGGCGGTGAAGGCGACTCCGATTTCAGTCTCTAGGCGACAGGCTTGAAGGCCATCGCCACCTCGCACGACCATGGATTCACCACCTTGGGATGCCCTGCGATGTGGTGGATGCGAGCAGGTTTTTGCTCGTAAGCGTGGCGTCCTGCCAAGATGTTCCCGCTGTGGCAGGTCTGGCGAGGACGGCATTACCATCGTCGGTAATGCACAAAATCCACACGAATTACAAGCGGTGATAGCGATGGCTAATGTGCCACAGGAATTACGCCGCGAGTTTGCTGAAAAATTACCGCGCCGCACTGTAGACCCAGACTTTGAATTCGCCGATAAATCACCCCTTCACGCCATCAATGCATTGCATGAATCTGCCGATGATGAGGGACAAATTGAGCGTGATGCTCTACAGAAGGCAATCACCCGTAACCGGATTTCTGCCAGCCCCGAACAGATCGCTGAATGGGCTGAGGCCGAAGGCTTACTACTGCGCGAGGGAGAAGGCCGTTGGCGTCTACTTGAGTGAGACTTACAAAGGGTAGTCCGCACGCAGACTCAGGGCCCGTGGGTTAGTTTGGCTATGCTAGGAGCTTTGGGAGCTTTTGACTCCGGTTCAAATCCGGGCGGGCCCATCTCATGAAATCTCAGTGCAAACCAGATTCACTGAATTCCTCTTCCATAGGGTTGAGGTGGATCTGTGGCGGCGCCTGTGGCGACGCCGGAAGGGGCGACCTCAGGGGCGACCTCAGGGGCGACGACAATGGTGCCGCGCCGCATCGCATGGAACAGTTCTCTTCGGTCGGCGGCGACCTTTTTGTCGATCACGCGACATCCGTACATCGCCATCGCGAAAAACAACAGAATCCACGAGGCTTGCGGATAGGATAGAATCTGCCAAGCCACGGCAATCGAAGCCAGCACCAGGCTGAGCCAAGCGCCGAACCACATCAATAACATGCTCTCCTCGCTGGAAAATTCATCGGTTTTCACGTTGATGACGGTATCGATATACCAATTGGTGCCGCGTGCGAGTAGACCGAACCACAGTAAGGTCGAGACTTTGAAGAAAAATGAAAATACGTTCATTCCCGAGTCTTGACCGTCATATATCGCCTTGACCGGGACTTCGGTTATTCGCCAATCAGCGCGCGATAATTGCAATAGACGATGGTTGGGGTAACCGTAACCATCCCAGCGTTTTTCCCAATCCCAGTTCTTGAGAATCTCATGACTGGAAACAGCATATCCCGATTGCGGGTCGGTTATCGATAGCCCGGCGGAGAGATTAGTCAGGTGGGTGAGAATCCATGACCCCATCCGGCGAATTATCGGCATGCCCTCCATCCCCTCGGGGTGCAACTGCCGACTTCCCTTGACGTGGTCAGCCCGATCATCGAAAATCGGTTGCAGCATCGCCGAAAGGTCCCCGGCTTCCATCTGGCCATCGCCATCCATCACCGCCACACACCATTGTCCCCTAATCCCCCAAACTCCAACCTCCGCTTTGGCGCTGATGAATTGCAATCCCGCTTCGATGGTTGCTCCAACCCCGGTTCTTCGTGGATGGGATTCGGGAAATGTGTCGATTACCCAGGCTTGTCCTTCCCAGCCATCTTGGCACCGCTGTTCGATGGTTTGCCGAGCGAGCACCTTGGTATCATCACGCGACCGGTCATCGACCACCACGATTGCATCGACCCATTCTGGAATGGCCTCGATCACCCCCACAATGTGCTCGGCCTCATCGAGTGCCGGGATGACCACCCCTATCGCCCACCCGCAGCGCATGAGAGGCATAGGATGAATGATGATTATTGCTCTTGCCCAGCGAAGGTTTTGAATCATGACCGCCACCAGCGGTATCTGTGGCTGATATCCGCATCGCCTTTGTCGTGCGCGACCAGGAACTGAGAATAATCAGTTCTGTGATACGAGCGAAGGACTTCAGTGATGATGTTCACGTCATCGATTTAGGTAGTAAAGACGACACTGTCGCCCTGGTCGAAGAGGAGCCTGGAGTGACCCTGCACAGCCTGCACCCGGATGCCACGGTCCCCGAGGTCGCCGCGGCATTATTTGTCGAGGGTAGTGATAGTTCGACCTTGGTGGTGCGTCTGGAGCCTAATTGGAAACTGCGCGATTTACCCGTCGCGGTCAATCGCTGTCGGATGCGCATAGATGTCGATGTGGTATTCTCGGCCCCTGATGAATCAGAGGAAATGAAGAATCCCGAGGAACTGACCTATTCCGATGCTCCGTTCCAGAGCATCGCCTGCTCAGCCAAGGGAATCGCCGCTCTGGCTGAGGCCAATCCACATAGTAAACCTCTTGATTTGCCACAGCAACTCAATGTTCGGGTCAACCGCAATAAGGAACCGCTGCCGGTCAGCCAGCGGGAATCTATGGCCACCGCCTCGAGATTCGCCCAGTTATTCTATTGGATGTTGGAATCCAAGCACCCGCTGATAAGCTTCGGAATTCCCGGGGTGGTATTATTCACGGTCGGTTATCTTCTCTCGCGCGATGTCATCGGAACTTTCGACGAGGTCAACAGCGTCTCTCTTGGAATTGCCTTGGCGACCTTCGTGGTAACCATCGTCGGTGTGTTAGCCATCATGTCGGCACTCATCCTCTACATTCTCGGTAAGCAGGTCAAGCAGATACAGTTGCATTATCGAGAATGGCCCGGCGAGTGAGTACTAGGGGTGATGATTCAAGATGACGCGTGGGTTGGTCTGTTTCGATATGGACCGCGTCTTGGTCGATTTTCTTTCTACCTGGCAATGGGTCTATGAAAAACTAGACATCAACAACGATGAATCCTTTGCTCTATATAATCAGGGCAAACTCGATGAATGGTCGTGGATCATCATGGATCTGGCTCTTATCAAGCAAGGATGTTCAACCAAACTGGGGGAGGACTTACAAGATTCCCACCTCCGCCATTGGTTGGCCGACTGCCCGATGATGAAGGGCTGGAAGGACTGCATCCAGACCTTGCTCGATGCCGATTTCACCATCGCGATTATTTCCGGCGGCATGCAACATACCGCCAAGCAGATTGCCGCCGCCTTTCCCAGCGGTGAACCCTGGGCTAAGAGTTGGGGTTGCGTCGACCGTAATACCGCCAGGGAATACATGGACGGCCAGTCATCCAAACTCCTGGTCTTCTCCAATGGCTGGCTGGTAAACTCCGACGGTAGCATCCCTGAGGTAGGCCGCTTCAATGTGCAGATGCATGGCAAGGGCACAGTCGTGAAGATATTGCAACGCCGCCTCGGTATTCCCCTGGAGCAGACCGTTGCCGTCGGAGATTCATCCGGTGATATCTCGATGTTCAAACAGAGTGGATTTTCTATCAATTTCAACCCGTGGGATGAGAGGCCGAAAGCACATGCCGACCTGGTAATCGAAGAAAAAGACCTGCGGCTGGTGAAAGAGGCGATCCTAAGAACAATATGACTTTGGATTCAAGTCAATTCTGAGAAATGCTTGAAACCGAATGGGGCGACGCCGGCGCATGGCAGACAGTAAGATTGGGGGGATTGAAGATTTGTCCAGTGACTCGCGTCGTGACGCTCTCCGGGGTACTGATGGAACCGTAGTCAATATTGCCGGCTATCGCTTTGTCGCCTTGCCCGACCGCGATGAACTGCGCCAGCCTTTCCGCGACATCTGTGAGACATTGGGGCTGGCGGGAACGATTCTTCTCAGCCATGAGGGAATCAACTTCTTCTTGGCTGGCAGCCGGGAATCCATAGATTCCTACCTCGACTTCTTAGCACAGGACCAGCGTCTGGCCGATATTCTCCTGAAGGTGAGTTATTCCGAGTCCCAACCTTTCAGACGCATGCTGGTCAGACTGAAGAACGAGATAATCTCTCTGGGAATGCCCGAGATCTCCCCGGCCGATTTCACCGGCGAGGAAATCACCCCGCAGCATTTGAAGGCCAAACTCGATGCCGACGCAGATGTCGTGGTGCTCGATACCAGAAACGAATTTGAAATACGGATCGGCACTTTTGAGAATGCGGTCGACCTTAACATCTCTTCATTCAGGGATTTTCCCAATGCCATAAAAAATCTGCCCGAGGAGATGAAGGAGAAGGAGATAGTCATGTTCTGCACCGGCGGAATCCGCTGTGAGAAGGCCTCAGCGGTGATGCTCAACGCCGGTTTCGCCAATGTCAAGCAACTCAAAGGGGGAGTATTGGGTTATTTTGAGGCGTGCGGTGGGGCTCATTGGGATGGAGACTGTTTCGTCTTCGACCGCCGGGTCGCCCTCAATCCCCAACTGGAGGAGACCGACCATGAGTTGTGTTTCGCCTGCCGTGAGCCGCTCGGTCAAGAGGAACTGAATTCCGAGGATTATGTGATTGGCCAATCATGCCCTCATTGCGCATAGAGTTCCAACATCTCCAGCGGGACCACCTCAAGGGTTCTCTCGTGAGTTGCTTCCATGTTCACTGGGCAGGCATTTCCGGCCTCAGCCGCAGCCTTCCAGGTGGGAGCACAGACACACCATTGGTCGCCGGGCTTGAGACCGGGAAAATTGAATTGCGGTGCGGGGGTCATCAGGTCATTGCCAAGACTCTTGGCGAAATTGAGGAAGGTCTCGGTCAGGATGCAGCACACGGTATGATAGCCTTGGTCGGCCGAATTGGTATTACAACAACCGTCTCGGTACCAGCCGGTCACCGGGTCTTTCGAGCAAGTAGCTAATTCTGTGCCGAGCACATTCTGGCTGTGGTGCATATCCATCTCTGTTATCTCATCCATTTGTTTCACCTTTCATGGGGTCACCCTCCGCGAATCGCGCGGGAAGGGAATCACTTCACGGATGTGGTCAGCGCCACTCAACCAACTACAGACTCGCTCGATACCCAAACCGAAGCCACCGTGTGGGACGCCACCGTACCTGCGGACGTCTATATAGAATTCATACGGTTCCCTCGGTGTGCCCTCCTCATCGATTCGCTCAAGGATTTCCTTCTCTGACCAGGTTCGCTCACCGCCACCGATGATCTCACCATAACCTTCTGGGGCCAGCAAATCGTGGCAGAGCACATATTTCTCGTCATCAGGGTCGGGGCGATGATAGAATGGTTTTGCAATCCGGGGATAATGGGTCAAGAAGTGAGGAACATCGAATTCCTTTGTCAGGACTTTTTCTTTGGAATAATCGAGGTCTTGCCCCCATTCTATTGCAACTCCCATCCCTTGAAGGGTCTCGACCGCCTCGTCATAGCGCATTCTCGGGTAGGGGGAATCGGCATAGCGAGCGACCAAGTCGAGGTCACGCCCGACCTCGGTCAACTCATCACTGCGCTCATCAAGTAGTGTTCTTGCGATATGTCTGACCAATCCTTCGCCATGCTCCATGACTTCGGCATTGCCAGCCCATGCAATCTCCATCTCAGCGTGCCAGAACTCTGTCAGATGGCGCCGAGTGCGGGACTTCTCGGCACGGAATGAAGGTGCGACCGTGTAAAGTCGCTCAAGCGCCGGCATCGCCGCCTCTGCATAGAGTTGCCACGATTGGGTAAGGTAGACCTTACGTCCGAAATAGGGTACCTCGAACAGGGTACTGCCGCCTTCGACAGCACCGGCGACGAAACTCGGTGCCTGATATTCGGTGAAATCACGCTCGCGGAAGTATGAATGTACGGCACCGAAAACGCTGCTTCGAATCTTGAGCATGTTGGTCATCCGACCGGTGCGCAGGTAGAGGTGGCGATTATCGAGCAGGAATTCGGTCTCGCCCCCCTCTGCGTTCTCCATCGCTGACTCGGTTATGGGAAAGGGGTTTTCAGGGTTCACTGGACCAACCACTTCGGCGCTTGAGACGATAATCTCGTGACCACCCGGGGCGCGTTCGTCGACATTGACCATTCCCGTGAGGATGATACTGGTCTCGATGAGGGAGGCTTTGAGATTTTCAAAGGAGTCATCTCCGAGCGCCTCGCGCTTGGCGACACATTGAATCGTCCCGGTGGAATCTCGCAGGACGATGAAGTGAATCTTGTTCGAGCCACGGGTACGATAGACCCAGCCTTTCAACTCGACTTCCTTGCCATCGTACATACCCGATTGAACTTCGCCAATCCAATGCGACTTCTGCAAATCCATCTCCTCCTGAGTTGCCCACATCAACTCAGCACTTCAAACATATGGGATGACGCAGTAGAGTGGTTTATCCAATCACCACAACTTGAGACCTTTCACTGATAGATTGATGAGGGGTTGAGGTGCGAATATGTCCATGGGAGAGGGCGAAGATGGCACGGCTGGTCATTTACGAGTAGCTGTCTACGCCATCGGCGGCAACGCTCTTTCCGACCCACGCAAACCAAGTGAAGGTGCTGGAGAAGGGCAGGCATTAGCATTGGCCAAGGTGCTCTCCGACATAGTCGACCTGCTTGAAGCAGGCTACATAGTGGTCGTCACCCACGGCAATGGCCCCCAGGTTGGAGACCTGCTTCTGTTGGAAGAGCGGGCGGCTGCGGCTGAAGATATGGCGACGCGCCCACGTATCGGACTGGATTCATGGGTGGCGGCAACTCAGGGAATGATCGGTCATGAATTAGCCCTTAACCTCGATTCGGTCTTACAGCGTAAAGGTCGGCCCGAGCGCACAGCAGTAATCCTGACCAGAGTTGAAGTTGAAGCCGATGACCCGGCATTCGACCTGCCGTCAAAACCGGTCGGGCCGGTACTGTCTGCCGATGCGGTGATGAAAGAGGAATGGGACATTGCCGCAACCGGAATCGGGCCGCGCCGGGTGGTCGCCTCGCCCCTGCCCAAATCTATTCTCGACTTGGCGGTGATTCGAACACTCGTCGGTCAAGGTGCGGTGGTCTTCTGTGGAGGTGGCGGTGGAATTCCGGTAATCCGTATGGATGACCATTGGGTCGGGGTGTCGGCGGTAATCGACAAAGACCGATTCTCGGCATTGCTGGCAACCGAACTATCGGCCGATGTCCTGCTCATCAGCACCGCCATAGATTCCTTGAGAACAGGCTTTGGTACGTCGAGTGAAAAGTCACTTACTGAGATTTCCTGCGCCGATGCATTGGCGGGAATCGAAAGCGGAGAATTCCCTCCGGGCTCGATGGGTCCGAAGTTGTCGGCGATGGTGATTGCCAAGCAGACCATCACTGATTGTGAGGTTCTGATGTGTGCGCCCGGTGAAGCACTGAAGGCATTGCGAGGCGAATCAGGAACTCGCATGATCTGAGTGAAATCAACTATTCCACGGAAATTCGACACCACAGGTGTCGGCAAAAGAATAATCCGCCATGCGCATGTCCGATTCCGATAGCATGGGGTTTGCCGAGGTTCGTAGGGCGGCTGGACTCGCCCTGTTGATGCTCTTGTCGACGGCATTACCTTTCGCAGATTTTTCAATATATAATCCCCCTGAAAGCCTTGATGAGCAATTGCCTTCTTCCAAGGTTGTTTCCGGAACAAGCGAAATAGGGGATTGGATTAGTGCAATGAAGATAGGATCTTCAGGCTTCGACTATGTAATGGAAATAGTTTCCGATTCTCAGGGTAATGTGTATCTACATGGGACCTTCTCTAATACAATTTCAATTGGTTCAACCAACTTAACTTCTGCTGGAAGTCTTGATATGTTTGTGGCTAAATTTTCGTCTGATGGAATCTTGATATGGGCACTCAGAGGTGGAGGGACTGGTAGTGACCAAGGATATGGAGGATTGGTGCTTGACTCAAATGGAAGTGTAATTGTCACAGGTATGTTCTCATCTTCTGGG
>Ga0209554_1000449_pt1 | contig 35129 bp, 27 predicted proteins | sample MarorgKNORR_S2LV_5_FD_188221 | JGI IMG/M metagenome (GOLD analysis project Ga0209554, IMG submission 188221) | Marine microbial communities from the Southern Atlantic Ocean, analyzing organic carbon cycling - Bottom_A/KNORR_S2/LV (SPAdes) (version 2) | ecosystem: Environmental > Aquatic > Marine... | reverse complement strand
AACTTCCGTCGCGACGACGGCATCCACCTCTCGCAGCCGGCCCAGCACTGGGTCGGCACCTGGCTGGGGGAACGCCTCCTCGAGCAAGCCTCGCAGCGAGAAGCCGCCGACTCCGCGCCCGCCGACTGAGCCAGCGGTTCAGTTCGGGGGAGGCTCCGGATCGAAACGCTTTGGCGGCTGATCGCGCAGCCGCATCGCCGGGACCTCCACCAGCCGGTAGCTCAGCCACCCGAGCAGCAGCGACAGCGCCAGCGCCGGGATCAGGAGCGAGGCGAATCGCGAGTCGGGGATCCAGTCGCCGAAACCAGCCTGCTTCAGCGGACGCATCAGCGGCTGGTGCCAGAGGAAGACTCCGTAGGAGATCGTCCCTGCAAACCCCATGAAGCGGGTGCCGAGGAACCAGCGCGGCCAGCCCCCGGCGTGCTCCCCGAAAACAGCGGGCAGCAGAAGCAGCGCTGACACCAGGACGTAGACGATCTGCTCGAAGGCCCAGGTCCAAGCGGTGTGCGCTTCGTAGAAGGTTCGGAAGAAAAAGGGTGAGAAGCAGGAGGCCGTAAAGACCGCGATCGCGGCGAACCACACGGCGCCTGGACGATCGACGACCAAACGCGTCCACCGGAAGCGGCGCTCATCGGTTCCCAGCCAGGCGCTCACCACCGCCAGTGCCATGCCCACCGCGAAGGGAAGGAACATCGAAACCAGGCTGAAGTTCAGACCCCGGCGGCCGATCGAGAACACGTACACCCGGAAAATTTCGGCCAAGATCCCCAGCACCACGAGCGCAACGAGCTGCCGCTGCATCCGGGTACGCGGGTCGACGTCGCGGCCGAGCCTCCCCAAGAAGAGCGCAAGCAAGGGAAGCGCCGCATAGAAGGACACTTCGATCGTGAGGCTCCAGGCCACGACCAGCCCGCCTTCGAGGGTCCGGATGTCGAAGGCCTGCATCACGCTGTAATAGAGCCACCAATCGCCGGTGAAGACGCCGACGAGCCCCGGCCAGATCGCGAGCAGCGTGAGCGCGACCCAGTAGGCGGGCAGGATGCGGAGCGCGCGGCGACGCGCATAGCTCAGCGTGCGGGGACCGCGCTCCTCGAAGAGATGCGCCACGACATAAGGCCGGTAAAGCAGAAACGCCGAGATCAAGAAGAAGATCCGCACGCCGAGCCGACCCTGGGAAGTCGCGACGCCGTACCAGGCGTTCATGTTGGCGCCCGAACTCGCCCCCACGTGGATCACGATGACGGCAAAGACCGCGATTGCGCGCATCGCGTCAAAGAGATCGAAGTGGCGGCTCCGCTTCGGACCCGGCCGTAAAAGGGCGGCCGCGTGCTCCTCTCTCACACCGGCAGTTTCACCCAGCGTCGTCGCCATTGCTAGCGGTTATCCGTCTTCGTGGATCGCAGTCTTCTTCGCAACCCGTGCCACTCGTTGTCTCCAGTGCCGCGAATCGCGGCCACCTTCTCGAAGCGCGTATGCAAGTAGCGCGACAACTCGGGAAAGAGATCGCCGAAGTCGTCGAACTCGAAGTACATCTTCGGGTCGTAGACGATGCAGCGCGTGCCGCTGGCCTCGAGGTCAGAAATGATTTCCGGGCCGCTCACGTCGCCGGGGATCGTCAGGTCGTAGCGCGTCGGGTTCGGGCGCTTGGCCAGCACGTAGAGGATGGGGTGGGTGGGCGCCACGAAGACCGCTTCGCCGGGGCGCGAACAGCGCTCGAGAAAGGCCGTCGCACCGCGGTGGAGCTTTGCCTGGTCCTCCCCGACGAAAACCTCGGCACCCTCGATCCCGAGCGATTCGGGGTTCCAGCGCTGCACGTCTGCCGGGATGCGCAGGGCCGCCAACGCCAGGCAGCCCGCGAATCCGAGGACGATGCCCCGGAAGGCGGTACGCCCGAACTGACTGCGCGAAGCCAACGCCGCGTCGATGCGGTCGGCGACCCACCCCATCACCATCAGCGCCGGTGCCAGCACGTAGACCAGGTGGGACCAGACTGCCGAGGGGAAGATCCCGAGAAAGAAGAACAGAGCAAAGAGAACGATTGCACGCGAGGCGCTTCGCCGCGCCGGAGAATCGCTGGCGCGCGTCCACCACAGAACGACAGGCGCCGCGAGCAGGCTCGCGAGCGGTAGCCCGTAGGCGAGGCGGATCGCCGCCGAAGCCACCCCGGCGCTGACCGGGAAACCGAGAATTGTTTCCCCTCGGATCATGTAGCCGAAGAGTGCCGCCGGCATGTAGAGGAAGAGAAAGCGCCCGTCTCCGGCGGGATGCGCCCCGAGGATCGGCGGAATCGGGTTCGCGTAACTTTCGGATTGCGTCGTGAGCAGCGCGGTGAAGGTCGAATCGACGAGATGGCCGAAGGTCCCCGTCGCCAGAAAGAAGGCGACCGCTGCCAGGCTGATCACGCCACCCGCGAGGAACACCGGCGCAAGGCCGCCGAAGGCCGTGCGCTCGCGGAGCGGCGAATCGCGGCGGCCCCAGAAGAAACCGCCGAGAATCGCGAGCCCCACCAGCAGGCCGAAGTTCTGCTTCGTGAGGGCGCAGGCGGCGAGGGCCACGCCGAGCCACAGCGCATCGCTGGGTCGCCCGCGCTCGAGGGTGCGCAGCAGGAAGAGCAGCGCCGCGATCCCGAACAGCCCCGAAACCGCCGAGTAGTTGAGCATCGTCAGCACGGGGAACGCGATGGGAATCGCCGCGAGGAACACCAGCGGGGCGAAGGCCGCAAAGATCGGTCGCATGGCGTAGAGACCGATGCGCCAGAGCAGCAGCACGGTGGCGGTGTTCACCGCGAACTGCGCCCAACGCGTCACCAGGAGATCGGTGCCGAACACTTCGAAGAGTGCGGCGGTGGCGTAGTAGATCCCCGGGAAGATGCCGGTGTGGATGTCGCGGTAGAGCAGGTCGCCCGCCAGCAAGCGCTGCGCCGTCGCAACGAGGTGGCCCTCGTCGATCGAAACCAGCCCCCGATCGATGATCGGAAGCTGTACGGCCAAGCTCACGAGCGCGAAGAGCGCGACGCCGCCGAAAGTCGTCGCACGGGAAACTTCCCCGGTCTCGTTCCGCATCGACACCCCCTGCGAAGCGGTTCCCGAGTGGATACCGCATCCGTCGCCGGACTTCGCGTATGCTCGCCGCAGCCAGGGAGACCGACGCATGCGAGATCCGATCTACCGCAAGAGGCCCGTCGGGCCCCGCGCCGCCGTTCTTGGCGGGGAGCGCATCAACGACTTCATCGTGCTCTCCGAGGGCCTCTCGAATACCTACCTGCTGGAATCGGCAGAAGGCAACCTCCAGGTCAACGCGGGGATGGCCTTCGAGGCGCCGATCCACCGCGCCAACTTCGAGCGCCTGGCCCGCGGCGAGACACGCACCCTGGTGCTCACCCAGGGCCACGTCGACCACGTCGGTGGTGTTGACTATTTCCGGCAGCACGCGCCGGGGCTCCTCGTGATTGCGACCGCGGCCAACACCGAGCACCAAGCCTACGACCGGCGACTCACCGCCTTCCGCGGATCGCGCTCGGCCTTCGCCTTCGCCGAGGCGCTCGGCGCGGCGGTCGCCTACAGCCAGGAGCACTGCGGTCCCCCGCCGCCCCAGGCCAGCCCCACCCCCGACATTCTCTTCCACGGAAGTCACGAACTCACCCTCGGCGACCTCGAAGTCGAGTTGCTCGCGATCCCCGGCGCCGAAACCAACGATTCGCTGGTGGTCTGGCTCCCGCAGCACCGCATCTGCCTCACCGGGAACCTCTTCGGCTGTCCCTTCGGGCACTTTCCCAACCTGGTCACGATCCGCGGCGACCGCTACCGCGACCCGCTCACCTGCGCGGCCGCCGTGGAACACGTGCGCGCCCTCGAGCCCGAGATGATCCTCTACGGCCACCACGCCCCGGTGGTGGGCGCCCACCTGATCCAGGAAGAACTCCGGGTGCTGCGCGACGCGATCCACTTCGTACACGACGCCACCGTTGCGGGCATGAATGCCGGCCACGACGTGCACCACTTGATGCGCGAAATTTCACTGCCGCCAGAACTCGAAGTGGGCGAGGGCTATGGCAAGGTCTCCTGGAGTGTGCGCGCGATCTGGGAGTACTACGCGGGATGGTTCCACCACGATTCCACCACCGAACTCTTCGCGGTGCCGCGCAGTCGCATCAACGAAGACCTCGTCGAGCTGGCGGGCGGGCCAGCCGCCCTCGTCGCGCGAGCGCGCGAGAAACTCGCAGGCGAGCACGTCGAGGAGGCCATCCACCTGCTCGACATCGTTCTCGCCAGCGGGCCCACGTCGGAGGCACTCGACGCCATGATCGAAGCCCACGAAAAACTGCGCTCAGCCAGCGAGAACTTCTGGCTCTCGGCCTGGCTCGATCATCAACTGGCGGGTCTGCGCTCCCGGCGCAGCGCAGCTCGATGAGCGCGCGCTAACGGGTTCAGCTCGGAGGGCGCGGATCGCGCGGCAGGCCGAGGCCGCGCTCGCCGATGATGTTGCGCTGGATGTTCGAAGCGCCCCCGGCAATGGCCGGGCCGAGCGAGAAGAGATAGTTCTGCACCACCGCGGGCGGCGTGCTGTCGCGGGCGTAGTTCGGGGCCCACTCGCAATCGGTGAGGCCCGCTGTTCCGAGCAGGTCGTAGGCGAGCTTCCAGATCATCTGGGTGACGTCGGTGCTGTAGAGCTTCGTCATCATCATCGGGAGCATCACCTGCATCTCTTCGCCCCGGATGCTCGCCGAGAGAATCCGCAGGTTCGAAGTTTCGCAGGCACGCACGAACCCCTCGATCTCGGCAAGCCGCCGCCGCACCCCGGCATCCGACAATGCGGGTCGTCCCCCGACCTGTGCTTCTCGCGCCAGCGCCAGCAACCGATCGAACTGGTCGCTGATCATGCGCGGGTTACCGATCAGGTTGCGTTCGTGCTTCAGCGTCGAGCGCGAAACCTGCCACCCTTCCCCCCGCTGACCGACGATGTTCTCCGCCGGGGTCCGCGCATCGTCAAAGAACACCTCGAAGAATTCGGCCGCGCCGCTCAACTGCCGCAGCGGCCGCACCCGGATCCCCTCCTGCTTCATCGGAATCAGGAGGTAGGAGATCCCCGCGTGCTTCGAGGCCTCGGGTTCGCTGCGAAAGAGGCCGAACATCCAGTCGGCAGAATCGGCGTTGCTCGTCCAGACCTTCTGCCCATTCAGCACCCAATCGTCACCTTCGAGTCGTGCGCTGGCCTGCAGCGACGCGAGGTCGCTGCCGGAGCCGGGTTCGGAGTAGCCCTGGCACCAGCTCATCTCGCCGCGCAGGGTCGGCGGAATGAAGCGTTGCTTCTGCTGCTCGCTGCCCAATTCGAGGAGCGTCGGAACGAGCATCGCCGGCCCCTGGAAGAGCGAGTTCCCCGGTGCACCGGCCCGTCCATATTCTTCTTGGAGGATGCGGTCTCGCAGCGGATCGCTCGGCTGGCCCGAGCCGCCGTATGCCTCGGGGGTTTCGCGGTAGACGTAGCCGGCGTCGATCCCGCGGCCCCGAAAAATTCTCTCCTGCTCCGCCTGGGGAAGCGCGGCCTCGTCTCCGCTGAGCGGCCAGCCCGTGAGAAATTCGCGGAGTTCCCGGCGGAAGACTTCGTACTCGGGTCCGTAGCGCAGGTCCATCGCCTAGTAGCCTCCGAGTGCAGCGGCGCGGTCGCGGTGTTCGTCTGGGGTGCCGAGGAAGGCGCGGTCAAAGAGCGCGCGCTTGAACCAGATCTGCACGTCGCACTCCCAGGTGAAGCCGAGCCCCCCGTGGAGTTCCACCGCCTGGCGCGCGATCTCCACGGCCTGGTCGCCAATATGGGCCTTGGCGAGGGCCGCCTGCTGCGACGCTTCCGCCTTGATGTGATCGCAGGCGTAGGCGGCATACCAGTAGAGCCCGCGCGAGAGCTCGATCGCGGTGGCCATGTCGGCCAGCTGATGCTTCACCGACTGGAATTCGGCGATGGGCCGCCCGAACTGTTGGCGCGTCTTTGCATATTCGACGGTCATGCGCACCAGCGCCCAGGCCGCCCCGAAGGCGTCCGCCGCCAGCGCGCAGAGCGCCGCGTCGCGAACCACGTCGAACGCTTCGGCCCCGGTTTCGAGGCGCTCCGCCGGCGTCGCGTCGAAGTGCAGCGTGCCGAGCGGGCGTGTCCGATCGATCCCGGATTCGGCTTCGACTACGAGGCCCTGGGCATCGCGTTCGACCACCGCGAGTCCACCATCCATAAGCGCCACCACGAACAGATCGGCGACCTCCGCGAAGGGAACGTGTCTCGCCACCCCGGTGAGCGCAGCGGCGTCGAGCGCCGGGCGTCCGGCGGCATCGTCGATGGAGCCGCCGACCCCTTCGAGCGCGATCGAGGCGACGCGCTCTCCGCTGGCGAGCGCCGGGAGCCAGCGCTCGCGCTGTGCTGCAGCGCCACCCTCTCGGAGGGCGAGGGTCGCGAGGCCGTGAAACAAGAGCGGCCCCGGCAGCGCGCCGGCACCGAGTTCTTCGCAGCAGAGAGCGAGTTCGAGTGCGCCGAGGCCGGCGCCTCCCTCGCTCTCGGGGACGCAGAGACCGGGCAGGCCGATCTCTGCCAGGCCCTTCCACAGCGCGGAATCGTGAGCCGCCCCTTCGTCGAAGATTTCGCGCAGGCGGGTGGGCGGACATTCGGCTTCGATGAAACCGCGAAGCGTTTCTTGGAGCAGCGCCTGCTCCTCGCTCAAGCCAAAATGCATCGATCTCCTCGTCGCCGCCGCTCGGGCGCGCCCGATCTTGGGGCATTCCCGCTGGGAACGCAAAGGTCCGGAAGCGCTATGGACGCGCGCGTGGGCGGCGCTCGTTCGCCAGCGCGCCGGGTCCGCTAGTCGCCGCGGTCGCCCTTCGCAAAGGCCTCGCGCGCACTGTTGGCGAGATCCTGCATCCGCGCCTTGACGGATTTCTGGTGCAGCGCCAGCGCGGCAATCTCCGAACCTTGTCGCATCCCCGTTCGCACCCCCATCAATTCCATGGCGCGGTGCACGCTGCGCTTGTTGATCTGTTGCAGGTCCGAGGGCACCTCGGCAATGCGACGCGCCCAACCGAGGGTGCGCTCTTCGAGTTCGCCCTTCGGGTAGGCGCGGTTCACCAGCCCGATGCGGGCGGCTTCGAGGCCACTCACCGAATCGCCGGTGAGAATCATCTCCATCGCCTGGCGCATGCCCACGAGCCAGGTGTGAAATTGCGCGTCGGGAGGCGAGATGAGCCGAGTCATCGGGTAACCGATCTGGGCGTCCTCGGCGACGTAGGCCAGGTCGCAGGCCGTCATCAATTCGCTGCCGCCGTCCATGGCATAGCCGTGCACCTGCGCGATCACCGGCTTCGCCAGGTCCCAGATCCCGGTCCAGCCCTCGATCACGTGGCGCGACCAGCCGCCGTCGCCTCCCGCGGTGTAGTAGGGGCGATCCGCGGTGAGGTCCGCACTGAGGTCGTAACCCGAAGAGAAGCACTTCCCGGCACCGCGCAGGATCGTGCAGCCGACCTCGGGGTCGTCGTCGAAAACCTGCAGCGTGTCGAAAAGCTCGCGGCGCATCGCGTTGTTGATGGCGTTGCGTTTCTCGGGGCGATTGAGGGTAATGCGACGAACCCGTTCGGCGGGTGCGTCGATGCGAAGGGTCTGCGGTTCCACGGTCATGGGGTCTCCGATGCAGTGAACAAGGCCCCGGCGGGCTTTCGCTTCAGGGAATGGTATCCGCCAGGCGCGCCACGAGTTGCATGGCTTCCTGGTCGTCGGTCTGGACACTGAGCCCGGTCACGCCAGAATCGCGCCAGGCGTGGAAGCGCTCCTCGATCCGCGCGAGGGGCCCGATCAGCGCGCCCGCATCGATGAATTCAAGGGGCACCGCTTTGATCGCTTCCTCGCGCGCGCCCGCCAGGAAGAGTTCCTGGATGCGCTCGGCGGCATCGCCAAAACCCGCGCGGATCATCCGCTTCTTGTGGAAGTTGAGCTTCGGGTGTCCCATGCCGCCCACCAGCAGTGCCACCTGGGGTCGGCGACGCTCGAGGGCGCCTTCGATGTCGTCGGTCACCTCGAGGGCTACGGAGGCCTGGATCTCGAAATTCTTGAAACTCTTTCCGCCACCCGCGCGGCGGAAACCCTCCTCGAGCCACGGTCGGTAGGCATCGAGGCTCCCCGGGACGAAGCCAAAGGGCAGCCAGCCGTCGGCGATCTCTGCCGTCAGTTCGACCATCGCCCGGCTTCCGGTACCGCACCAGATCGGCATGGCGGGGTTGGTGTGCAGGATCGATTTCAGCGGCTTCCCCATGCCGGTCGCATCGGCCCCCGCGTAGGGAAGCGAAATGGCGAGGCCTTCGTGGATCACCGGACCTTCGCGCGCGAAGATCTTGCGGAGGATCGCCACGTAGTCGCGGAGCGCGTGGAGCGGGCGACCCCAGGGCTGCCCGTACCAACCCTCGACGATCTGCGGACCCGAGGCTCCGAGGCCGACGATCACCCGACCGCGACCGGCCAGCGCTTCGAGGCTGCTTACGGCCATCGCTGCCGCCGCGGGCGGGCGCGCCGCCAACTGCAACACCCCGGCACCGAGTCGAATGCGTTTGGTGTGCGCCGCCAGGAAGGCGAGCGGTGTGAGCGCGTCCGCCCCGTAGGCTTCGGCCGTCCAAACCGAATCGAAGCCGAGACGTTCGGCGTGGCGCACCTGTTCGACGGGCAGCTTTAGCTTCGCGCCGAAGGCCGAGAGGGCCAAGCCGAGTTTCATCACACCTCCGGGAGTCGCCTTCGCCCGCAATCGCCTTCGCAATCGGCTGTCGCGGCGCTCAGATCGCGCGCTCGTGACCCTCCCAATAGGGGTCGCGCAGCTTTCGCTTGTAGAGCTTGCCGTTGGGGTCGCGCGGCATTGCGTTGGTGTAGTCGATGCTGCGCGGCTGCTTGAACTTCGCGAGGCGGTCCTGGCAGAAGGCCAGAATGTCTGCGGTGAGGGCAGCGTCGCCCACCACTCCCGGCGCCGGCTCGATCACCGCCTTGATCTCTTCGCCCCAGTCTTCGTTCGGGATCCCGAAGACCGCGACATCGCCCACCTTGGGGTGACCCAGCAGCTCGTTCTCGATCTCTGCCGGGTAGATGTTCGCGCCCCCGGAAATGATCATGTCGATCTTGCGATCACAGAGAAAGAGGTAGCCCTCGGGGTCGAGGTAGCCAATGTCGCCGGCGGTGAAAAAGACCTTGCCGTCGTCGGCCTGGAGGCGCGTCTTTTTCGTCTTCTCGGGGTCGTCCTTGTACTCGAAGCGGGCGCTGTCCATCATCAGGATATAGATGGTCCCGGTTTCGCCCTGGGACAACTCGCGCCCGTCGTCGTCGAAGATGCGGATCTCGGCATTCGTCCAGGGCCTGCCCACTGTCCCCGGGTGCGTAAGCCAATCGGCGGCCGAGACGATCGTGCCGCCCCCTTCGGTGGCTGCGTAGTACTCCCAGATGCTCTCCCCCCACCAGTCGATCATCTTGCGCTTGATCTCCGGCGGGCAGGGTGCGGCGGCGTGCAGCATGGTTCGCGTACTCGAGACGTCGTACTTCGCGCGCACCTCTTCGGGAAGCAGCAGCAAGCGGTGAAATTGCGTGGGCACCATGTGGCTGGTGGTGCAGCGATACTTTTCGATCAACTGCAGCATTGCCTCGGGCTCCCACTTGTCCATCAGCACCACCGGGTGTCCCCAGTGCATCGCCGCCGCGGACTGGATCAGCACGGCGGTGTGGTAGAGCGGTGAGCCGCAGATGTAGACGTCGTCTCCCTCGGGCTCGACACCGAACATCGCGAGGAAGGCACCGAAGAGCCCCATGATGAGATCGGGTTCGATCTCGGTGGGCGCAAGGTCGCGCTTCACACCCTTGGGCCGCCCGGTGGTGCCCGAGGTGTAGTTCATCACCGCGCCGGTGCAGCGAGCCCGCGGCGGTTCGCCGGAGATCCCCGCGGTCAGGTCCTCGAGCGACTGGAAACCGGGGATTTTCCCGATGGCAATGCGTCCCGATGGGGGGAAGTTGATCTCGTCGGCGGCCTTCGTGCACTCGACGGCCAGGCGCTCGTGGGCGATGAAGGCCTTCGCCTCGGAATCCTGCACGATGTAGGCGACTTCGGCCGGAGCGAGATGCCAGTTGATCGGCACCAGATAGAAACCCGCCTGGGTACACGCCAGGTAGACCGCGAAGAACTCGGCACAGTTCGGGGCGTCGAGCGCCACGGCATCTCCGCGTTCGAGGCCGATCGCGCGCAGTGCGCCTACGATCCGGTTGGAAGCGGCGTGCAATTCGCCGCGCGTCCACCGCACTTCTGCGGGATCGATGAGCGCCAGGGCATCGGGGTCGCGCTCCGCGTAGCTCCAGAATCCGTGGTCGGCCATTCGTCTCTCCTCTGCTCATGCCGCAAGCGATCGCGGCGTTCCGGGCGGGCCGGGTGCCGCCCCCCTGCATCCCTAGCGCCGCGGTCTCCCGAATTCGAGCGAGGGGTCCTGGATGCGGCTCAGCGCAATCGTCAACTTGTCGAGCACGTAGTTCTGGTAGAGGCGCCAGGGCGCCTTCGTCCCCTGCTTCGGGAAGCGGTCCGCCGAACGCTGGATGTAGCCGGAACTCAAGTTGAGCATCGACTCGACCTCGACGTCGTTGTCGACGACCCGCGGCCGGCACTCGGTGTAGCCCTTCTTCTGCATGTAGTTGAGCAGCCGCGTCACGTAGTCGCAGGTGATGTCGCACTTCAGCGTCCACGAAGCGTTGGTGTAGCCGAAGGAGAGCGCGAGGTTTGGAATGTCGCTGAACATCATGCTCTTGTAGGTCAACGACTGTGCCGGGTCGACGCGTTCGCCGTCGACAATGACCTCGAGACCGCCGACCAACTGCAGGTCGAGCCCGGTGGCGGTGACCACCAGGTCCGCTTCGAGTTCGGTCCCCGATTGGAGCCGAATCCCCTTCTTGGTGAAGGACTCGATGCGGTCGGTCACCACCGATGACTTTCCGGAGTTGATCGATTCGAAGAGATCGGCGTCGGGCACCAGGCACATGCGCTGGTCCCAGGGGTTGTAGCGCGGGTTGAAATGGGTCTTCACGTCGTAGCCCGGGCTCAGGTGCTTCTCGACGGCCTTCAAGATCAACCGCTTCGCCGCCTCGGGCTTGCGCTTGCAGTAGTTGAACAGCGCAATCCCGAGAAGAATGTTCTTCCAGCGCACGAGGTGGTAGGCGAGGTTGGCGGGCACGCGCTCGCGCAGCCACGCGGCCATCGGGTCGCTTCCCGGCGCCGAGATGACGTAGGTGGGAGAGCGCTGCAGCATCGTTACGTGCTCGGCCTGCTTTGCGAGTTCGGGCACCAGTGTCACCGCCGTGGCCCCACTGCCGATCACGACCACGCGCTTTCCCCGGTACTCGATATCGGGCGTCCAAAACTGCGGGTGCACCACGCGGCCCTCGTAGTCCGCGAGGCCCTCGAATTCGGGGGTGTAGCCGGCGTCGTAGTTGTAGTAACCGCTGCACATGAAGAGGAAACTGCAGTCGAAGCGCCGCACTTCCCCACTGCCATCAACTTCGGCCTCGACGGTCCAGCGTGAAGTTTCCGAGCACCAGCTCGCACGCTTTACGTGCAGGCCGTATTGGATCTTCTCATCGATCCCGAACTCGCGGGCGGTGTCCTGCACGTATTCGAGGATCGAAGGGCCGTCGGCGATCGATTTTGGAGCGCGCCACGGGTAGAAGGAGTACCCGAGGGTGTACATGTCGGAATCGGAGCGAATGCCCGGGTAGCGGAAGAGATCCCAGGTCCCGCCCATGTTCTCGCGGCGCTCGAGGATGGTAAAAGTCCGGTTGGGACACTTTTTCTGGAGATGATGGGCGGCACCAATGCCCGAGATGCCGGCGCCGACGATCAGCACGTCCACGCTCAGAAGGTCCGCAGGTCTGGATTGCATGATGATGGGGGTTTCCGGCTGCGTGCGCGCGCGGCGCGATTATACCGGGTTATCTCGGCGGCGTAGGTCCGCGTCGCCGCTCCCCGTCTGAGTCGGAGGGCGAGTCCGAGCCGGAGTCGGAGTCGGAGGGCGAGCCGGCGTGCCAGTCAGCGCGCAACAGCGAGTAGATCACTTCGTCGACGGAGCGGCCGTAAAGCACCTGGCTCGCGCGCCGCACACTCTCGAAGCGGAACCCGAGACGTTCGGCAACGGAACGACTTCGCTCGTTGCCTTTCGCCGCGCGAATCTCGATGCAACGCAGGTCGAGTTCGAGAAAGCCGTGATCGATTAGAGCGCGACAGGCCGCCATCACGCTGCCATTCCCTTCGTGCCCCGCATCGATCCAGTAGCCGAGGCCGCCGCGGGCTTCGCCGCGCTTGATCGGATGGAAGCCGGCCACCCCGACGAGTTCGCCCGCGACGATCATGCCCCAGGTTGGCCCCTGGCCCGTCGCCTCCTGGGTCCGGGTGGCCTCGATGAAGGCAAGCGAGTTCGCAACTTCGACCACGTCGTCGAGCCAGGGGAGCCATTCGCGGAGTCGGGCGCGGTTGCGCTCGGTGAGCGCGAAGAGTGCTTCGGCGTCACCCGGCTCGAGCGACCGCAATTCGAGACGGGGCTTCTCGGGGTTCACCGCGAATCGCTTCCCGGCCTGGATTCCATCGCGGAACCATAGCCGGGGTTCAAAGCGGGACGGAGCCCCGCACCCTTTACGCGCCGGCCTCCACGGGCGACCCTCCGGCCTTCACGCGCCGGAGGTTTCGCATGGCCAGGCTGAGTCGACTGAGTCGCTCCATCAAGGGGCGCAGCGCGCTGGTGACCGGGGCTGCCAGCGGCATGGGACGCGCCACGGTACGGCTCTTCGCCGATGAAGGCGCTAAGGTGGCAGTGACCGATCGCGACGCGGCCGGCGCTAGCGCTGTGGCCGAGGAGATCGTCGCGGCCGGCGGCAGGGCTCGCGCCTTTGGGTTCGACGTCTGCGATGCCGAGCGTGCGCGCGAAGTGGTGCGCGACGTCGCCGCCGACTTCGGGGGCCTCGACATCCTGGTGAACAACGCCGGCGTCTCGGTGAGCATCGCGGCAGACGCCGAGAGCGATGCCTGGGAAGCCGCGTGGGCGCGCGCCCTCGAGGTGATGCTCACCGCCCAGGCGCGGCTCGTTCGCCTCTGCCTGCCCCACCTCGAGGCCAGCGATGCCGGGCGGGTAGTCAACATTTCCTCCACAGAGGGCCTCGGGGCGAGCGCCGGTGCCGGCCCCTACTCGGTCGCCAAGCACGGCGTGATCGGACTCACTCGCAGCCTCGCGGTCGAGCTCGGCCGTCGCGGCGTCACCTTCAACTGCATCTGCCCGGGCCCGATCTCGACCGCGATGACTTCGCCGATCCCCGACGAAGCGAAGGAAAAGTTCGCACGTCGTCGGGTCCCGCTGCGGCGCTACGGCGACCCCGAAGAAGTCGCCCACGCCACGCTTTCGCTGGTGCTGCCGGCGTCTTCCTACATCAACGGCGTCGTCCTCCCCGTCGACGGCGGCATGACGATCCAGAACACCTGACCGGAGCGGGGACGGTCCTGCTGTCAGCGGGGCATCGTGGTGCCACCGTTGGCGCGCCAGACCTGCCCGGTGCAGAAGCGAGAAGCCTCCGAGGCCAGGTAGAGGATCAGCCAGGCCTGATCGATCGCTTCGCCAACGCGACCGATGGGCGAGCGCCCCTCCATTCCGGACACGAAGGCGTCGTAGCGAGCACGGTCCACGCTGCCGTCTTCCGCGAGCATATGCCGCTCGGTGAAACGCGTGAGCGTCACCCCGGGCGCCAACACGTTGACCCGTATCCCATCGCCTCCTACTTCGACCGCGAGGGTCTGGCTCAGTTGGGTCACCGCAGCCTTCGTGAGAGCGTAGAGCCCGTAGTTCGGCGTCGGCAGGTCGATCGCGCCCGAAGCCACGTTGATGATGCTCCCACCGCCACTCGCGCGCATCGCCTTCACGGCGGCCTGGCAACCAAAGAGCGTTCCCTTCAGGTTGATCGCGATCACGCGGTCGACTTCGGCCTCTTCGAGTTCGGCAAGGGGACCATCGGAGGCGACGCCCGCGACGTTACACATGACGTCGAGTCCGTTCCATTCTTCTGCCGCCTGGGCCACCAGCGCGTCGACTTCCGAACGCACCTGGATATCGGCGGCCCGGGCGAAAGCCTCGCCTCCCGCCTCGCGAATACCGCAGGCGACGGCTTCCGCCCCTTCGCCATCGATGTCGCCGAGGCCCACGCGCGCGCCGGCCGCGGCCAGAACTTCGGCCGCAGCGCGACCGATCCCGCTCGCCGCACCGGTGACCACCGCAGAGCGCCCCGAGAGATCGAAGACCCGCTCGATTTCCGTCACTCGCCCATCCTCCTGCCGCTGCCTGGCGCGCGCTACTTCGAGCGCTTTGGTTCGTAGCGCTCGAGCGCCGGGATCACTTCCTTGCCCAGGAGTTCGATCGTGCGCATCGCCGACTCGTGCGAGTGGTAGCCGAACTGCACGTAACAGATCAGCTCATCGACGCCGAGATCGGCGTAGCGACACATCTTCTCGAAACAGCGCTCGGGGTCTCCGACGACGATCATGTCGGCGTCGTGGAAGTGTTGGATGGGGATGTCCCCTTCGAGCAGAGGCTTCATCAGCGGGAAGACCTCGCCCTGCTCCTCCGCCGAGAGGTGCTCGAGTTCCCAATCCAGGGTGAATTGCGCGAGGTTCTGGTACCACCAGCCGACGGATTTCCAGATGCCGTTTGCCTCGGCCTGCTCCATCGAATCCGCACAATGCACCAGCGTGTAGGCCGCGACTTTGTTGGTCGAAACGTCGGTCAAGGGCTTCGCGCGGGTCTGCGCCTCTCGATACGCGACGATCTGCTTCGCCATGGCCTCGAGCGGCTGCATGATCGAGAAGCTGAGGAGCCCGAGCCCATTCTCCCCTGCCACCGCGGACGATCCCGCGGAAGTCGCCGCCATCCAACACGGGGGATGCGGGTCCTGGTAGGGCTTCGGGGTGATTACGCGCTCGGGAAACTGGAACTCGGGGGAATCCCACGAGAAACGTTCTTCGCGCCACATCGCGCAGACGATCTCGATCGCTTCACGCCAGTGGTCGCGCGACTTCTCGCGGTCGACGTGGAAGGCCGTTTGTTCCATCGGCGTCGAACGCCCGGTTCCCCACTGCACCCGCCCGCGCGAAAGGATGTCCACGGTCGCCACCTTCTCGGCGATGCGAGCGGGGTGCGTAAAACCGAAGGGTGTGAGCGTGACCCCGAAGCCGAGACCGATCGACTCGGTGACCTGCGAGAGCGCACCGAGGAGAACCTCGGGCGCGGGACAGTGCGAGCGCCCTTCGCGGAAGTGGTGCTCGACGGCCCACACCGTGTTGAAGGCGAGTCGGTCGCCAAGGCGAATCTGCTCGATCGCCTCGTAGTAGGCGCGCTGTTCGCGCGCACGCTGGCCGTACGGATGCGCCCCCTCCCAGGGGCGGGGGGAGTCGACTTCGTAGAGCAGATCGAGTTTCAAGAGGGGCTCCTCGGCGATGCTACGCGGGTGGGCGACGCCAGCGCGAATTAGGAGGTGGTATAGGGAAACTTCGTGGTTGAGCCACCGTCCACCACCAGAAACTGGCCGGTCACCTTTCGTGCCCAATCTGAAACCAGGAAGAGGATCGAGCCTGCGACGTCTTCGGGGAGCGCCATGCGTTCGAGGGTCTCCGCGTCCGGGCGCGGAACGCTGCCGTCGGACCACCCGGCCTCGATCCGGGGCGTACGCACCGCCCCCGGTACCACCGCGTTTACGCGAATGCCGTGGGGCCACCACTCCTCGGCAGCCGTGCGCACCAGCGCCAGCAGCCCCGCCTTCGCGGCGCCATACGCCCCGTGCTGCGCCGACGAAAAGAGCCCGGAGATCGAGCCCACCGCACAATACGCACCCGGTCGGCCCGCCTCGATCCACCCCTGCGCCGCCGCGCGGGCGACGTACCAATGCTGCTTCAGGTTGAGTGCGAAATCGCGCTCCCAGGTCGCTTCGTCGATCTCGAGGAGCGATCCCCAACTCGATCCCCCCACGATGTCGATCACCGCATCGAGTCCACCGAAGGCGCTGTTGGCTTCGCCGAGGCCGCGGCGGACCTGCGCTTCGTCCAGCACGTCGGCGCCGATCGCAAGTGCCCTCACCCCGCGCGCCTCGACTTCGAGGGCGACGCGTTCGGCGCGTTCGCGTTCGCAATCGAGGACCGCCACCGCCGCGCCGTTCTCCGCCAGCGCCAGCGCGGTGGCCCGCCCGATCCCTTCGCCCCCGCCCACGACAAGGGCCGCGCGACCGGAGAGTCCGAGATGCCGGGCCTGCTCGAATCGCGCTTCTTTCACGAAGGGACTCTAGTCCAGTCCGACGACCTCATGGAAGCGCGAGGTCCCGGCGGCGCGCACCCACCACCGCACAGCGGGTGTGGGCTAGGCTCTCGGCGACGCACCCAAAGGAGCCCCCCCCCTCATGGTCGGTTACACCACCTTCGGCACCAACGACCTCGAACGCGCCATCGCCTTCTACGACGAACTTCTCGGCGAGTTCGGCGCGAAACAGATCATGAACACCGGCCGCTTGATCCTCTATGGGCGCGAGATGGGTGCCGGCATGTTCGCAATCTGCACGCCCCACAACGAGAAACCCGCCTCGGTCGGAAACGGTGCCATGGTTGCCTTCGACATGGGGTCGCCGGAAAACGTCGACAAACTCTACGCGAAGGCGCTCGAACTCGGTGCCACCGACGAAGGCGCTCCCGGCGAACGCGGCCCCGGGTTCTACTTCGGCTATTTTCGGGATCTCGACGGCAACAAGTTCTGCGGCTTCAGCATCGGCGGCTGATCTGCTTTCGATGATGACCCCCATGGAGGCCCCTTTCCATGCGCGCGTTCTTCGTGAGCCACACCCACTGGGACCGCGAGTGGTACCGGACCTTCGAGGACTTCCGCGGGCGGCTGGTCGACGCCGTCGACCGGATACTCGACCTGGCGAGCGCGGATCCCGACTACCGCTTCCTGCTCGACGGCCAGACCATCGCCCTCGAGGACTACCGGGAAATCCGGCCCGATCGGGTTCCAGAGTTGAGACAGCGCATCGCAGAGGGCCGGATCGCCATCGGTCCCTGGTACGTACAGCCCGATTCGTTGCTGCCAAGCGGCGAGGCACACATCCGCAACCTGCTGATCGGTCGCAGCGTCGGCGAAGGCTTCGGACCCGTCTCGAGGATCGCCTACACGCCCGATTCCTTCGGGCACCCCGCACAGTTCCCGCAGCTCTTTGCGGGTTTCGGTCTGCGTGCCTTCATCTACTGGAGAGGCCACGGCAACGAGATCGACGAGTTGGCCGCCGAGTGGGATTGGGTCTCCCCGGACGGCACGAGCCTGCTCGCCTGCCATCTCGGTCGCGGCTATTTCAACGCCGCCCTCGACGCCACCGACCCCCTCGAGCCCGCGATCGAAGCCGCGGCGAAACGCGCCGGCGAGCTCGCCGCGCGCAGCGAGAGCGGGGCGATTCTCTTGATGAACGGTCTCGACCACCAGGCACCTGATTCCCGCTCTGCCCAACTCGCTCTGGGCATCGCGAAACAGACGGGCTTCAAGATCGAACGCGCGCTGCTCGAGGACTTCGTCGATTGCGTCGAAGCGGCTCCGGGCGAGCGGCCCTCCTGGTCGGGAGAACTCGTCGGTGCCCGCGTCTCGCCGCTGCTACCCGGTGTCTGGTCGACCCGCACCTGGATCAAGCTCGCGAACCGGGCCGCTGAATCCGAACTCGTCGGCTGGGCGGAGCCCTTCGCCGCCCTGGCTGCGCTCCGCGGACAATACGACGAGCGGCCCGCACTCCGGCTGGCATGGTGCAGCCTGCTACAGAACCAGGCCCACGATTCGATCTGTGGATGCTCCCGCGACGAGGTCCACGAACAGATGCGCGGGCGCTTCGATTCCGCCCGGGAACTCGGTCACGCCACCGCGGAACGCTCGATGGGCTTCCTCGCGGGCAACCCCTCGCGCCGTCCACCCTGGTCGACGGACTGGGACGTGGCGGTCTTCAACCCCTCCCCTTATCCGCGGACCGACCGCGTCCGGGTTCGACTCGACCCCCACCCCTGGATGACCGCGGCCCCCGACCTGCGCGACATGCTGCACCCCGTGCTGTTCCTCGATCCGAAGACCGCGACCTACAGCGCCGACGGTCGACCGGCCCGCGTACGGATCGCCGAGACCGGGCGAGTCACCCTGGTGCCGGGTCGCCGCGGCATCGACGTCGAATTCGTCGTCAAGGACGTCCCACCCTTCGGCTGGAAGCGCGTCGCGCTTCGGCACACGGGCGAGAGCGACGAACGCTCGCTCGAGGAGGTGGACGCGGGCAGCGACGAAGCGCGAATAGAGAGCGGCGACCGCAGCGTGACGGTCGCCGCGGATGGAACCCTGGGTCTCCGGATCGCCGGAAACGAGTACGAAGGAGTCCTCGGGCTCGAGGACTTCGGTGACCGCGGCGACACCTACGACTTCGATCACCTCGGTGAAGACGACGTGCGCGTCGAGCGCGTCTCGGTGCAGCGGTCCCTGCACCCATCGGGAATCGACGAGCTGGTCGTGGAGCGCGAAATCTCCGTCCCGTCCCACGCCGTCGAAGGCCGCGATCGTCGCAGCGAGAAACGAGTAGCGCTGGACCTCCGAACCGTCGTCACGCTGGCACCCGAGATCCCACGCATCGACGTCTCGATCACGCTCTGGAACCGCGCTCGCGACCACCGGCTGCGGCTTCTGATCCCCCTCGGAGCAACCGACGGTTGCTTCCGGGCGGAATCGACCTTCGACTTCGCCGAGCGAAGACCCGGAGCCGCTCCCGACGCCAACTGGGTGCAGCGCGCACCCGCGACCTTCGTGCACCAGGGGCTCGTCGCTGCGGGCTCGCTCGCGGTGGCCGTCCCGGGCCTACCGGAAGCGGAGATCCTCGAGCGCCGCGACGAGCAGGTGCTGGCCGTCACGCTGATCCGCTGCGTGGGGCACCTGTCGCAGCCGGACCTCGCGAGCCGCCCGGGCCCCGCCGGGCCCGGAACCGAAACACCCGGTGCCCAATGCCCGGGACCGCTCGAAGCACGGCTTTCGCTCTTCGCGGCGAACGCAATCGAGTCGGCACGCGATTTCGAACTCGGCCTGCGCGCCGTTCCCTGCGGTGATGAGCCGCCGCTTCCCGAGGGACACCCCGGTTTCGAGGTTGCCCCACCCACACTGCGACTCTCGGCGCTAAAGCCGGCGGAGGACGGCGACGGCGCGATCGTGCGGGTTCTGAACGGCGGTGACACCGCGGTCCAACCCGAGCTGAGACTCTTTGGAGAGGCGGTGGAGAGGCGACCGCTTCGGCTCGACGAGTCGCCCACCGATTCGAGCAGCGACCGTCGCGTGACGCCGCGTTCGCTGGCGACCTTTCGACTGAAGCCCTGCTGAAGCCGACTCGCTGCCGAATCAGTCTTCGGCGCGGCCCAGGCTGTGCAGCGTTTCGCCAAAGTCGAGGATGACGAAGCGCCCGTCTGCGTCTTCGATGTCGCGATCGCGAAACGCGGCGTCCGGGTTCACCATGAAGACCGGGCCTGCCACCTCGTGCAGGAAGGGAAAATCGCTCTCGGCGCTGTCGCCGAAACCGAGGAATGCCGGTCGGTCCAGCCACTCGCGCACCGTTTCCGCTTTCTGTGCGTAGAGGCTTTCGACGTTTCCGGTGTAACGCCCGTCGCGGATTTCGAGGGCGCTCCCGCGACGATGATCGGCATCAATTCCGAGATGTTCGCCCGCAACATTCACCAGCACGTCGAGGCTGGAGGAGACGATGTAGATCTCCATTCCGCGCTCCTTCAGCTTTGCGAGAATTTCGCGCATCCCACAACCATCCTCGGAGGCGTGAAATTTCGTTTTCCAGGGAGGGTAGGCAGCCGTGCCCACCAGAAAGGCGTGGTTGGCAGCGGCACGCGCTTCTTCGGGCGAGAGCCCCTTGAGCAGCGCGGCCACTGCGTAGAACTGATCGCGCCGGTTCACCGGGGCGAGGTCGCCTGCTTCCGTCGATCGCTCGTGCAGGAGCTTCGCGTTCGCCAACACATCGTTGGCGCGAACGGCTTCGGCATCGATGTCCGGCAGCGCCAGCAGCAGGGACTGCAGCCCCGGGTTTGCCGACTCCGGGATCCGTCCCTGCTCGATCAGTGCCGCCAGGAAGGGGTCGACTGCCTGACCCGACCAGAGGGTGTTGTCGAGATCGAAGACCGCCGCCGAGTGGAGCCCTTCCGCGCGCAGTCGCTCGACGTCGAGGGCGTCGATCCCGGCGCACACCGCCGCGGGCGTCATGCGCTCGCGGTGATAGCCCGGAAAACGGTGCGCGTGGGAGCCACCCCTCTCCCAGGCGTCAACTTGCGAAGGGCTGCGCTGCGACGGCAGATCGGGCTCGACGCCGCAGCCGAGCGCCACGGCAAACGCCAACGCCCCCCACGCCCGATGCTTCCAGCCCAATCGTCGCGCACTCAACCTTCCGTCTCCGCGTGAACCTGCCCCAACGCTACTGCGGCTTCTGCACTTCGACGCCGGCCTTGCGCAACAGGTCGTGGCGCAGCTTGCGGTAGGCAGCGGTGCCGGCGTCGGCGTGCACCAGGTGTTCAACGGCAAGATCCGGCGCTGCGGGCCGCTGCCCCAGCGCGATCTTCAGATCCTGCCGATTCTGGAGCCACTTCCAGTCGAGCATCATGAAACTCCAGGTCAGGAAGCGTCCCAACAGCGGCACGTCCAACCAGCTCTGGCGGTAGATCGCGTGGCGCCGGGTGTTGTGCTCGTCCACCGGACAGTCCGCGACGATGAACGAAAAGCCCTGGAAGGCGAGTCGCGTGAGGCTCGGCGCCTCGAAATCGATCTCAAAGGCGAGCCCGCGCTCGCGCCCCTGGCGTCGGAGTTGGCCGCGGGTGCGGATCGAGGTCCCCTCGACTTCAACCTCGAGGGGATCGATGCGCTCTCCCATCCCCGGGAGCACGGAGCCGTGCACGAAGGGAAAGTGGTGCACGTCGAAATTCGATTCGATCGAGCGCACGTAGTTCATGGGCCAGTCGATGGCTGCGCTCGCCTCGCTGCGGCTCGGCTCACGAAATTCTTCAAACCAGGGAATTTCGGGGAGCGACCCTGCCGGTACGGCCTCGCTGACTTCGGCGCACCAGAAGAGCCAGAGCAGCCCATTGGCCTCGCGTGTCGGATAAGCCGGCGTCGACAGGCCGGCGGAGATCTTCGCGTCCGGGCCCTCACACGGGATGCGCCGACACGCCCCCTCGGCGTCGAAGCGGAAGCCATGCCACGGACATTCGAGCTGCCCGTCGCGAACGCGTCCATCCGAGCGCGCCGCGCCGCGGTGCGGACAGCGTTCGTCCATCACCACCGCGCGGCCGTCCCCGTCGCGCCAGGCCACCAGTCGCCGCCCCATGCGCGCAAGGCCGAGCGGCCGTCGCCGGAGCTCGTGAGAAAGGCAGATCGGGTACCACTGGTTGGAGATCATGTTTCGCTCGCCACAGTGGGAAGTTAGCAAAGCGACGAAGGGCGCCCGGCCGCGCGGAGCGAGCGGCGAAGACCGATCCCACGCCGACGTGCAGCCACCCCGGGAAATCAAATTGGCCCGCCCAGGGCCCTGCCCCCTACCCTTGCTTTCCAATGCCTTCCCCCGACGACTCCGCCCGAACGCCGCTGCGCTTCGAACCGACCCTCGAGAGCTTGCGGAGCCACACGGTTCCGGCGTGGTTTCACGATGCGAAGCTCGGGATCTTCATGCACTGGAGTCTCTCTTCGGTGCCGGCGTTTGCACCGCGCGGGCACGACATCCACGATCTGCTGCGCGATGACTACTGGAACTCGCAGCCGCGTTCGCCCTATTCCGAGTGGTACGAAAATTCGCTGCGCTTTCCCGGGAGCCCGGTGGCCACACACCACGCGCGCGTCTGGGGCAACCGGCCCTACCGGGACTTCCAGGCCCTCTGGGAAGCGGGCCTCGAAAACTGGGACCCCGACGCCTGGGCCCGAGAGTTCGCCGCCGCCGGCGCGCGCTACTTCGTGTTGGTCGCGAAGCACCACGACGGCTATTGCCTGTGGCCCTCGCGCGTCGCGAACCCGCACCGGGCGGGCTGGTTCTCGAAGCGCGACGTCGTTGGCGAACTCGGCGAAGCCGTGCGCCGCCAGGGGCTGCGTTTCGGGATCTATTATTCGGGTGGCATCGACTGGACTTTCAACCCGGCCCCGCTGCGCACCCCCGCGGACTTTCTGGCTTCGATCCCCGGCGGCGATTACCCCGCCTACGCCGAGGCCCAGACCCGCGAGTTGATCGACCGCTACGCGCCCGACGTGCTGTGGAACGACATCGCCTGGCCCGGAGAACGCGACGACTTGTTTGCGCTCTTCGCCGACTACTACGAAGCCGTGCCCGATGGGCTCATCAACGATCGCTGGATCACGCCGAACCGCGTCACCCGCGCACTCCGGTGGCGCCCGGTCCGCTGGCTGGCCGACGCACTGGTGGCGCGAAGCATCCGCAAGAACGGGGCCTCGCTCCAGCCACCGCCGCCCCCTTTTTGCGACGTTCGCACCCCGGAGTACACGAGCTTCGGCAGCATCCAGAAAAAGAAGTGGGAGTGCGTGCGCGGGATCGACAGCAGCTTCGGCTACAACCGCGAATCGCTCCCCGAAGACCATCTCTCGAAGACCGAGCTGCTCGAGAGCTTCGTCGACATGGTCTCGAAAAACGGCAACCTGCTGCTCAACGTGGGGCCGCGCGGTGAGGACGCGACGATCCCGGAGATCCAATCCGAACGCCTGCGCTGGCTCGGTGCATTCCTCGACCGCGAAGGCGACGCCCTCTACGGCACGCGCCCGTGGCAGCGCGCCGAGGCCACCACCCGTAGGGGCACACAGGTCCGGTTCACCCAAAAGGACGGACGGCTCTTCGCGCTCTTCCTGGCCCCGAAGCCGGGGAGCGAGACCCTCCCCGATCTGGAGGCCGAAAGCTCTGCAGTGGCTTCAACGCTCGGGGGCGAATCGCTTCCGCTGGGCACGACGGCCGACGGGCTCGAGATCGAGCTCCCGGATTCCGTTTCGGGGAGCCCCGTCATGGCTGTCGAATTGCGCGGCGTTCGCGAACGCGAGGCGGCCGGGTCCTAGCGGCTAACATCGCCTGCGATGTTCCGCCGTAGCACCAGAAGGCCCGCCGTTTCACTACTCGCGGGGCTCTGCCTCCTCGCCTGCGCCGATGCAGGGGGGCAGGACCGCCCGCCGAATATCCTGTTGATCTCCGTCGACACGCTGCGCGCCGACCGAATCAACGCCTACGGCTACGAGCACCCGCTGCTGACACCGCACCTCGACGCCCTGGCCAACGACGGCATCCTCTTCGAGAGCTTCATCAGCGCTTCGCCGTGGACCACGCCCGCCCACATGAGCTTGCTCACCTCCCTCGACCCGTCGGCCCACGGGCTCAACAGGGCCTTCGGCGACCTGGTAAAAGGCGAGGAGACGGGTCGCTTCGTCCGCCTGGCAGACGACCACACCACCCTCGCCGAAGTGCTTCGCGCTTCGGGCTACCGCACGGGGGCCTTCACCGGGGGGATCACCGTCGAGCCCGAATACGGCTTCGACCAGGGCTTCGACCACTTCGAGACCTCGATGTACAAGCTCCGCAACGAGAACGTCGCCGGCGTCCTCGACTGGATCGCGGAACAGCCCGAACCCTGGTTCGTCTTCCTTCACACCTTCGAAGTCCACGCTCCCTACTTGCATACCGATCTTCTGCCGGACGCCTTCGGCGATTTCGCGCGCCGCTACCGCAAGAAGGTCGCGGGACTCGAGACCGAAGAGGCGCTCTCACTCTCGGCACGCAACCACCAGGGCTTCTGGCTCAACTTGTGGCTCACGAAGGAAGGCATGATGCAGCGCGAATTCACCGAGTCGCTCTACCTCGCGGGGGTTCGCTCGATGGACCGCTGGATTGGGAAGATCGTTTCCGATCTGCGCGCACGCGGCCTCTACGATGACACGCTGATCGTCGTCACCAGCGACCACGGCGACGAGTTCGGCGAGCACGACGCCGCGGCGATCTACGACGCCCATGGTCACTCGACCTTCGATGAGATCCTCCGGGTACCGCTGATTCTGAAGCTTCCGGGAAGCATCCACGCCGGAACCCGCCTTTCGGGCGTGGCGCGGGGGGTCGATCTGATGCCGACGCTCCTCGAAGCGGTCGGCGCCAAAGCCTTCCCCCCCGCGATGCAGGGGGCTTCATTGGTTTCGTGGTGGCAGCACCCGGAAGCCGCTGCAGCCGACCGGCGTACAGCCTTCAGCGAGGCCGGGGCGCGCGACAACGAAGTCAAAAGCCTCCGCAGCGCCGACTACAAGTACGCCATCGAAATCGACGCGAAGAGCGTGACTCGCCACGGCCGATCGCATTGGCCGGAGCGCCTGGCCGGCGAAGCACTCTACGATCTGCGGCGCGACCCCGGTGAGAAAACGAACCTGCTCGAAGCCAACCCCACACCCGAGGTCATCGCCATCGCCGACGGCTTCCGCGAAGAACTCCGCCAACGCATGGCGCGACCGGCTCCGCACGTCGAAGTCATCGAACTCGATCCCGAGGCCCTAAGGCGCCTCGAGGCCCTGGGCTACACCGACTGATTCGGCGTCGACGCCAGGCGAGGCGCCGCGCCCGGGCTCACTCGGAAGAAGCCTTCTGGCGCGGCGCCAGCGCCTTGGCCGCGGCTCCGGTGGGCCATGGGGGGAGCGCGCGCGCGGGAGCGATGGCGGTCTCGCCCTCGGCGACAAGCCCGCTCTTCGCATCATGGATGCTCCACTGCATCGCAGTGCCGAAAAGAGGCTGTGACTCGACCGAGACAACCCGCAGTTCCCCTTCCTCGAAACCGCATTGGCGCTGCACGGCACCCAGCAGGCGGCGCCCGTTCAGGTGGCCGTCACCGAAGTTCCAACCAATCACCTGGCCGCCGAGGATCTCGCCGTCGACCCAGTCGTATTCGTCGATGTCGTCCACCGCTTGCGGGAGCGCATCGTAGAGTGGGCGCCCCTCGAGGTGCATGAAGCGGTGGGACATCGAGAGGCAGAGTGCGACGTCGACGAAGGCCGGGTCGGGCACCACTTTTTCGAGTTGCTCGCGAAAGGTCGGCGCCGCCTTCACCAGCTTCGCGAGTTTTGCCTCGGTGCCCTTTCGGAAGAGCCAGATGTTGTAGGCCCAGTTGCCGGCGTAGTAGCGCATGGCCAGCAAGAACGAGACGCGCGAGGGAACGAAGTTTCCGTAGGCCGGGAGTGCGAAGAGCATCACCGCGAAGAAGAGCGCGAGCCCCGGCATGGCGGCCAGACTGGCAATGCTCGCCTCGGGGTGGAAGCCGAAGAGGAAGATCCCGCCGTAGATCATCACGATGTTCCACTCGATCGGCATGCCGCTCGGATTGTTGGCAGCGATGAAACCGTGAAAGCACGTCATCACCAGGAGGCCCGCGCTGGTCACGAGGACGCTGTCGCTGCAGAGCAGGATCACCGGGATCATGTACTCGGTGAAGGTCCCAGCAACGGCCATCGCCGTGGCTAGCCGCGAGGGCCGCAGGTCGTCGGGATAATCGCGAAAGAGCCGCTGCTTCAGAAAGCGCGGGAAGAACGGCCCGTTGTTCATCATCACCATGATGACCGAGGGAAAGTGGTGGTTGAGCTTCGAGGTCGCCGCCCAGAACCAGATCGCGCACCAGATCAGCATGCAGGCGGGGACGAAGAGCGCCTCGCTGCCGGCCACTGCAAGGGCCACCAGCGCCACCCAGTAGTGCTCCCCGCGCGCGGCAAGAAAGAGAGTGGTGTCGGTGATGCCGAGCAACGGAAGTAGGACGACGCTGGGCCATAGGAGTTCGGTGGTGACCTCCGGTGCCAGCAGCGCGCGCAGCAGAAAGACCATGTTGGCGGCGTAGAGCGCGACGTCGAAAAGCGTGCGGCGGTCTCCGCCCAGCAGCGGGAGCCCGGGGAAGAGAGGCAACTTCGTCGTACCCGGGCGCAAAAAATAGAGGAAGCCACCAATCGGCGGCGAGTAACGCGCGTTCATCGGACCCGCAGAGCAACCGAACCCTGCCGATTCGTAGAAGAGTGCCCACAAGATCGCCTTCTGGAAGGCCACGGCGCTGAATAGGAGTGGCGTTTCGGAAGACGCGGGCGAAGTGGCGTAGACGATCGCGACAAAGCCCCCCACGAAGAAGAGCCCGTACTTCACCCAGTAAAAGACGATGACAGCGAAGGGCGTCGGCTGCGCCTGCGAAGCCCAGGTGCGGCAGGCCAGCCGCACGCGCTCGGGGAAGGGCGCCCCCAGCAGGCGCTCGCGGTCGTAGGGCGGTAGGTCTGCGGCAGTGGACACGGTCCAGCAGGCATAGCACCCACAAGGCCACGGGAAACGCCGCTGGCGCGGCTATGGAAATTTGAGAAAGCGTGGAACTGTTGTGGGAAAACATCCCACTAACTTGCGTCGGGCGGAAACTCATTCGCCCTCAACGACCCGGGACATTTCCCGGTCTAAGGAGATAACTTATGCGAATTCAAATACTTACGACATTAATCGTGGTTGCGATCGGGACCGCCCTAGGCTCTTCGCAAGCAGCGGCAAACGCCGGGGGCGCCTACACCGGCGGCCAGAAGGACGTGAAGATCTGCCTACCGACCACCGGCAGCTACACCCCCAAGGTCTGCGAAGAAGCCTTCGACCCGGCGGGCCTATGCGAACCGGGCGAGAAGGCCGAACTCGACTTCTGCGAGACCTACAACCCCGCTCCGTTCTGCTCGGTCGACGGGCAGAACGGGCAGCGCTGCGGTTGTTACTACTTCTGCAAGAAGAAGGGCCCGATCACCCCGCGGCCGAAGACGCGAAAGGTCGACGATCGCGAACTCGGAATTCTCCTCGACTGAGCCGGGGTGCAACCTCGGTAGGGGCTCGCGGTGTCCGGAACGTGGCTCAGGCTTTCCGGGCGCCGCGGGCCAACCGCCGGCTTCCCGCAGCGGCGATCGCAACGACCAACGCCCCGATGCCGAGGGGCGTTGCGATCGGCAGCCCCGACGCCGCTGACAGCAGCGCCATGATCTCGTAGCCGTTGAAGACAAATACCTTCCCGGCCGAGTCGCGGCTTCCGACATCCGCCGCCGGCGCCGCGAGGATCAGCCCCGAAGCGGCGGCCCCGTTCAGGCTTCCCATCGCCACCTGCTGGCCCAACGTACCGCCACTGTCCTCACCCTGGACGATCAGGTCGGCGTCGCTATCGGCATCGAGCCACGGATCGAGAGTCGACTTTCCGAGGAAGAGCAGGGCTTCGCCAGCCCAGGGAACGCTACCGAAACTGACGTAGGGGTTGCCGATCAGGAGATCGGCGCGCCCATCGAGGTTCACGTCGCCGGTGGCCATCCGACCGTAGCCCTCGTAGGACGAATCGAATTGAATCCTCTGCACCTGCAGGGTCTCGATATCGGCATTGGTCCCGGCGATCCCTGCGCTGCCGGGGACCACGTGCACGCTGGGCGGGCTGCCGTCGTTCGCCAGAAGGATCAGTTCGTGGTAGCCGTCGCCATCGAGGTCGCCGGTCGCGATCTCTTCGCCCAGGCCGTACTCGTCATCGCTGCCGAAAACCCGAAAATCGTAGTTTCCGTAGGCGAGGTCGTAATCGGCGGCGGGCGTCGAACTGCCCAGCAGGCCGAAGAAAATCCCGGGGTAACCCGGATTGGACCAGCCCAGGGTCTCCGCGTGGTAATAGCCAAAGACGATGTCATCGATCCCGTCGCCGTCGAAATCGCCGGTGTCGACCCGATGCCCGATTCGGCTGGGCGGGTATGGCCCGTTCTCGTTCACGCCATGAATCGTCACATCGGCGGCATCGGTCGAGAGATCGACGTTGGCAGGCGGGGTCGCAGACCCAAAGAGAACGTGAACCATGCCGGCGTCGGTTCGCGCCCCCAGCCCATCGGGGTCGGGATCGGCCCCGGGCTCGCCGATCACCAGGTCGCCGATACCATCGTCGTTGAAATCGGCCACCACCACGTCGCGACCGAGTTGGCCCGCCCCTCCCGATCCGGTCACGGTGATGTCGGCGCTGTCCGAGGCGAGATCCAGGTCGCCCGAAAGGCTCGCCGAGCCGAAGACGACGTAGACCAATCCGCCGTACGTTCCGGCTTCGGGCGCACCGATCACGAGATCCTCGATGCTATCGCCGTTGACGTCTCCGCAGGCCAGCGAACCCGAGATTTCCGTCGAGGCACTCGAGCCTTTGACGGTGAAATCGGCGTCGCTGAGGAGATCCCAGCTGGAATCGGACAGCCCCTCCTCGCCGAACACGACGTAGACACGACCGTAGGGGCTGTACCGCGGTGCGCCCACCACCAGGTCGCCATAACCGTCGCCATTCAGGTCGCAGACTCGCACGCCGTGCGGATCCTGGGCGCTGGGCGAGGTGATGAAATCGTCGTCGGTCGCCCCGTGCACCTCGACATCGCGGTCGGATTGAAGGAGCGTCTCCAGGGCCGGGGCACTGCTGGAAAACCCCAGGCACAGGCCGAACGAAACCGCAGCCACAAACAGAATTCGATCCAAACCCATCGGCAACGCCTCCTCGACCGCACACAACCGCATCCAACTGCAACCGCCAAGTGTACCGCAGGCTGGATACAGCGCTGCGCAGCGCACGCGCAACCGGCACTCCGAAGGCGGGGTGCTAGCATCCCCCTCGGGGTGCGCCGGTGCAGCGCGGGGGTGGCCACCATTGGGCGTGACGAGAACCGTTGGCGCGAACCCGAAGGCACCGCACCGCACCCGCGTGCTGATGGCGAGCCCGCTGCCGCCGCCCCTCGGCGGTATCTCGGCCTGGACCGAGCGGATCCTGGCATCGCCGCTCGCCGAGCGTGTTGAGATCGAGGTCTTCGACACCGCGCCCCCGGAGAAGACCGACGTCTCGGGCGCGAGCCGCTTCCGCTTCGACCGCGCGTGGACGTCGCTCGCGATGCTTGCGCGCTTTCGCCGGGCCCTGCGTCGCTTCAAACCCGATGTCGTGCACGTCAACACCTCTTACCACTGGGCGATGCTGCGCGACGGCCTCTTCGTGCGTCTCGCCGAACGCCGCGGCATCCCCGCCGCCCTGCACTTTCGCGGCGGCGACTTCCCCGAGAGCGTTGCGGCGGCGCCGGCCCCGGTGCGCCGCTGGATTCGCGGAACCCTGCGCCGGGCTAGCGCGTTGATCGCGCTGACCGATCACACGCGAAAGTTTCTCGGGACGTGCACCGACACCGAGCGCGTCCACGTGCTGCCGAACTTCGTCGACGTCGAGCGCTTTCGCGCTCCCGATCGCAGCGCGCGTTCGAACGAGAAGGTCGAAGTTCTCTACGTCGGTTGGATTCTCCCGGCGAAGGGCGTGCGCGAGCTTCTCGAGGCCACCCTGGCGATCCCGCCGCTGCGGCTCACGCTGATCGGTCACGTCGAAGTCGAATTCAGACGCGAGCTCGAAGCGACCATCGGGCAACTCGGCGACCGCGTGACCTTTCTCGACCCGCGACCACCCGACGAGTTGATCCCGCTCTACGAAAAGGCCGACATCTTCGCTTTGCCCAGCTGGCGCGAAGGTTTCCCCAGCGTCATCGTCGAAGCCATGGCAGCCGGTCTTCCGATCGTCTCGACCCCCGTGGGTGCCATCGCGGACATCGTGCGCGACGGGACCGACGGGCTGTTGGTGGCGGCTCGGGACGGGGCGGCGCTGCAGAGAGCACTCGCTTCGCTCGTTTGCGACCCGGCTCGTCGGCGCGCTCTCGGGGCCGCGGGCCGCGAACGCGTCGAAGCCCTGTATGCCCGCGAGCAGGTGTTGGCGCAACTCGAGGCCTTCTGGCGCCGGCTGGCGGAGTCTGACTGAAATGTGTGGCATCGCCGGAATCGTCTCGCCCGCAGCGGGGCTCGATGGGAGCGAACTCGAACGCACACTCGCGCGCCTGGCCGAAGCTCTCGGCCATCGCGGGCCCGATGCCCGGGGCACGGCGGTGGCGGGTGGCATCGGCCTCGCCCACACCCGGCTCTCGATTCTCGATCTCTCGGAGCAGGGCGCCCAGCCCATGTGGTCACCGGACCGGAAGCAACTCGTCGCCTACAACGGAGAGGTCTACAACTTCAAAACGCTCCGGAGCGAACTCGAAGCCCACGGCGAAAGCTTCGTCGGCGGCAGCGACACCGAGGTGGTGCTGCGCCTGCTGGCGCGCGAGGGCGTTGCGGCGCTGGGCCGCCTCGACGGGATGTTCGCGCTCGCTCTCGTCGACCACGAGCGCGGCGAAGTCGTGCTGGCACGTGACCGTGCCGGGCAAAAACCCCTCTACTACGCAGCGCTCCCGGGCGGCGGTTTCACCTTCGCTTCGGAGCTGCGCGCCCTGCTCGGCGTTCCGGGCGTCGACCGGAGTGTCGACCCGGCCTCGCTCTCGCACCTGCTGAGCTTTGGATTCCTGCCGTCGCCCCACTCGCTGCGAAGCGGCGTCGTGCAACTGCGCCCGGGGGAGGCGGTCCGGCTGCGTTGCGGCGCCAGGCCCGAGCGCTGGCGCTTCGCGCCCGAGCCCGGCCCCCAGGCACCTCGCCTGGTCGGCAGCATCGACGAACTCTCCTACGAACTCGAAGAAATTCTCTCGCGCGCCGTGGCCGAACACCTCGTCTCCGATGTCCCGGTGGGGGTACTGCTTTCGGGCGGGGTCGATTCGTCGATCGTCGCGGCACTGGCCGCAAGGCACACTGGACGCATCCAGACTTTCTCGGTGGTCCACAGCGACCCCGCCTACGACGAACGCCACGCGGCCCGCGCCGTGGCCGAACACATCGGCAGCGAGCACTTCGAGGTCGAACTGTCCGCGGAGGGGCTCAGCGAGGACGAACTCGACACGCTGGTCGACCACCACGGAGACCCCTTCGCCGATTCGTCTTCGCTGGCGGTGCTGCGCCTCTCTCGTGAAATGCGACGCTTTGTAACGGTGGCGCTCTCGGGCGACGGTGCCGACGAAGTCTTTGCCGGGTATCCGCGCTTCACCGAGCTTCGCTGGCTCTCGATGTTGGCACGCATCCCAAGCGTCGCGCTGACTTCGGCCTCGAGCCTCACTACGGCGCTTGGCGGCTCGCGCCTGCGCCGCGTCGCGCGGGCGCTGCTGTGCGCCGCGATGCCCCGGCCGCGGCGAGCGGTGGCCTTCACCTCGCTCTTCTGGCCCGAGGAGCAGCGCGATCTCCTGCTGCCCGAATGGCTCCCCCCCGATCCGGGCGACGCTCTGGACCGACTCCTGGTCGCACGGGGCGCGAACCTCGAAGCCGATCCTATTTCGTCGGCGCATTGGCTCGAACAGCGGCTGATTCTCCCCGACGACATGCTCACGAAGGTCGATCGCATGTCGATGACGGCGGCTCTCGAAGTGCGCCCACCGCTCCTGGCAAATGACGTCCTCGATTTCGCGGCACGTCTGCCCTTCGAGGCGAAGCACGACGGGCGCACCGGAAAACTGGCGCTGCGTGCCGTGGCGCGCAGGCTGGTACCGCCGTGGATCGTCGACCGCCCAAAAATGGGTTTCGCAATTCCGCTCGAAAACCACGGCGGTCGGGTCCTGGACGAGGCCACGCGCTTTGCCCTCGAGTCGCAGGCTTCCCCGCTGCGCACCTTCTTCCGGCCCGAAGCGCTCAAGGATCTCTCGGTTTCGCTGTCGCGCAGGGGCGAGGGAACGAAGCCTGAAGATTCGCCCTTCCGCCGCGTGCACCGTCGCTGGCTGTTGGCGCTGCTCGCGCGCAGCCTGGTACGCATGCCGACCTGAGCACGAAGCCAGGCCGCGCCGAACCCCACGCTTTGCCCCAACCGTGGGGATGCTAGAATCGCCTCCGGGGTGTGAGTGTGATGCCGAAGCATCTCGAAACGGTCGGGCAACCCATGCCCGACCCGTTGCAGGGAGCGAGCGGCGGATGAACCCGAGACCGGTGATCTGTTTCTCAAAGCAGCGGGACTACGAAATTCCGCTGCCCTTTCACCCCCCCGAGCGCTACCCGGAACTCGATTTTCTCGACGGCAGCACTACGCCGGAAAACGAGATCTACGCTGACCTGCGTCGCATGCTCGCCGCCCAGGGCTACGACCGGGAGCACTTCGGATCGGCTGCCTGGTCGCCGCTCTCGGATTTCGTGGCGCCGGCCGGGACGATCGTCCTCAAGCCGAACTTCGTGCGGCATTACAACGAGGATCCGGACGGCGTGCTCGAAACCGTCGTCACGCATCCCGCCGTGCTGCGCCCTCTGATCGACTACGCCTTGAAGGCAGTGGGGCCCGAGGGCCGGGTGATCATCGCCGACGCGCCCCAGTACGACTGCGATATCGAGGCCCTACTCGCGGCCAATCGCCTGCCCGAGTTGCTCACCTTCTACCGCGAAAGCGTCGGACGCGAGGTGGAGTTTCGCGATTTGCGCGTGCAATTTGGTCGCCACGACAACGGCGTGGTGCTCGAGCGGCGCGACCTTGTCGGCGATCCCGAGGGCTACGAAGCGGTCGATCTCGGCGACGCGAGCGAGTTTGCCCCGATGAACGACCGCAAACTTCACCTGCTACGCGGCGCAGACTACGACGAGGAAGTCACGATCCGGCACCACAGCAGTGGCCGCCACCAATACCTGGTCTCGCGCACGGTGCTCACCGCGGACCTGGTGATCAACGTCCCAAAGATCAAGACCCACAAGAAGAGCGGCGTCACGCTCTCGATGAAGAACCTGATCGGAATCAACGGCGACAAGAACTGGCTGCCGCACTACCGCTCTGGTTTCACAAAGGGAGGCGGCGACGAATTCCCGCGGCCCGACTTCTATTCGCTCTTCCGCCGTTTCGGCGCGGATCTGGCGCGGCAACTTCTGAAGCGGGGTCTCGGGGGGCCGATCTTCCGGCGAATTCGCGCGGCGGAAGAGTCGGTGGGGCTCGGACGCCGCGCACGCAATGGGAACTGGTTCGGCAACGACACCATTTGGCGGACCTGCCTCGACCTGAACAAGATCTTCTACTTTGGTGACAAGACGGGAAAGCTCTCGAAGACCCCCGGCCGGCGCGTCCTGAATGTCTACGACGGAATCATCGCCGGAGAAGGCGACGGGCCGATGGGGCCCCGCGCAAGGCCCATCGGCCTGCTCGCACTCGGCGAAGACGGCGGGGCGGTCGACGTGATTCTCGCGTGGATCATGGGTTTCGACTGGCGCCGGATCCCCGTACTCGCGAACGCCATAGGCGAACTCGGCGGCGGGGTGGCGATCACACGCTTCGACGGCGACCCGGCACGACTCGAACTTCACTGGATCGACGAAGATGGAGAGCGCGACCTGCTGTTCTCGGATCTCGAACTCAACCTCGGTTTCGACGCCCACCCGGGCTGGGCTGGGCAGATCGAACGCGAGGTCCCCGCCGATCTCCGGAACGTCCGTTAGCGCGCCTGAAAGCCGATGATTTCAAAGCTGCAACGCCTCTACGATGCCCTCCCCCCGGCGGCCCAGGGTCTGGCGATTCGACTCGCCTCGTGGCGCATTCAAAGGCAGCGCTTCGGGGCCGAGTTTCACGCGGCGCTACGGGAGTTCGAGCGTCTCGACGGCGCCTCGCCCGACGAGGTCCGCGCCGACCAGGAACGCCGGCTGCAGGAAGCGGTGCAGGATGCGGCACGCCATGTCCCCTATTACCGCGAACTCTTTCGGCGCGAGGGCATCGACCCGTCAAGCATCCGAAGGGTCGAAGACCTGGTCCAGATCCCGCCCCTGGCAAGGGAAACCCTGCGCACCCAGCCCGAGGCGCTGATCTCCGAAGCGGTCCCGAAAAGAGAACAGCTCGAGGGACGCACCAGCGGATCGACCGGAACCGCGCTGCGCCTGGTCCACACGCGCGAGGCCCTGGCTGCGGAATACGCCGCCGCCTGGCGCCAACGCGGCCGCTACGGGCTGCACCTCGGAGACCGCTTTGCGGCATTCGGGGGTCGCGCGGTGGTTCCTCTTTCGCAGACGCAGCCGCCTTTCTGGCGCTTCGATCCAGTACGACAGCGAACACTCTATTCGCTCTACCACATGAGCCCAGAGAACCTCGACGCCTACTGCGCCGACCTCGCCAAGCCCGGCCACCGGTTCTGGCAGGGCTACCCCTCTTCGATCGCCTGGATCGCTTCACACCTCCTCGAGAAGCAGATCGACCTGGGCGATGCCGGTCCGACAGCGATTTTCACCTCCTCGGAAAGTCTGCTCGACAGCCAGCGACAGCGAATCTCGCTGGCGACAGGCGCCCCGATCGCCGACCGCTACGCCAACTCCGAACTCTGCGTCTCGATCAGCGAGCACCCCGACGGGGCCTACCGGGTCGACACCGAGGTCTGCGCCGTCGAAATCGATGCCCGCGAAAGCGGGGACGGATGGGTCCGCGGCGAGATCCTCGCCACCGGCTTCGCCAATCGGGCGATGCCGTTGATCCGGTATCGCACCGGCGACATCGCCACGCTGCGCGACGCTGTGGGCGGCGCGGCCCGGCCCGTGGTGGAGGCCATCGACGGGCGGATCGAAGATTATGTAGTCACACCCGATGGTCGGCGCGTCGGCCGGATGGACCACGCTTTCAAGGACACGCCGGGACTTCGAGAGGCCCAGATTCTCCAGCACGATCGCGACTCGATCCGGGTACTGCTGGTACCCATCGAATCTTTTGGAAAACAAGCGCGAGCCGTCGTCGAGGCGGAGCTTCGATCGCGCCTCGGCCATCGCATCGCGATCGAATTCGAAATTGTTGAAAAGATCCCGCGCCTGCCGAACGGAAAGTTCCGCGCGGTGATCTCGGAAGTCGGGAAGATCGACGTCCCCTGAAGACGTCGCTCGCGCCGGCGCTTTACGCAGTTTTCGTGCGCGCACTCTGATGACGTACCGGGCGCGGACCCGGCCCACCGGGCGGACCCGCGTTCAGTGAGAATGCCAGCAGACGGTGCCAGCGCTCGAGCGGCGGCCCGCCCTGCCGAACGATGGCCTCGGGCAGAGCCGGCCAGTGGAAGATCGGGAAGCCCTGTGCCCAGCCCCACTCGCACCAGTCACGCGCCTCCGCCGCGTCGGAAGCGTAGGCGGCGAAA